>Ga0073924_1000088_pt1 | contig 18108 bp, 13 predicted proteins | sample GWRWT4_14Oct14_FD_70957 | JGI IMG/M metagenome (GOLD analysis project Ga0073924, IMG submission 70957) | Sand microcosm microbial communities from a hyporheic zone in Columbia River, Washington, USA - GW-RW T4_14-Oct-14 | ecosystem: Engineered > Artificial ecosystem > Sand microcosm >...
ACCACTTGGGGTTGCGCACCACAAACGGATTGAACAGGCGGACTTCGAAATTGGGATGTGCATCCAGCGCGGCCAGTTCACGATCCAGCCCGGCAATCCCATTGTCATCAAGCAACAGCCGCACACGCACGCCCCGATCGGCGGCAGCATGCAAGGCCTCCAGCAACAAGGTGCCGGAGAGGTCGTCACGCCAGATGTAATATTGAACATCGAGGGTGCGCTGGGCAGTCTGGGCCAGCATTACACGAGCCGCGAACGCATCTTGCGTGTCCTGCAGCAAATACAGGCCACTCTTGCCGGGATGTGCGCTTGTGCGCGGCGCAAGGCTTGCGCCGAGTCTGGTGGCGCGGCTTTCGGCCTCGCCCAGCGCTGTTGAAACCGTCCGATGACTTACCGGGGGCAAGGCGCAGCCTGCTACCAGAAAAAAACAGCAAAGCAAGCAAAGAACTTGCATCGCACCGCTGATGGACGGACGCATTTGACTCATGGGGATACTTTGATCAGCAGGCGCACGGCCTGAGCGGTGAAACGGCGGCTTGTGTCGGGCTGCGTCAAGAGCGGGGCGGGTGCGCTGGAGCATGGCCTTCCGTGGTGCAGGGCGTGCCCAAACATGCCGAAACCAAAGCGTTTACAGGAGCCATGGGGCCGGGAAACCCGCCACCCGAACGCGCAGGTTCCAAGACGCCATCCCAAAGCCAATCCCCGTCCCCGGACCCCCGAGGACGAGCAGCGCACTGTCCAGCACGGGAAGGCGACGCCAAGCCGATCGCCCACACGCACGGGCGCCTGGGCCATGCTCAGCGGGCAGCGCGGGGGCCGAGGATCCGCTGCGCGATGCCGGTCATATCGCCGTCGAAATGATGCCCGCCGGGCAAGGCGACCACCGGCAGGATGCCCTCCAGCCGGGGACAGAGGGATTCCGCCGCCTCATCCTTCCCATAGACACACAGCGTGCGCGCCGCTGGCAGCAGGCGCACCTCGGGCAGGATGGGGAGATCCGCGTCCCCAGGCACATGCCACCACTGGCTGACCCGGAACGTGAATGCCGCCTGCTCGCCAGGACCCAGCAGGACGATGCGCTCCACGCGTGCCTGCACCTCGGAAGACAGTCGGTTGAAAGCAAAGGGCAGCACGTTGGCGCCTTGGGAATAGCCGATCAGGATCACCCGCGACCGCTGCCAGCGCGCGCCATAGTCCAACATGATGCGCTGCAGATCGGCCGCCAGTCCTTCAGGCGTGCGCGACTGCCAGAAATAGCGCAGTGAATCCAGGCCCACCACGGGCACGCCGCGCGCCGCCAGGGCCTTGGACAGGCTGCGATCCAAGCCGGCCCAGCCGCCATCCCCACTCAGCAACACCGCCCATACCGGCGCGTCTGTCGTGCCTTGCGCCGGAATCTCGATCAGCGGCAGCTTCCCGGCTTTCACCACGGCCACTGCCGGCTGTTCGGGGAGGCGAGCGGAGACCGCGCGATAGGCTTGGCGCAGCGCCTGCGTCGCTCCGGCATCGACCCGATGGGCCAGGGGCAGCGGTTCCATCGGCACGCGCAGGGCAGCGGGAATCTGGTCCAGAAAATGACGCGTGGCGGCCGGCGTCTCCCGCCCTTCCACCACCGCCCACGGGGCCAGGGCGCTGGCCACGGGCTGCAGGGTGGCGAGCATGCGCCCGGGATCAAAGGACGCCGTCAAGGCTCGGCCGGGACACAAGGGAAGGGACAGCGCCAGCGTCGGGGCAAAGTCCAGGGACAGACCGCCGACGAAGCTGTCCAGCGGGGCCTGGGCGAGTACGGCATAAGTGAGCGCGGCGCCGCTGCCGCGACCCCCGACCCAAGGCGGAAGATAACGCTCCAGAACCACCCGTGCTTGCACTTCATGCGCCAGATTTTCCAGATCTCCCGCCGGCAGGATGCAATCGCCATCTTCCTCGGCCATGTGCGCCAGCAGGGCTGGGGTGCTCACGCTGATCACCAGCGCGCCCTCGTCCGCAAGCGTCCGGGCCATGCCGCGGTCGGTCCCGGTGCGGCTGTACCCCGGCATCAGCCACAGCACCACCTGCCGGACATCGCCTTGGGGAAAATCCAGCCACACCCGATCGAAACGACCGTTTGAAAAGGGCTGGCTGGCGTCCTGGCAAGCCGTAAGTACGGCCAGCAATACCATGACCAGGAGGCGTCGTGTCACTTGGCCACCACCCCGCGCAGCCCGCCACTGATCAAGGCAGCAATATCGGCCAGGGCCATCAGGGGCGCCAGGCCACCCGGCGCGGCGAGGTAGCGCGGCTCCCAGACCGGATCGAATTTTTCCTTGAATCGGCGCACACCCTGAAAGTTGTAGAAACGTTCGCCGTGCTCGAAGAACAGCCGGCCCATTTGCTGCCAGGTTGGCGCCCGATCGTGCTGGGCCATGCCCGCCAGGGGCGCCATTCCCAGACCGAAGCGCGCCACACCCTCGGCCTGGTAGTGCAACATGAGCCGGATCAGCATGAAATCCATGGTGCTCGGTGGGGCGTCCGGCAGGTAACGCATCAGGTCGATGCGCACCTCCTGCCGGGTCTCGGTGAGCAGGAGATTGGCAAAGGCCACGGCCCGGCCACCCTGACGCACCAAGGCCAGCGGCAATCGCTGCAGATAGGCGGGATCAAATGCGCCCAGGGAAAAGCTTTTCTCGCGGGTATTCTGGTTGGCCAGCCAGGCATCGGAGATCGCCTGGATCTCCCCGAGCACCGCATGCACCTCCTCCGGAGCCAGGATCTCCAGGCCCAAGCCTTCCCGCTGGGCCCGGTTGTCGGCATGACGCAGCGGCGCGCGCTGCGGCCCCTTCAGGCTGAACTCGGCAAGGGGGACATGAGCGGCTTCCCCCAGTTTGAACACCCGCAAGCCAGCGTCGAGATACCAGGGCAAGGTCGCAGGGGTAACCTGATAGAACACCGCCCGTCCACCATGGGCGCCAGCCAGTTCCACGAAGCGCCAGACCAGGTTGGGCCCCTCAGCGGGATCGCCCACAGGATCGGACAGCGCGACCCAGGACCGGCCGTTCTGGCCGTACATGATGAACGCCGTGCCGCTCACCGAGAACAACAGCGATTTGTCCCCCATCAGTGCCAGGCAGGCCTCGGCGGAATCCTGCCCGCGCACAATGGCCGCCGCCTGATCCAGCGCCTGCGCCACTGGTACCTCGGCAGCCGCGCCCGCGGGACGGAACAACTGCCACAAGCCCAGCGCAGCCGCGACCAGAATCACCACCGTCACCGCCCGCAAGGAACGGGAGACATGGGCGTCAAAGGCGAATTGCCACCACAGCGCATGGGCGTAGTCGATATCGCGATAGGCCAGGAACAACAGCCAGATCATCGCCCCCAGCACCAACGCCACGGCGATCAACCATTCCGTCTCGAACGACTGGCCCAGCAGCGAGGAGCGGCGGTTGAACTCGGCGCGGAACACCCACAACAGCCCACCCAGTCCAGCCAACCCCAGGGCCTCCACCCAGGCAACCCCCTTGGGCAGGGCCAGCACCGCAGCGACCACAGTCAACACCAGCGCTGCCCACCAGGCCGCGTCCAGGCGATGCAGCAATCCGCGGGCGATGAACAACAAGGCCAGCCCGACCAGACTCCCAATCAGATGCGCGGCTTCCACCACCGCCAGAGGCACACGCAGGGCAAGCAGGTCCTGGGCTGCGGCGGTCGTGGGCGTCACGCCGGACAACAGCAGCCAGACCCCGGCCATGAAGGCAAAGATCGCCAACAACACCGGGGAGAGATGGGCCGCCGCCCGCCCCACGGGGGTGTCGGTGGCACGATGCAGTTCATGATCCACCAGCAAGAGGGTGGCCAGCGCGAGGGGAAGCAGGAAATACACCCCGCGGAACAGGATCAGCGCGCCGAGGATGGCTTCCATCGGCGCCAGGGAGCCATAGGCCAGCAGCATGACCCCCTCGAACACCCCCAGCCCACCGGGGACATGACTCAGCACCCCCAGGCTGATGGCGATGGCGAAGTACACCAGAAAGCCAGCGAAGGACACATCGGTCTGGGGCATCAGGAACCACAAGGCGGCGGCACAGGCCGCCAGGTCGATCACCGAGATGACCACCTGCTGCAGGACCAACCCGGCCGGCGGCAGGCTCAGGGTGGTCCAGCGCCCGATGCGAAGGGCCGATTGCCGCGCGCACAACCCGATGAAGCCGGCGATTGCCAGCAGCGTCACTGCCGCACCGGTCTGCAGCAGAACGGCAGGCACGGGCAGCAGGGCCGTCACGCTGTGCGCGCCCCACAGCATGCCCGCCGCACCGAAGACGGTGACCCCCAATCCAAACGCCCCGGCGTTGAAGCCAATCACCCGGAAGATCTGGCTTGTCTCCAGCCCGGCGGCTGTATACAGCCGCATCCTCACGGCGCCGCCGGTCATCACGCCCAGGCCCACGGAGTTGCCCACGGCGTAGGCAATGAAGGCCGTCAGCATGGCCGTCGCAGGACGCACCGTGACGCCGACGTAGCGCAGGGCCGAGAGGTCGTAACCGGTCAGAGCCAGGTAGCTGATCGCCGTGGCCAGAATGGCGGCGGCCAGGCGGTTGTAAGGCGTGGCCGCCATGGCCCGGGTGAGGGCATCGTAGTCCAGGCTGTCCACCAGGTGCCGCAGTCCGCCCAGCACCCCGATGCCCACGACGGCTACCGTGAGCATCAATAAAGGCGTGCGCCATTGCACACCGAATTGCCGAATGCGCGCCATCGTTCCCACTTGGGCGCCGCACGCCGGCGGATCGCCAGCGGGGGGTTCAGGATGCCGGGTCATGGACATTCCCGAGCGCAGTGCGTGCCTTGGAACCGGTTTGTCGGCGAACAGAACGGCTCATGCGCTTACCTCAGGAGCCGGCCACAGCGCACGGATCGCGGCGATACCCTGCCCCCCCAGCCGCTGCGCGCAGGACACATCGGCCGTGCCAAGCCCCCCCAGGGCATAGACCGGCAGACCCGCGTCCCGCACTTGGCGCGCCCAACGCCGCCAGCCCAAAGGCGTCGCGGCGGCATGATCGGGCGTGGGCCGCACGGGCGACAGCACGGCAAAATCCAGCGCCAATGCGCTCGCTCGCGCCAGATCGGCCGGGCCATGACAGGAGGCGCCAACCCAGCCCGGATCCGGCGGGCGCATGGTCAGCGCGGCCAGTCGCGCCCCGCTGAGATGCACTCCGTCATAGCCCAGCGCGTGCGCCTGTTCAGGAGCGCCATTGAGCAACAGGGTCACACCCTGCTCTCTGCGCGCCGGGGTGAGTGCCTCGGCCAGGGCGGCGAGCTCTGCGGACGAAGCCGCAGGCCGGCGGATCTGGATCAGCCGCACTCCCTGCGCAACCGCCCGCAACAGGGCCTGCACAAGCTGCCCCAGCGGCATGGGATCCGGCGGCGTAATGAGATAGCGCTCAGGCAAGCGCCCGGCGCGGCGGATGACGCGGTTGGCGGGGGGCATGGGCAAGGCGTCCAGCTCATCGGCCGTGACCCACATCAGGGATTGGCCCTCCCGGCCTGTGGGCGTCCCGCTGAAGGCGGTCACACGCCATACATCCAGCGTCACCGGTTGGACGGCATCGACAAGCGATCGCAAGCGGATCAAAGGGATTCCAGCCTGGGTCACGATGCCCAGTTCCTCGTGGAGTTCGCGCACCAGGGCTTGCCAGCGGCTTTCCCCGACCTCGCGTTTGCCACCCGGAAATTCCCACAACCCCGCCCAGGGCTTGCCTGCCGCACGGCGGGCGACGAGCACACGACCTTCCGAGTCGGTGAGCACACCGACCGCGACCGGGACAGAACGGCAATGCATGGTCACGTCAGGTGCGGTATTCCGCGTTGATGCGCACGTAGTCGTGGCCGAGGTCGCAGGTCCAGATCCGCACCGCCTCGGTTCCGCGCCCGAGCCGCACGGTAATGGTGATGTCGGTGCGCGCCATCACCGCCTGGCCGTCCGCTTCCCGGTAGGCGGGATCCAAGCCGCCCCGGCGCACCACGCTCACCTCGTCCAGATCGATTTCCACCCGCTCGAGCACGAGATCAGCCATTCCGGCGCGGCCTACTGCCGCCAGGATACGGCCCCAGTTGGGATCGCTGGCGAAAAACGCCGTCTTGATGAGCGGCGAATGGGCGATGGCGTCCGCCACTTGCCGCGCCTCCAGCGCATCCCGCGCGCCTTCGATGCGGACGGTGATGAACTTGGTGGCACCCTCGCCGTCGCGCACGATGGCCTGGGCGAGTTTCAGGCACACCTCATCCAGCGCCGCCTGGAAGATGGGCCATTCGGGGCAATCCGGCGCCAATGCCGGGCCGTCACCGGAAGCAGCGAGGCAGCAGGCATCGTTGGTGGACGTATCGCCATCCACGGTGATGCAGTTGAAGCTCTGCGCCACCGCGTGCTCAAGGGCGCTCTGCAAGGCGGGCGCCGCGATGCGGGAATCCACCGCCAGGAATGCCAGCATGGTCGCCATGTCGGGGCGGATCATGCCCGCGCCCTTGGCGATGCCGTTCACGGTCACCGTTTGACCCGCGACACTGAATGATCGGCTCACCGCCTTCGGCTGGGTATCGGTGGTCATGATGCCCCAGGCCGCATCGGTCCAGCCGTCCGGGCGCAGGGCGGCGACTGCCGCCGGCAGCGCCTTGGTGAGGGTCGCCACCGGCAGGCGTTCACCGATCACGCCGGTGGAAAACGGCAGCACCGCCTCCGGCGCGCAATCCAGCAGCCGGGCCAGCGCCGCGCAGCAGTCGCGGGCATCCGTCTCCCCGGCCGAGCCGGCGCCGGCATTGGCGTTGCCGGTATTGATCAACCAGGCCTGGGGCGTAGTGGCGGCCCGATGGGCGCGCGCCACGATGACCGGCGCGGCGCAAAAAGCATTGCGGGTGAATACAGCGGCCGTGGTCGCGCCTGGGGCCAGCGCGAACACCACCAGATCGCGCCGGTTGGCCTTGCGGATCCCGGCCATGACCGTGCCCACACGCACGCCACGCAGCGGCGGCAAATTCTCGCAGGGAATTTCACCAGCGGCCATGGATCAATCCAGCCGGCCGTGGCAGTGCTTGAACTTCTTGCCCGAACCACAGGGACAGGCTTCATTGCGGCCCACCTTGTGGTCCACCCGCACCGGCACGCGCGCCGCAAGCGGCCGTTCGGCATGCTCGCGTTCGGGCGCTTCGAGCGCTTCTGCCGCCGCCGCAGCGGGATGGTCGAACTGCATGCGCAAGGGGGTGGGCTCGGGACGCACGGGGGCTTCGCCGGGCTGGAACTGCAGTTTGTGCAGCGTGAACAGGGTTTCCTGTTTGACCGATTCCAGCATCTGGGAAAACATCTCGAAGGCTTCGCGCTTGTATTCCTGGCGCGGATTCTTCTGGGCGTAGCCGCGCAGGTGGATGCCCTGGCGCAGATAGTCCATGTTGGCCAGATGATCGCGCCAGTGCTGGTCGAGCACACGCAGCATGACCGACTGCTCGACATGGCGCATGGCCGCCGCGCCGACTTGTTTTTCCATGGCCCGATAGGCTTGCAGCAAGCGTTCTTCGATGCGCTGGGCCACGGCGGCTGGATCGAGTTGCCGATCGGTCTCCAGCCAGCGCGCCACACCGAAATCAACGCCCAGTTCGCGCTTCAAGGTTTCATCAAGGCCCGTGGGATCCCACAGATCTTCCACCGCATCAGGCGGCAGGTAGCGGAAGGTAAGCTGTTGAACCACGTCCTCGCGGATGCGCAGGATGGTCTCGGAGACATCGCCCTGGCGCAGCAGTTCGTCGCGTTGCTGGTAGATCACACGACGCTGGTCGTTGGCGACGTCATCGTATTCGAGCAGCTGCTTGCGGATGTCGAAGTTGTGGCCTTCCACCTTACGCTGTGCGTTTTCGATGGCGCGGGTGACCCAGGGATGCTCCATAGCCTCCCCTTCCTCCATCCCCAGGCGCTGCATCAGACCGGAGAGCCGCTCGGAACCGAAGATGCGCAGCAGGTCGTCCTCGAACGACAGGTAGAACCGGCTGGAGCCGGGGTCGCCCTGGCGGCCGGCGCGGCCGCGCAACTGGTTGTCGATGCGGCGCGATTCATGGCGTTCGCTGCCGATGATGTGCAGACCGCCGGCGGCCAGGACCTGGTCGTGGGACTCGTGCCAAGCCACGTCCAGCGCGGCCAGTTGCTCGGGCGTGGCTTCATCGCCAAGCTGGCGGCGCGCCAGTTCGGGATTGCCGCCCAGGATGATGTCGGTGCCGCGACCGGCCATGTTGGTGGCGATGGTCACGGCCCCCGGCCGCCCGGCCTGGGCGATGATCTCGGCTTCCCGTTCATGCTGCTTGGCGTTGAGCACCTCGTGGGAGATCTTCTCCCGCGTCAGCAAGGCAGAGAGTTCCTCGGATGCCTCGATGGAGGCCGTGCCCACCAGCACGGGCTGGCCCGTTTCCCGACATTGCTGCACGTCGGCCACTATGGCCTGGTATTTTTCCTTGCGGGTGAGGAAGATCTGGTCGGGCAGATCCTTGCGCACCATGGGCCGGTTGGTGGGGATCACCACCACCTCCAGGCCGTAGATCTGATGAAATTCAAAGGCCTCGGTGTCGGCAGTGCCGGTCATGCCGCCGAGTTTGTCATACAGTCGGAAGTAGTTCTGGAAGGTTATGGACGCCAGGGTGTGATTCTCGGCCTGGATGTCCACCCCTTCCTTGGCCTCGATGGCCTGGTGCAGTCCGTCGGACCAGCGCCGCCCGGCCATGGTGCGACCGGTGAATTCATCGACGATGACGATCTTGCCGCCCTGGATGATGTAGTGGACGTTGCGCTGGAACAGCTGATGGGCGCGCAGGGTGGCGTTCACATGATGCATGAGGGCAATGTTGGCGGCGTCGTACAGGCTGTCGCCGGGCTCCAGCAGACCCGCCTCGGTCAGCATTTCCTCGACGTGCTGATGACCTTCCTCGGTCAGATGGACCTGACGGGCTTTTTCGTCCACCGAGAAATCGCCGGGGCCTTCTTCCTCCTGTTGACGCACCAGCCGAGGGATCAGCTTGTCGATGCGCTCGTAAAGCTCAGTGCTGTCGTCGGTCGCGCCGGAAATGATCAGCGGCGTGCGCGCCTCGTCGATCAGGATGGAATCCACCTCGTCGATAATGGCGAAGTGCAGGGGGCGCTGGACGCGTTCCTCCATGCGAAACGCCATATTGTCGCGCAGGTAATCGAAGCCGAATTCGTTGTTGGTGCCATAGGTGATGTCTGCGGCGTAGGCCGCGCGCTTTTCATCCGGGCTCTGGAGGGAGCCAATCACACCGACGGTCAGGCCCAGGTACTCATACAAGGGCTTCATCCAAGCCGCATCACGGCTGGCGAGGTATTCGTTCACCGTGACCACATGCACGCCCTTGGCCGTCAGGGCGTTGAGATAGACCGCCAGCGTGCCCACCAGGGTCTTGCCCTCGCCGGTGCGCATTTCGGCGATTCTGCCCTGATGCAGCACCATGCCGCCCATCATCTGGACGTCATAGTGGCGCATGTTCATGACCCGCTTGCCCGCTTCCCGCACCACGGCGAAGGCTTCCGGCAGCAGGGCATCGAGTGCTTCGCCCTTGGCCAAGCGGCTGCGGAACTCGGCAGTCTTGGCCGATAGACGGGCATCGGGCAGCGACGCCAACGCGTCTTCCAGCGTGTTGATTTTCTGGACGGTCTTGGCCAGTCGCTTGACGGTGCGCTGGTGGCTGCTGCCGAAGATCAGTTTGAGTGGGTTTGCAATCATCTAAAGGTGACTTTGGTGGTGGGCTGGCCGATGCGAATGCCGCAGGATCGGCAAAGGGACTACACCTTATGCGCGAGGCAGGCGCGGGTCAATTGGCCACGGACAGAGAACCCGCCAGAGGGGGACGGATCGGCGGGCCCTTGCGTCAAGCAGTGCCCATGGCCGAGCATGGGACCCTTGTTGCAACAGGAGGTTCCGCGATGTCCGGTCCCAAACCGCTGCTGCGCTGTTTCAAGGTCAGCGGCGAGGGCGCCGACCTGCTCGCGCGAGCAGCCACTCTGGCGATGTACAACGCAGGCCTGCGCCCGCATCTGCCCGATCCCCTGGACCGGCACTGCGTGCTGGCCAATGTCCGCGGCGCAACCGCCATCCTGGCGGCGGACAGCGCCGGCTGGGCCAGCCGACTGCGCTATCTGGCGCCCGGCCTGCTGCCCCGTCTGGTCGACATGGGGCTTGCCGTGTCGCGCATCGAGGTCGTGGTGATACCGCCCACCACACCGCCCGTCCGACCACAGCGCCAAGTCACCTCGGCGCCTTCGCCGGAGGTGGCGCGGGCGCTGGAATCCTTCGCCGCACGCACCGAAGATGCGGGCTTGGCGGCGGTGCTGCGCCGACTGGCCTCCCGCGCCAAACCGCCCGTGGTTTAAGAGGCCACTGCCAAGGTCGGCGCGTAGCGCAGGGGCGATTCTTCCGGGCGCTGAAAACTGACCCGCTCCCAGGCGTCCGGCTGGGCGAGCAGGCGTCGCAACAGGGTGTTGTTGAGTCCATGGCCCGACTTATAGCCGGTGAACGCGCCGATCAAGCCTTCGCCCAGCAGATAAAGGTCCCCGATGGCATCGAGAATCTTGTGTTTGACGAACTCGTTCTCGTAGCGCAGGCCATCTTCGTTGAGCACACGGTAATCATCCAGCACGACGGCGTTGTCCAGGCTGCCGCCCAGCGCCAGGTTGTTCTGGCGCAGCATTTCGATGTCACGCATGAAGCCGAAGGTGCGCGCCCGGCTGATTTCCTTCACGAAGGAGGTGGTCGAAAAATCCACTTCCGCGTGCTTGGTGTGATGCTTGAAGACGGGGTGGTTGAATTCGATGGTGAAACCCACCTTGAAGCCTTCGTAGGGGTCGAAGCGCGCCCATTTGCCGCCTTCCTCGACCACCACGGATTTCTTGATGCGAATGAAGCGCTTGGGGGCGTTCTGTTCCTCGATGCCGGCGGACTGGATGAGGAACACAAACGGCCCGGCGCTGCCGTCCATGATCGGTACCTCGGCGGCGCTGAGGTCCACGAAGGCGTTGTCGATACCCAGTCCAGCCAGTGCGGAAAGCAAATGCTCCACGGTCGCCACACGCACCTCGCCCTGCGCGAGCGTGGTCGATAGCCGGGTATCACCGACACTCTCGGGGCGAGCCCGGATGGCCGGGCATCCGGGGAGATCCACGCGGCAAAAGGTAATGCCGGAGTTCACCGGCGCAGGGCGCAGGGTCATGAAGACTTTCTGGCCCGAATGCAGACCCACCCCGGTGGCCCGGATGGTATTTTTCAATGTGCGCTGCTTGAGCATGCTTCCACCTGTTCTTTCCGCCGTCTTGCCGGCGGGGGACGACATCTAGACCCCGGGGCGATCGCCCCCAATCAACCGGATGGGCGGCCGGATTATACCGGATCTCGGTAACAGCCATCACCTTGCCGCCCGCCGATTTGCCGCTCAATCGGCTTGACGCCGCAGGAAGGCGGGCACATCAAGGTAGTCCAGGTCGCTTTCCCCAGCCCGTGCGCCGCGCTCCGGAAGGCTGCGCTTGCGGGTGATCGCCGGGCGATCAAGATCGCCATAATTGACCTCGCCCGAGGCATTGCGCTGGACCAGGCGCACCGGCGGCTCTTCCACCCGGGCAGCGGGGCGTCCCAGGCCCGTGGCCACTACCGTGACGCGGATGTCTTCATCCATCTCAGGATCGATGACCATGCCGACCACCACGGTAGCCTCGTCGGAGGCGAATTCGCGCACCGTTTCGCCGACTTCCTGGAACTCGCCGATGGACAGTTTTGGCCCGCCGGTCACGTTCACCAGAATCCCGCGGGCACCCGCCAAATCGACATCATCCAGCAGCGGGCTGCGCAGGGCCTTTTCCGCTGCCATACGCGCGCGATCATCGCCGCTGGCCGTACCGGATCCCATCATGGCCACGCCCATCTCCGCCATGACCGTGCGCACATCGGCGAAATCGACGTTGATCAGGCCCGGACGGGTGATCAGATCGGCGATACCCGACACCGCGTTGTGCAACACGTCATCCGCCGCCTTGAAAGCGTCCAGCAGGCTGATTTTCTTGCCCAGCACCGCCAGCAACCGCTCGTTGGGAACGGTGATCAGCGAATCCACATGCTTGGCCAGATCGGCGATGCCTTCGCGGGCCACCTGCATGCGCTTGGCGCCCTCGAAGGAGAAAGGCCGGGTCACCACTGCCACGGTAAGGATGCCCAGTTCCCGCGCCACCTGCGCCACCACCGGCGCCGCACCGGTTCCGGTACCGCCGCCCATGCCGGCGGTGATGAACAGCATGTCCGCGCCGCGGATCACTTCCTGGATGCGCTCGCGGTCTTCCATGGCCGCCTGGCGGCCGACTTCGGGATTTGCGCCGGCGCCCAGCCCCTTGGTGATGGTCGGCCCCAGTTGCAGCAGGGTGCGGGCGCCGGTCTTGGCCAGCACCTGGGCATCCGTGTTGGCGGCGATGAATTCGACCCCCTCAACCCCCGCGCGCACCATATTGGCCACGGCATTGCCGCCACCGCCGCCCACACCGATGACCTTGATCACCGCGTTCTCCGTCACACCATCGACGATTTCAAACATGGTCTGTCTCCTTGTCGCGCGTAATGCGCATTCCGATCCGTTGAAACACCCGGCAACCTCTGCCCGTCAGAAGTTGCTCTGAAACCAAGACTTCATCCGATCCCACAGACTGCGCACCCCACCCGTTGAGGCCGGGGGTAGCCCCAACCCCGTGTTGTCGGCGCCATACAGCAGCAAGCCAACCCCGGTGGCGTGCATGGGATTGCGCACCACATCCGCCATGCCGGTCAGGTGGTCGGGCATGCCGATGCGCACCTGGGCGTGAAACACTTCCTCCGCCAGTTCGGCCACTCCTTCCATGCGCGAGCTGCCTCCGGTGAGGACCACGCCCGCCGCCGTCAGATCCTCCAGCCCCGCGCGCCGCACCTCCGCCTGGATCAAGTTGAACAACTCCTCGAAACGCGGCTCCACCACCTCCGCCAACACCTGACGGGCCAGCCGCCGGGGGGGGCGGTCGCCCACACTCGGCACCTCCACGCTCTCCTCGCCGGAGATCAGTTGGGGCAGGGCGCAACCGAAGCGCAGCTTGATTTCCTCGGCATGGTGAGTGGGCGTGCGCAGGGCGACGGCGATGTCGTTTGTGACCTGGTCCCCGGCAATGGGAATCACGGCGGTATGGCGGATCGCCCCTTCGGTAAACACGGCGATATCGGTGGTGCCGCCGCCGATGTCCACCAGGCACACCCCCAGGTCCTTCTCGTCCGGCGTCAGCACGGCATAACTGGACGCGAGCTGTTCCAGGATGATGTCCTGCACGTGCAGGCCGCAGCGCTCCACACATTTGACGATGTTCTGGGCGGCGCTGGATGAGCAGGTGACAATGTGGACCTTGGCTTCCAGCCGCACGCCTGACATACCCACCGGCTCGCGGATGCCGTCCTGTTCGTCGATGATGAATTCCTGCGGCAGGGTATGCAGGATGCGTTGGTCCGCCGGGATCGCCACCGCCCGCGCCGCATCGATGACCCGGTCCACGTCCTCCTGGCGCACCTCGCGGTCGCGGATGGCGACGATACCGTGGGAATTCAGGCTGCGGATATGGCTGCCGGCAATCCCCACATACACCGCGCGGATTTCGCAATCCGCCATCAACTCGGCTTCATCCACCGCGCGGCGAATGGACTGCACCGTGGACTCGATGTTGACCACGACGCCCTTCTTGAGGCCGCGCGAGGGATGACTGCCCAAGCCGATGATTTCCACCCGCCCGCCGGGACTCACCTCCCCCACGATGCAGACCACCTTGGACGTTCCAATGTCCAGGCCGACGATCAAATTGCTTTCCTGCCGCTTGGCCATGTCTACCTATCCTTGTGCGCGCCCGACATCAGGGCGCACCTTTTGGTTTGATCGAAAATCCGTTGGGATACCGCAGGTCCACATAGGCCAGCGAGGCCAGATCGGGACGCAGCCGCGGCAGCACCTTGTCCACGAAACGCTTCAGCGGCGGCTGGGGATTGCCGGGACCGAGGCGCAATTCCACGCCCTGCTCCAGCGTGGCGCGCCAGCTACCGCGGTGATCCACCACCAACTGCCCGAGCTGGATGCCCTGGGGTGTGAGCTGGGATTGCAGCAGGCGATAGGTATCCAAAACCCGTCGCTCGGAGCCTTCCGGGCCATTGAGCAAGGGCAGATCCACCTCGCCCACCTCGGCCTGGAAGCGGATTCCGCGCACATCCAGCAGACCCACCTCACCCCAGCGCGCCACCGGCCGGTACTCCCACAACCGCACCACCAGCGCATCAGGCCAGCGCCGGCTGACCTGGACCCGCGCCACCCAGTCCAGCCCCCGCAGATCGGCCACCAAGGCCTTCAGGTCCACCTGCCACAGGCTCACCGCGCGGTGGGCACGCACCGTCTGCGCGATGGTTTCCTGCGATACCTGCCGGAACGGCGCTTCCACCAGCACCCGCTTGAGCGCAAACCAAGCCTGCGCCTGGGCCTGCCAGACCAGCCCGCTCGCGATTCCCACCACCACGCACGCGCCCAGCAGTCGGCCGATCCAGCGACGCGCGGCGGGGGGCAAGGTGAAGGTCTGTTGGGCCTCAGATCGACTGATCGATCGACGACGCTGCGACTGGCTTGCCGATCGATGCATCGGGCGCCGACGGTCTGGCGGCGGAATCGCCCTCATGACCGATCCGCCAGACTGGTTTCGAGAATCCGCCATACCAGATCCTCGAAGGAAAGCCCTGCCGCCCGCGCCGCCATCGGCACCAGACTGTGATCCGTCATGCCCGGCACGCTGTTGAGCTCCAGCAGCCACGGGGACCCCGCCGCATCCAGCATGAAATCCACCCGGCCCCAGCCCTGGGCATCGAGGCCCTGGAACGCCGCCAGCGCCAGCGCGCCAAACGCTGCCTCTCGCTCCGGCGTCAGGCCACTGGGGCAGTGGTAACGCGTGCTGTTCGACCGGTACTTGGCATCGAAATCGTAGAACGCGTGTGGCGTTTCCAAGCGGATCGAGGGCAACGCCCGATCCCCGAGGATTGCCACCGTGTACTCGCCGCCACTGATCCAGCGTTCGGCCAGTACCCGGCTGTCCAGCGCCCGCGCGTGATGGAAGGCGGGGAGCAGCTCCTCCGGCCGGCTCACCTTGCTCATGCCCAGGCTGGAACCCTCACGCGCCGGCTTGACGATCAAGGGCAGTCCCAGCGCGCTGAGCGCCCGCTCGACGTCGGCCGCATCCGCCAGCACGGCGTAGGGCGGCGTCGGCAGGCCCTGCGCCTGCCACAACTGCTTGGTGCGCAACTTATCCATGCTCAAGGCGCAGGCGGCCACGCCACTGCCGGTGTAGGGGATCCCCGCCATCTCCAGCGCGCCCTGGAGCACCCCATCCTCGCCGCCACGGCCATGCAGGGCGATAAAGGCCCGGTCACAGTGCAGTTCCGGCAGGCGCGCGAGGAAATCCATCCCCACGTCGACCGCCACCGCATCCACGCCGCGCCGGCACAACGCATCCAGCACCGCCGCTCCGCTGCGCAGTGAAATCTCCCGCTCGCCGGAGCGGCCGCCCATCAGCACGGCCACCCGCCCGAAGGCCGCCGCATCCCGCACCCGGGGAGCCGGCAAGCCGCTCATGAGACCCTCCCGACGATCCGCACTTCCGGAATCAACGCGACGCCCTGGCTGGCCAGCACCCGCTCCTGTACTCGCTCGATCAGGGCTTCGATGTCGGCCGCCCGGGCCTGGCCTCGATTGACGATGAAGTTGGCATGCTTGGGGGATACCTGGGCATCGCCAATGCACTCGCCCTTCAGGCCCGCCGCTTCGATCAGGCGCGCCGCGTGATCCCCCGGCGGGTTGCGGAACACCGAGCCGCAACTGGGCTGGCCCAGGGGCTGGGTGGCCGCCCGCCGCGCCAGCAATTCCCGGATCCGGGCCCGCCCAGCCTCTCCCACGGAATCGATGTCGAAATGCCATTCGGCCGCCACGAACGCCTCCCCGTCCACTGGCGGATGCACCTGCCGGTAACCGACCTCATACTCCGCTGCCACCCGCCACCGGGTGCGGCCCTGACGATCCATCACCTCGACCCGCGCCACCTGGCGCCAGGTTTCCCCGCCAAAGGCCCCGGCATTCATGGCCAGCGCGCCGCCCAGTGTCCCGGGGATGCCGGCAAAGAACGCACCACCGGCCCATCCTTCGCGCTCGCACAAGCGCGCCAGCTTGGCGCAGGGCACCCCGGCCTGCGCCCGGATGCGCCCTGGGGCCAGCACGTCCAGCGCCACCAGCCCGCGCTGCGTGGCGATGACCACCCCATCGATGCCGCCATCCCGCACCAGCAGGTTGCTGCCCAAGCCGAGCCAGAACACCGGCGTCGTGGCGGGCAGGTCGGCGAGAAAGGCCGCCAGATCGGCGGGGTCGGCCGGCTCGAAAAACAGCGCCGCCGGTCCGCCGACGCGCCAACTGGTATGCAGGGCCAGGGGTTCATCCCAACGCACCCGGCCGCGGATCTCCTGACGCAAGGCATTCATGGCCGCCCGCCCCAGCGCTGCTGCAACCGGGCCGGCAAACCGCCGATATCGCCGGCGCCCAGGGTGAGCAGCACATCGCCCGCCTGCAACAGCCCCTCCAGCGCCTCTGGCAACTCCTCCACGGTGGGCACGAACACGGGCTCCAGGCGCCCCCGGGCGCGCGTGGCCCGAGCCAGGGTGCGGCCATCGGCCTGGGCAATGGGCGCTTCCCCGGCAGCGTAGACCTCGGTCAGCACCAGGACATCGGCGCTCGACAACACGCGCGCGAAGTCCTCCAGGAGGTCCCGCGTGCGGCTGTAGCGATGCGGCTGGAAGGTGACCACCAGCCGGGCGTCCGGCCAGGTTTCACGAGCGGCCGCCAGAGTGGCCGCCACCTCGGTGGGGTGGTGACCATAGTCATCCACCAGTTCCACCCGGCCTGCGGGCGTTTCGATGACGCCATAACGCTGGAAGCGCCGGCCGATGCCCTGGAACTGCTCCAGGGCCTGCGCCATGGCGGCCGGTGCGATGCCCAGCTCGTGCCCCACGGCCAGCGCAGCCAGCGCGTTCTGCACGTTATGGCGGCCCGGCAGATTGAGAATGAGGGCATGATGACTGCCATCCGGAAACTGGACTTCCAGATGATTGCGGCCCGCCTCGGGACGTGCCACCAGCGCCCGCACGTCCGCACCGTCAGCAAAGCCATAGCTCACCACCGGCCGGCCGATTTCCGGCAGCATCTCCGACAGCGTCGGATCGTCTGCGCAAATCACGGCCAGCCCATAGAACGGCAGGTTGTGCAGGAATTCCAGGAAGGTCTGGCGCAACTGACTGAAGCTGCCGCCGTAGGTGTCCAGGTGGTCGGCATCCACATTGGTCACCACGGCGATCATGGGCTGCAGATGCAAGAAAGACGCATCGCTCTCATCCGCCTCGGCCACCAGATAGGGACTCGTTCCCAGCCGGGCATGGGTGCCGGCCTGATTGAGGCGTCCCCCGATGACGAAGGTGGGATCCAGGCCGCCATCGGCCAGCACGCTTGCCACCAGGCTGGTGGTGGTGGTCTTGCCATGCGTACCCGCGACCGCGATGCCGTAGCGGAAGCGCATCAGTTCGCTCAACATCTGCGCACGGGGAATGACCGGGATGCCCTGTTCCCGGGCGGCGGCGACCTCGGGGTTCTCCATGCCGATGGCGCTGGACACCACCACCACATCGGCGCCCACCACCCGATCGGCGCCATGACCCAGGGCCACGCTGGCCCCCAACCCGGCCAGGCGCCGCAGCGCCGCGTTGTCGCGCAGGTCCGAGCCCGAGATTTGATAGCCCAGGTTGAGCAACACCTCGGCGATCCCGGCCATCCCCACACCGCCCATGCCGACGAAATGGATGCGCCGCACCCGCCGCATCCAGGCCTGCTGCAACAGCGCCGCCGACAACACGCCGCTCATGCCAGCCCCCCTTCCGCGCGCAACACCCGCACCACCTCGGCGGTCGCATCGGGCCGGGCCAGGCCGCGCGCCCGCAGCGCCATGTCCCGCAACCGGTCCCAATTGCCCAG
>Ga0073924_1000091_pt1 | contig 17919 bp, 17 predicted proteins | sample GWRWT4_14Oct14_FD_70957 | JGI IMG/M metagenome (GOLD analysis project Ga0073924, IMG submission 70957) | Sand microcosm microbial communities from a hyporheic zone in Columbia River, Washington, USA - GW-RW T4_14-Oct-14 | ecosystem: Engineered > Artificial ecosystem > Sand microcosm >...
CGGACCTTGTGGATATGGGCGATCCTTGTCATCCCGGCGCAGCGTTTCACCACGCAGAATTGCCTTGATCTCTTCACCGGTCAGCGTCTCATATTCCAGCAGCGCATTGGCCACCAAATGCAGGCCCTGGATATTATTCTCTAAAATCATCTTGGCGCGGGCATAGCATTTCTCCACAATCTGCCGAATTTCCTGATCGATGGCCCGCGCCGTATCCTCGGAAATGTTCTTCTGGCGCGCCACCGAGTGACCAAGAAATACTTCTTCCTCATTTTCACCATAGGCCAGCGGTCCAAGCGCATCGCTCAGGCCATAGCGCGTGACCATGGCGCGCGCCATCTTGGTCGCCATGTCAATGTCGGACGAGGCGCCAGACGTTACCTTGTCATAGCCAAAGACCAGTTCTTCGGCCAACCGCCCACCCATGAACACCGCAATATCGCCCAGCATTTTTTCGCGCGTAACAGAAAGCTGGTCTCGTTCCGGCAACCGCATCACCATGCCCAATGCGCGGCCACGCGGAATGATGGTGGCCTTGTGCACCGGATCACTGGATGGGATGTTCAGTGACACTACTGCGTGACCGCCTTCGTGATAGGCTGTCAGACGGCGTTCTTCTTCCGACATCACCATTGAACGGCGCTCCGCGCCCATCATCACTTTGTCCTTGGCGGATTCAAATTCCGCCATTCCGACCAGCCGCTTGCCAACACGCGCCGCCAGCAGCGCCGCTTCATTGACCAGATTGGCCAAATCCGCCCCCGAGAAACCAGGTGTGCCGCGCGCCAGAATTTTCGCTTCAACATCCGGCGCCAGCGGCACCTTGCGCATATGCACTTTCAGAATTTTTTCGCGGCCCAGAATATCCGGATTCGGCACAACCACCTGACGGTCAAAACGCCCGGCGCGCAGCAAGGCAGGGTCCAGCACATCCGGCCGGTTCGTCGCCGCAATCAGAATGACGCCTTCATTGGACTCAAAACCGTCCATCTCGACCAGCAACTGGTTCAGGGTCTGCTCGCGTTCGTCATTGCCGCCGCCAAGGCCCGCACCGCGATGCCGCCCGACCGCATCAATTTCGTCCATGAAGATGATGCAGGGCGCGTTCTTTTTCGCCTGCTCGAACATATCACGTACACGCGATGCGCCCACGCCGACAAACATTTCCACAAAATCGGAACCGGAAATGGTGAAGAATGGTACATTGGCCTCACCCGCCACCGCGCGCGCAATCAGCGTCTTGCCCGTGCCCGGAGGGCCAACCAGCAGCACGCCTTTGGGGATATGCCCGCCCAGACGCTGATATTTTTGTGGATCGCGCAGAAAATCGACGACCTCCTGCAATTCTTCCTTGGCTTCATCAACGCCTGCAACATCCTCGAATGTCACCCGGTTGGTGTCCTGGGTCAGCAGCTTGGCGCGCGACTTGCCAAATCCCATGGCGCGGCCATTGCCGCCCTGCATCTGACGCATAAAGAAGATATATACCGCAACCAGCAGCAACATCGGGAACCAGGAAATCAGCAAACCGAAAAACGACCCCTCTTCGTCCGCTGAAGGCATTGCTGAAATATTCACTCCGCGCGCGTCCAGGCGCTGAACCAGATCGGGATCATTCGGCGCAAAAGTCGAAAAAGAGCGGCCATCCCCATAATGGCCGACAATCACGTCACCACTGATCGTCACATCGCGCACAGAACCCGCTTCTGTTTCCGATAGAAACTGTGAATAAGATATGCTGTTCGCCGTCTGACGCTCAACCGGCCCCTGAAACAGATAGAACAAAAACACCAGCAGGATCGCAATGACCAGCCAGGGGACGATGTTACGGTAGGGTTTCAACTTATTAATTTCCTTACACGAGATCTGCGTAAAAGCACCCAAATCACCGTTCGTCAGTCTAGATTAAAATTTTCCGACATACGATCAGATAATTAGCCGGCGCAATTATAGGCATAGGGGTGGTTAAGAGATAATGGCTATCACACCCCACACAAGCGCCAAATGAGAATTAGTTTCCTTACTACATATTTTCTTTTTCGACACTGTATTCTGGCAACAGCCTATGTTCTGACGAGAATATCGCCTCAAACCCCGCAGCCACACCATAATCTGGGTCAACAAACCCCATATGCGGCGCCGCAAGCAGGCGTTCGCCCAGCCAAAGGCCGGGAACAACGTAGCATGCGATCCGGGGCATCGGTTTGCCATCCGCAATCTGAAATAATCCCGCTTTGCCGATCGCGCGAACCGTAAAGACCGCTTCGTTCTGGATCGTAACGTCATTGCGCAGACGAACCTGAAACCGGTTGTCCCAGCAACGCGTTTCACCGGGCGACAAGGAAATTTCCGGGCCTAGCGCCGCAAGCTCCCGCAACAGAAGAATTTGTCCCTTGCGGGGTATAATCTGGCATCCTGCAAGGGTTCGGCCGCCCGTCACCGGGCCTGTTCGCAGCCAGCCATAAAGCCGTTCCAGTCGCACAAGTCGCGGCGTATATTCCTGTCCCCCCACCACCATTAGAATTCGCGCCAGCACCCGCAATCCGATTTCTTCCGGCGCGGTGAACAGCGCCCCCAGCCTAAGCACGGCAAACCCCGCCGGATCTAATTGCACCGCATCATGAACCACCTGATTGGTGATCTGTTCAAGTGCTGTCCGTACGCGGCGCATCCGTTGCGCCGTCGCCACGATCCGGTCCGCGCTGATCCCCGCATTTTGTAGTTCCGGCAAAAGGCTGCGTGTACGTACCCGCACAAATCGAGGATTTTCATTACTGGGATCTTCAATCCATGGCTGCCCAAGCGCCACCAGCGTGGCCTGCAAACGCGCCCGGGAGAAGCTTAATAATGGCCGCAACAGGCGAACCCCGTCCCACATCACACTGGGCGCCATGGCAGCGAGTCCATTCACCCCACTACCGCGTCCAAGTCGCATCAGGAAAGTTTCGGCCTGGTCCTCAAACTGATGGCCCAGCAATAGACTGCGAATGCCCTGTTCCATGCAATAACCGCGCATAAGGGAATAACGGGCGCGCCGCGCCGCCGCCTGAATATCGCTGTGGGGTTTGTCGCCGCGCCAGGATAAAATCTGGTGTTTTACGCCCAGTGATTGACACCAGGCTGCCACCTGCCGGGCTTCCGCCCGCGCGCCATCGCGCAGCCCATGATCCACCGTCAAGACGCACAGGCTTTGCCGTTCCTCCTTTGCCTCTATCCATTGGCGGCTCAAATGCAGCAGCGCCATACTGTCGGCGCCGCCTGAGACAGCAACTGCAATGGGGGTAAGCGGAGACAGCGCCGCCATGGCGCGCCCAAATTCCAGATCGCTTACCCGCGCCGGACTTGAAAGCTCAGCCATCCTGAAAAGCCTCGTTAGACCATTTTCTGTACATATGGAAGCGCATCACACACTCTCATTGTCATTACCCGGTTCATCCGGGTAATGACTCAGTGGAGGAGTGGGAACGCGTAAATCAGATCAAAAAATGGTCTAGCAGCTCAGGCGTTTGATCTCGGCATTTGCGCGTTGTGTAATCTTTTCAGGGGCTTTTGGATATTTCTTCGCCACCTGATTTAATGCCTGGCAGGCCTCCGCCTTATGATTTAATTCGGCCAGCGTCATCCCCAGTTTCAACAAATTATCCGGACCCTTGCGGCTTTGCGGGTATTTCTGAAAGCCGTCCAGGAAATAAGTCGCAGCGCGCGCATAGTCCTTGCGGACATAATAGGTTTCACCCAACCAATAAACTGCGTTACCGGCCAATTCATGGTCCGGATTGTTTTTGATGAACTGCTCCATCCCGTCTGCTGCGGCGCTATAATCCCCAGCGCGCAACAGACCGAAAGCCGCTGCATATTGCTCGTCCGGAGACCCTTTCGCAGACGCCGCCGCCAGGCCTGGCGGTGGTGGTGGCGTGCGTGATCCCTCCAGCGTGGATGAAATCGCAGGCGGCGGAAGCTCGCTCACCCCCGCATCAATATCCGTGGCGCTCCTGGCGCCCGAAGATGAAGCCGGGGCCTGCAAGCCGCCTTGTGTCTGGGGTTTGTTTATGGGCGCACTACCCGGCGCGCCCCCCAAAGGGCCGCCGCCGCCGCCACGCTCCAGCGCTGTCAGCCGGAACTCCATATCCTCGATTAGCTTCTCAAGCCGGGTATTCACCTGACTGACCTGAAACGTAAGCTGTTCGATCTGCCCGGTCATGCCACGCAATTCCTGGTCCATTTGATCGACCTGGACTTTAAGCTGCGAAGACATCGATTCATTACCAACCGGCGCGACACGATTTGCGGCAACGGGGGCATTTCCCCTGCCCCCCCCTGCGATCTGCCGTTGCAAATCGGCAACATCGTTTCGCAAACGATTAATCTCATTGCGCATATCCGGCGAACTCTGGGCCGAAAGCGGATTTACGAACAAAACGAGCCAGCAAAGCACGGCAACGAGCGGCAACGCGCACACAGCTGATGTGCGACGAAATAACGGAAAAAAAGCGGAAATAATCATATCACTGCATGCCCTGAAAATGGGGCGGCAATAAGGCCATTGCAGGCCCAAATGCTGGCCATTCGGTCCAGCGCTAAAGGATGCACGGCCTCCACAAAAAGACCGCGCATCCCAAGCAGCTTACCAGAACTGTCTTAGTTGACAGTTGTCGTGGCGTTCCGGTTTTGCGACCAGCTGGCTTCGTCAGAACCCAGAGCTATCGGACGCTCCTTGCCATAGCTGATGGTTGTAACGCGCGCTGCGTCCACACCCTGACTTACAAGGTAATCCTTGGCCGAATTGGCGCGGCGTTCACCCAGCGCAAGGTTGTATTCGCGTGTTCCACGTTCGTCACAATTACCAGCAACGGTAACGGTTACAGACGGATTTTTGGCTAACCACGCCGCTTGCGCCTGCAAGGTCGCGCGCGCTTCTTCGGTCAGATCATGACGATCAAACCCAAAGAAAACGCGGTTGGAAGTCGTCGCTTCCAGATCCTGCTGTGAACCAGGAACGATTGCTGAGCTGCCGGCGCCGGCGCCGCCGCCGCCACCGCCGCCTGCGCCTGCGCCACCACCTTCTGGTGTGGATTCACAAGCGGCAAGCAAAAAGACCGCAGCCGCCATACTTGCAAGCTTAAGTCCCACAGAAACTTTGCGCATCAAAAGATACTCCCCGTGATAGTTCTCGAGTGATAAGGCTCGACAAAATTGAAGAAATCGCATCCCCCCCCAGCGCATCGCAAATTTATACAAACCTTGTGATGAACACCGAATTGATTTGCGAGTTCAGATGAGTGACGACTCTGTCGATCAACCCTCCGAATCCGACGCAACTCTAACCACCTTCTGGCAAAGGAATCAAGGGAGACCATGCCGGGTCAGAGGCGTCGCCTAATGTTGGAATCTCCCTTTCATTATATCCGGTGAGGTCGATCGAGTGTAGCCGGCTTCCACCGCCCAACCCTCGCGAGTCCGACGGCCGCTCCCTGAAGAACATCAGCACGCGGCCATTTGGCGACCATGTAGGTCCCTCATCGAGGAAGCTTTCAGTCAACAGCCGCTCACCACTGCCATCAGGGCGCATGACGCCTATATAGAACCTTCCCTTATAAATTTTAGTAAACGCAATCAGATCTCCGCGTGGCGACCATACCGGCGTGGCATAGCGCCCATCGCCGAAACTGATCCGTTTCACATCGGCTCCGGAAGCCCGCATAACGTAAATCTGTTGCGTCCCGCCCCGGTCCGAATTGAAGGTAACATATTGATTATCAGGAGAAAAAGACGGCGACGTATCAATTGACGGACTGTCAGTCAGCCGCGCCACCGCCCGGCTTCGCAGGTTCATTAGATAAATATCCGAATTACCATTGCGCGCCAAACTCATCACGACACTATCCCCACTTGGCGAAAAACGCGGGGCGAAGGTCATTCCGGGAAAATCCCCCAGCACCTCCTGCTGGCCGGTGTTAATGTCGTAAATATAGACCCGCGGCTTGTCGTTGAAATAGGAAAGATAGGTAATCTGATGGGTCGTGGGACTGAAGCGCGGGGTCAGAACCAGATGCCGCCCACTGGTCAGAAAACGCTGATTGGCCCCATCCTGATCCATTATGGCGAGCCGTTTTACACGTGCGGCTTTTGTGCCACTCTCTGAAACAAAAACGATACGTGTGTCGAAATAGCCGCTCTCACCCGTCAAGCGTTCGTAGATTTTGTCTGAAATCAGATGCGCCACCCGCCGCCAATTATCCGGCCGGGTGAAGAAGACGCGCCCCTCCATCTGCTGCTCTCCGAACACATCCCAGAGACGAAATTCAACCCGCAGCCTGCCATCGGCTTCCGTTGTGACAGCGCCGGTCACCAAAGCCTGTGCATTGATCAATCGCCAGTCGCCGAATCTGGGCAGGGCGCCGATGGCGTCGGGTTTCTGAATGAAACTTTTCGGGTCGAGCGGGCGGAACAGACCGGATCTGGAAAGATTGCCGCTGATTACCCCGACCATCTCAGTTCCGACGACATTTTCTCTGGGGCCTGCGCCATTGAACACCGGAATGGCGATGGGCATCGGATCAACATTTCCCCGTGTAATATCAATCCGCAATTGGGCCTGGGCGCTGTGCCAGCCAAGCACAGTCAGAACGGCCATTAGACCGATCATCAGCCGGATCAGAGGCCGGGTATATTTATCCATCATATCCATATCGTTCATCCGCCTAGCATGCTGCGTGGATCAAAATTCATCTCTATCTCTTGCCAGCGGTCATATTTGTCCACCGGCAAATTCTGGAATGGTTCACATTTCATAATGGCCCTCACGGCGGATTCCGCCGCCGTGCGATAGGCTTCTTCGCCCGGCGTTTTCATCCGCAGACTGTCCACTACCTGGGGCGGCTGCGCCAAGCCGCCATCCGGGCGCAGAAAAATACGCACCCGCACGACCAGTTCCTCCGCATAGCGCGCCCCCGCTGGTACGATCCAGCATTGCTCGATCTGGGCGCGGATCGAATCGATCTCGCTCAACGTCATCTGTGCCGAAGTCGTCGGTCGTGTCGCCTGGGTAGGCGGCAGATCCTGCGGCGTATCTTGCGGATTTTCCTCTGGCTCTTCTGTCTTGGGTGATGGGTCCTTGAGTTCCTTGCTGAGCAACGCCGAAATCTTGTTGAGATCGAGCTTTTCTTCCGGTTTCTCTACGATCTTGGGTTTTGGCTTCACTTTTGGACGCGGCCCATCCAGCTTCACCACGCGCTCGGGCTGCGCTTCCGGCTTGGGCTGGGGTTTTTCCTCCACTTTGTCTTTGGGCAGTGGAACAGCGTCGTCTGGTATCGGTTCCGGTTCCGGCGCGGGCGGCGGCGGCGGTGGGGGCGCCGGTTCGGGCTTTGGCGGCTCGGGCTTCGCTTCGGGCTTGGGTTCGATTTTTTCGACTGGTTTCTTGGGTTCCGGCCGGACAGGAATATTGGTCATTTCCGACAACGGCGCCAACTCGACAGGTATCGACTCCGCTGGCGGCTCCCATTCGTTGCTGAACAAGGGCAGGCCGAAGACCGTTATGATGATAACGATAAGATGTAATGCCGCTGATAATAGCGCCCCCCTGCCCATCGCCAATCATTTCTTATCCGGTTTGGTGGCGCCCGGCGTCTCGGTGATCAGAGCGACTTTGGTAAACCCTGCCGACGTAATCAATCCCATCACCTCCATTACCCGTCCATAGTCCAAACTGTGATCGCCCCGCACATAGATGCGGGTGTCCGGCTTGTTTTCGGTAATCGCCTGCAAACGGGCAGCAAGCTCTTCCAGCACGACCACGGTGTCCTGAATATAAACCTGTCCATCAGCCTTGATGGTGACGGCCAGTGGTTCGGTCTTTTCATTCAGCGGCGCAGCTTTGGTTTGCGGAAGATTAACCGGGACGCCAACGGTCAGCAACGGTGCGGCAACCATGAAGATGATCAACAATACCAGCATCACGTCCACCATCGGCGTGACGTTGATTTCGCTCATTGGTGACTTGCGCCCGCCGCCTCTTTGTTTACGGGACGGCAGATTGCCCATGCCCATTAATCAAACTCCTCTTCGATGCGCCTTGAAAGCACCGCTGAGAATTCTTCCATGAACCCCTCCAGCCGGTCTCCGTAACGTCCTACCTGACTGTTAAACCGGTTATAGGCGATAACTGCGGGAATAGCGGCAAACAGGCCCAACGCTGTCGCAAACAGCGCCTCGGCAATGCCCGGCGCCACCACGGCGAGCGAGGTGTTATGGCTTTGCGCGATCGCCTGAAAACTGTTCATAATGCCCCAAACTGTGCCGAACAGACCGACAAAGGGGGCCGTTGATCCCACAGTCGCCAGAAAATCAAGATAGCGTTCCAATCCCGACATTTCGCGCGACAATGTGACCGACATGATCTTATCAATACGTTCACGCAGGCCACCGCTCAGGCCGGTGCCCCCCGTTGATCTACCGTTGGCGCGCATCCATTCGCGCATCGCCGCCACAAAAAGCAGGGCCATCGGATGATTGGCGCGTGGCGCAACGCGCTCATAGAGTTCCTCCAGTGAATTGCCCGACCAGAAAACTTCTTCGAAACGGTCAGCCAATGCAATGACACGGCGAAAGCGCATGAATTTATCGAAAATAATTGCCCACGACCAAAAAGACGCCAGCAACAAGGCAATCATGACGAACTTGACCACCAGGTCAGCCCGCATAAACAGGCCCCACATGGAAAAATCGACCACCGAAACACCGGCGGCCTGCGATATAATCTCTTGCTCCATTCACCCTTCCTTTGTCAAAAGACAGAGGACAGAAGACAGAGGACAGAAGAAGGATGCGATTTATTGTTTATATTCTGTCTTCTGTCTTCTGTCCTCTGTCTTCTATCCTCAGCCTTCAGTCCTGACCTAAGCCGAGAACGTGGCGTAAATGAGGCGATTCGTGAACCCACATTAAAGACCGTCAGGCATCCTTCTCGTCCCCGGCCCGCGCCAGCAAATCAAATTGCATCCCCGTCAACTTGGGCATCAGGCCAATATGGTGAAACGCAGCCTCAGTCATTACCCGGCCTCGCGGCGTACGTTGCAGCAGTCCCTGCTGAATCAGATAGGGTTCGACGATGTCCTCCAGCGCATCGCGCGGTTCACTCAACGCTGCTGCAAGGGTTTCCACGCCAACCGGCCCTCCCCCAAAGCTGGAGGCGATCAAATTCAGATATCGCCTGTCCATGGCGTCCAGGCCACGCGCATCCACCTCCAGCCGGGTCAGGGCGGCGCCGGCTTCTATGGCGCCAATTGACGGATGATTGGCGACCGCCGCAAAATCACGCACCCTACGCAACAGCCTGCCAGCGACGCGCGGGGTGCCACGGCTTCGCCGGGCGATTTCGACCGCCCCTTCCGCCGTAACCGCCATATTCAGTAAACGCGCCCCGCGCGCGACGATCTCCACCAGTTCGTCAATCTCGTAAAAATTAAGACGCACCGGAATGCCAAATCTGTCGCGCAGCGGTGTTGTCAGCAGCCCCGATCGCGTGGTCGCCCCGATCAGCGTAAAGGGCGGCAAATCAATACGTAGGGACCGCGCGGAGGGCCCTTCGCCAATGATCAGATCCAGCTGAAAATCCTCCATCGCCGGATAGAGAATTTCTTCAACAGCCGGATTCAGGCGGTGAATTTCATCAATAAACAAAATGTCACGTTCCTGAAGATTGGTCAGCAGCGCCGCCAGATCCCCCGCTTTGGCAATGACCGGCCCCGAAGTCGTCTTGAAATTAACGCCCAGTTCGCGCGCCAAAATCTGGGCCAGGGTCGTCTTGCCCAGACCGGGCGGCCCAAACAGCAGGACATGATCCAGCGCCTCGCTCCGGCTTCGCGCGGCCTCGATGAAAACCTGAAGATTTTCGCGCGCCTGGCGCTGGCCAATAAATTCACTCAGACTGCGCGGACGCAGATTGCTGGCTCCCACATCCTCGTCCTGCGCCTCAATCCCCACCAGCCGGGCATCCACACTATTCCCAGCGCCGGACTGACTCATGCTGACAACTCCCGCAAGCCAAAGCGGATCAACTCCGCCACCCGCGCCTGGGGCGCCATCGTGCTATCCATTCCAAGTTGCGCCCGGCGCAACGCGACCGCAGCGTCAGGTTCTTTATACCCGAGATTGACCAGCGCCGACAGCGCATCCGCCAGTTCTTGCTGATGGGCGTCATCAGCCCTGACGCCGCTGGGCGTCATGCCCTGGCGCATGGTCAACCCGGCGGTCAGAGACGGAGCCTTGTCCTTCAGATCATTGGCGATTCGTCCGGCCAGCTTTGGCCCCACGCCGGAGGTGCGGGCGAAGGCGTTCTTGTCCTGCATGGCCGCCGCGCGCGCCACCCCGTCTACCCCCAATGCGCCCAGAATGGCCAGCGCCAATCTGGCGCCAACCCCCTGAACTGTGGTCAGCAGGCGAAACCATTCGCGCTCCAGTTCCTGCTCAAAACCAAACAGGGTGATCGCATCCTCGCGCACCTGGGTTTCAATATGCAGACTAAGGGGGCTACCCAGTGGCGGCAGCCGCCCCAGATAATTACTCGCGCAATAAACCAGATAACCGACACCGTTAACATCCAGCACGAGACTATCGGCGCGTATGCCCTCCAGCACTCCGCGTAACCGCGCGATCATAATATCACCCTGACGGTCTGTGACGCGGACCTGATCTGCAAATTCGGAATGGAATGGGCATGGCAGATTGCGACCCCCAGAGCATCCGCTGCATCTGCCCCGGCAATGACACAACCTGGCAGCAGCCGCCCCACCATGGCGCGCATCTGGACCTTGTCCGCATGCCCAACACCGACCAGCGCCTTTTTTACATGATTGGGGGCATATTCCGCGACAGGCAGATTACACAAGGCCGGGACCAGCAGCACCACCCCCCGGGCCTGACCAAGTTTCAGGCTTGATCCCTGATCCTTGTTGACGAATACCGACTCAACCGCCGCGCCTGCGGGACGCCATTCCTCCATCACGCGCATCAGACCTTCGAACAATTGCCGCAGCCGCACCGCCATGTCACCTTCGCTGTCTGCCTTTACCACCCCATTGGCGATGTGGCGCAGGCGATTGCCGCTAAACTCGATGACGCCCCATCCCGTTGCGCGCAATCCAGGGTCAAGACCGATTAAACGGCGCATTCGCCAATGGTCCTTCGCTATATGTCAAACTGCAAGCTGCTCCATTACCGAATCGTCGATTTCGTAATTGGCGTAGATATTTTGTACATCATCACTCTCATCAAGCGCCCCCAGCATTTTCAGCAATCCCGGCGCGTCATCGGCGCTGACCGGCACGAGAATACGGGGCTTCCAGATCAGGCTTGTCGACTGCGCAACACCAAAACGCGCTTCAAGGGCGGCCGCGACCTCATGCAGCGCCGCCGGCTCACAGCAAATCTGATGCCCGTCCGGCCCGCTGACGCAATCTTCTGCACCTGCATCGATAGCCGCCTCCAGCATTGAGTCTCCATCCGTGATTTCCACTGGATACTGAATGCTGCCTATGCGGTCAAACTGGTATGCGACGCTGCCGGTCTCGCCCATATTGCCGCCGTTTTTCTGGAACGCTGAGCGCACCTCACCCGCCGTCCGGTTGCGATTATCGGTCATCGCCTCGACAATGACCGAAACACCGCCGGGACCGAAGCCCTCATAGCGAATTTCTTCCAGGCTGGTTGCGTCCGCCCCCTGGGATTTTTGTATGGCGCGTTCAATATTGTCTTTGGGCATGTTCTCGGCCCGCGCAGCGGCAATCGCCGTGCGCAAGCGCGGATTAGCGTCCGGATCCGGCAGCCCGGATTTAGCCGCAACCGTGATTTCGCGCCCCAGACGCGAGAATATCCGGGCGCGCTTCTTGTCCTGCGCCCCTTTGCGGAACATGATGTTTTTAAATTGGGAATGGCCCGCCATTTCCTGCTTCCACTTTACCGTTAACACTGAAATTTTTGCAGACAGTTAACCTGCCGCTAAGACATATCTTGTATCAAATATTACAGGGGAAAAATACTGCATCCGTGATAGCCGATCTCAAATAGAAGCGCACATGCATTTATTTTTCGAGGCTATTCAATGCAATGAGAGGGCGAAATGCTTAATTTTGGCGGCAGGAAAACATCGGCCCAGCAGGCGGCGCTGGCAACGAGTCTGGCGAACCAGGCCAGTCTGGAGCAGTTTACAGCGGTTATTAACGCCCTTCCTGTAAGCGTTATGGTATTAAACCCTGCCGATGCGACAATTACTTATGTAAACCCCTATGGCGTAGAAGCGATGCGGGTGATCCGCCCGAACCTTCCCCCAGGCTTCAATCCTGACCAGATTCTGGGACAGAAAATTGATTTCTTGCCGATCAAACCCGCATTAACACCTTCGTTCCTTTCTGACCCGTCAAATTTGCCTCTTGAAACAGAGGCCGCGTTGGGCAGCGACGTCTTACGGCTGAAGCTTGCCGCAATGCGCGATAATACCGGAAAATACATTGGCGCCATTGTCACCTGGCGTATTGTCAGCCGCAATCTTCAGGTTATTGCTGAATTTCAGAAGAAATTGAATGATTCCCTCTCTGAGGTTGCAGACGCCACACTGGATATCATGAACGCCGCCGGACAGGTTAGCGGTCTGTCCCATAAATCCTCCACGCAGGTTGCGCATGCCCGCCAAAGCGCCATGGAAACCTCAACAAATGTGCAGACTGTCGCCAGCGCCGCAGAAGAGCTGTCCAGTTCGATCATAGAAATTTCCCGCCAGGTGGCGGAATCATCGCGTATTTCGCAGGACGCCGTAATCGAAGCGGACCGCACCAACGCCACGGTGCAGGGGCTGGCGCAAAGTTCAGATAAAATCGGCGAAGTGGTCAATCTAATTCAGGATATTGCCAGCCAGACCAATCTATTGGCGCTGAACGCCACCATTGAAGCGGCGCGCGCAGGCGAGGCCGGCAAGGGCTTCGCGGTGGTAGCCTCGGAAGTGAAAAATCTGGCCAATCAGACAGCTAAAGCCACCGAAGAAATTGCCGCCCAGATCAATGAGATCCAGACCAGCACCACAGGCGCGGTCAAAGCCATTCAGGGTATTGGCAGAACCATTCACCAGATCAGCGAAATTACCTCGGCAATTGCCGCCGCCGTAGAAGAGCAAGGCGCAGCCACCGGTGAGATCAGCCGCAGCGCGCAACAGGCCGCTAGCGGCACCGAAGCCCTGACCAATGATGTGGAGACCCTTTCGGCCGCAGCGTCTGAAACCGGCAAGGCCGCATCGGGCGTTTCTGACGCGGGCGAGGCCCTGAAGCACAGCACACAGAAAACCCGCGACGAAATCGACAAGCTGTTGGCCGAAATCGCCAGGGCCTGATAAGCCACCCCCCTGCCCCACCTTGGCCGATCCGGCGACCCCGCCGGACCGGCCGCCCCTTTCAAACACAGTGAAGCCGCCATCGCGGTTGGAGTGTATAAACCCCCGGGCGCCTGTTGCTACAGGTGGGCGCCATATATTCCAGACCACGATCCGGAACAGGGACAGCTCCCTTCGGGTGGTTTAAGGCCCCTGGGTTTATGGTCTCCTGACCAACGGGGCAGCCTCACCTAGGATATAGCGCAAATCCCGGTTATATGCGCGATTTTTTCAGTCCTATAGATTTTGATAAATGATACAGGGAAGCTTTTATTTTTTGTGTTTTACCGGTACACTCAAAATACTGCCGTAGGGAAAGGTCGGTTTACATGCAAACCATCAAACAAACCGCTCACGAGCTTATTGATCACCTTCCAGAACAAGCCTCATGGGATGATGTAATGTATGCACTTTACGTTCGGCAAAAGCTGGAACGCTCGCTACAGGCCGTATCAGAAGGACGTGTTACCTCTCAAGAAAACGCCAAGAAACGATTCTTGGGCGATGCGGATTGACTGGTCTGATCTTGCGTTGGACGACCTGGATGACATCGTCCGCTACATAGCGAAGGACTCTCTCTATTACGCGCGTAAATTCGCAGATCGAATATTCGCGACTTCCGATCGACTGAAAGACTTTCCGTATAGTGGCCGTTATGCGCCGGAGGCCGAGAATGAAACAATTCGCGAAGTCATTATACAGAGCTATCGCATAATTTACCGCACGGAAACGGATCGCATTCTGGTGCTTGCTGTTATACATGGCAGCCGTGACTTGGGGAGTGAGAAAAAAACTCCATGGGAAAATCCCTAACGCCCCGCCCGTACTCGCCGTTTGACCGGCTCCTGCAAATTGCGGGCGAATTTCCTGGCGGCTTCCTCGTCGAACAGTTCCGCCAGCTTTTCGGTCATGGCGCCGCCAAGTTGCTCCACATCAACAATCGTGACAGCGCGTTTGTAATAGCGCGTCACATCATGCCCAATACCAATGGCCAGCAGTTCAACACTGGAGCGTCTTTCAATCCAGTCGATCACCTCGCGCAGATGACGCTCCAGATAATTGCCGGGATTGACTGATAGTGTGGAATCATCCACTGGCGCGCCGTCTGAAATCACCATCAGAATACGTCGCTGTTCGCGGCGCGCCATCAGCCGGTCATGCGCCCAGGCCAACGCCTCACCGTCGATATTTTCCTTGAGCAGACCTTCACGCATCATCAGACCGAGGTTTTTCCGCACCCTGCGCCACGGCGCATCAGCATTCTTGTACACAATATGCCGGAGATCGTTGAGGCGGCCGGGACTGGGCGGCTTATTATCTGCAAGCCATTTTTCGCGCGCCTGACCACCTTTCCAGGCGCGGGTGGTAAAGCCCAAAATCTCGACTTTCACCGAACAGCGCTCCAGGGTTCGGGCCAGAATATCGGCGCACATCGCCGCCACCATGATCGGGCGCCCCCGCATGGAACCTGAATTATCAAGCAGCAAAGTCACCACCGTATCGCGGAACTCCATATCCAGTTCCTGCTTGAAAGACAGCGCGTGATAAGGATCAATGATCACGCGCGTCAGGCGCGCGGCGTCGAGCATGCCTTCTTCGAGATCAAACTCCCAGGTGCGTTCCTGTTGCGCCATCAGTTTGCGTTGCAGACGATTGGCCAGACGCCCCACGACACTTTGATATTGCTGTAATTGCTGATCCAAATAGGTGCGCAGACGCGACAATTCCTCGGCGTCACACAATTCCTCGGCGTCGATTTCCTCGTCGAACATTTCCGTATATACACGATAGCTGGGGAAACGCCGGTCGCCACTGATTTCCGGCCGCCAGGGGCGGTTGCCGTCGGGGCTTTCTTCGCTCTCCTGGCCTTCGAGTTCCTCATCGGACTCCATCATGACAGTCTGGCCTTCGCCCTCTTCGCCTTCGCCTTCTACGAATTCCACGTCATCGGAGCTGCCTTCAGAGGAAGCACCGCTATCGCCGTCCTCATCATCATTCTGGTTCTGGTTGTCGGCGTCTTCGCCTTCGTCATCACTGTCTTCGTTCTCCGGACTTTCCTCGCCGAGTTCTTCGCCCAGATCGAGATCGGTGATGATCTTGCGGGTCATGCGCGCAAAGCGGGCCTGATCGCCAATCATCCCATCCAGTTGCGCCAGATCATCGCCGGCTTTTTCTTCAATGAACGAACGCCACAGTTCGACAATGTTGGCGGCTGACGCCGGCGGCTTTACCCCGGTCAGTTTTTCACGCACGATCAGCGCCACAGCGTCGGCCAGTGGAACTTCCGATCTTTCCAGAATATTGGTGAAACCCATTTCCGCGTAACGATGCTCCAGCGCCGCATTGAGGTTTTTCGCCATTCCACGCATTTCGCGTGCGCCGATGGATTCTACACGCGCCTGTTCCGATGCCTCGAAAATATCCCGTGCCATCTCACCCATAGGTGAAAAGTTGCGGTGCGTCGCATCATCATGATGACGCAACCGGAGTGAATAGGCGTCAGACAGACCCCGGATGCGTGCAACTTCGTTTACGGGAAGATCGCGCGACGGCAATGGCAGGCGAATCGTATCGCCGCGCACACCTGGGGCTTCGGCGCCAAAGCTGACCTGTAATTCCGGGTCTTCGGCAATGGTTCGCGCGGCAAAAGTCAGCGCCCGCTTGAACGGCTCAACCGGACTTTCTTTTCCCGCATTATTCATTACTTGATGACGATATGCGCAGCGGATTCCGGCAATTCCTCGCCGAAGCAACGCTGATAGAACTCGGCAACGCTGGCGCGCTCAAGCTCGTCACATTTGTTAAGAAACGTAAGCCGGAAGGCGAAGCCAACATCATTGAAGATACGCGCATTCTCCGCCCAGGTCAGAACTGTGCGCGGGCTCATCACGGTCGAAAGATCCCCATTCATAAAGGCCGAACGGGTCATGTCGGCAACCCGCACCATATCGGACAGGATCTTGCGCCCTTCAACCGAATGATAAGCCGACGATTTCGACATCACGATTTCGGTTTCCACATCATGCGGCAGATAGTTCAGGGTCGTGACAATATTCCAGCGGTCCATCTGGCCCTGATTGATCTGCTGCGTCCCATGATACAGGCCAGACGTATCGCCAAGACCGATCGTATTCGTGGTGGAAAACAGACGAAAATAGGGATGCGGACGTATGACCCGGCTTTGATCGAGCAAAGTCAGCTTACCATCGACTTCCAGCACCCGCTGGATCACAAACATCACATCCGGGCGGCCGGCGTCATATTCATCGAACACCAGCGCGGTCGGGCGTTGCAATGACCAGGGCAGAATGCCTTCGCGAAATTCGGTGATCTGCTTGCCGTCGCGCAGTACGATGGCGTCCTTGCCGACCAGATCAATCCGGCTGATGTGACTATCGAGATTGACGCGGATACAAGGCCAGTTGAGACGCGCAGCAACCTGTTCGATATGGGTTGATTTCCCGGTGCCATGAAATCCCTGAATCATCACCCGCCGGTTAAACGCAAAACCCGCCAAAATCGCCAGTGTCGTTTCCCGATCAAACACATAGGTTTTATCAAGGTCGGGCACATATTCGTTGCCAGAGGAAAAAGCAGGAACCTGCATGTCACTGTCGATGCCAAAAACCTCCCGCACCGAGACGGTAATGTCCGGTGCGTCAAGGTTCATTTTGGCGGCTACATCTACCGTCATGAGATTTTTCCATATGTTCACGATGAAGCTGAGGGGGCGGGGGTGGTTACTTGATCCCGCTGGCCTTTAGCCGATTATAGGCCTGTATGACCTGTTTTAACTGACCTTCTGTTGCCCTGTCGCCACCATGGGCGTCGGGATGGTAACGCTTGACCAATTCTTTATACCTGAGTTTGACTTCTTTCAAGGTCGCGGTTTCCTCCAGGTCCATACAGATGAAGGCTTCGCGCACCAGTGGTGGCCATTTTCGCGCTGGGGACTGGGTGGCTTGTGAAGTTTGCTCTGACGGATCGCCAAACAGACTGAAGCGGTCCGCCCTTCCCATCGCCGCCTTGCCGCGCCCTGTCATGCTGGTATTGTTCAGGCTGGGATTTCCCTGTTTGGCAGACCAGGTAGGGCGGTGTCCGGTAATATTGCCCTTGATGTAATGCTCAACCTCTGTCTCGCTCATGCCGGAGAAAAAATTCCAGGTGCGATTATATTCGCGCACATGATCGCCACAAAACCAATAATATTCGCGCAACCGGTCTGGCGATTTGGGGGCGCGATGGGGGGCCGGATCCGAGCAGCCATCCCAGTCACACCCGTGCGCCACCGGTTCCGCCGCGCGTTCCGAACGGCGGCGAATTCTGATCTTGTCAATGTCGCGTGTAAATTTCATCGATGCGCTAAGTGTAATCTTGTACGGTTTTTTCTGAAAAAGCCTGTAAATATACATTTTTTCTTGAAAGGATAGAAACCTAAATGCGCGTTTCAGAAATAATTCGCACCAAACTTGAACAAGGCCTTGCGCCAGCATTGCTTGATATTA
>Ga0073924_1000095_pt1 | contig 17306 bp, 15 predicted proteins | sample GWRWT4_14Oct14_FD_70957 | JGI IMG/M metagenome (GOLD analysis project Ga0073924, IMG submission 70957) | Sand microcosm microbial communities from a hyporheic zone in Columbia River, Washington, USA - GW-RW T4_14-Oct-14 | ecosystem: Engineered > Artificial ecosystem > Sand microcosm >...
CCGGTTTCAAACAGCGCCGTGCGCAAATCCGCGCCGCCATTGGCACGCCGGATATGCCCATGCCCGCGCGCCTTGCGCTGTTCCGGCGCAAGATGGGCGGTATGCTGATCACCAATCTGGTGCTGCTGGCGGGATTGAGCCTTGCGGGCTACTGGTATCTGTATCCGCTATTATGGGTGCTGCCGCTATTGACCTGGTATCAGGTGATTACGCGCATCCGCAATATCGCCGAGCACGCCATGGTTCCCGACAATGATGATAATTTCCGTAACGCCCGCACCACCCATGCCAACTGGCTGATGCGGGCGTTTCTGGCGCCCTATTTCGTCAATTATCATCTGGAGCATCATCTGATGATGTTCGTGCCCTGTTACCGCCTGCCTGCGGTGCGCGAAACATTTCTGGCCAAGGGGCATGGGGCGCGCATGGAATATCAGCCCGGCTACCGCGCGGTTCTGGCGCAGGCCATTTCGAAGCCAGAAGAAGCCGCCCTGCCCGGCCACGCCGCCTGATGGAAATTGCCCCCGCCGATCCGGCGCAGTTCATCCGGGATCATACGGTTCTGACCGCTACGCCGCTGGTTCCCGAAATCCGCCTGTTTGTCGCCAGCGAAATGCTGCCCATCTGGCAGATGACCGAAGACGAGATGCAGCAGATCGGCCTGCCGCCGCCCTTCTGGGCCTTTGCCTGGGCGGGCGGGCAGGCGCTGGCCCGCTATGTGCTGGATAATCCCGAACTGGTGGCGGGTAAACGGGTGCTGGATTTTGGCGCGGGTTCCGGCCTTGCGGGCATTGCCGCCGCATTGGCGGGCGCGAGCCGGGTAGAGGCGGCGGAGATTGATGCGATCGCCATCATCGCCATCGGCCTGAATGCCGAGGCCAATCATACCGAGATTACCGCGCTGGATGGTGATATTGTCGGCAGGATTTCCACCGCATGGGATGTGGTGCTGGCCGCCGATGTTTGTTATGAGGGACCGGCATCCAAACGCATTGTGGCCTGGCTGGACGATCTGGCGCGCACTGGCGTTCTGGTGCTGATGGGCGATCCGGGGCGGACCTATTTTCCCAAATCGGGTCATGAAAAACTGATCAGCTATGCGGTGAAAACCACCACTGAGCTGGAAGATACCGATCTGCGCAACACCAGTGTCTGGCGCGTGACGGGAGAGCGGGATGGCCTATAATTCACTGCGCGATTTTATCGCAAAACTGGAACGTGACGGCAAACTGCTGCGCGTGACGGAGCCGGTTTCCACCTTTCTGGAAATGACGGAAATCCAGACCCGGCTGCTGGCCGAAGGCGGCCCGGCGGTGCTGTTTGAAAAGCCCGTCATGGCCGATGGCGCGATCAGCCCGATTCCGGTTCTGGTCAATCTGTTTGGCACGGTGGAACGGGTGGCCATGGCCGTGACCATGGACAATAAGGAACGCCGCACCGGGCAGGATCTGCGCGAGATCGGCGAGACGCTGGCATTTCTGCGCCAGCCGCAGCCGCCGGAGGGATGGCGCGAGGCCATTGGCATGGCGCCCTTGCTGCGCACCGTGATGAATATGCGCCCCAAAACCGTGCGCGCCGCGCCGGTGCAGGAAATTGTTCTGACCGGCGATGAGATTGATCTGGCACGCCTGCCCATTCAGACCTGCTGGCCGAATGAGCCTGCGCCGCTGATCACCTGGCCGCTGGTCGTCACCAAAGGCCCCGGCGATCGCGCCGAGGACAGTTATAATCTGGGCATCTACCGGATGCAGGTGCTGGACCGTAACCGCACGCTGATGCGCTGGCTGCGCCATCGCGGCGGGGCGCAGCATCATGCGCGCTGGGGCGCGGCAAAGCCCGAACCGCTGCCGGCCGCCGTGGTGATCGGCGCCGATCCCGGCACCATTCTGGCGGCGGTGACGCCCGTGCCGGACACGCTTAGCGAATATCAGTTCGCCGGATTGCTGCGCGGACAGCGTGTGGAGCTGGTGGACTGCAAAACCGTGCCGTTAAAGGTGCCCGCAACTGCCGAGATCGTGCTGGAAGGGCATGTGTCGCTGAGCGACTATGGCGATGAGGGGCCATATGGCGATCACACCGGCTATTATAATTCGGTCGAACAATTTCCCGTGTTCACCATCAGCGCCATTACCATGCGGCGTGCGCCAATTTATCTGTCCACCTTCACCGGCCGGCCGCCCGACGAGCCGAGCATTCTGGGCGAGGCGCTGAACGAAGTGTTTGTGCCGCTGTTGCAACAGCAATTTCCCGAGATCATTGATTTCTGGCTGCCACCCGAGGGCTGTTCCTATCGCATTGCCGTGGTGTCGATCAAAAAAGCCTATCCGGGCCATGCCAAGCGGGTGATGATGGGCGTATGGTCCTATCTGCGCCAGTTCATGTACACCAAATGGGTCATTATCGTGGATGACGATATAGATATTCGCGACTGGAAAGAGGTGATGTGGGCGATTTCCACCCGCATGGACCCGGTGCGCGACATCACCCAGATGCAGAACACGCCGATTGATTATCTGGATTTCGCCAGTCCCGAAAGCGGCCTGGGCGGCAAGATCGGCCTCGACGCCACCAATAAATGGCCGCCCGAAACCAGCCGCGAATGGGGCACGCAAATCCGCATGACGGACGAAGTGATCCAAACGGTGAGCGAAAAATGGCCGCGCCTGGGCCTGCCGGGCAGCGGTAAAGCGATCTGGAAATAAGGGCCTTCTTCACGCACCCAATGCGCGCATCAGCGCTTTGGGATCGCGGTCAATCGCCATCAGCAGGGCGCGGGCAGGGCCATCGGGAACCCGGCGGCCTTGTTCCCAATTGCGCAACGTATGCGGACTGATCTGGAAGACGCGGGCAAAGCGATCCTGTGACAGCCCTGTCTTGGAGCGGATGGCCGGCACGTCAAGCTTAGGGATCGCCCGCAAGCGTCCATCCTTCAGGGCGGCGGCAAAATCCATCTGATCCGTGCTGCTGTCATCTTCCGCAGCGTGTTTGGCAATATGTTTTCCACCTGACGCTTTTAACTTTTCACGATTGACTTTCGCCAGGCTGCGCGCTTTTTCTGCTGAATATTTCACGATAGACATCGCGTTCTCTCCGGTTTGCTTTTCGCGCCGATATGATGCGGCGCACCTCGCCGCGCCAGGTATAGACAATGAACAGGATATAACCGCCTGCCCGGCCAATAGCCTGAACCCGCCGTTCACTGTAGCCCGCCCGGGGATCGTCCATCTCCAGAACGGGGCCGTCAAAAATCATCGCTGCAAAGGCAAAATTGAACCCGCGCTGCAAAAGATTTCTTTGACTCTTTGCCTCATCCCACTCAAACACGCAATGATCCGGAACTGCTTACGGCCAGTTACGACATAGGACGCCGTCAGGTATAAGTCAATGGCTTATATCAACCCCGGGAGCCTGCCGGGCAGCGGCAGACCGATCTGGAAATAGCTGCACGAACCAGATAGCCTGTCATGCGCACATAATAAATCCATGGGAGTTCAAACAGATGGAAGAAGCCGCTACGCAAATGATGCAAACCATGACGCAGTTACATAATGGCATTATTCCGGTAACGACCCTATATATAGGCCTTAATGCGCTGATCATGCTGGCGCTGGCAATATTGGTGATAAAGGCACGGGTGCAGACCAAAACCGAAATCGGCGATGGCGGCAATCCGGAAATGATCAAGGCGTTGCGGGCGCATGGCAATAATGTGGAATTTGTGCCGGTCAGCCTGCTGGTGATCGCCGCCGTTGAAATGGCCGCTGCGCCCATATGGTTTGTGCATGTGCTGGGTGCGTCATTGACACTGGCGCGGGTGGTGCATGCGCTCGGCCTGCATCAGACGACAGGGCCATCGGCGGGGCGCCTGATCGGCACGATCACCAACAATACGGTGCTGCTTGCCGGCGGCATCGCCTGCATCTATTACGGGTTGAATTAAGCCCGCCCGGCTTGACTGAAACAGGAGCATGCATGTCATCGGATTTAACCGCCGCCTCCAGAACCCCCCAGGTTTATGACGAAGCCAGCTTGCGCAATCTGGCCGAAGATGTGCTGGCGCGGGTACGCGCGGCGGGCGCCGATGGCGCCGATGTGCTGATGGTGTCGGGCGCATCGCTACAGGCCTCATGCCGGATGGGCGAAGTGGAGGAAGTGGAGCGTTCCGATGGCCAGGAATTTGGCCTGCGCGCCTTTGTCGGCAAGCGCCAGGCCATCGTGTCCTCCAGCGATTTCAGCAAAAAAGCGCTGGATCAGCTGATCACAAAGGTTGTCGCCATGGCCAGGCTGGCGCCGGAGGATGAATATTGCGGCCTTGCGGACAGCGATCTGCTGTCGAAAAATTTTCCGGAACTGGATATTTTCGATCCAACCGAGCCGGATATGCCCGCACTGATCGAAGCCGCCAGGCGGGCCGAGGCTGCGGCGCGCGCGGTTGAAGGTATCACTAATTCCGAAGGCGCGGGCGCCAGCAGCAGCCACAGCCGCGTGGTGCTGGCGACAAGTGCCGGATTTTCCGGCAGTTACGCCACATCCTCGTTTGGCATGTCCTGTTCCGTACTGGCGGGCGAAGGCACGGCGATGGAGCGCGATTATGAATATTCCTCCGTGCGCCATTATGCCGATCTGACCGCGCCGGAAGAAATCGGCCTGGTTGCCGCCCAGCGCACGCTGAGCCGCCTGCACCCGCGCAAGGTAAAAACCCAGCAGGTTCCGGTCATCTATGCGCCGCGCGTGTCAAACAGCCTGCTGGGACATCTGGCGGGCGCCATTTCCGGCGCGGCAGTGGCGCGCGGCACCAGCTTTCTGAAAGACCGGCTTGGCAAAGCCGTGTTCGGGGCGGACATCACCATCGTTGATGATCCGCACCGGCAGAGGGGCCTGCGTTCCAAACCCTATGATGGCGAAGGTGTGGCGAATGGGCGCAGATTGATGATCGATGCGGGCATTTTGTCCGGCTGGCTGCTGGATACCGCATCGGCCAGGCAATTGGGGCTGCGCAGCACAGGCAATGCCGCGCGCGGCAGCGGTTCCGCCCCATCACCGGCGACCAGCAATTTTTATATGCGGCCGGGCAAAACCCCCGCCCTGGATTTGATTAAATCCCTCTCCAGCGGCCTGTTCATCACCGAATTGATTGGCATGGGGGTGAACCCCGTCACCGGTGATTACAGCCGTGGCGCTAGCGGCTTATGGATTGAAAATGGCCAGTTCGCCTATCCGGTCAGCGAAATTACGGTTGCCGGCAATTTGCTGGATATGTTTATGCATCTGACGCCAGGCGATGATCTTCAAATCCGCTATGGCATGGACGCCCCCACCATCCTGATTGAGGGGATGACGATCGCAGGTGAGTGATAACGACCCTGGCCGGCATCATCACTTTGCCGTAAGCGCCGCGCGCGAAGCCGGCGCGCTGGCAATGACCTATTTTGGCGCGGAATATGCCAAATGGGACAAAGGCGGCAATAATCCGGTAACGGATGCGGATGTGGCGGTGGATCAGTTTTTACGCCAGCGCATGCAGGCATTTGCGCCGGATTATGGCTGGCTGTCGGAAGAAACCGCCGATGATAAAAGCCGCCATAGCGCGCGCCGGGTCTGGGTCGTGGACCCGATTGACGGCACCCGCGCCTTTATCCGGGGTCAGCCGCATTTCGCCGTCAGCATCGCGCTGCTGGAAGCAGACAGGCCGATTTCCGCCGTAATATATAATCCGGCGACGGATGAATTATTCGAAGCGTCCGAACAAGGGCCGGCTTTGCTGAACGGCGCAAAAGTCCAGGTCAGCGCCAAGGCCGAATTGCAGGACGCGCGCATGCTGGCCGCAAAGGGCCTGTTTCAGCATAAACGCTGGACAAGCCCGTGGCCGGACATGCAAGTGGAATCGCGCAATTCCATTGCCTATCAGGTCGCACTTACCGCAGCAGGGCATTTTGACGGCTGCATGAATTTATGGGGCGCCTATGACTGGGATCTGGCGGCGGCCGATCTGATTTTGCGCAGGGCTGGCGGGCATATCACCGATCACACGGGCGCCGCCCTCCGGTTTAACCGGCAAACCCCGCGCCATCCCAGCATCGTCGCCGCCAACCCCGCGCTGCATGGCCTGTTGCTGGGGCGGATGATGACATGAAAATGGATCAGCGCAGTATGGGGGCAAATCTGCGTCTGCCCGTATTCCTGACGCAGTTTCTGGGGTGGCTGATTTCGCGCTCGCGCGCGGCGAAACTGACAATTTCCATAATCTTTGATGCGATCCCGGTCATTGCCATCAGCCTGACCGGAGTGGCGGGCTATCAGATGCTGTGCCGGTGTACGCCTGGTGACATTCTGTTATATGCGAGTGCGGCGCTGATCAGCGCGGCATGTATCGGGATATTTGTGCTGTGCGGGCTGTACCGTCCGCTGCTGCGCTATCGCGATACGCTGATTATTTTTCCTGTGCTCGGCGCCAGTGCGGCTGCGGCCGGCTTGATCGCGCTGGGCGTTGCCGCCTTTGCGCCCGTTCCGGATATATTTCCGCTGATTGGAATATTGTGGCTGGGCCTGATGGCGCTGATGCTGGCCTGGCGGCTGATCGGCGGCGCGCTGCTGAATATTGCGGTGCGTGACAACCGGGCCGATGTGACCCGGGTTGCGATTTATGGCGCGGGCCGCGCGGGCGTCGCCCTGGCCGAAGCAATGGAAAAAGACGACACGCTGCGCGTTATCTGTTTTGTGGATGATAACAGCCAGTTGCATGGCCGCACCCTGCATGGGGTGAAGGTGCGCCATTACGATACGCTGCGCCAGCTTGCGGCGCGCGGGCAGCTTGATCTGGTGGTGCTGGCGCTGCCGTCGGTTAGTCCCATGCAGCGCGCCGCCATCATCAATCAATTGGCCGAGCTGGAAGTGCGGGTTGAAACCGCGCCGACATTGGAGGAAATCATTTCCGGCTGGCGCCGCGTCAGCGATATTCGCGCGGTCAATCCGGAGGAGCTGCTGTCACGTGAACCGGTGGCGCCCGATCTGGCGCTGCTCGAACGTGAACTGCGCGGTAAATCTGTGCTGGTAACCGGCGGCGGCGGATCAATTGGCGCGGCGCTATGCCGTGCCGTCATTGCGCATGCGCCGGCCCGATTGATCATTTATGAGATGTCGGAATTTGCGCTTTATACCATCGAGCGGGAACTGCGCGAATATATCGATGCGCGCGGCGGGCGCATCCAGCTTGTATGCCTGCTGGGATCGGTGCTGGATAAAGCGGCGATAAGCCGCGCCATGTCTGTGCATCGCCCGGATATCGTCTATCATGCCGCTGCCTATAAGCATGTGCCGCTGGTGGAAATGAACCCGATTGCGGGCGCGGACAATAATATTTTTGGCACGCTGAACACAGCCCAGGCGGCGCGCCAGCATGGCGTGCATAAATTCGTGCTGATCTCCACCGACAAAGCGGTGCGCCCCACCAATGTCATGGGCGCGGCAAAGCGGGTGGCGGAAAAACTGGTGCAAGCGCTGGGACAGAGCGGCAGCGGGACCGCTTTTGCGCTGGTACGGTTTGGCAATGTGCTGGATTCTGCGGGATCCGTAGTGCCGCTGTTTCGCGAACAGATCCGCAGTGGCGGCCCGGTAACTGTCACCGATCCGGCCATGGTGCGCTATTTCATGACCATTCCCGAAGCAGCCGATCTGGTGATACAGGCCGGCGCGATGGCCAAGGGCGATGGCGATCTATTCCATCTGGATATGGGCGAGCCGGTGAATGTGGCGGAACTGGCGCGCAAACTGATTCATCTTTCCGGCTTTTCCGTGCGCGAACCCGGCATCGGCGGCGGCGATATTGAAATCCGGTTTATCGGCCTGCGGCCGGGAGAAAAACTGTTTGAAGAATTACTGGTGGATGGAACCAGCACGCCGACCAGCCATCCGCGCATTTTTCGCGCCGATGCGGGCGTCCAGCAGTGGAGCCAGCTGGAACCCTTTCTGGCGCAGCTTGCCCGGATTATACCGGCGCAGGATGTCGAGGGGCTGAAAGGCGTGCTGTGTCAGCTTGTCGAATCTTATGGCACGGGGGCCGGACACCGCGGAAATATCAGCGTGATCGGCGAATGAACAGCATCAGTGCATTATTTTCCGGTGCGGAACTGACGCCTGTAGCTGCACTGAGCCATCTGGTTTTTGTGCTGGGAATTTTCGGCATCTCTGCGCTGCTGACCTGGGGCATGATCCGTTTTAACATTTCAGATATCCCAAATGAGCGCTCATCGCATGCGCGGCCTACGCCAAAAAGCGGCGGCGTTGCCATTGCGGCAGCGTTTTTTGCCGGGCTTGCGGGTCTATATCTGCTTAGCGGCACGGTGCGCCTGCCCGGCGCGCAGTTCGTCATGTTTCTGGCCACAGCCGGGATTATGTTTGCCGCAGCCCTGATAGATGATCTGAGAGGGCTGCGCGCAGGCGTGAAATTCACCGTGCAGTCACTCTGCGCGCTGCTGTTCAGCCTGTTTGTGGCGCATATTGATGTGCTGGCGTTCCCCGTGATCGGCACTGTGGCGTTTGGCGTGTTAGGCTATGGGATTACCGTTCTGTGGATTATTTTTTTCATGAATGCGTTTAATTTCATGGATGGCATTAACGGGCTTGCCGGCGGCGGGGCCTTGATTGCCGCGCTGTTCCTGGCGGGCATTGCTTTTTTTTCCGGCGCGCATTTTGTGTATCTGACGGCGCTGTGCCTGTTTGGCGCGGTGCTGGGATTTTTTGTGTTCAATTTTCCCAATGGCCGGATTTTTATGGGCGATACGGGCAGCCAGATTATTGGTTTTGTCATGGCCGGTCTGGCGGTGATTGCGGCGCGCACCGATATCGGGCAGGTGTCGATCATGGTTGTGCCGGCGCTGTTCGGCAGCTTTCTGTTCGATGTGCTGGTGACATTGTGTTACCGGTTTGCGCGCGGAAGAAATCTTGGCCAGGCGCACCGGGAACATCTGTATCAGATCAGCAATCGCCTGGGCTTTTCGCACCGGCGGGTCAGCCTGATTTATTTTGGATTGTTCGTGATGAACGGCGTGTTTGGCGTTTTAATTCAGGCGGCGGAACCGGCGGCGCGGTTGCCCTTATTGCTGAGCGGGATAGTGCTGCATGCGCCGCTGGCGGTCATGGTCTATGGCGCAGGCCTGCGCGGCGGCATTGCCGATCTAGGCGGCCCAGTCGAAATCAAGGCCCAGATCAAGACAGGCGCTTGAATGGGTCAGCGCGCCCACCGAAATTAAATCCACACCGGTGGCCGCAATCGCCGCCACCGTGTCCAGATTTACATTGCCCGACGCCTCCAATATTGCGCGCCCTGCCGTGATGCGCACCGCCTCGCGCAACATGTCATTGGACATATTATCCAGCATGATGATATCTGGCTTTTCCAGCAGCGCCTCTTCAAGCTGCGCCAGCGTGTCCACTTCCACCTCGATCTTCACCATATGCCCGGCATGCTGGCGCGCGCGCGCAATCGCGGTGCGCACGCCGCCCGCCACGCCGATATGATTGTCCTTGATCAGCACCGCGTCATCCAGCCCGAAACGGTGATTGGCGCCGCCGCCCGCGCGCACCGCATATTTTTGCAGGGCGCGCATGCCGGGAATGGTTTTGCGGGTGCAGCAGATGCGCGCTTTGTGTCCCTGCACTGCGGCCACCATGCGGGCCGTGGCGGTGGCGACACCCGAAAGATGCCCCACAAAATTCAGCGCCGTGCGTTCCGCACTAAGTGCGGCGCGCGCAGGCCCTTCGATAACGGCGATGACATCGCCCGGCATCAGCGCCTGACCATCGCGGCGGAATTTTTCCACCTTCAGCCGGGCATCCAGCGTGTGAAACACCGCTTCGGCAATATCCATCCCGGCAAGACGGCCTTCCTGACGGCTGCGCAGGGTAACCCGCGTCATGGCGGTTTCGGGAATGATGCTGTCGGAGGTGATATCGCCCGCGCGGCCCAGATCCTCGGCCAGAGCGCTATGCACCAGCGGCATATAAAGCAGCGGGGAAAGCGGGATCAGATCCGGCGCGCTCATGCCCGCACCCGGCGCATTTGCGGCTGCGGATCACATTCATGCAGATAGAGGAACGAGCGGCGCTGCTGTGCGGGATCGGCGGCGGGATAATCTTCGCGGTAATGGCTGCCGCGGCTTTCGCGCCGCCGCGCCGCGCCGATGCAGACCAGCCGCGCCGCTATCAGCATATTGCCAAGGCGCGCCGAACGTTCGCCCGCCTCGGCCTGCATGGCCTCAATTTCGTCCAGCGCCAGGCGCAATCCCGTTTCATTGCGCACCACGCCCGCATGGCGGCTCATCAGTTCGCGCAGCCGCGCGCCCAGCGGGGCCAGTTCCGGCGCGTCATAAGCCTGATAGCGGGCCGTGGCGGCAACCGCCGCACAGACGGGGGCGGCATCGCAAAATGCGGCAATGTCATTGGCAATATCAGCGGCCGCGCGCGCACCAAACACCAGTCCCTCCAGCAGCGAATTGCTGGCCAGCCGGTTGGCCCCATGCAGGCCGGTGGCCGCCACCTCGCCACACGCCCACAGGCCGGGAACAGAGGTGCGGCCATTGCCATCGGCCGCCACCCCGCCCATATGATAATGCGCGGCGGGCGCAACCGGAATCAAATCCGTAGCCGGATTAATACCCGCCGCCATGGCCAGCGTGTATACGGTTGGAAACCGTTCCGCAAACTTTTCTCCTATGGCTTTGCGGCAATCCAGAAACACCTTTTGGCCATCACGCATCTGGCGCCAGATGGCGCGCGCCACCACATCACGGGGCGCCAGTTCCGCCGCGCCATGTTCGCGCGCCATAAAACGTTCGCCGCGCGCATTGACCAGCACCGCGCCTTCACCGCGCAGCGCCTCGGTCGCCAGTGGCGCGGGCGAGACGCCAATATCCATGGCTGTGGGATGAAACTGCACAAATTCGAGATCGGAAAGCCGCGCGCCGGCATTGGCCGCCATGGCCAGCCCTTCGCCCGCGCAGCCGGGGGGATTGGTCGTCACCGCATAGAGCCCGCCAATGCCGCCCGTCGCCAGCACCACCGCAGGGGCGCGCAAATAAACCGGGCCTGCCTCCGCATCATCCGTGGCGCGCGCCACAACACCGCACACCCGGCCCTGGCTCATCAATAATTCTTCGGCGGCGGTGTTTTCCGCAACCATGATGCTGGGGCAGGCGCGTACTGCGTCAATCAATGCGCGCATCAGGCCCGCGCCGGTGGCGTCGCCGCCAATATGCACAATCCGGTTGACCGAATGGGCCGCCTCACGCCCCAGCGCAAGTTCGCCCGCCGGGGTGCGGTCAAACCGCGCGCCCAGCGCAATCAGATTGTCAATGCAGCCGGGCGCTTCGCGCGTGGCCAGCGCCACAATCTCCGCATCGGCAATGCCGGCGGCGGCCATCAGCGTATCGGATGCGTGCAAATGCGGACTGTCGCCGGGCGCCATGGCGGCGGAAATGCCGCCCTGCGCCCATCCCGTCGATGCGCCCGATCCCAGCGGCGCATTCAGCAGCAGAATGACCGGATGCGGCGCCAGCTTTAATGCCGCCGTCAGGCCCGCAATGCCGCCGCCCACAATGATGGCGCCGGCGCGGTGTGTGACAAGGGCATCATGGCGCATGAATCCTGCCTGCCTATTCCGCCGCCATTTCGTGCGGCCCGCCGACAATTTCCGCCTTGCGCAGATTGCCGGGGCCAACCTGCCATTGCGCGGACCCGGCCGCGGGCTGGCCCAGCGCCAGCATCCGTTCCACCGCGCGGCGCGCGCGCGGCGCAATCGCCGGATCAATTTCCACCACATGGCGCATATCGCGCAGCGCATGCAAAATCTTCGGCAGCGAGATTTTCTTCATATAGGGGCACAGATTGCAGGGGCGGATGAATTCCACACCCGGCAGTTCGGCCGCGACATTATCGCTCATCGAGCATTCGGTGATCATCACCACCTTGGGCGGCTGCACGCGATGCACATAACCGATCATCCCGGCGGTGGAACCGGCATAATCCGCCTCGTCCAGCACATCAGGCGGGCATTCGGGATGCGCCAGCACGATGATGCCGGGATTGGCTTCGCGATATTCGCGGATTTCCTTGGCGGTGAAGCGCTCATGCACAATGCAGCGGCCCTTCCAGGTGAGGATTTTCACCTGCGTCTGGCGCGCGACATTCTGCGCCAGATATTGATCGGGCAGAAACAGCACCCTGTCGGTCCCCAGAGATTCCACCACCTGCAACGCATTCGACGAGGTGCAGCAAATATCGGTTTCTGCCTTTACATCCGCGCTGGTGTTGACATAGGTGACCACCGGCACGCCGGGAAAGGCCTGCTTCAGCAGGCGCACATCCGCGCCCGTGATCGATTCCGACAGCGAACATCCAGCCGACAGATCGGGGATCAGAACCGTCTTTTCCGGGTTCAGCAGCTTGGCGGTTTCGGCCATGAAATGCACCCCGCACAGCACAATGACATCGGCGTCCGCCTTGGCCGCCTCGCGCGCCAGCGCCAGGCTGTCGCCGGCAATGTCCGCCACGCCGTGATAGATTTCCGGCGTCATATAATTATGCGCCAGAACGATGGCGTTTTTCTGCGCCTTCAATTCATTGATGGCGTGAATATAGGGGGCGAAAAACTGCCATTCGATTTCCGGAATGACATGACGCACACGGTCATAGATGGGCGCCGTGGCGCACGCCACTGACGGTGAATATGTGAGCCCGTCCCGGGCGAGTTCAGTGGCGCTGTTCATGGTTCTTCTCCTGCGCTTCCCTGTTGCCTTCTTTTATTATGCTCTAAATGAGCATAAATAGGGCTTAAAAAAACACCGGGTGCTGATCCGGTCGTCATTATGCTATATGTGAGCATTTAGACGAGTCAACCACTAATATTTCAATAATGTTTCAACGCGGGGTTGCTCGTCTGTCTCGCGCTATAGCGCTCAGCGTCGAATTACGTTCGAACTTAAACTATATCAATCACTTAAATTATTAAGGATGCGCTGTTGCGCTATATCCTTAAAAAAATAAATGGCCGGGTTAGCTCACTATGCGAACCTGTCAGGAACTAAGATCACTTGTTCTTACAGATGCCTATCAATCTGAAGCTTTTATGACGGGCGGCATAAAAGGGGCGCGAAGCCCTTCTTTCATTCAAAATAAAATAATTTTGATTGACTCAATTTTTTTTCTTAGTATATTTATTTCATGGACCCAAACTATGAAAATATATTAAAAGACCATAAGTTAAGCCTGACCTCTGTGCGTTTGGCTGTTTTGGAGGCTTTGCATCAGCATCCACACTCGGACGCAGCTGCTATTTTTGATGTTGTTCACGATACGATAAAAACAGCTTCAAAACAGGCGATTTACAACAATCTGAATACGCTGGTTGAGCGCGGAATTGTTCGTGAAATTAAGCCAAAAGGTCAGCCATCGCTTTATGAAACAAAGGTCGGTGACAATCACCACCATATCGTTTGTAGAAACTGTCACACGGTAATGGATACGGATTGTCATGCTTTCGCTCCATGCCTATCTCCAATGAATAAGCACGGCTTCGTTATCGATGAGGCCGAGGTCATTTTTTGGGGCATCTGTCCCTCATGTCAAAAACCCGCTAACAAAAGGAGAAAAAAATGAGCGCAGCAAATAAATGCCCTGTCATGCACGGCGGGAATACTGTCGCGGGCAAATCGAATATGGATTGGTGGCCGAATGCGCTCAATCTGGATATTTTGCATCAGCACGACACAAAAACCAATCCATTAGGCAAAGACTTTAATTATCGTGATGAGCTGAAAAAGCTGGATGTTGATGCGCTCAAAAAAGACCTGAAAGCCCTGATGACGGATAGTCAGGAATGGTGGCCAGCGGATTGGGGACATTATGGTGGTTTGATGATTCGTATGGCGTGGCATTCTGCGGGTACATATCGCACTGCTGACGGCCGCGGCGGCGCAGGTACGGGCAATCAGCGGTTTGCTCCTCTGAATTCATGGCCTGATAATGTGAACCTTGATAAAGCACGCCGGCTGCTTTGGCCTATCAAGAAAAAATACGGAAATAAAATCAGCTGGGCTGATCTGATGATTCTTGCGGGCAATATGGCCTATGAATCCATGGGATTAAAAATGTTTGGCTTTGGCTTTGGCCGGGAAGATATTTGGCATCCTGAAAAAGATATTTACTGGGGTTCGGAAAAAGAGTGGCTGGGCAAGACCCGCTATGACGATAAAAACAGCGATTCTCTTGAAAACCCGCTTGCTGCCGTGCAGATGGGACTCATTTATGTCAATCCGGAAGGCGTGGACGGCAAGCCCGATCCGCTTAAAACCGCACAGGATGTCCGGGTCACCTTTGCGCGTATGGCGATGAATGATGAGGAGACTGTCGCTCTCACGGCGGGCGGTCACACTGTGGGCAAATGCCATGGTAATGGTGATGCGAGCGTGCTTGGGCCGAATCCTGAAGCGGCGGATGTGGATCAGCAGGGCTTTGGCTGGCATAACCCGAAAGGTACAGGGCATGGCGCAGATACCGTTTCAAGCGGTTTAGAAGGCGCATGGACTGCCAATCCCACCAAGTGGGACAATGGTTATTTCTATAACCTCTTTAATTACGAATGGGAGCTTAAGAAAAGCCCTGCTGGCGCCAACCAGTGGGAACCTGTCAATATGAAGGAAGAAGATAAGCCAGTGGATGCTAATAATCCATCCATTCGCCGTAACCCCATCATGACCGATGCGGATATGGCCATGGTAAAAGACCCTGTCTACAGAAAAATTTCCGAGCGTTTTTATAATGACCCGGCCTATTTCTCAGAAATATTTGCGCGCGCCTGGTTCAAGCTGACGCACCGTGATATGGGGCCGAAAGCGCGCTATATCGGGCCAGATGTTCCGAAGGAAGATTTAATCTGGCAAGACCCCGTTCCCGCAGGAAATGAGAATTACGATGTTAAGGCAGTGAAGGCGGCGATTGCAAAAAGCGGCCTTACCATCGGCGAAATGGTTGCGACTGCCTGGGATAGCGCAAGAACATTCCGTGGTTCGGATATGCGCGGCGGCGCTAATGGTGCGCGTATTCGCCTTGCTCCGCAAAAAGATTGGGAGGGCAATGAACCCAGGCGTCTTGCCAAAGTGCTGGAGGTGCTGGAAAGCATCGCATCCGGCAATGGCGCAAGCCTTGCCGATGTGATTGTTCTTGCTGGGAATGTGGGTGTTGAGCAAGCCGCCAAAGCCGCTGGTTATGACATCGCAGTTCCATTCGCTCCAGGCCGCGGTGACGCCACACAGGAAATGACCGATAGTGATTCCTTCGAACCGCTTGAGCCAATTCATGATGGTTATCGCAACTGGCTGAAGAAAGATTACGCTGTCGAGGCGGAAGAAATGCTGCTTGATCGCACGCAGCTGATGGGGCTGACCGCTGCAGAGATGACGGTGCTTGTTGGTGGTATGCGTGTTCTGGGTACAAACCATGGCGGAACCAGGCATGGCGTATTCACTGACCGCGTGGGCAGCCTCACCAATGATTTCTTTGTGAACCTGACGGATATGAAGTTTTCATGGAAGCCAACAGGCAAGAATTCCTATGAAATAATCGACCGCAAAACAGGCAAAGCGGTGTGGACGGCAACGCGGGTCGATCTTGTGTTTGGCTCTAACTCAATCCTGCGCTCTTATGCCGAAGTCTATGCGCAAGATGATAACAAAGAGAAATTTGTAAAAGACTTTGTTGCGGCATGGACAAAAGTGATGAACGCTGATCGCTTCGATATTGTGTGATGCGGTGGATGGCGTTGACCGATGTACAGATCACGCAAGGCGCCCTGCGCAATAACAGGGCGATTGCGATCTTCCCGACCGATAGGTAACACACGGCCCGGCCGAGTGGGTAACCGGTCCGTTTACCGCGGCGAGGAGATGCGCACGCCGGCCGCGAGGCGTTCGCGCAGCACCTCGCGGCGGAAGCGGAATAAAGCGGCGGGACGGCCCCTTTGCTGGAGCTGGATTTCGCCGGTGCTTTCCACCACCCTGCTGTTTTCCACCAGCCGGCGGAAATTCTGTTTGTGCAGCGGCGCACCCAGAATGGCCTCCACGGTGCGCTGCAACTGATAGAGGCTGAAACTTTCCGGCATCAGGTCAAACACCACGGGGCGGTATTTCAGCTTGGCCCGCAGCCGCCCCATCGCGGTCGCCAGAATGCGGCGATGATCCGACATCATCACATTGCCCAGCGGCGGCAGTTCGGGCAGGCGCGCGCCGGCGGCGCCTTCGCGGCGCGCCTCGGCCACAAGACCTGCCTCATAGAGCAGTTCATAGCGTTCCAGAACAATTTCCTCGTCCCAGCTTGCGCCTTCCAGCGCAAAACAGATATTGGCGCGGTCCTGGCGCTGGCGCTGTTCAACAGCCTTGCCGTCGGCCTTGATCCAGTCACGCAATAGCGGCGCGATCACCTTGTCGATAATCGGCGGCCGTCCCTGGCGCCAATCCTCCCACGGAAAATAATCATACCAGGACCGCCAGGCTGCATTATCAGGCGCGGACATTTCCGCCTCATGCGTCAGCGCCAGATAGCCAACCGAAATCACCCGAGGGCCACCCTCACGTTCGCGCGGATGCCGCCCGCTATCGCCGAAAGTATAAAGCTGTTCAACATAGCCCAGCGTCACGCCGATGCGGCCGGTAACGGTTTCGCGCAGACCCCGGTCCAGCGTGCGGTGGCGGCTTGCATCAAATGGCCCGGATGGCAGCGCATCGCCGGCAACGTCAAAGCCGCGCGCGACACTGCGCGCCTCGGCTGCATCCAGCGCCGGGCCATGACGCACCAGCGCCAGCGGACGCCCATCGGTGACCGCAACGATCACCGCGCCCAGATCAATGATCATATCCGTCAGGTTTTGCGGCTTCACGCGATTGGCAGCCCTATAATTTTGACGGCATGAAAAACAGATCGCCTTCCATGTCAAATTCACCCGGGCCCATTTGCGCAACCGCTTCAATCATGCGGCCCTGACGGCGCATAAGCTTATCCGCCACACTCACCAGACGCTGGTTCGGCTGGGCATGACGCGCGGCTGCACGCATCAACCGGGCCGCATTCAATTCATGGCCCGGATTCAGATGGCATAGTGCAATATAGGCCGCCGCTGTTGAGCGGCTGATCCCGGCCCAGCAATGGATCAGCATGGGCGCGCGCTGATCCCAGCCATCGACGAAATCGAGAATGGCGCGGATATGCGTTTCACCGGGAAGGACCAATCCGTCGCGCGGTTCTGCAATGTCATTCACCGA
>Ga0073924_1000098_pt1 | contig 17077 bp, 16 predicted proteins | sample GWRWT4_14Oct14_FD_70957 | JGI IMG/M metagenome (GOLD analysis project Ga0073924, IMG submission 70957) | Sand microcosm microbial communities from a hyporheic zone in Columbia River, Washington, USA - GW-RW T4_14-Oct-14 | ecosystem: Engineered > Artificial ecosystem > Sand microcosm >...
CTGGTTTTGTTGTTTTTATCGTTGTCGTCGTTGTCGTCGTTGTCGTCGTTGTCGTCGTTGTCGTCGTTGTCGTCGTTGTCGTCGTTGTCGTCGTTGTGTTAGTCGCCGGTTGCATCATGTACGGAAAGCTTCACCCGGTTCGTAGCGCGTTCGCTTCAAAAAAGTGGACGGTTCGCGGAGGAGCCACGAACCGTCCAGAGATATTGAGGCACGACGCCGCCAAGACGGCGCTACGCTAGAAACGGCGCGTCTACACTTCCGCGCCGCGTCTGCAAGGCACGCGATCAAACGAAGATCATTTTTGCTTGCAAACACCGGTTTGACCTTCACCGTCAAATTCCCCTCCGGACAGATGCACTGCCCTTATTAGTCCAGCCGCTTAAGGGGGTTTTTTCCGATATCGCAGCAGCAGCGCCATTAAGGTTAATGGCTGAATTCTGTCCGCGCCGCCCCCCCTAGTCCAAACAATTCATTCAGAAACGAAGTAAACTGCATCACAACTCAAAGGCCGCAGGTATAACTACATCTTTATTCGTGATTGAGCAGTAGAACGCTTCAAATCTTCTTATCTATTCGTAAGGCTAGAGAGTTGGTAAAGCATATACAACGACTTAAAAGGTCAAAACTATTACTGTATAGACATTAAAATTATGATTCTTTATGAAACAATATTTTTATAAACTATTAGAAAATTCGACAGGAATCTGTCCTGATATGGATGGATCGAATGCGCTCTCATTGTCATATCCGTCATTGCCCGGTTCAGCCGGACAACCCAGAATCCCGAATGCTGGCGTTGGGAAATGGCGTGGATTACCCGGACAAGCCGGGTAATGACAGTGTGGGGAATGCGTCAATCAAAACAGAAATGGCTTTAGCAGGCTGCTGAAAAACTCTTCGTTTTGTCATTCTGAGCGCAGCGAAGAATCTCAGCCACATTGAAAACATTAGAGCAGCCCGCGATTAAGTGGAGTCACTTCGTGACCCCACTTAATCGCGGAAAGCTGCTCTAACACATTAAAATATAGAGCAATTTTCCGTATTAGGTTCGAGCCTCATGGCTCGAACCTAATACGGAAAATTGCTCTAGAGATTCTTCGGTCGTTTCACTCCCTCAGAATGACAATTCTGGGTTTTTCAGCAGCCTGTTAGGGGGCGGCCTCGCTTGACAGCCCTTCAAAATATCTCTCGTTGTTTTCGGCCATTAAGTTGGATAAATCCGCCCGGGCCAGTTGTGCAGCCTGCCTGGTATCTCCTTGCATGGCCAGCAACAATGATAAATTCTGACGCATCTGCAAGGTGGCGTCAGGACGCTGTATCGCACGGCGCAAGATCTCGACGGCTTCGTCATGACGTCCCGATAAGGCGATGCTTAGGGCCAGATTATTTAACACTTTGGGATTGTCGGGCGATAGGCTAAGCGCCTTGCGATAGGCGGCCTCTGCATCATTATGGCGTCCGACCCGGTCAAGAATGATCCCGAGTGTTGAATGAATGCTCCAGTCGGATGGCGCCGCTGCGCTGGCCCGGTTGATATCCTCCAAAGCCGGATCAATGGCGCCTAACGCCGCATAAGCCTTGCCGCGCTCAGATAATAGGCGCACATCATCTGGATTAGATTTAAGCGCAGCGCTGGCTATATTGACGGCGTCGCTCGCATTTCCAGAATATCGAAGATTGATGGCGCATTGCAAAGCCGCATTCAGATCCGCTGGGTTTGCTGCATAGATAGCCCCCCAATATGAGGCTGACTCGCTATATTGCTGATTTGCAGCCGATTCAATGGCTGCTTCCTGTAGTAAAGGCTGTATGGATTCGGAAGCTTTTGCGTTTTGTGGCTTACCACTTATCATAGAACTATTCCCCTTTGAGGAATTACCAAACCCTGGAGCGTCAGCGCATGCCGTCAGGAGTGATATGGCAAGCAGTGCTGCGGAGATGGCAGGAGCGCGGATCATTCGATGCTTTCCTTGAAAAACGCGTTTTTTACAAACCAACGGGGGAAATTACGGGCAAGCTTTGTTCCAAACGTCCGAATCACATTCCGGATAGAGGAATCAATGAATTACATATGGTGCTGACGTCAATTAAGTATAAATACCGTCCGGTCCGCCAGATCAGCAAAATGCGCATAATGCAATATTTTGGGAAAATCACTGCGAAGGGATATGATTGACAGGCGCCGCTGTAATAAAATTAGCCGCATTTGAATAGTAAAGCCTGGTCATGATTTTATCGGGACGGGACTAAATCGTGATTTGTGAAATGGAGGTTTCAACACTATCTTAACCGGGACGGCCTTTAATACTTCAATACTTCCGCCGCATGAAATATGGCTCACTCCAGAAACATTGGGATCAAAATGCCAAAAAATCCAGCAAAATTTATTCAGAATACAAGCAAACCTGCCTTGCTGTGCGGGCCCGTGACTCAATCGAAGCGAATTCGGATCGCCTTTATGGTTTCGGTGTGCCTGCTCGCCCTGACGGCGCCCGGATATTATGGAAATCTGGCTTGGGCAGCGAATGCGGAATCGACGGAAGCATATCAGAAAGCCGAGAAGGCCCTGAAAGAAGGGCAGGCCAACGAAGCGATTATCCATTTGAAAAATGCTGTGCGTGTTGATCCGGACAATATTGATGCGCGATTTCTGCTGGGGCAGTTCAATATGCAACGCGGTGACCTGGGGGGTGCGGAAAAAGAATTTCGAGAAGCGCGCCGCCGCGGAATGAGCGATGACAAGATTTTGCCGTTGCTGGCGCAGGTGCTTTTGTCTCAGGGAAAATCCAAGGAACTGCTCGCCGAAATTACGACAGATAAGATGCAGGGGGCAACCAAGGTCACGGGGTATACGCTGCGCGCGCGCGCGCACCTGATTGCCAATGATATTCCCAAAGCCAAGGAAGAATTGGAACTGGCGCGTCCTATCGCGGATCACATTGCGTCATTCCATGCAGCAGATGCTGAAGTATTGCAGCGCGAGGGCAATTTCGTGGCTGCCGAGAAGGCTGTTGATCGTGCGATAGGCCTTGATCCGAAATATAGCCTTGCCTTGTGGCTAAAAGGCGAGTTGCGCCGTGTACAGAAGGATCTTCCAGGGGCGCTTGAGGCATATAACAAGGCGCTGGAAGTCGATAAAAACTCGATGCAGGTATTGATAGGCCGCGCCTTCGTATATCTTGGCCTGAACCGCTTCGACGAGGCGGAAGCCGATGCGGACGCAATTCTGAAACGCTTACCTGAAATGCCCATGGCGCTATATATCAAGTCTGCTCTGCTTTCTCAGAAAGGAGAAACAGAAAAAGCGCTTGAAACGCTCCAGCCCGTTGAATTCAGAATGTCTTCGTTCATGCCCGCTGTTTATTTGCTGGCCAATCTGAATCTAAAGCTAAACCGCCTTGAAGGCGCTGTGAGCTATGCGGAGCGATATCTTGCAGCAAATGCAGACCGGCCAGACGCGGTAAAATTGGCCTCGGCCGTCTATCTCCGGCAAAAGCGCTATAACGATGCCGTCAAGCTGCTAAAGCCGCACGAAGGAGAAGAGCAGTACAAGGATGATATTCAGTTTCTTCAGTTGCTTGGGAACAGCTATTTGGCGATTTCCGATTACCCGTCGGCATCGCGCGTTTTCAAGACGCTGCAAGTTCTGAAACCGGAAGATCAGGTAATACGGGAACAACTGGCGATCACCAGTCTAGGCATGGGCGAACAAGATGAAGCCGTGCGGGAACTGGAATCGATGGCGGAAGGCAAGGATGGGTCAGATCGGGTCAATCTGTTGCTCATTCTCACCCATCTGCGAAACAAGGAATATGTGAAGGCGCAGGCTGCCGCCGAAAACTATGTCAAGCAGTCTGAAAATAACGCCACCGCCCATAATCTGCTTGGTTCTGTTTTGATGGCGCAAGATAAACGCCCGGAAGCGCGTGCCGCTTTTGAGGCGGCATTAAAGGTGGACCCGGCTTTTGGTCCCGCAGTGCTCAATCTGGCGCAACTATTCCGGGCGGAAAAGGATATCGAAGGCGCGAAAAGTCTTCTTAAGACGCATCTGGAAAAAGATAAAGGCAATGAGAAGGTCCTGACAATGCTTTCCGATATGGATATAGCGGCACAGGACATGAATGGCGCTTTGACCTGGCTGCTGATTGCGGTCACGGAAAACCCCAAGTCCGAATCTGCCAGACTGCGCCTTATTGATTTGCAGTTAAAGTTAAAGAAGCCTGAGGGCGCCCTGCAAACGGCTACGGATCTCTCGGCGATTGCGCCGGAATCCCCCACTGCGTTGAACGCGTTGGCTCAGGTGCAGATACTCAACAAGCAGCTTGCAAGTGGTGTCGCAACCTATCGTAAATTGACGGGTATCGTCCCCACCGCGCCACGAGCGCATTTGCTGTTGGGCCAGGCGTTGGTTTTGAATGGCAATCTTGATGAGGCCAGAGCGGCATTTGATGAGGCCATCAAACTCGCGCCGGATCTGCCGGAGCCAAGGGCTGAGCGCATTGGTTTGGAGCTAAAAGAATCAGGTATTCAGGCTGCCACGAAGCTGGCCGAAAAATTCCGTGATGACATGCCTGATAACCCCATTATGCATACAATGCTGGGGGATGTGTATCTGCGCGCGGAAAACTATGCGGGTGCTGTGGCGAGCTTTGAAAAGGCGCATGAATTGAAGCCCAGCGGCAACACGATGCGGCGTCTGTATGTAGCGCAACTCAGAATCAACAAAGAGGATGAGGCCTTCGCTAAGTTGCAGAGTTGGACGAAAGCTAATCCCGAAGATTGGGAAACACGTCTTATTCTATCTACGGAGCTGATCCGGCGCGGCGATAACGAAGGCGCAATTGCCGAGAATGAGGCGCTGAACGAGAAATTACCAGGGCGTCCAATCATATTGAACAATCTGGGATGGCTCTATGCCCGCAAGGGTGACGCGCGCGGCATTCAGTTGGTGCGCACCGCCTATGAGCTTGCACCGCAGGCCGGGGAAATCCAGGATACCTATGGCTGGCTTCTGGTGAAAGACGGCAAGCTGAAAGAGGGAGTTGAAATTCTTGCCAAGGCGGCCGCGACGCTGCCAAAATCGGCGGAAGTACAGTATCATTATGCAGCCGCGCTTGCCCAAAGCGGCAAAAAAGCGGAGGCCAGTGAAATTTTATCCCGGGTTCTGGAAGGTAAATCCCAGTTTGACGAGCGTAAAGACGCCGAGGCGCTTTTGGCGGCGCTCAAAGCTGGATAATGGATGCGCTATCCTTGTGAGCGGATGCTTCACAATGATAGCGCGCCATCACTCATTTTGAATTTTCTGACCATTGAGCAGGGATTGTGCATTGCGCATCTTGACATTTTCCAGTCTTTACCCGAATTCGGCCCAGCCATCTCAAGGAATATTTGTCGAAAATCGGTTGCGCGAACTGTTGCGCTCGGGTGAAGTTGAAGCGCGCGTCATGTCTCCAATCGTTTGGGCGCCACGGGGAAGCCATTTGCTCTCAGACCATTCTGTTGGAAAGGTCGAACCCTGTGAAACACGTCATGGCGTTCGCGTTTCCTATCCCCGATTTTTTCGTATCCCAAAATTCGGTATGACGCTGGCGCCGTGCACAATGTTTATCTCGCTTTACCGGTCTGTTCGAAAGCTCATCGCCGATGGTTATGATTTTGATCTGATTGACGCGCATTATTTTTATCCTGATGGCGTGGCGGCGGTAATGATAGGACGCATGTTGAATAAGCCCGTCGTCATTACGGCGCGCGGTACGGATATCAACCTTATCCCGGCCTATGCTCTGCCGCGCCGGCAGATAATTTGGGCGGCGGAACAGGCGAGTGGCCTGATTACTGTCTGCCAGGCGCTTAAAGACACTTTGATTGAGATGGGGGTGCCGGACAGCAAAATTCATGCCCTGCGCAATGGGGTGGATCTGGTCCGTTTTCATCCACAAGACCGCTCCAGCGCCAGAGCAAAACTGGGCGTTTCTGGAAAGGCGCTATTATCCGTTGGTCATTTGGTTGAGCGTAAGGGCCATGATCTCGTGATTCGCGCCATGACGGACTTGCCGGATTTTCAACTATTGATCGCCGGAGAGGGGCCCGAACTGAAAAGTTTGCAGGCGCTGAGCGCGGAACTTGGGGTGGAAAACCGGGTTCGCTTTCTGGGCCCCGTACGTCCAGAGGCGATGACCCAGCTTTATAATGCAGGTGACGCATTGATTCTGGCTTCCAGCAGGGAAGGGTGGGCGAATGTCCTGCTGGAGGCGATGGCGTGTGGCACACCGGTCGTGGCTTCCAATGTATGGGGGACGCCAGAGGTTGTTACTTCCATTGAGGCAGGCGTGTTAATGCATGAGAGAACGCCACAAGGCGTTGTTCAGGGTGTGCGAACATTGTTCGGGTCATTACCCAGCCGCGATGCAACCCGCCATTATGCAGAAGGTTTTAGCTGGGATGCAACGACCGCAGGTCAACTTGCATTATTCAGGGATATCCTGCAAAAGCGGTCATAATTAATTCACTATACTGTCTTGGGAGTGATATGGGTCACTTCCATTTTTTCCGGTTCAAATTAAGTACAGATCAGCAAAATGGTAACAAAATTTTGTTATCCTGCAATTTCAGTTCGTGTGCGGCCTGCGGAATTTTAGGGGAAATATCATGTTTTCGAGACGAATGATGGTGATTGGCGCGGCGGACGTGTCCATCCTGTTGTTTTCTATTTTGTTCGGCTTGTTCACCTCCCAGATAGGGTTGAATTTTCTTGTTGTTGGGACCGAAGCCTCGTCGATTGAATGGACGGCCTATGTGGTGGTCATCATGGGGATTTTGGTGTCGATGGGTTTATATAACCCGGACTATATGTTTGATATGCGTGAAGCAGTGACGCGCCTGATCACAGGTTTTATCATCGCTTTTGTACTGGTCTCGGTTTTACTTGGGCTGATTAAAACAGCCCCGCTTTTACGGCAGGCGCTGCCCCCAACGATGGCGCTTAGCTTCGTAGGCTTGTTGGTTATTCGCTATGCAGCGGGCCTGGGGCCTGCGGCGCAATTTCTGAAACGCCGTGTTCTGGTTCTGGGTGCGGGGATGCGTGCGCAGCGCATTGAATCCGAAGTGTACAAAAAGCGTGGCCATTGCGGCTTTATCCCAGTTGCCTATATTCCGACATCTCCGGACGAAATGGGCGTGTCAGTCGTCAACACAATCGATGATCCGATAGATCTCAGTTCTTTCTGCGCCGAGGCGGGAATTGATGAGATCGTCGTTGCGTCGGATGAGCGGCGGGGCAATATGCCAATTGACGCGCTGCTGGAGTGTCGCATGAGTGGCCGTAAAATAACGGCGGTGACCGACTTTATCGAAAGAGAAGCCGGACAGGTGGAACTGGAGGGACTGTATCCCAGTTGGCTTGTATTTTCGGGCGGCAGAACCCGCACAGTAATGGGACGAATCGCCAAGCGCGTCGTCGATATATTTGCTAGCACCATTCTTCTGCTGGTCACTTTGCCTTTCACTGTGATTACGGCATTACTGATCTGGTTCGACGATGGCGCCCCGATTTTTTACCGGCAGACCCGGGTGGGTTTAAACGGTAAACATTTTGATGTGATCAAATTTCGCAGCATGCGCAATGATGCCGAAAAAGACGGGGTTGCCCGTTGGGCCACCAAGAATGATGACCGGGTAACCCGCATTGGGCGTTTTATCCGTAAGACCAGAATTGATGAAATCCCACAAATATTTAATGTGCTGTCTGGTGATATGAGCTTCGTTGGCCCAAGACCGGAGCGCCCCTCGATTGTGATGGACCTGGAGGATAAAATTCCCTTTTTCAAATACCGTCACGTCGTCAAACCCGGAATCACAGGCTGGGCCCAGGTGAATTATCCTTATGGGGCCAGTATTGAGGATTCCCGGGAAAAGCTGAAATATGATCTGTATTATGTGAAAAATGAATCGATAGTGCTGGACTTCCTGATCCTGATGGAAACCGTGCGGGTGATTTTCTGGCCCGATGGAGCGCACTAAAACAGTCCGGCTGGCTAATAATCTTCTTCCTCGCGCATGGTTTAATGTGAAATACTCCCCTGTCGCCCTGAGCAGTTGGGGCGGCGTCAACCGGCCCTGATCCAAGAGGTCGGGAACGGGTTGCAGCAAGTTGCAGCCATTTATAAGGGGAGGGGAATCACCGTGTTTTATGGGTGGGTCATTCTTGCGGCGCTAAGCTCGGTTTATTTATTGGCCGTCAGTACGGTTTTATACGGTCTGAGCATCATTATTCCAGAAATGGTCAAAGATACAGGGTGGCTGCGCTCACAAGCCAGCCTGGGTTTTTCCATTATTGTGCTGTCGCTGGGCCTTTTGGGGCCGGTTGCGGCCATTGTGCTGCGCCGTATTGGCGCCCGGCTCATGATGGGAATTGGCGGCATAGTCGCCATGCTGGGCGCTGTCGCGAATTTTTATACAACTTCGCTGATCCATTACTATCTAATTGCCCTGATTATGGCGGTTGGCATTGCGATGCTGGGCGGCGTAGCCTGCACACATACGCTGGCGAACTGGTTTGCCCGCAAACGCGCGCTGGCGCTGGGCGTATTCATGTCGACAGGTGGCGTGGGAGCCTTCATAGCGGCGCCCGCCATTTCGTATCTTGTGCAGACCACAGGCAACTGGCGTCACGCCTGGCTGGTTATGGGGTGTACGACATTACTTGGATCCATTATCGCCGTTTTGTTTGTGCGCAATGATCCATCGGACAAGGGAACATTTATCGATGGGATTGACCCTGCGCTCGCAGCCGAAAATCATGAAGTGGCGCCGGTGCCCCGGGTTTATCAAACTGATGTTTCCTGGGAAGTGAAGGATGCACTTTTCTCACCGCCTTTCTGGATAACGATCTTTGCGGCTGCAGCCGCGGTGTTCGGCTTTCTGGCGGTCAACACGCAGGGGGTAATGCATCTGAGCGCAATGGGGATATCGCAAATTACAGCCGCTTCGGCCATTGGGATTATCGGTCTGTTAGGTGCGGGCGGGCGTTTGTTAAGTGGATATCTGGGCGACCGCTTCGATCCGCGATATTTATTGTCTGGCGGCCTTGCTGCGGAACTGGTGGCGATTGCCATGCTGATTTACGCGGATTCAACGTTGATGACCTATGCTTGCGCAATCCTATTGGGTGCGGGCAATGGCATCGCCATCGTGGCCAGCCCGGCTTTGGTGGCAAATTACTATGGCGGCAAGAACTATGCAGGTATGATTGGCATACATGGCTTGGTCGTTATCGTCCTTGGCTCATCGGGGCCGGTGGTCGCCAGCTACATCTATGAAGCCGTTGGCAACTATACATCGGTATTTCTCACTTTTTCTGCAATATCTTTGATCCCGGTGCTGCTCACGCTCTGGATGCGGCCGCCCCAGCACAAAGATTCCCGGTTGGCGATGCAACTGACCTGATTAAAAAAGGTAGGATGCAATGTTTTACGGCTGGATCATGTTGGCGGCGCTAAGCGGCCTCTACTTCTTTGCGGGCCCTGCGCTATTGGCGAATTATTTCAGCAACAAAAACTACGCCAGCCTGATAGCCATTTGCGGGCTGGTGGTAACGTCCGTTTCATCGCTTGGGCCGATCATCGCCGACTATACATTTGACTCGACGGGCGCTTATACATCTGTTTTTGTTGCGTTCGCACTTGCGGGTCTGATTCCAGTCATTATGCTTTTCGTGACGCGTCGGCCAGTTCCGGGTGTTGCGGAGGGCGTCCCCTCTCTTGAAGTAAGGGTTTAGGTATGTCGCTATTCGATCTTACTGGGCAGGTTGCTATTGTTACGGGGGCTACAAAAGGCATTGGCGAGGCGATAGCGCATCGCTTGGCCGAGCATGGCTCCAGGGTGGTCGTTTCCAGCCGCAAACTGGACGCCTGCGAACAAGTTGCCGCTGCGATTAATACGAAGTTTGGTGGAGGTGCGGAGGTGGCGATTCCGGTCGCCTGTAATATCGGATATAAGGAACAGTTGCAGAATCTGGTGGATCAAACCATTGCGAAATGGGGCAAAGTCACGACATTGGTCTGCAATGCCGCAGTAAATCCGCACTTTGGCTCGATGCTGGACATTCCAGATGATGCGTTTGAGCGCATCATGCGGTCAAATATACTGTCGAATCAGTGGCTGTGTAATATGGTTTTGCCACAAATGATTGAACGCAAGAATGGGTCGATCATCATCATTTCGTCGATTGGTGGCCATCATGGCAATGCGGTCATTGGCGGTTATTGCATTTCGAAGGCGGCGGATATGCAGTTAGCGCGCAATATTGCGGTGGAGTTCGGGCCCCATAATGTTCGCGCCAACGCCATAGCGCCTGGATTGGTGAAGACGGATTTTGCAAAAGCCCTCTGGAGCGACCCGGATATACTTAGGGATTCAGTGTCAGGCTCCGCTTTGAAGCGAATCGGCGCACCGGATGAAATTGCCGGGGCGGCGGTGTTCTTGGCCTCGGCTGCGGGGGCGTTCGTCACGGGACAGACCATAAATGTGGATGGCGGGGCAACCGCATTCTAAAAAAAACCCCAAACCTTATGGGTTGGGGCAAGGTGGGGTTGGGTTCCTCTTGCGAGGCAGTGCCACTTTACGCTTGGAACCGGTAAAATTATGTGACAGGGGTCACTTTGGCAGTCATTTTTTGAAAATTTATGATTAGATGCGGCCCGGTTGTGATGTCTGCTACGGCGTAGCTGGGCCATTTCCGTTTTGATTGAACTATATGGTTCAACAAAACGGAAATGGCCCTAAAATATTAACTGGAGCAGTCACAGGCTGAAAATAGTCAGGAACGATTGATGAACAAGAATCCACCAATTAACAAGGGGGCGATCTAAGTGGCGGAAATGAGGGATGACCTTCCCGGTGTTGTCATAGCTGCCGATGCGCCGGGCAATTCTCTGGCCTCAAATGTATTATTTGAGGGTTTTCAGCCTGCTATATTGAACCGTATTGAAAGGTCTTGCGTCTGGCGCAGGTGTAAATCGGGAGATCAAATATTAACCAGGGATAGTCACAGCCGTGACATTATCTTTGTGGTGACTGGCGAAGTTCGTATCGTTAATTTTTCTCTTACGGGACGGGAGGTCGCCTATGCCGAAGTAAAGGGCGGCGGCTATTTTGGAGAACTGGCTGCGATAGACGGGGAGCCGCGATCGGCAAATGTTGTTGCGCATCAGGATTGCCTCATTGCCTCACTCAATCCCACCGAATTTCGCAAGGTGCTTAATGAGCATCCCGAGGTAGGTGTGCGCGTTTTGGAAAAACTGGCCCGGATTGTTCGTATCTGTGATGATCGCATCATGGATCTGGCCACGCTTGGCGCACATCAGCGCGTTTACCGCGAATTGGCCAAGTTAATTACTGAGGATCCAGTACGCCCCAATTCCTGGCTGATCTATCCAAGCCCCACCCAGGCGATGATCGCCGCCAAGGCAAGTACGACGCGAGAAACCGTGGCGCGGGTAATGAGCCAACTAGCCAGCGTCGGCATTATTGAGCGCAAGACCAAGACGCTCTATGTACGGGATCGGGATCGGCTGACGCTACTGATCGAACATGTGTCCTTGGGCGATGACGTGGCCCGTTAGCGCATATTCTGTTTTGATTGAAGCGTCCCGAGTTTTTGTAAATCAATGAACCACGCGCTCTGCCGCCTGCCCCCCTCAGTTGCAAAGAGGAGGGGAGCAGCGGGATGCCAGAGGGTTTGTTCAAACTGATCATGAAACGGTCTGGCGGCAGTTCTGGCGCTCATGCTTCAATAGCCAATGCTTGCGCGCCAGGCCTCCACCATAGCCGGTAAGCTCACCTGAATTTCCGATCACGCGATGGCATGGCACGATGATGGGTATCGGATTGACGCGATTGGCGCCCCCTACGGCGCGGCAGGCCTTTGGATTTCCGATCATCCCGGCCTGCTGCCGATAGGAACGGGTTTCACCTGCGGGAATGGCGCGCAATGCAGACCAGGCATCTTGCTGAAAGCGGGTTCCTCTGGTTTCAACCTGTATCGTGTCGAGGGCGATAAAATCGCCATCAAAATAAGCCTCTAATTTGCCGGAGATTTTTTTTGGCAGCCTGTCCGGTATAAGATCCACGCGGCCATAGTGTTTTTGCAGTAATTGCCGCATGCGGCCTTCAAAATCCTCAAAATCGACAGCGCGCACGATTCCGCGTTCATCCCAAACGACAAAATTATTGCCGATGGGTGAAGGCAATCGATCAACCAGCAAGCGCATGAGCAGTTTCCTTCTTTGTTGAGCCGGGTTTGGGAGCGTCATCGGACGTCCATAGATGCAGGGCTGCATAGGCGCGCCAGGGCCGCCAGGCTTCGGCGCGGCTTAGCATGGCTTTTGCGGCGATGCGCACAGGCTCGTTATTGGAAAGCGCACGCATTAACGCCACATCGCCAACGGGAAAGGCGTCACTTTCGCGCAACGCGCGCATGGCGATGTAGTGCGCTGTCCATTCTCCAATGCCCGGCAACGCCCGCAAACGCGCCACGGCCTGCTCCAGGTCTTCACAAGGCCCGAAAAAGTGCGGATCAGCGACAGTCGCCGCCGCCAGATTGGCTATCGTGGCGCCGCGTGCACCAGGCATGCCAATTTTTGCAATATCCTGGTTAAGCAACTGCTCCGCCGATGGAAATAGATGGGTTAAGCCAACGGGCTTGGCGTCAGGTAATTCCGCGCCAAATTTTGCCACAAGCTTTCCAGCCAGCCGGGTGGCGGCGGATACCGTGATTTGCTGGCCCAATATGGCGCGAACCGCGAGCTCAAAGCCATCCCAGGCGCCGGGCACGCGCAGGCCGGGCCGGGCGCTAACAAGCGGCGCTAACAGCGTGTCACTGGATAGTACGGCGCCAATGGCGTTCGGGTCAGCGGTCAGGTCGAACAGGCGGCGTAACCGCGCGACGATGACGGGCAATTGCCGCAGGCTGTGAAAGGCGATTGTCGCGCGCAGCGCGCAGTGTTTTGCAGCATGTGAAACTTCAACCCATCCGGCGCCCCCCTCCAACATGATTGTGCGCCGGTATGCGCCATCGCGGATTGCCTCTATACCCGGGATGGCGCGGGCAGACAAAAAGTTCAGCATCGTGTCCCAATCATAAGGTGCGCGATAAGGTAACAAGAGTGTGATTGTAGAGCTGGCGCCGATTTTCGTTATATGTGATTTCTTGCGCAAGGCGCCTGGTGGACAATCAAACAGTTGCCGGAAAGTTTCGTTGAACCGGCGTACGCTGCCAAAACCGCTGGCTAGCGCTATTGCGGTCATGGACAGGCTTGTTTCGGTGATAAGTTGCTTGGCGAACAGAACGCGTCGCGTAAGCGCGACACTGCCGGGCGATGCGCCAATGTGACGCAGAAACAGGCGGCGCAAATGCCGTTCGCCAACGCCCAGCCGCGTGCTCAGACTTTCGATGCCGCCATCGTCCAGCACGCCATCTTCAATTAATAAAAGCGCGCGCGATACCGTCGCATAAGTGCCGCGCCATGCGCCCATATCGGGGGAGCTTTCGGGCCGGCATCGCAAACAGGGGCGAAACCCGGCGGCTTGCGCAGCGGCGGCTGACGGAAGGAAAATGCAATTGTTCAATTTTGGCGGGCGCGCCGGACAGACGGGCCGACAATAAATGCCGGTGCTTTTTACAGCCGTAAAGAAACGCCCGTCAAAACGCGCGTCCCGGGCAAGAAGTGCGCTATAGCAAGATTGGCGATCCAGTGTCATGCCGTCCATTCTATACCGGTTTACGGTTAAGTCTGGCGGTTTTCGGACTCCTATGCAGAATACGCTGTTTTGAGCGTTTCGCGCTGTTTCGCCTCGTCCCACAGGGCGTCCAGTTCGGCAAGTGTGCAGGTGGCAAGTTGCTTGCCTGCAGCCGCCAGACGCTGTTCGATATAGGCAAAGCGGCGCTCGAACTTCTGATTGGCCCCGCGAAGGGCTGTTTCCGGATCGATTTTCAGATGGCGTGCAATATTTACTGTGGCGAACAGCAGATCGCCCAACTCATCGGTCAGGCGCGCGCCATCTGCGCCGTTGGCGATTTCATCTTCCAGTTCACCAATTTCTTCGCGCAGCTTGTCAATCACAGGCGTAATTTCCGGCCAGTCGAAACCTACTTTTGCCGCGCGGCCCTGCAATTTGGCAGCGCGCGTCAGGGCGGGCAAATTTAGCGGTATATCGTCCAGCAAACCCGTGCGCGTATCGCCGCCGGGCTTCGCGGCGCGCTCGCGCGCTTTGTATTCATCCCAGGCCAATGCCTGCGCGCTGGCATCTGCGATTTTAACATCACCAAACACATGCGGGTGGCGGCTAATCATCTTTGTACAGATGGATTCAATTACATCGGAAAATTTGAAAGCGCCAATTTCTTCCGCCATCTGCGCGTGATAGACGGCCTGAAACAATAAATCTCCAAGCTCGTCTTTCAGATCGGCCATGTTCTTGCGGGCAATGGCGTCGGCCACCTCATAGGCTTCTTCAATAGTATAGGGCGCAATGGTCTCGAACGTCTGCTGATGGTCCCATGGGCATCCATCCGGCGCACGCAGGCGCGCCATGATTTCCAGCAAGTCTGCAATGTTGCAGGCATCGGTCATGGATCAGCCCAGCGGGGTGCGCCATTCGCTCACGACTTCAGATAGCGCGGGGCGCGGGCGGTCCTGAGGTTTTTCGGTGGCGGTGCCGATATAGACGAAGCCGGCAATTTTTTCGTGCGAAGCGACGCCAAGCGCTGCGCGGACTTTCGGATGATAGGCGCACCACTCGGTAATCCAGTTGGCGCCAAAGCCCATGGCGTGCGCCGAATATAACAGGTTCAGGCACACCGCGCCGGCTGACAGGCTCTGTTCCCATTCCGGAATTTTGTGTGGAACAATTATGCTCGACACCACCGCAATCACCAGTGGCGCGCGGGTGAAACGCTGGGCTTCCAGATCCAGTTTGGCTTCCGGGGCGTCGGCCTCCTGATCGGTATAGGCTGCGCGTAATACCTGGCCCAATGTTTTGCGGGCTTCGCCGCGAATCAGGATAAACCGCCAGGGATGAATTTTGCCGTGATCGGGCACCCGGCTGGCGCCTTGCAGGATTTTCTCCAACGCTGTCTCATCCGGTCCGGGCTCACTCAGCAGCCGCGCCGAAACAGACCGCCGGGTCAGGATTTCATCAATCAGTTGCTTGGACATTTATGAAATCCTCACATAGGGGCGCGGCGCCGGGTTACTTCATATAGGGCGATAGCGGCGGCATTGGAAACATTCAGGCTGGCCAGTTTACCGCTGGCGGGGATTCGGGCCAGAAAATCACATTTGCGAGCCGTTAGCTGGCGTAGACCACTACCTTCGGCGCCTAGAACAAGTGCAATATCGCCGTTTAGATCGATTTCCGCAATGGGCTGGCTGGCTTCTGAATCCAGCCCCACCCGCCAATAGCCAAGTTCCGCCAATTGCTCCAGGGCGCGGGCCAGGTTGATTACCCGGACGACCGGCACAATATCCAGTGCGCCGGACGCGGCCTTGGCCAGTACGCCTGAAGCCGGTGGCGCATGCCGCCCGGTCAAAATGACGGCTGTAACGCCAAAGGCGGCGCAAGACCGTAAAACTGCCCCCACATTATGCGGATCGGTGAGTTGGTCCAGAACGACCACAAGATTAGGGGCCGCGCCCTGTTGACGGGCGCAGACATCTTCCAGATTGGGCTCTGGAAGGGGGCGGACACGCAGAGCAATTCCCTGATGCACAGCTGCGGCGGGTAGAAATCGTGCAATCTGCTGCGTTTCCTTGATTTCCACATCAAGCGGGTGTGTTTTTATTTGTGCGGCAAGGCTGATGGCGGCGCTGGAAGTCGCTAAAAGCTGAATTTTCTGGCGTTCCGGGTTGCGCAGGGCTGCGGCGACGGCGTGAAGTCCATAGAGCCACAAGCTATCCGGGTCAGGGACGCCAGTGTGCCGGGGGCTGGTTGGCCTGTTCGGGTGTATCTTTTTTGTCCCTATGGGCTGTGAAGCCTGTGTGGACGCCCTGTCGGGATGCTTGCGTTTAACCATGGGAAGCCTTATAATCGGCAACTTCCAAGGACGCAATGACCGCTTCGTGGTACTTAATTGGCCCCGCGACGCGCTTGTGTATGCGAATTCTGTTGACAGTGGTAGGTGTTATTCGTATTTCGGCGGGCTGTTATCGTTCGATGCGCGGTCGCTCGTGCATGAAGCCTGTGATCTATTGCGCTTGATCTATTGCTAAATAACAGGAGGGGTGCCCGAGTGGCTAAAGGGGACGGACTGTAAATCCGTTGGCATAGCCTACGTTGGTTCGAATCCAACCCCCTCCACCATTTTGGCGTGATGGGTGGTGTTTGGAAAATTGGGCGTTGAGTAAAGATGCGGGCGTAGCTCAATGGTAGAGCCACAGCCTTCCAAGCTGAAGACGAGGGTTCGATTCCCTCCGCCCGCTCCAGCTACTGAAGGATCGCCCGTTTGAAAGGGCCTAGGTTAGTGTCGAAGTGTTAAAGTTCGAGGATTGATTGGACCATGGGAAAAGAGAAATTTGCGCGGACGAAGCCGCATTGCAATATTGGCACGATTGGCCATGTTGACCACGGCAAGACGTCACTGACGGCTGCGATTACGAAGGTGCTGGCGGAGACTGGCGGGGCGACCTTTACGGCGTATGACCAGATTGACAAGGCGCCGGAAGAGAAGGCGCGCGGGATCACGATTTCGACGGCGCATGTTGAATATGAGACGCAGAACCGTCATTACGCGCATGTGGATTGCCCTGGCCATGCGGACTATGTGAAGAACATGATCACGGGTGCGGCGCAGATGGATGGGGGCATTCTGGTTGTTTCGGCGGCCGATGGCCCGATGCCGCAGACGCGCGAGCATATATTGCTGGCGCGCCAGGTTGGGGTGCCCTCGCTGGTGGTGTTCATGAACAAGGTTGATCAGGTTGATGATCCCGAGCTTCTGGAGCTGGTTGAGCTTGAGATTCGGGAACTGCTTTCAAGCTATGATTTTCCTGGCGATGACATTCCGATTGTCAAGGGTTCG
>Ga0073924_1000110_pt1 | contig 16377 bp, 15 predicted proteins | sample GWRWT4_14Oct14_FD_70957 | JGI IMG/M metagenome (GOLD analysis project Ga0073924, IMG submission 70957) | Sand microcosm microbial communities from a hyporheic zone in Columbia River, Washington, USA - GW-RW T4_14-Oct-14 | ecosystem: Engineered > Artificial ecosystem > Sand microcosm >...
CGGATATCGGACATGGGCAGATATTCAACGCCAAATTCTGCGCAGTTCTGCTCCAGCGTCTCGACCTGGATGCGGGACTCTTCGTCCTCAATGCCTTTGGCGCGGTCTGTGGTCGGCACATTGTGATCGGCAACGGCCAGTGTCGCTTCAGGACGGCGCACCTTGCGGCCCGTCATGCGCAGGCCTTCAAAGGCCTGCGGGCTGGTTACTTCATGCACCAGATGCCGGTCGATATAGATCAGGCAGGTTCCATCCGCCTGCTGACTAACCAGATGCGCCTGCCAGATTTTATCATATAGCGTGCTTGGGCCAGCCATCGCACTTTCCTCCAGCGTGAACTAACTGCGAACCACTTTCTTTTCCAGAATGCGCGCAGATTTGCCGGTGCGGCCGCGCAGATAATACAGTTTCGCGCGGCGCACCAGGCCCCGGCGCAGCACCACCACCTGATCGACCAGCGGGCTATAAAGCGAGAACACACGCTCCACGCCTTCGCCATAGGAAATTTTGCGCACGGTGAAATTCGCATTAAGCGTCATGCCGCCGGACCGGGCAATGCACACGCCTTCAAACGGCTGCAACCGCTCACGCGTGCCTTCCACCACCCGCACCATGACCTTCAACGTATCGCCCGGGGCGAAATCGGGAATGGTCTTTCCTTCGGTACGTTTGGCAATCTGCTCGGCTTCCAGTTCCTGTAATAAATTCATCACTCACTCTCCTCGTTTCCCGCGATGTAACGCCGCCATAAATCCGGGCGGCGCGTCCGCGTAATTTCTTCCGACCTGGCCTTGCGCCAGGCCTTGATCTGCGCATGATTGCCGGATAACAGCACCGGCGGTATTGCCATACCTTCCCATTCGCCGGGCTTTGTATAATGGGGATATTCCAGCAACCCCTTCTCAAAACTTTCTTCTGCGAATGTATCGGGATTTCCCGCCACACCCGGCAATAACCGCACCACCGCATCCAGCAGCGCCAGAGCCGCCGGCTCGCCGCCAGACAGGACGAAATCGCCCAGACTGACTTCTTCAATATCACGTGAGCGCAACAGCCGCTCATCGACACCTTCAAAACGTCCGCAGACCAGCGCCACACCCGGCCCCGAACGCAGTTCCTGCACCCGTTTCTGGGTCAGCGGCGCACCGCGCGGGCTGAGATAGATCAAAGGCCGCCGGGCCGGTTCGCGCGCCCGAAGATCATCAATCGCCGCCCCCAGCACATCGGGCCGCAACACCATGCCCGCCCCGCCACCGGCGGGACTGTCATCCACGGAGCGGTGTTTATCGCGCGCAAATGTGCGAAAGTCCACCACTTCCAGCTGCCAAATACCCGCTTCCAGCGCTTTTCCTGCCAGAGAGAACCCCAGCGGCCCCGGAAACATGTCCGGGAACAGGCTCAGGACGGTGGCGGTCCACACATTCGCGGTCATGGCCTCTGTTTCTCCTCAGTCTCCCCGGCCTCCTCACTCACTTCCAGCGGCAAAACTACGGTAATAAAGCCCTCTGCCACATTCACCTGCGTCACCACCTGACGCTCAAACGGCAATAACAGCGTTTGCGGTTTGGCGGCCGAACCCCCGGCCAGTTCCACCTCAACCAGATCCCCGGCGCCGAAATTATGCACGGCGACGACTTTGCCCTCTTTTACACCCTCTTGCGGCGGCCCGTCGGCCCAGCGCACCGCCAGACCGATCAGATCTGCCAGATAATATTCATCCTCTTCCGCGGGCAGCATCGGCAGCGCCGAACGGACCACATAGAGCCGCAGGCCTTTCAACGCCTCCGCGGCATCGCGGTCCGCAATACCGGACAAGGATGCAGCCACCCCTTCTTTCACACTGCGGGTGACTTTCAGTGTAAAGCGCCGCTGGCCATCTTCTGTCTCGACCGGGCCGAACGCGCCCACATCCTGGGGCCGTTGGGTAAAAGATTTGACACGCACCTCGCCACGCACCCCATGCGCCCCCATAATGGCGCCCACACAGACCCGGCTTTCGGCGCGCGCCAAGGCTTTCTAGGCCTCGGCGGGGGCTGCTTCCTCTGCAGGCGCTGCGGCGGCCGCAGCGGCTTTGCTAGCAGCTTCGGCTTTCTGGGCGATACGCTCCAGCGCCTTGGCTTTCGGCTTGCCCTGTTCGGGATTATTGCCACGTTCCGGTTTTGCGATCAGCCCTGCATCACCCAGCATGCGCGCCACCCGGTCGGTCGGCAATGCGCCGACACCCAGCCAATGCTTGATACGTTCGCCTTCCAGCTTCAACCGCTCAGCATGATCCTTGGCCAGCAGCGGATTGAAAAAACCCAGCTTTTCAATGAAGCGGCCATCGCGCGGTGCGCGCGCGTCAGCCACCACGATACGGTAAAAGGGGCGCTTCTTGGTGCCAAAACGGGCCAGACGAATTTTCAGTGACATTGCGATTCCTAGGATTGTTAGGGGATAGTTAAGTCTGTTAGCGTTTAAAGCCCGGAAATCCGGGCGGTAATTTCGGCTTGCCGCCATCAGGTAATCCGCCGCCCAAGCCGCCCAGCCCCGTTGGCAATTGTGGCATGGCGCCGCCCATTCCGGCCAGACCGCCTAGGCCACCCAGCAGGCCTTTCATGCCTTTTTTGCCAACCTGTTTCATCATGTCGGCCATCTGACGATGGGTTTTCAGCAGCTTGTTGACTTCGGGCACGGAGGTGCCGGAACCTTCCGCGATGCGGCGTTTGCGTGAACCGTTGAGGATTTTGGGTTTGCGGCGTTCTTCACGGGTCATGGAATGCACAATGGCTTCCTGGCGCTTGATCAATTTGTCATCAAGTCCGGCTGCGGCGATCTGGTTCTTCATTTTGCCGACGCCCGGCAGCATGCCCAACAGCCCCTGCATACCGCCCATTTTGCGCATCTGCGCCAATTGCTCCGCCAGATCATCGAGATCGAACTCGCCCTTCTGCATTTTTTTGGCGAGCTTTTCAGCCTTTTCCACCTCGAAGCTTTCGGCGGCGCGCTCCACCAGACTGACCACATCGCCCTGACCCAGAATGCGTCCCGCGATACGTTCGGGATGAAAATCTTCCAGCGCATCCAGCTTTTCGCCAACGCCAATCGCCTTGATTGGACAGCCGGTGACCGCGCGCATCGACAGCGCCGCGCCGCCGCGGCCATCGCCATCGACGCGGGTCAGGATGATGCCGGTCAGCGGCGTGCGTGCATTAAAACTGCTTGCGACATTCACCGCATCCTGCCCGGTCAGACTATCGGCAACCAGCAATGTTTCGTGCGGATTGACAGCAGTGCGCACCGCAGCCACTTCGGCCATCAGGGCTTCATCCACATGAGTGCGCCCGGCAGTGTCCAGCAGCACCACATCAAAACCGCCCAGACGGCCCGCTTCCATGGCGCGCCTGGCAATATCGACAGGCATCTGCCCGGCAATCACCGGCAGGGTCGCAACCTTGGCCTGCTCGCCCAGTATCTTCAATTGCTGTTGCGCGGCGGGGCGGGCCACATCGAGCGAGGCCATCAACACTTTTTTGCGATCGCGCGTTTGCAGGCGCAGCGCCAGCTTGGCCGTCGTCGTGGTTTTGCCCGATCCCTGCAGGCCTACCATTAAGATAGGCACCGGCGATGGGGCGTTCAGATCAATGCCCTGCGAGGTGTGACCCAGCATTTCGACCAGATTGTCATGCACGATCTTGATGACCATCTGGCCAGGCGTGATCGATTTGACCACTTCCGCCCCGATGGCGCGGGTGCGCACCTTGGCAATGAAGTCGCGCGCCACCGGCAGCGCCACATCAGCCTCCAGCAGCGCCCGGCGCACTTCGCGCATGGCCTCATCGACATCGGCCTCGCTCAGCGCCGCTTGTTTGCGGAGCTTGTCGAAGATGCCGCTCAGGCGATCTGAAAGCGATTCGAACATAAATGGTCAGCCCATATTACAAAGCAAAAAGCACCAGTGGGCGAAACCTCGCTGACTGGTGTGACATTCATTACGGCCCGCAATGTGGCGGACCGGATGGGAAACTAGGCCCGTACTGGGGTAGAGTCAAGCAAATCCGATGATTCGGCCACCTGGTTCGTAAAGGAATTCCACTATGCCACTGCCGGTTCTGGCCGCGCTATCCAGCGCCGCCGCCACGATACTGATCGCCAACAAGCAAACCGTCGCGGTCGCCGAATCCGCATGCGGCGGCCTGATTTCTGCGGCGCTGGTGGCGGTTCCCGGCGCCTCGGCTTTTTATATCGGCAGCGGAATAATATATACTGCGCAAGGCGGCAAGGCGCTTCTGCCGCCGCGTCCCAAGGGGATGCAATCCGCCACGCAGGAATTTGCCCTGTTCGAGGCGCGCAATATTCGTGAAAAAATGGGCAGCAGCTGGGGCGTGGGTGAAACCGGCGCCAGCGGTCCCAGCGGCAATCCCTATGGCAATCCGCCTGGCCATGCCGTCGTGGCGGTCAGCGGCCCGCCATCGGCGAAGGATCCGGGCCAGCGCATTGAGCGGGCGATCATCCTGGCCACAGGAAGCGCCAACCGGGAAGAGAATATGTGGGCCTTTGCAAAAGCCGCGCTGGATCTGCTGGCCGAAATGGCGGCGCAATCCGGCAAGTAACGCGGCAACTGAATTTGTATTGATTTTGCAGAATTAGGGGGTTAACGCTGTTTACTTATAATTAACCAATATAATTAACTAATTAACTTTGATGATTTGTTTAACCCCGGAATACAGATGCGGGGCTTTGAGAGTATTGCCCGTATGATACAGGCTGATTTTTCCGCCTATGCCGCACGCAGCATCAAGATGCTGGCCCGGCGCGTGAGCCTGTCCGGTCTGGTGCTGCTATGCGCCTGTGGCGGTATGTCGCAGCCGAATTTTGACAAGCAGGACCGAGGTGCCGGCCTGACCCGTGAGGATTACCGTGAGGCGCTGAAGCCCCGTGCGCCGCAAGGGGATCCATCGCAACCGCCGCCGCCCATCCCCCAGGAAGAAGCTTTGTTGCCGATGCCCAATCTGGCTTTGCCCGCCAATGCGCGATCGGTTTCGATTTCGGTCAATGAAGAAGTGCCTATCCGCGAAGTTCTGGTGGAGCTGGCCCGCCAGGCCAATGTCGGTCTGGAACTGGATCCGCATATAACCGGCAGCCTGATTTTTTCCGTTCGCCAGCGCCCGTTTGAAGAAGTCATTGAGCGCATCGCGGACATGGCGGATCTGCGCTATGATCTGGATGGCAATGTGCTGCGCATCGAACGCGATCTGCCCTATCTGAAAAATTACCGCGTCGATTATCTGAATGTCATCCGCGATACCAAAAGCTCTGTTTCAACCACGGTGGACGTTGTCGGCGGCGAAGCGGTCGGCGGCGAGGGCAGCGGCGGACAGGGCAACAGTTCCTCAAGCGAAGTCAGCAGTCAGTCAAATAATAATTTCTGGCAGGAACTCGAAGCCAATGTCAGTATGCTGATGAGCCGCAGCGACCAGCGTGAGAACCTGCTGTCGGGCACCGCCGCCTCCGCTGGCATCATCGCCGCTTCCCCTGCCGCTAGCAGCACTGCCTCAAGCGTTCCGGAACCCCTGCCCGTCACCCCCACCCCGCCAGCCGCCGGTGCAGCGGCGCCTGGCGCACTGTCCGATGCTGTCAATAATATTGCGCTGCCGGTTGCTGCGGCAGCGGATCCATCAGCTGCCGCAGCTGGAAATGTACCCGCCGGAACGCCGGCCGCAGCCGCTAGACCGGCCGGCGCAAGCGCCACAGATCCGGCGCTTAGACCCTATAGCCTCAACCGCATTGCCGGGCTGTTGAATATCTACGGCACAGCGCGTCAGCACAAGATGATTGATGCTTATCTGCGCAAGCTTCGCAAAGTGATTGCCGGTCAGGTTCTGATCGAGGCAAAGGTACTGGAAGTGCAACTGACTGACGGTTACGAAGGCGGCATTAACTGGGCAGGCGTGCTGGGAACCGCAACCGGCGCGGCGCGTTTCGGCAATACCGTGGTTGTTCCCCAGTCCGGCCCGTTTGACGGGCTCAACGCCGCAACTTCGGGCGTCGTGACGCTGGCGCTGGATCAGAATGATATTGATGCGGTGGCCAGCCTGGCGCAGCAGTTTGGCACGGTGCGCACACTGTCCAGTCCGCGCCTGACCGTGCAGCATAATCAGAGCGCGGTATTGAAGGTGGTGGAGAACCGCGTGTTCTTTGAACTGGATTTTGAGCGCACAACGAATGAAACGACAAATACGGATCGGGTCACCGTCGAAAGTAATATCCGCACGGTTCCAGAAGGCGTAATCATCACCGTACAGCCTTCCATTCATGCCGAGACGGACGAAATCGCCATGTCCTTGCGTCCGACCATCACCCGCATCACGGGAACGGTCAATGACCCCGGCGTGTCGATTGCATCCAACAACACGGTGCAGTCGCCCGTGCCGGTGATTGCGGTGCAGGAAATCGACAGTCTAGTGACGGTGCGTTCCGGCCGGGTGCTGGTCATGGGCGGCCTGATGCAGGATAATGGCGCGTCCGTTGATACTGGCATGCCCGGCGCGTCAGGTCTGCCGCTGATCGGCAATCTTTTCAAATCCCGCAGTGATTTTAACCGGCAGTCGGAACTGGTTATTTTCCTGCGCGCCACCATCATCGAGGATAGCGGCGCCACCGAAGCGGATGCCGATCTGTACCGCACTTTCGGACGCGACCGGCGTCCATTGCCATTTTGATATGGCGCCTTCCAGACACAGCGCAACCGGGCGCGCCTTACTGCATTATATGCTGATTACCGCCTTACGGGACCGCCTGTTTCTGGCCCTGCCCGTGATGATGGCGCTGGCCGCTGCGCTGACCGCTTTCCTCAGCGGCAGCGCCCTTATTGAACAGCGCGAAATGGCCGCCAGTTTTTTTGGGGCCGGAAGCCGTGTACTGATCATTTTTGGCATGGTGATATTTATCTGTTTTCACATCCGTCAGGCCATGGACAGCGGTGAAATCGCCCTGATCCTGTCACGGCCGATTTCGCGGGGCGCTTTCGTTCTGGTATATGGCGCCAGCATGGTCATCATGGGCATTGTGTGCGTCGCCATCGGAGTCATCCTGTTATGGATATGCGCCAGACCGCCGCTGGGCGGTTTGCTCGTCTGGGGCGCCAGCATGGCGCTGGAAACCAGCCTGATGATTTTGACCACATTGTTCTTTGGACTGATCCTCGCCAGCGCGGTTACCGCCGCGCTGGCGAGCCTCGGATTCTACTTTCTTGCCCGCATGAGCGGTTTGCTCGGCATCCTCGCTGATCACGCCAGCACGGGCGGCATGATGGATCAGGCGCTAGGCAAGGGCTTTATTCTCATCTCTTTCATTGTTCCGCGGCTTGATCTGTTCAGCCGAAGCGAATGGCTGGTCTATGGCTGGAATGCGCAGGAGCCGGGCCTGATCTGGTCCCTGCTGCAAACTCTCGCCTTCATCCCGCTTGTTCTCGGCGCTGCCGCCATTGATTTCAGCAGGAAGCGTTTATAGCCATGCAGGGGCAGGGCAGCCTGCGCAATGTGCCGCGCAAATATTTCGTTGTTTTACTGGCCGGACTTCTGACGCAAATGCTGTTCTGGGCGCAGTCCCATACGCCACGCAACGAGTGGCGGGTGGTCAGGCTTGCCGCCCCCTCCGCCGCACTGGCTGACGCGCTGCGTGTTGCCGATGATCAGTTTGCCTACCGCGCCCTGGCGCTTGGTTTACAGAATGCGGGGGATTTTGCCGGGGAGATGACCCCCCTTAAAGACTTTGATTATGGCCGGCTTGCTGGCTGGTTTTCCCTTTTGTCCGAGATTGATCCCGATAGTCAATATATCCCCGCTCTGGCCGGATATTATTACGGACAAAGCCGGAATCCGGATCAACTGCGCCATATTGTGACCTATCTGCAACAGCTTTCGGCAAAATATCCTCAGAAGCACTGGCGCTGGCTGGCCTATAGCGTTTACCTGGCCCGCCACCGCATCAAGGATCAAAGTTTAGCCCTTGAACTGGCCTATCAATTGGCCGCGTTGCAAGTTGCGGATCTGCCCATCTGGACGCGGCAAATGCCGGCCTTTGTGCTTGCGGATATTGGCGAAAAAGAAGCTGCGCGGGATATATTGGAGGCAATTTTAGCAACCAGTCCGGACCTGCAACAAGCGGAGCAAAACTTCATTCGTAATTATATTGACACCAGGCTGGGAAAAATCTCTGGGAGTAAATAAACACTTTACTTACACTTCCATGTTACAGCTTAACGCTGTTTAACTAGTCTTGCATCAGTGACGGCTATCACTGATTCGTCTGCTTTTCTGTGTTTTGGCAAAAAAAGCTAGTTACTTATGACTACATGGCGTATGTAATAACGGTTATACGATGCGGAATTTTGTCCTTAATTTTGTGCTTTTGACTCACTGGATGGAAACAAACCATGAAGAATCAGACACTTAACAAATTTGCTGCGGCGCCGGATGACCGGTCCGGATTCGCGCGGGAAAAGGGTTTTACCCTTGTTGAACTTTCTATCGTGCTGGTGATTATCGGTTTGATCATTGGCGGCATACTGAAAGGTCAGGAGCTGATCGGCAATGCCGAGATCAAAAATCTGGTGTCGCAGACTCAGGCCTATCAGGCGGCGACCGTCGCATTCAAGGACAAATATGGCGCCCTGCCGGGCGATGTCCCCAAGGCGGACAGTGTGCTTCCCGCCTGCACCGCCGCGCCCTGCCTGCCCGCTAGCGGGACAGAAGGCAATGGTATTGTGGGCGCCAGCATCGCATCGCCCTTTTCAGCGGATGTCAGCGCAGCTACTGAAAATCTGGCCTTCTGGCAGCAATTGGCCGTATCGCGCTTTATCGGCGATATTGAGCTTGGAGCAGGCGGCTCCACCGCCTTTGGCAGCCGGCATCCCAATGCTGTAACAGGCGGGGGATTCCATGTGCTTTATCAAGCCACAACCGGCCGCCATGTTGTGCGTCTGTCTGCACAGGCTACCGGCGCGATTACCAATGCCGCTGGCGCATTGCGGCCGGACCAGGCATTGCAGATCGACCGCATCCTTGATGATGGCCAGCCCAATACAGGCTCTGTCAGCACCAATGCCACACTGTCTGCGACCACTTGTTACACGGCGGCGGATAATATCTACGCATCTGCGAGCAATAACCGCACGTGCAATCTGATTATTGACCTCAACTGACGGGTACAGCTTGTCATATCTGTAGTAAAACAGAGGCCGGGGATCCCCCGGCCTTTTGCGTTGCGGCGGCCCGGGGCGGCCATATTTGCGGTTCAATTAACCCGGCGCGGCATTTGCGATGATTTCATATCCGGTGCGTTAACCAATTATACTTAACAACAATGATTGGAATAATGCCTGAATCGGCCCGAGGGAAATTTGATGCGCCTGCCCTGCAAACCTGAAAACAATATCGCCCGGCGCGGCTTCACCCTGATCGAGCTGGCCATTGTGCTGGCCATTCTGGGGCTGTTGCTGGGCGGCGGCAGCATGCTGCTACAGCCGATGCTTGATAACAACAAGCGCAACGAAACCAAGTCCAAACTTAAATCCATTGAAGACGCCCTGGCGGTTTATGCCGCCAATAATGACGATATACCCTGTCCATCGAACATGACTTTGGGGCCCGGATCGGCAAGCAATGGCGTCCCGGCCAATATCTGCAATGTGACAATGGCGTTTGGCGGCGTTCCCTGGCAGGCGCTGGGACTTTCCGAAGCCGATGTGCTGGATGGGTGGGGACGGCGGATAAGCTATGCTGTCACCAGCGCTGTAGCCAAAGGCGACGACAAGCTGAAATGCTCCGGCGGGTTTAAAAACCTTACCCCAGGCATATTGCAGGTGCGCGGCGCCAGTAACACCGCACCCCCCGATCCAAGAGCGGCCTATGTCCTGATAAGCCACGGCGAAAACGGAGCGGGCGGATATCTGCCAAGCGGGGCGCGCCTGCCTTTAACAACCGCTTCCGAGACCGAAACCATCAACAGCAAATCTTACGGGTCGGCGCCTGCCGGGGTTGGCGATGTCAATCTCATCTTTTATTATGAAAAGCGCGACAGCGGCGATAGCAAAATTGGCTTTGACGATATTGTACGTTTCCGCACCAGCGGGCAACTGACCATAGCCTATGGATGCAAGCCATGATCGGGCGGCGGGGTTTTGCCCGGGACAATAGCGGGCTTATACCCATGCTGCTGGCGCTGCTGATTGCCTTGGGAGGCATTGTCGCAATCGGGTCGGTTATGCTGAGCCGGAGCAGTGTCAAATTGCAAAGCGGCAAGGCAACACTCGAACAATTGAGCGAAGTGGAAAAGGCCATTCGCGCCTTTGCCTATCAAAACGACCGCCTGCCCTGTCCTGCCGATGGGGATAGCACGGCCGGCGTGGAAAGATCCGCATGCACCGGCAGCAATAATGACGGCGTGGTTCCCTGGAATACGCTGGGCCTGAGCAAATCTGCCATCACGGATCCGCATGGCCGTCTGATCAGCTATTTTATTGATCCCGGACTGATCAACGAAAATATGTGCACCGGCAACAGCCCAAACACAGCCCGGCCCGGCGCCATTCTGTTGCAGCCTTCATCCAATACCGCCCTGTTTGTCCTGATCAGCCATGGATCGAATGGGCGCGGCGGCTGGCTGCCAATTGCCAGACAGTCCATTGCCCCCACCAGCACCGGCGAAATACAGAACTGCGCCGATCGCGCCGCTAATCCCGCCACAGTCACCTGTCTGGATCCCAATCATCTGGCGATTTCGCAAGGCCCGTTCCAGGGCGACCCGGCGGCGGCGGACTATTTCGATGATATGCTGCTCGCGTCCAGATTTGATGATTATAATACAATCTGCGCCGCGATCATTCCGGGCGGCGGAGATGATGACGATGACGATGACGATGACGATGACGATGACGATGACGATGACGATGACGATGACGATGACAAAGACAAAGACAAAGACAAAGACAAAGACAAAGACAAAGACAAAGATGATGATGACGATGATGATGATTAAAGCCGCAGCGGCGGCGTGCTGGCAAGGATCGCAGATGCAACGCATTCAGGCGCGCATGAGCCTGTGTTAATCGCCGAAGGATAACCCATGGACGACAAACAAACGCCATTTGGAGTGCCTGCCGGTAAAAGCGGGCTGATGCTTGATGACCGTCCGGGCGCGGCCCGCCCTGCACCCGCTCAGCCCCAAACGCAGCCGGCAGCGCCACCCAAGCCCAAACCCGCAGCCCGCATGGGTGACAGATTGCTTGAACTGGGCGCGATCACCCGTGATCAGCTTGATGTGGCGCTGCGTGAAAAAGCGCGCGCGCCTGAGAAAATGGTCGGCAATATTCTGGTGGAATTCGGATTTATCACCGATGACATGCTGACCCGGCTGCTGGCGGAATCAACGGGATTTGAATCATTTAATATCCGCGAAGCCCTTATTGACCCCGAAGCCGTGAAGCTGGTGCCGCGCAATGTAGCGCTGCAACACCGGATTCTGCCGATTTCTCTGACCGGAGAAAAAGCCGTTGTGGCTATGGTGGACCCGTTCGACGTGCTGGCCATGGATCAGTTGCGCCGCTATCTGCCGCGCGGCGTCCAGATTGAACCCCGCGTCTGCATGGAAGATGATCTGGTCAACGCCATTGACCGCAATTTCGGTTATGAAATGTCTGTTGCCGGCATTCTGCGCGAATTGGAGACCGGTGAGTTTGACGTAACCGCTGCAACAGAACGCGAAGGCTATGCGCATCCGCTAGTGCGGCTGGTGGACGCACTCATGCTGGACGCCGTCAAACTGGGCGCGTCCGATATTCATTTCGAACCGGAAGAATTATTTGTGCGTTTGCGCTACCGGCTGGATGGGCGTCTGCAACAGGTGCGCACCTTCCATAAGGAGCATTGGTCGGCAATGTCGCACCGGCTGAAAATAATTTGCGGCATGAACATCGCCGACCGCCTGCATCCCCAGGATGGAAGGTTGAGCATGCGGTTTGGCAACCGCGAAATAGATTTTCGTGTTTCCGTTCTGCCGACCACCGGCGGCGAAAATATTGTTCTGCGCGTACTGGACAAGGCGAAGGCTGTGCTTAGCCTGGATGATCTGGGTTTTTCCGGGCGCAACCGGCATGAGATAGAACGTATTCTGAAACGCCCTGAAGGCATCATCATCGTGACCGGCCCCACCGGCAGCGGCAAAACCACCACGCTATATGCCATGCTGTCCGCGATCAGTAATCCCAAAGTCAATATCATGACGCTGGAGGATCCGGTTGAATATGAACTGCCTTTGATCCGGCAGACCCAGATACGCGAAAATCAGGGGCTTACCTTTGGAGAAGGCATCCGCAATATTTTACGCCAGGATCCCGATATTATTTTTATCGGCGAAGTGCGCGACAACGAAACGGCGCAGATGGCGCTGCGCGCCGCCATGACCGGGCATCAGGTCTTTACGACATTACATACCAATGACGCATTGGGGGCCTTGCCGAGATTATATGATCTGGGGCTGGAGCCCGGCATGCTGTCCGGCAATATCACCGGGGTCTTTGCCCAGCGTCTGGTCGGCCTGAATTGCAAGACCTGTAAGGTTGAACGGGTGGCAACGGCTGAGGAATGCAGGCTGCTTGGCGTTGATGCGGAAAATCCGCCCGCACTGTGGGAGGCGCCGGGCTGTGAGGCCTGCTTTCAATCAGGAATTAAGGGGCGTACCGCCATTGCCGAAATCATTTATGTCGATGATGGCCTGGATGAATTGATCGCTACCAGAGCCACCCGCACGGCCATGCGCAACTATCTGCGCAACAGTGGCCAGCGCTCCATCGCCGAAGACGGCATTGAACGTGTGCTTATGGGGGATATATCGCTGCAATCGCTGATGCGGTCAGCCGATTTAACCGCGCGCATGTGAGCAGAGCCATGCCCGACTACCGCTATCGCGCCATAAACCAGACCGGCCGGATTATCCGGGGCACAGTGTTTGCGTCCAATGAGCAGGATCTGAACGGGCTGGTGGAATCATCCGGTCTGGACCTGATCGAATTCAAAATGGTTTCGGAGCAGCGAATTGGCAAGGTGCTGCAAAAGCAAGTCAGGATTCGTGATCTGATCCAGATGTGCGTGCATATGGAGCAATTGCAGCGCGCCGGTGTGCCGCTGATGGAAAGCCTGAGCGAGATCCGGGATTCTACCGACACGCCGCGCCTGCGCGACGCGCTTGCGCAAATAGCACGGGAAGTGAATGACGGCGCCAGTCTGAGCGCCTCATTTGCCGCGCACCCGAAACTGTTTGGCAATATCTTTCAATCCCTCGTCGCCGCCGGCGAGCAAACCGGCCAGATGGGCGAAGCTTTCGGTCAGCTGGTCGCGCATTTAAAATGGTCGGACGATATGGCGGTTAAAGTAAAGAAAGCCACGCGCTATCCTGCCATTCTCGGGGTTGTGGTTACGCTTGTCGTCATTTTCATGATGAGTTTTGTGGTGCCGCAGATAACCACATTGCTGGAGTCCAACGGAACCGAATTGCCCTTTATGACCAAGGCGCTGATAGCAACATCAAATGCAATTCGTGACTACTGGTTCATGCTGCCCGTGCTGGTAATCGGCGCCGTTATGGCAGTAAGCTTTGGGCGCAGAACCTCGCAGGATTTCAAATATCAGACAGATTATTATCTGCTGCGCATTCCGGTTGTCGGGATAGTGCTGCGTAAAATTGCCCTTGCCCGGTTCGCCTATATGTTTTCCACCATGTTTCGCAGCGGCATCGAATTACTGACCTGCCTGGACGCCTCCAAACGCCTGGTGAACAATCTTGCCATTGCCGAAGCGCTGAGCGTGGTGCGCGAGGGTGTGCAGTCGGGACTTGGATTATCCATCGCCATGCGGTCTTCGGGCGAATTTCCGCCGCTGGTTCTGCGCATGATTAAAGTGGGCGAAGATTCGGGAAATATGTCTGACGCCCTGAATAATGTTGCGGAAATGTATAATCGCGATGTGGACGAATCGGTACAAGGCATGATCTCGTTTATTGAACCTGCGCTGACCGCTGTCATGGGGGGAATAATGGCCTGGATCGCAATTGCAGTCTTTGGCCCCATCTATGACAGTCTGGGCGCCATAAACGGTTAGGACGCTGACGTGCCCTCATTGACGGACATCGAAGGCATTGCGCAACGGCTGTTTGCGCTGAAACGGTTTGTCCTTATGATCGGGGATACAGGCGCGCTGATCGCCCGCCTGTCCGGAAGCCGGATAGTTTCTCACCAGTTTCTGACCGGAACCATCGAAGAAAATATTCGCCAGGCCAAACTGGCGCTGTCTGAATTCCCGAAATATCCAGTAGTCATGCTGTACGATGTTCTGGGTCAGACTTATCGCCGTGACCGTTTGCCGCCGGTGAGTCTACTGGACCGGCCGAAAATTCTGGCCCGCAAGCTGGACAGTCTGTTTCCGGGCGCCGAACTTAAAGGCGGCATGCAGCTTGGCCGGTCCACTGGCGAAATCCGGGGATTTGACTATCTGTTCGCATCCATCGCCGCTTCGCCTGAAATCACTGAATGGCAATCTGTTTTATCGCAAATTGAAAATCCGGCATGTGACATCCGTCTGCTTCCGGTAGAATCCGTCAAACTGCTTCAGCAGATAATGCATGCAGGTAATGGGAAACTCTCCAAGCCAAACCCCTGGAATATTCTGATAACGCATCACCGTACGGGCGGATTTCGCCAGATCGTCACCCGCGACGGCGGTCTTGCGATTGCCCGCATGACCGCCAGTTCTGCCGCTATTGAGAGCCCGGCTGAGATTGCCGGCCTGCTGCGCCGCGAGATCGGCGCAACCATTGATTATATTACGCGCCTTGGGTTTGACCGCACCGCTGGGCTTGACGCTATTTTCATAGGGCGCAGCGATATCAGCGCGGCCCTGAAAAATGTGCAACTGCCCGTGCGCAAGCTGACGGTTTATACGCCGGCGGAAGCGGAAAGCCTGGCCGGGATCAGCGGCGCGCGCGACGATAGCGGCCATTTTGCCGATCTGCTGCATGCGGCCTGGGGGGCAAGCCGGATCATACCCGCACTTTCTGTCTGGGCCCTCAATCTGCGTCAGGCGCGATCAAGGGTTCTGGCCTATGTCTGGGGCGCGCGCGCGCTGGCTGCGGCATCCCTGGCGGCCATACTCTATTCGGCAAATATATATTGGGAAATTCAGCGTACTGAAGCGGAATATCTCCAGCTTGAATCCACCCGCGCAGCGCTGCAACAGCGCTATGATGAAGAAGTCAGCAAGCTGGACAGCGGCCCAATGCCCATTGCCAGAATGCGAGACATAATCGCCATACAGGCACAGTTGCAGAACGCGGATATTGATCTGAACAGTCTGTACACGGTCATTAACTCAGCCCTTTCCGGGAATGTGAGGCTGCATGCGCTGGATATCGAGATTGATCCGCCCGAGCTTGCGCTGGCGCCGGTACAGGATCCGCCTTTGCCTGCTGATGAATCGGCTGAAACGCCGCCGGTTGAGGTTGGGATTGTTCTGAACCTTGACCTTTCCTCGTTTCGTGATGCTGAACTGGCGATAGCGGAAGCAGACAGGATGATACAGGCGCTTCGTCTGGCGTTGCCCGGCATGAAGATCAAGATTTTACGCCAGCCACTGCGTATATTGCCCGAAGAAACCCTTACGGTTAAGCCGGGTGAGAATGTGCTGACCATTTCCGGAGAAGACCGGATTGCAAAAATAGAACTGACCGGGAGATTGAAATGATTGATCGCGAGGCCGCGCAATCAGCCCTGGTGCAAAGGTTTGCCGCGGCGCTGATTTTCTTCCTGGCAATCAGCGCCGGATGTTATATCTACCTGTTGCCGGATCTTGCCAGTTTTCAGCAGATGAAGGCCGCGGCGAATGACGGTGTGATCAGCATCAACATCCAGATGAATGATCTCAGCGCGCGCAAGGCCCGTGAAGCGCAGGACCGGAATAAATTTGATTTACTTGCCGGGCGCGGTTTTATAGGCCCGCAGAACCGGCTTGATGCCGCGCGCATTCTGGAATCACTGCGGGTGCAGCACAGAATATCCAGCCTCGAATATCAAATCGAACCCGTGAAAACCGTTACCATTCTGCGGCAATCCGGCAATAGCAGCGAAACACTGAATTTATCGGAAATATCGCTCAACATGCGCGGATTTCTAGACAGTGACCTGCGCAATTTCATTGCAGCGCTTAAGCGCGGCCTGCCAGGCTTTGTAACCATTACCGAAGTGGAGATGGAAAAAATTTCTGCGCCGGACGCTGCATTGCTTTCACAAATCAGCCTGGGCGGGGGCAGCGAACTGGTGGAAGGATCCTTGAAGATTTTATGGCAGGC
>Ga0073924_1000120_pt1 | contig 15795 bp, 11 predicted proteins | sample GWRWT4_14Oct14_FD_70957 | JGI IMG/M metagenome (GOLD analysis project Ga0073924, IMG submission 70957) | Sand microcosm microbial communities from a hyporheic zone in Columbia River, Washington, USA - GW-RW T4_14-Oct-14 | ecosystem: Engineered > Artificial ecosystem > Sand microcosm >...
TGGATTGGCTCCGCGTTCCTGGCCAGTGAAGAGGCAGGCCTTCTGCCTTATCAGAAACAGGCGATTGTAGACAGCAATGAAGAGAACACGATGGTGTCTAAATCCGTTACCGGCAAGCCGGCGCGCGTGATCCGCACCAAATGGGCGCAAGCCTATGTGGACGCCAAGATGGATCCGCTGCCGATGCCGTTCCAGTCCATGGTTTCCAGCCAGATACTGACTGCCGGCCAGTTGGCCAAACGCGGCGACATTGCGCCAGGGTTTGCGGGTCAGGGCATCGGTCTGATCAAGTCAGTGCGTCCGGCGCGGGATATATTTGAGGATCTGCTGGAAGGCTGCAAGCGCGCGATCGCCGCCGCCCCGCGCGAAATCTGATCTATCCGTGTACAGACAGGAGACCGCGCAAAGCGTGCGCGGTCTCCTGTTTAACAAAATAACAGGCCTCAGACTCCAAACGCCTGCTCGATGCGGTTTAACTGCGCGACGACCGGATTACGCAGCGGGGTTTCGCCGGAATTTGCGAACAAAAGCTGATCCAGCCGCGCGACCCGTTCATACAAGCGCTTGCTGGCTTCGAGCAGATTAATCAGACGGATGGGCAACAGGCCCGCGCCGCGCACCGGGCCGCCCAGGCAAACTTCTTTGGCGCCCAGGCGAAAGCCCCGGCCTTCAATATCACTGGCGTCGATTTCCCCTTGCCGCACCGCACGCATCGCCAGCAACCAGGCCGACACCTGCATCAATCGGGTCGTGATCCGCATGCTTTCGCAGGCATAGACCATTCCCATCTGCTGCGATAATTGATGACGGTCAATTACGCCCTCCAGCTCAAGATAATCGGCGGCGTCACGCACCATGGTCATGGATTGATCGTAAATTTTGAAAAAAAGCTCCGAGGCGGCAAATGCGACCGCGCTTTCCAGATATTGCTGCGCGTCCTTATCCTCAATCAATAAATCGTCCATGTGACATAATCCCTTTCGGAACCCCTGCCTAATCACGCAAGAGCGGAAAATGAAGCTGTAATGAAATTGTAAGGTATCAGAAAAAACCGGTTATGTCGCCCGGACAATGTCACATTATTTGCGGAAATCCGAGATTTCTTGGTTAATATCAACCAGTTAGAAGCGATGAAAAAAATGGGCCGCACGAGGCGGCCCAAGTTTCAACAGGGAGCCGTCCGACAGAGCGGAAACGTTGGGGAACGAATCCTTGTGACAGCTAAGGGCAAACTTAGTCCTTAATGGTTAATAAAGTGTTCTTTGCGCAAGACGCCGTAATAAAAATTGGAAAAAAATACTTTATGGCTACAACAGTGAAGGCTACAGGGATTGCTTTGTTTCGATTGCGACGCAACAATGTGATATATTCATCTATTTACTTGACCTCCAAATCGCTTGTGCAACGGCTTTGGCGAAGTAACGCATTGTTAACCTTGAATAAAAATTCCTTATAGACGAAAAGTAAAGCATTTCTGAGCTATACTGCGCCCCGGGCCGGTAAAACGGCGCTTGCATTATATGTTGCGGCGCACAATATTATAGGATCATCGCACCCGCTGATTCTGAATATTCACACGGTATAGGAAAACGGCAATGCTCTATCAAAATTACGAAATGGCCCATGCTGCGGTGAGGCCCATGCGTGCTGCTCTTCGCACAAGCCAGATGCTTCTCCGGAATCCGGCCAATCCACTGGCTTACATTCCCGCAGCGCCTGGCGTGCTGGCGGGAATAGAGCTGGCGGAGCGCGTTACGCGCCGCTACAACAAGCCGCAATTCGGCCTTGACAGCACGGTGATTGATGGCGGGCCGGTTGCGATAGAAGAGCAGGTGGTTTTTCGCAAACCTTTTTGCCAGCTCAAACATTTTCGGCGGGTGAGCGATGATCCCAGACGCCTTGCCGATCCCAAATTGTTGATTGTCGCGCCGATGTCAGGTCATTGGGCCACGCTGCTGCGCGGTACTGTCGAGGCGATGCTGCCGGAACAGAACGTGTATATTACCGATTGGCGTGATGCGCGTAGCGTGCCGATCAGTGAAGGGCATTTTGATCTGGATGATTATATCGATTATGTCATCGAATTTTTGCGGCTGATCGGCCCCAACACGCATGTCATGGCTGTGTGTCAGCCGGGTGTGCCTGTGCTGATGGCGGCGTCCCTGATGGCGGCGGAAGATCATCCCTGCCAGCCAGCCACCATGACATTGATGGGCAGCCCCATTGATAGCCGGATGAGCCCGACCGTACCCAATAATCTGGCGATGGAACGTCCATTATCCTGGTTCGAGCATAATCTTGTCACCCGCGTGCCGCTACCGCATCGGGGTTTCTTGCGCCGGGTCTATCCTGGGTTTTTGCAGCTAAGCGGCTTCATGCATATGAATCTGAATCGCCATTTGGACGCCCACCGGAATTTCTTCGCCAATCTGGTTCGCGGCGACGGCGACAGCGCGCAGGCGCACCGTGAATTCTATGACGAATATCTGTCCGTCATGGATTTGACGGCGGAGTTTTATTTGATGACTGTCCGTGAAGTGTTTCAGAAACAAAGTCTGGCCAAAGGGCTTTCAACCCATCGCGGACGGCTGGTGCGGCCACAGGCCATTAAAAAAACCGCGCTGCTGACCGTCGAGGGCGAGTTTGACGACATATCAGGCATCGGACAAACCCAGGCTGCCCACGATTTATGCGCGAATATTCCTGCGGCAAAAAAGCTCGATTATATCCAGCCCGGCGTCGGCCATTACGGTGTTTTCAATGGCCGGCGGTGGAAATCTGAAATCGCGCCGCGCATTCGAGATTTCATCCGTACTCACCCTATTGCTGACTAATCCGGCGGGGTTTCTGGAGTAGTCCGGGGCGGGCGCGAATGCCTGCCTCCTTCTATTAACTATTTGAAATTATTCAATATATTAATCCGACCAGGGGTTTGCGCGCGCCAATTGAGGCCATTGAATTTATCTGTGACTAAAACTTAATAATTTTTGAAACTCAGTGAATTTTGTGGCACAGTCCGTGGCGTCTACGGATGATCATGCATTAACCAAACTGTCTGGGCGCCGCATGGTATGGTCAGGCCAGAATGCAACTTGTGCGTGAAGTCTGATTTGGCTGAGTAACCCGCGAGCAGATTTCCTGACCAGGTTATTTTATCTGGCTGGGCAGTGCTCTATCAGAAATGAATAAAGCGACATGAAAAGGCCTGTTGAGAATTATATAATCGAGTTAAACAGTGGCAATGTTGATTTAACAATATTACGCAACCCCCGCGCGCGGCGCATGACATTGCGGGTTGATCCCAAGCCTGGGGCCGCAACCCTGGTCGCCCCACCCTTTCTGGACACAAGGACGGCCATGCGATTCGTGCGCGAAAATGCAGACTGGCTGACCGAGAAACTTTCCCAACAAAGCATACCGGTGCCGTTCGCGCATGGGGCGGAAATTCCGTTTCGCGGCAGGATACACCGGATTGAAAGCTTGCGGACCCTGCGCGGCGTCATTGAGCGGCGCAATCAGACCATATTTGTTCCTGGCGGGCGCGAGCATCTGGCGCGCCGGTTGACCGAATGGCTGAAGGAAGAGGCGCGCGCCGAATTAAGCGTAGCGACGAAAGAGCATGCCAGGGCGCTTGGCGGTAAGCTTGGCCGCATCACGGTGCGTGATCAAAAAAGCCGTTGGGGTTCGTGTTCGCCGGATGGCAATATTTCGTTTTCATGGCGTCTGATCATGGCGCCGCCGGTCATTCTGGATTATGTGGCGGCGCATGAAGCCGCGCATCTTGTGCAGATGAACCATAGCGACTCCTTTTGGAAACTGGTCGCGCGCCGCGTCAAAGACACCGATGCCGCGACTGAATGGCTGCGCATCAATGGACCAGACCTGCATCGCTATGGCGCCGGGCATTAATCGGAACCCTTGAGCGTTTTCCAGAAACGTGACACCAGATCCTGCACCGGCTGTATGATGCGTTTTCCACCAAGCACATTCTGCGCCGGTTCAGATGTCAGCGCCTTGTCCATGAAGGTTTTCCAGGTGCGCGCCGGCAACCCGCCGCCGGTCACCCCCTTCATGGAGGCGCCATCGTCATTTCCAAACCAGATGCCGGTGACCAACTGTCCAGAATAGCCAATAAACCAGGCATCCCGGTAGTCCTGACTGGTTCCGGTTTTTCCCGCCGCAGATCGCCCCGCCAGGCGCGCCGCCTTGCCTGTGCCATGCGCCAGCGCATGTGACAGCATGTCATTCATCTGGTCATAAGCGCGATCGCCAATAACCATCACCCGCGCATCGTGCGCGCGGCGGTACAGAATACGGCCCTGGGGTGTGCGCACTTCTACAATGCCGTAGGGTGCTGCGCTATATCCGCCATTGGCGAAGGGCGCATAGGCCGCCGTCAATTCCAGCAGGCTGACTTCTGAAACCCCCAACGCGACAGCAGGCGTCGGCGTCAGTTCAGAGACAATACCCATCCGGTGCGCCATCTCAATCACCCGGCTGCGCCCCGCCATTTCGGAAAGCTTTACCGCTACAGTATTTATCGATTCCGCCAGCGCATGACGCAATGTAATATCGCCGAGATAGGTGTTTTTGAAATTTCGCGGCTGCCATTTATTCAGAATAATAGGCGAATCGCGTATCACGCTTTCGGGATGCAGGCCCCGTTCAAGCGCCGTCAGATAGACAAAGGGCTTAAATGCCGAACCTGGCTGGCGTTTAGCCTGGGTGGCGCGGTTGAACTGGCTTTGCCCGTAGGCGCGTCCGCCCGCCATCGCCCGGATGGCCCCATCGGGCGCCAGCGCCAGCAGCGCCCCTTGTTTCACCGACAGGCGCAGGCCATCAGCATCCAGCGCGGCGCCAATGGCCTGCCCGGCGGCGCTTTGCATGGCGTTATCCAGCGTCGTGACAATGATCAGATCTCCCTCCGGCCTGCCGATAAAATCCGGCAACTGGTCCAGCACCCAGTCGATGAAATACTGGCTGTCCTGACTATTACCGATGCCACCGAAATTAAGCGGCTGGGCCAGTGCGGCGGTCTGTTCGCGTGGCGTTAAAAAACCGGCATCGACCATATTAAATAGCACCTGTTCCTGACGCGCCCGGGCAAGCTTGGGATCGTTCACCGGGCTGTACCGGCTTGGCGCTTTCAGCAGGCCCGCAAGCATGGCGCATTCCGATATATTCAGTTCACTGACTTTTTTTCCGAAATATTTCTGCGCTGCGGCGGCGACGCCATAACTGCCACTACCCAGGTAGACCCGGTTCAAATACATTTCCAGAATTTCATCCTTGGTGAATTTCTGTTCCAGCCACAGAGCCAATAGAAGTTCCTGCGCCTTGCGCCGCAGATTACGTTCGGGCGTCAGAAATATATTTTTGGCAGCCTGCTGGGTGATGGTGCTGCCGCCCTGCACGACGCGCCCAGCCCAGACATTGGCCGCCATCGCCCGCGCAAGGCCATAGGGATCAATCCCGGCATGTTCGTAAAAACGCCGGTCTTCGGTGGCGATCACCGCGCGCAACAATGGCACGGGCATTTCACGCAGGCGCAGCGTTGCACCCACAGTATCGCCGCGACTTCCGATCACGGCGCCATCATGACCAAGCAGGGTGATCCCCGCCGAAGCGCGTGGTTTGTTCAGCGCGGCCGTATCAGGAAGATCATAGGCGTACCAGGCCAGCAAACCCGCAACACCGATCACGCCCCACAGGCCGCATACCAGCAGCCAGTAGAGTCCGCGCCTCAAATAGGACGTGCCGTTTTCTTCACGCATTAAAAATCCCGCTGCTTAGACCATGTTCGGATCAAACGGAAATGGCTCTAAAATATTAACTCTGGATGACGCAGCGCGCGGCGCCAGGGCCATGACCCCTGTCGTGAACCCTGTCATGCACGGCGATGACCAGGCCCGCCAATCTTGTGCGCAGTCTAAACGTCCAAATTGGACACTTTTAAGGCATTGTCATAAATAAATTGCCGGCGGCTTTCGACGACATCGCCCATTAACTGTGAAAACAAATCATCCGCCGTATCGCTTTGATCGACCCGCACCTGCAACAGCGACCGCACCTGCGGGTCCAGGGTGGTTTCCCATAATTGTTCAGGGTTCATTTCACCCAGGCCTTTATAGCGCTGAATGCTAACCCCCTGACCGCCAATCTGTTTGATGGTTTCGAACAGCGCTGTCGGCGAGGCAATGGCATGGACGGCATCCTTGCGGCGCAATGTGGCCGAGCGCTGGAATACGGCCTGCAATTCGGGCACTTCCGCATTAAGCCGGCGCGCCTCGGCGCTGGCCAGCAGCGGCGCATCAATATCATAGCTCTCCCGCACACCGCGTACTTCGCGAAAGAACCTCAGGCCGCCCTGTTCGGTGGCGATACCCCGCCAGCCGCGATCTTCCTCGGCGCTATTTTGATCCAGCGCTGTGGCGACCGCCTCGGCCATCCGCCCGGCATTGCTGGGATCATCCAGGTTTTCGGGCTTCAATGCCCCGGCAATGGCGACCTGTTCGATGATGAAATCCGGATATTTGCCGCGCGGCAAATGGTCCAGTATGGCGCGAATGCCGCGCGCATGTTCGACCAGTTCCTGCAAATCCTTGCCGGCGCGCTGACTGCCATCGTGCAGATGCAGCACCGCATCCTTGACGCCGCTGGTAATCAGAAAATTTTCCAACGCCCGTTCATCCTTCAGATATTGTTCTGAGCTGCCCCGGCTGACCTTGTAAAGCGGCGGCTGCGCGATATAGAGATATCCGCGCTCAATCAGTTCCGGCATATGCCGGTAAAAGAATGTCAGCAGCAATGTGCGAATATGCGCCCCATCAACATCGGCGTCTGTCATGATGACGATCTTGTGGTAACGGGTATTCTCTATATTGAAATCATTGCGCCCAATGCCGGTGCCAAGCGCCGTGATCAGGGTGCCAATTTCCGCAGACGCCAGCATTTTGTCGAACCGGGCGCGTTCAACATTCAAGATTTTGCCGCGCAAAGGCAGCACGGCCTGATTGGCCCGGTCGCGCGCCTGTTTGGCGGAGCCCCCGGCGGAATCCCCTTCCACAAGGAAAATTTCAGATTTTGCCGGATCACGCTCCTGGCAATCGGCAAGCTTTCCAGGAAGATTGGATATATCCAGTGCGCTTTTTCGCCGGGTCAATTCGCGCGCGCGCCGCGCCGCCTCACGCGCCGCCGCCGCCTCGATGACCTTGCTCACTATGGTGCGCGCATCACCGGGATGCTCCTCAAACCATTGCGACAGCCGGTCATTTATCAGACCTTCCACCGCTGGCCGCACTTCAGAAGACACCAGCTTGTCTTTTGTCTGGGACGAGAATTTTGGGTCGGGAACCTTGACCGATAAAACACAAGTCAGGCCTTCGCGCGCATCATCGCCGGTAATCGGCACTTTTGATTTTTTCGCCAGACCTGAGCTGTTCGCATAGGCATTGACACAGCGCGTCAGCGCGCCGCGAAATCCGGCAAGGTGTGTGCCGCCATCGCGCTGCGGAATATTATTGGTGAAGCACAGCACATTTTCATGAACGCTGTCGTTCCACCATAGCGAGGCGTCCACAACAATGCCGTCACGTTCACCCGATATGGAGATGGGCGTTTCGATAAGCTTTGATTTATTGCGATCCAGATAACGCACAAACGCTTCGACGCCACCGGTATAACGCAAATCCACCTCGCGCACTTCGACGCCGCGTTCATCGCGCATGGTGATGTGCACACCGGAATTCAGGAACGCCAGTTCGCGCAGGCGATGCTCCAGCGTTTCAAAACTGTATTCCGTCTGGGTGAAGGTTTCCGTAGACGGAAGAAATGAAATCAGCGTGCCGCTTTTTCCCGGCGCGTCACCCGTAATAGCCAATGGCGACTGCGGTTCGCCATGATGAAAGCGCATGAAATGCTCTTTGCCATTGCGCCAGATGCGCACTTCCAGCCATTGCGACAGGGCATTCACAACCGAAACGCCGACACCATGCAGGCCGCCGGACACCTTATAGGAGTTTTGATCGAATTTACCGCCCGCATGCAACTGGGTCATGATGACTTCAGCGGCGGAAACGCCTTCTTCGTGATGAATTTCCGTCGGAATGCCGCGACCATTATCTGACACGCTAACGGACCCGTCGGGATGCAGAATCACCATGATGCGGTCGCAATAGCCCGCCAGCGATTCATCAATGGCGTTATCGACAACTTCATACACCATATGGTGCAGGCCAGAACCGTCATCCGTATCGCCAATATACATTCCGGGACGTTTACGCACCGCGTCCAACCCACGCAGAACCTTGATGGATTCCGCGCCATATTCACTCGCGGCCTGTTGGTTTCGGGTAAGATCATCAGTCATTCAAAATCAGCCTTATGGTTCCACGCAGGACGGGCCGCCGGTTTCGAGCACCGCGCCACCCGTTACAGTAAAATATTGCGCCCGCGCACCCAGTGTGTCGAACAAAGCCCCGTCCGTTCCCGTCATCCAGGCCTGCACCCCCAAATCCGCGATAGCGTCGAACAGTGCGGCCCTGCGCCTTGCGTCAAGATGCGCCACCACTTCGTCCAGCAGAAGAACGGGCGTTGCGCCCGCTTGCGCAAGCAGGCGCGCATTGGCCAGTACAATCGCGATCAACAGCGCCTTTTGCTGCCCGGTTGAACAATCGCCAGCGGGCATCATGGTTTCGCCATGCCAAACCAAAAGATCGCTGCGATGCGGTCCTTCCAGGGCGCGGCCCGCTTCGCGGTCACGCCGCCGCCCCGACGCCAGCACGGCGCGAAAGCGGTCTTCCACATCAACCGCCGCCATATCGAAAAGCTGGCCTTCCAGCAGTCCATCCAGCGCCAATATTGCGCGCGGAAAAGGCCCCGCGGCGGATTCCAGCGCCCGGGTAAGGCATTGCAGCGCCTCGCAGCGGCTTGCGGCGATTGCAACCCCATGCTCCGCCATCGCCGCTTCTAATGCATCAAGCCACACCGAATCGGCGTGGCGGCCGGACATTTCTTCGCGCAACAGGCGGCTGCGCTCCTGGCGCGCCCGCTCATAGGCATTCAGGCGCGCACCGTGCCCCGCGTCAAATCCAAGCGTCAGGCGATCAAAAAACTGCCGGCGGCCACTAGCCCCATCCGCGAACAGGCGATCCATGTCCGGGGTCAACCAGACAAAGGTTAGCAGCTTCGACAAGACCGCGCTTGATGTTTGCGTCACGCCATCAATGCGCACCGCGCGTTTTTCCGCCGCCTGTCCGGCATCGGGCAACAGGCCGGTGCTGACACGCAGGGGCTCGGCCGAAAGATGTGGCGCATCCAAGCCTGCCGCAACCGCCCAGGCCTGTGACAAAGCGCCAATCCGCGTAATGTCGGAAAGCCGCGACCAGCGCAGGCCGCGCCCCGGCGCCAGAAAGGACAAAGCTTCCAGCATATTGGTTTTGCCGGCCCCATTTTCACCGGTAAGCACGACCGGGCGTCCATCAAGCTTCAGGCGCGCCTGCGCGTAACACCGAAAATCAGTGACGCTTACCCAGCGCACCGCCACCGCCGGTGTCCGGCTTGGCGCTTGTGGCGAAACAGTTCGCGCTAACACAGATCGACTTACCTCATATTCCGGTTGGGCCGCATATTCCGGCTGGACGCCGCCGCCCGCGCCCCAAGACAGCATTCATTTTATGGATTTCACCCTCTGGTTCAATAATGAGAAAACGCAACTCAGGACACGCGCATCGGCATCAGCACATATTGCGCGGAATCATCTCCGCTGTCGCGGATCAGGGCCGGGGAATGCGCATCGAAAAATTCAAAAATCGTATTTTCGCCATCAATCTGGTCAGCAACGTCCAGCAAATAGCGCGCATTAAACCCGATTTCGATGGGAGTCGATCCGTAGGTTACCGCAAGTTCCTCTGTAGCGCTGCCCTGATCCGGATTTTTTACGGATACAGTCATCAGATTTTTCACCAGATTAACTTTCACGGCGCGCGATTTTTCAGAGGAAATAGTCGCAACCCGATCCACAGCCTGCCGCAAATGCTGATTGGGCACTTCCATGCGCTTATCATTGGTTGTTGGAATAACGCGCGTATAATCGGGGAAGGTGCCATCAATCAGTTTCGTGCTAAGCGTTATCTGCCCGAAAGCAAATCTAATCTTGGCGCTGGTCACGTTGACCGCGACATCGCCGGTGACATCATCAATCAGTTTGCGCAATTCAAGCACGGCCTTGCGCGGAAGAATAATCCCCGGCATCGCATCCGCCCCACTGGGCGCGGGCAATTCAACCCGGGCCAGGCGGTGTCCATCCGTGGCAACGCCGCGCAACATATTAATGCCCCCCGTGGCTGCAACATGAAGATAGATACCGTTCAGATAATAGCGGGTTTCTTCGGTGGAGATTGCAAATCGGGTCTTGTCCACCAAACGCTTCAAATCCCCCGCCGCGATAACGAACTGCGCCGCAGCGTCGGCTGTTTTTCCAGCGCTGGCGTCGCCTGCTGGATCAATAGCGGGAAAATCCGCAGCCGGCAGGCTGGCAAGATAAAATTGCGACCGTCCGGCCTTGAGCGACAGGCGGTCATTCTCGGGATCAAGGGATATTTCAACCTGCGCGCCATCTGGCAGCTTGCGAACAATGTCATGCAGCGTGTGGGCGGAGACCGTTGTCTGTCCGGACTGGGAAATTGTTGCAGCCGCCGTTTCGCGGACGGCAATGTCGAGGTCCGTGGCAGTCAGATCAAGCTGTCCGTCATACGCCTGCAATAGCACATTCGACAAAATCGGGATCGTCGTACGGCGCTCAACAATACTCTGCACATGGCCTAATGCGCGTAATAGAACCGTTCTTTCGATGGTAAATTTCATTCGCAAACCGTTCTTGTTAGATGCGCCAGCCGGGGCTTGGGACCTGGACGCCCCGTCCGGGCCTTGGCCGTGAGCATGGCTCGAATCACTATAGCAGAGCGCACAGATTCCGGCAGTAAAAACGCATCATTCGCCAGCTTGATGAAGGTTTATTGGCGATACGGTCCTAGCCCTGAAGTAAGCGCTGCAATTTCTCGACATCTTCGTTGAGCGCACTGTCGCTTTCGCGCAATTGCTCAATGCGGCGCACTGCGTGGATGACTGTTGTATGATCGCGTCCGCCGAATTTTCGGCCAATCTCCGGCAGCGACCGGGCGGTAAGCTGCTTGGCCAGATACATAGCCACCTGGCGCGGGCGCGCAACGGCGCGGGCGCGCCGGGCGGACAGCATATCCGCCAGACGGATATTGAAATAGTCCGCCGCCTTGCGTTGAATTTCATCAATGGTGATACGCCGTTCGCTGGCGCGCAGCAGATCCTGCAAGACTTCACGCGCCATATCCACGGTGATAGGACGCCGCACCAGAGTCGCAAAGGCCACCACCCGGGTCAGCGCGCCCTCCACGTCCCGCACGTTCGAGCTGATGCGGTGGGCCAGAAACTCAAGTACGGCCTCTGCAATGTCCAGATCCGGCATTTGCCTGCGGGCGATCTCCGCCTTGCCCTGCAAGATACCCAGACGCAATTCATAATCTGTTGGATGAATATCGGCAACCAGGCCCCAGCCCAGACGCGAGCGAATGCGTTCCTCGATGCCATCCAGATCCGAGGGAGACCGGTCAGCCGAGATCACGAGCTGTTTTTGATGATCAATCAGGGCGTTGAAGGTGTGGAAAAACTCTTCCTGTGTCGATCCCTTGCCGCCAATAAACTGCACATCATCGACCATCAGCACATCAACGGAGCGTAATGCCTCCTTGAAGGGCATAGTGTCCTTGTCGCGCAGGGCCTTGATGAACTGATACATGAATTTTTCGGCGGACAGATACAGCACCTTGCGTTCCGGGTGCTGGGCGCGAATGGCGTGCGCGATGGCGTGCATCAGATGGGTTTTTCCAAGACCAACGCCGCCATGCAGGAACAGAGGATTGAAGGGCGGAATATCCGAATCCGCCACCCGGCGGGCCGCCGCATGGGCAAATTCATTGGATTTGCCAACCACAAAATCCTCGAAGGTAAACCGTGGATCCAGCGGCGCGCCAATGCGGCCATATTGGCCGTCCCGCGAATCCGCCAGCGCATCCGCCTGAAGGGAGTGGGACGGCGGCGCCTGGTTGGGGGTCTTCGTTTCATGTGGGGCGGCGCCGGCATCCGGGGAAGCGGACTGGCCAGCCTCGCTGGCGCGCAGATCAAGGCGCAACACCTGATTATTCACGGCTGACCACACCCGCAGCAGCGCTTCACCCAAATGCGAATTGACCCAATCGCGCTTGAAACGGCCGGGCACTGTTAACTGCACACAGCCCCCATCGATCCCCTCACAGCTAATGAAGCGCAACCAGTTCTGATAGGTCGCCTCACCCAATTCGGCCCTCAAACGGGTCAGGACCTGCGGCCATTGCAGTAAAATTTCCGCGTTAGACACATTCATTGCTAAATATCCAGGCTCGCCGTTCAAAAGTGCGCCAGCGTCATGTTGCGGGGCTATGTCGTGATGTTTTCCGGACTGTAGCGCGCCTGGATTTTGCTTCCTCATTCGGCCCCCGCGAGAATTAGTTCGTCTTATATCCGTCTAGTAACTATCCGTCTTACTGCCCAAAGGCAGCGCGGCTTATCTTTCTTGTTTTAGCGCGTTAGAGCGGCCTGCAATTAGCTTGAGTCACTATGTGCGCAAGATAATTGCAGAAAGCTGCTCTAACAGTTTAAAATCCAGAGCAATTCTCTTTATTTGGTTCGAGCCGTAAGGCGCGAACCAAATGCAGATTGCTCTAGCTCTGTATCCATGGCAGGCCATAAAACTTCCAGCCATTGCGGCCAGCACGGTGCCGGTCGGCATCCAGATCCCCTTCAAACCCGCCAGCAAGATTGTAACAGCGTTTGAAACCCTGTTTTGTCAGGCTAATCGCCGCCTCGCGCGATCGGGCGCCGGAACGGCAGATAAATACTACCGGACTATCAGGCCCTGCATGAAGCTGCGTCAGCGCTTCCTTCACCTGCTGGTCGAAATTTGCGTTACGCGCCATGGAAGGCAGGCTCTGCCATTCGACCATTACGGGCTGTTTGCCTACGGACGATAAATCCGCCATTCCGACGAAATTCCACTCTGCACTGGTGCGTACATCAACCAACAATGCGTCTTTTTCTTCCCGCAACAGGCGCCAGGCGCGGTCTGGATCAATGTCCCCGGCATATCCCCGGACCGCCACTTCATCCGGCAACGGACTATCTGGTATAGAATGCGCCATCATCTTCCAATCTCACTAGAGCACTAGTAACAAGCAATGCGAAAGCAAGTATAAAATATATAAAAAATATAGTCTAAATTTTTACTTGATGTAAAATCATAAAGGCAACAAAACACTCTTTCAGGCAAGCATGCCTGAGCAAAGCTTGATAAATAATACTTATTTCACTCTGGGGAGAAAGCGTCGTTAACTAACTGAAAGCAGTGTAACCAAGATGATTACCGGGGGCAAGGGGGCTAAGCAAACAAAAAATGTCTTTTCAAAAGATATTTTGCTTGACCTTGGCGGGTAAATTTTCGTAGCCGTCAGAGCATTCTTCTGCCCCCCACAAACTATCCGTTCATCCTGACGCGCCCATTTTATCCCCAAATAATGACACTCCAGATATTCTACACATAAAGAATGTTATTAAAGGGGCGGCACATATTCCAGGCACATGGCCTTTCCGTTGCCGAAGCCTACCAGATTATGAGAATACAAGCCTGTGCGGGATAATGGCCGGACAGCACGGCCCACACTCCAAATCCCGGAATTAGGCCCCGAGGCTGTTTACCCTTAGGGTCAGCCGCGATACTTTGCGCGAGGCTGCACGCTTGTTCAGGGCGCCCTTTTGTGCGCCGCGCATCAATTCTGGCTCAACCGCCTTCAGCGCCTCCAGAGCAGCCGCGCGGTCGCCCTTGGCGATAGCGTCTTCAACATGGCGCACAAAACTGCGGACACGGCTGCGGCGGGCCCCATTTATCAAGGTCCGCGTCGCGGTTTGCCGGATACGCTTTTTTGCCTGCCTGTTATTCGCCATATTGCTGTAAGCCTTGCTGTAAGCCTTGATAATACCTGTTGATGGGGGCCTTATACCCCTAGTCCAACCCCTGATCAAGCAGGATTGCATGCGGGATTAAATAAAGTCCCGTTATTACCAATATTTGGGATATTTGGCGGTTCTGGTGGCGTTGTTATAGATCAAGGCCACCACGACCAAAATTACGGCCCCCGCAAGGCTTGGAAACACCAAAAAATCCCATCCAGGCTCCAGCAGGAAAATAATCACTGGATTTGACCCCGCAGGCGGATGCACGGTGCGCGTCAGCATCATCAGCATAATCGCCAGCCCGACCGCAACCGCAACGGCCCACCATTGCGGCCCAATAAGGCCAAGCACCGCAAGGCCGGTCAATGAACTGATAAAGTGACCGGCAATGACATTTCGAGGCTGGGAAAACGGCACATCCGGATAGCCAAATACAAGTACGCAGGACGCTCCGAAGGAACCAAGGATCAGCGCAATGGAAAAGTAATCAGTGAGATAGGCCGCTGCGGCAATTGCGATAAATCCCCCCAGTCCCGCCAGAGCAACGGCCTGAACAGAAGGTTCGGGCGGCAAAGGCGCCCCATCGCCCTGTAGTTTTTTCAGAAAATTAATCACCCCGCTGCAAATAACATGTTCGCTGAACATGGGCTACGATTAAAAACCCTTCGTCACACTCAACCATAGTTTTTTTGTGTCTGCGCTGAAACCCTTGGCGTCATAGGCTGCCGCCTTTAGCTCTGTGGTGACGCCCTGATAGCTTACCGCCCCCGCCAGATAATATTCCTGTCCATAATTATCCCCCCCGTCGGCCGCAGAAAAATGATGCGCGCCACCCCATAGGCGAACAACCTCAAATGGCATAACATCCGTACGCTGATAATTAATATCCGCCATAACATCACGCACCCCGTCTGGCGGGGTGGCGTTGAAAACATCCGTAAAGCCCTGATGCCGATGCAATGTCGCCAGGGGTGTGGAAAATCCAGTGCCGCCCTGGGCGCCCAACACCTCATAACCAGCGGTAAATGTCAGTGGCCCATTGGAGAGGCTGGGTTTGAGCAGATAATATTCCGCGTCATAGCCGCCGCGATGATTGCCATAATCGGATTGCCAGGCGGCTTCGGCAATAAATTTGAAACGCCATCCCTGCATATCAAAGCCATATGCTTCCCAGCGCGCACCGTAGCTCTGGCTGGATAAATCCTGGCGTTCATCAATGTCAAAAAGATAGCCATATCCGGTCAGTATTCCCGCGCGCCATCCCAGCCAGGTGGCGTTGATCGCATGACCCTGCATTTCCCAATCGCCAAATGCGGACTCGCGCCCGAAAATACGATTGGCGCGGGTAATATATTCATAGCGCAATTCGGTTTTGGGAATATTGCGGTTTATCAGCGACACAGCATCAAAAGTTTGCATATTCTGGCGAAAGCCCGCATCCCCGATAAAACGCTCCTCATGATGGGCAATGCGCTGGCGGCCCAGGACAAGGGTGGTTTGCAGCGGCCCTTCATAGCGGATCGCGGCCTGATTCAGTTCCGCCGTGTCGGGGTCGGCGACGAGCGGAAAGGGCGATCCGCGCTCATTGCCATTATTGAACCGCTCCGCCCCGATATGGAAAACATATTCATATTCAGCCATCGCCGACAGGCCGCGATAAATGCCGGTCGCATAACCCGCGCGGCTGCGCAAGGTATGGGCGCTGGCATTGCGGGGCAG
>Ga0073924_1000124_pt1 | contig 15679 bp, 11 predicted proteins | sample GWRWT4_14Oct14_FD_70957 | JGI IMG/M metagenome (GOLD analysis project Ga0073924, IMG submission 70957) | Sand microcosm microbial communities from a hyporheic zone in Columbia River, Washington, USA - GW-RW T4_14-Oct-14 | ecosystem: Engineered > Artificial ecosystem > Sand microcosm >...
GGTCGGCGGCAGCAGATGGTTGTCGAGCCAGACGAAATAGAAGGACGCGCCGATCCAGGCGATGCCAGTCACCAGATGGATCCAGCGACCGAGCAGGCTCAGCCAGTCCAGCAGATAGGCCTCCATCAGCGTCGCCGCCCCGGGCCGAACGGGACTGCGGATACAGCATCGGCACGACCAGCGCGGAGAGCATCCATGTCAGGCATCCGGATGGTAGGACCGGCCGAGCGCCGCCGGCTGGTTCAACAGGATCGTCTTGGGATCGCGGCAGATGAGCACCAGCACGATGATGGTGGCGAGATAGGGGAGCATCGACATGAATTCCGAGGGGATGTGCAGGCCGAAGCCCTGGGCGTAGAGCTGGATCACCGTCATGCCGCCGAACAGATAGGCGCCGAGCAGCACCCGCAGCGGCTTCCAGGTGGCGAACACCACCAGCGCCAGCGCGATCCAGCCGCGCCCGGCGCTCATGCCCTCGACCCACATCGGCGTCAGCGCGGTGGACAGATAGGCGCCGGCGATGCCGCTGCAGGCGCCGCCAAAGGCGGTTGCCGCATAGCGCACCCGCGCGACCGGGTGGCCGAGGGCGTGCGAGACCTGCGGTGCCTCGCCGATCGCACGCAGCTTGAGGCCGGTGTGGGTGCGGGTCAGGAACCAGTGCACCGCGAAGAACAGCAGCAGCGAGCCATAGACCAGCAGGTTGTAGCGAAACAGCAGCGGGCCGAGCACGGGCAACTCGGACAGCAGCGGAATCGACACGGCCGGCGCGCCAGCGATGGGCTGACCGGCAAAGGGCCGGCCGACGAAGGCGGACAAGCCGACGCCAAACAAGGTCAGCGCGAGGCCGGTCGCGACCTGGTTGGTCTGCAAGGTGATGGTCAGCAGCCCGAACACCAGCGCCATCGCGACGCCGGCCGCGGCGGCAGCGAGATAACCGAGGACAAGGCTGCCGCTGGACAGGCCGACCGCGAAGCCGGTGATCGCACCCACCAGCATCATGCCCTCGACACCCAGGTTCAACACCCCGGCGCGCTCGGTGACCAGCTCGCCGAGCGCGGCGTAGATCAGGGGTGTCGCCGCGATCACGGTGCTGACCAGAATCGGGATCAGGACGTCGGTCATGGCGCGGCCTCCGCGGTGATCGTTGCGGCCGTTTCGATCGGCTTCGGCGCGATCGCGGCCCGCCGCCAGCGCAGCCGGAAGTTGACGAACAGATCCGCCGCCAGCAGATAGAAGAGCAGCAGCCCCTGGAACAGGCCGGTCACTGCCGCCGGCATGGCCAGCTCCATCTGCGCCTGCTCGCCGCCCAGATACAGCAGCGACATCAACAGCGACGCCAGCACGATGCCCGCGGGATGCAGGCGGCCGACGAAGGCGACGATGATGGCCGCGAAGCCATAGCCCGGCGACACCGACGGCTGCAACTGGCCGATGGGGCCGGCCACCTCGCCGATGCCGGCAAGCCCGGCGGTGGCACCGCTGAGCAACAGCGCCAGCCAGATATTGCGCTTCTCGCTGAAGCCGGCGTAGGCCGCGGCCGCGGGCGCGAGCCCGGCCACCTGCATGCGGTAGCCGGCATGGCTGCGGGCGACGAAGAACCAGGCCGCGAGCGCGACCAGCAGCGCCAGAATGAAACCGACATTGGTGCGCGCGCCCTCGAACAACAGCGGCAGCAGTTCCCAGTCGTTGAAGGTGCGCGACTGTGGAAAGTTGAAGCCCGCCGGATCGCGCCAGGGCCCGTGCACCAGGTAGGCCAGCAGCAGTTGCGCGATATAGACCAGCATCAGGCTGACCAAAATCTCGTTGGTATTGAAGCGCGTGCGCAGGAACGCCGGAATCGCCGCCCACAGCATGCCGCCGGCAATTCCCGCGAGCAGCATGGCCGGCAGGATCCAGGCGCTGGGTTGATCGCCGAATGCCAACGCCACGCCGGCGCCGGTGATCGCGCCGATGGTCAACTGGCCCTCGGCACCGATGTTCCAGACGTTGGCGCGAAAGGCGAGCGCGAGGCCCACCGCGCACAGCAGCAGCGGCGTGGTTTTGAGCAACAGCTCGCCGAGGCCGTAGCTGGTCGCCAGCGGCTTGATGAAAAACACCCGGAACGCCGCGACCGGATCCTTGCCCAGCAGGGTGAAGATCAGAAAGCCGGTCGCCAGCATCAGCATCGCCGCCAGCATCGGCGCGCCCAGCTGCATCAGCCGCGACGGCTCGGCCCGGCGCTCAAGCCGCGGCATCAGCCACCTCCGCACCCGCCGCGATGAAGCCGCCCGCCATCCACAAGCCGATCTCCTCGATGCTGGTCTCGGCCGGGGTTCGGGTCGGCGACAGGCGGCCGTGCGCGATCACCGCGATGCGGTCGCAGATGCTGAACAGCTCATCGAGTTCCTCCGACACCACCAGCACTGCGACGCCGCGATCGCGCAAATCGATCAGCGCCTGGCGGATCATCTGCGCGGCGCCGACATCGACGCCCCAGGTCGGTTGCCCGGCGATCATCAGCCTGGGCGCCAGCAGGGTCTCGCGGCCGACGATGAATTTCTGCAGATTGCCGCCGGACAGGCTGTTGGCCGCCGACTGCGCGCCGCCGCTCTTGACCTTGAACTCGGTGATGGCACGGTTCGCGAACGCCGTCGTCAGCGCGTTGCGCACCAGACCAAAGCGCACCATGCCCCGGCTGCCGCCCACCGCGCCACCGGTCAGCAGCGCGTTGTCGGACAGACTCATCGGCGGCACTGCGCCGCGACCCAGGCGCTCCTCGGGCACGAAGGTGAGTCCCAGCGCGCGCCGCTGCACCGGGTTCAGAAGACCCGCCGGCTGGCCGGCAATGCGAATCGCGCCGCGATCGTCATAAGGCGTGCGGGTCTCGCCGGACAGCGCCGCCATCAGCTCCTTCTGGCCATTGCCCGACACCCCGGCAATGCCGACGATCTCGCCGCTGCGCACGCGCAGGTTGATGCCCTCGAGTGCGATGCCGAAGGGATCGGGGGTGGCGAGTCGCAGATTGGTCAGTTCCAGCATGATGGCGCCTGGTTCGCGTGGGGTGAGCGTGCATTGCGACAGCTCGCTGCCGATCATCAGCCGGGCCAGGCTGTCGTTGCTCTCGTGCCGCGGTGTCGCCGTGCCGCTGACGCGGCCGCCGCGCAGCACCGTCGCGGTATCGCAGAGCGCGCGGATCTCGTCGAGCTTGTGGCTGATGTAGAGAATGCTGACGCCCTCGCCGGCGAGCCGGCGCAGGGTCTCGAACAGCGTGCGCACCGCCTGCGGGGTCAGCACCGAGGTGGGTTCGTCCATGATCAGCAGCCGTGGCTGTTGCAGCAGGCAGCGCACGATCTCGACGCGCTGGCGCTCGCCCACCGACATGCTGTGCACCAGGCGCTCGGGGTCCACCGGCAGGCCGTAGCGCGCCGACACCTCGCGGATGCGCTCGTGCAGGCGCGTGGGCGAGGCGCGGTGATCCAGCGCCAGCGCGATGTTCTCGGCGACGTTCAGCGTCTCGAACAGTGAAAAATGCTGGAACACCATGCCGATCCCCAACGCTCGCGCCTGCGCCGGGTTGGCGATTCGGACCTCCCGGCCCTCCCACAGGATGCGACCGGCGTCCGGCTGTACCACGCCGTAGACGATCTTCATCAGTGTGCTCTTGCCGGCGCCGTTCTCGCCCATCAGCGCATGGATCTCACCGGGCTGCACGCTCAGATCGACGTCGGCGTTGGCGACGACGCTGGGGTAGCGCTTGGTGATGCCGTGCAGCGCAAGGCGCGGCGGCGCAGGATTCAGCGCGGGTGGGTGCATGTGGCGCAACCTTGGGTTGGGCAGGAATCGAGGCTGGGCGCGGGGGCCGAAGCCGTCACCGCGTCATGGGAGACGGCCTGACCATCGCGATGGGAAGATTCGCCTGCCGGCAGGGTTCGCAGCAACTGCGCGGCCACCGCCACCGCAATCGCCGCCGGCCACTTGCTGGTGATGCCCGTGACGCCAATGGGGCATTGCAGGCGGGCGATGGTGGCCGCGTCGAAGCCATCGTCGCGGGCCAGCCGCGAGCGGAAGCGCGCGGCCTTGCTGGCGGAGCCGATGAGGCCGGCGAAGCCGAAATCGCCGCGGGCCAGGATCGCGCGACACAGGCGGTAGTCGAGGCCGTGGTCGTGGGTCATCACCACAAAGCGGCTGCCCAGCGGCGCTGCGGGAACACTCGCGACCGGATCGGCCTCGACGCGCAGATCGACGTTGGCCGGAATTGTCGCGGGCAACAGCTCCGCGCGCGTATCGATCCAGGTCAGCGCGAACGGCAATTCGGCCAGGGCGCGCGCCAAGGCCTGGCCGACATGGCCGGCGCCGTAGAGCCACACCGGCGGCAGTGGCGCCGGCAGCGGTTCGAGCAGGGTGATGCCGTTGGCGTCGCGGCGCAGTTCTGGCGTCGTGGCGGCCATCGGGGGGTTGCTTCGACGTCGCGTTGAGCCCTCGCTGCGGCCGTCGGATTTGGGTGTTGTTGACGGTGCAAACGTCATTTCGCGCATGACGCTGCCGCGCGTGATATGGGTCTGCGCGATATCGATCTGCGCGATAGTGACGCGCAGCCACCCCCGCTGCCACCGGTTGCTCGCGCTCGCCATGGCCCGCAGCAGCGGCAGGTCCGCCGCGACATAGCGCTCGATCCACAACTCGACCGCACCACCACAGCACTGCCCGAGTTCGGCGCCAAGGACAAAGCGCAGCAGGCGCGCGGCGGGCTCACTGGCATCCGCCAGCAGTGCCCGCGCCACGGCGATGCCCTGCCATTCCAGCCGGCCACCGCCAATGCTGCCCTGAATGCCGTCGCGACCCACCAGCATGCAGGCTCCCGCCGCGCGTGGCGCCGAGCCATGCACGCTGACGACGAGCACGCGGGCAATGGCGGGCGCTGTCCCGAGTGCCTGTGCCGCCGCCCGCGGCCAGTCGTGCAATGGCCGCAGCCAGGCGCCGGTGCCCACCGTGCCGGTCGGCGGGTGCGCGATGGCGGTCGACAGCTCGGGCACGGCGTTCATTCCGCCCGCTCCGCGAGCGGCCGCACGGAATCAATGGCAGCGAGCACCGCCTCGGGCGTCGCCGGCGCCCGCAGCGCAGGCAGCGCGCCCGCCGCGCCGCAGCTCGCCACCGCGTCGCGGATGGCGTGGAACACCGAGATCGCCAGCATCAGCGGCGGCTCGCCCACCGCCTTGGAGCGATGGATGCTGTCCTCGCGGTTGGGCGCACTTTCCAGCAGACGGATATGGGTGACGGCCGGCCAGTCGCGGGCCGTCGGAATCTTGTAGGTCGAGGGCGCATGGGTTTTCAGCTCGCCCCTGGCGTTCCAGCGCAGCTCCTCCGAGGTCAGCCAGCCGGCGCCCTGCAGGAAACCGCCCTCGATCTGGCCCAGATCCAGCGCCGGGTTCAGCGAGCGGCCGGCGTCGTGGAGGATGTCGACGCGCAGCAACTGCGATTCACCGGTGAGGGTGTCAATCGCCACCTCGGCCACCGCCGCGCCATAGGCGTAGTAGAAAAACGGCCGGCCGTGCAGGCGGGCACGATCCCAATGGATTTTTGGCGTGGCGTAATAGCCCGTCGCCGACAGCGAGATGCGCGCCGCATAGGCCGTGCTGATCACCTGTTTCCAGGACAGGATCGTGCCGCCGACCCGCACCTCGGCGTTGGCGAATTGGATCGCCTCGGCACGCGCGCCATGGATCTCGCACAGATAGGAAACCAGACGCTCGCGCAGGGTATGCGCCGCCGCCTGGGCGGCCTTGCCGTTGAGATCGGCGCCGCTGGAGGCGGCGGTGGCTGAGGTGTTGGGCACCTTGCTGGTGTCGGTGGCCGAGACTCGGATCAGTGCCAGCGGCAGGCCCAGTTCGTCGGCGACCACCTGCGCCACCTTGGTGTGCAGGCCCTGGCCCATCTCGGCGCCGCCGTGGTTCAACAGCACGCTGCCATCGGCGTAGATATGCACCAGCGCGCCGGCCTGGTTGTATTGCGTGGCGTTGAAGGAGATGCCAAATTTCACCGGCGTCAATGCCAGCCCGCGCTTGATGACGGCGTTGCCTGCATTCCATTGCGCGATGCCGGCGCGACGGGCGCGGTAGTCGCTGCTGGCTTCCAGTTCATCAGCGATGCGGTGCAGCAAGTTGTCTTCGACAACCTGGCCATAGGGCGTGACGTCGCGCTCGCCGATGCCGTAGAAATTGACCCGGCGCACGTCGAGCGGATCGCGCATCAGCGTGCGCGCGATGTCGTCGATGATGTGCTCGATCACCATCATGCCCTGCGGCCCACCGAAGCCGCGAAATGCCGTGTTGGAAACCGTGTGGGTCTTGCAGCGGTGCGAGACGATGTCGATGTGCTCGATGAAATAGGCGTTGTCCAGGTGGCACACGGCGCGGTCGTTGACCGGCCCCGACAGGTCCGCCGAATAGCCGCAGCGCGAGGCGAGCATGACCTTCAGCGCCTGAATGCGGCCGCTTTCATCGAAGCCGACCTCGTAGTCGGCCACGAAGTCGTGGCGCTTGCCGGTGATGCGCATGTCGGCCTCGCGGTCGAGGCGCAACTTCACCGTCTGGCCGGTCCGGCGCGCCAGCACCGCCGCCGCGCAGGCGATCAGCGCCGGCTGGCTCTCCTTGCCGCCGAAACCGCCGCCCATGCGCCGGCACTGCACCACGACATCGTGCTGATCGCAGCCCAGCGCGTCCTTGACCATGTGCTGGACTTCGGTGGGGTGTTGAGTCGAGCAGTGGATCAGCATGCCGCCGTGCTCCTGCGGAATGGCGATCGCGATCTGGCCTTCGAGATAGAAGTGATCCTGGCCGCCGATGTCGACGCTGCCGCGCAAGCGCCGGCGGGCACTAGCGAGTGCGGCATCCGGCTCGCCGCGCACCAGATGCTGCGAGGGCAGCACAAAGCTTTGCGCCGCCAGTGCCGCGCGGACATCGAGAATCGCCGGCAGCTCCTCATAGTTGATCAGCGCCTGGCGCACTGCACGGCGCGCCGCCAGATGGGAAGTCGCCGCCACCGCGAACAGCGGCTGGCCGGCGTACTGCACAAGATCGGTGGCGAAGATGGGGTCATCGTGGAGGATGCCGCCGTAGTTGTTGGCGCCGGGCACATCGGCCGCAGTGGCCACGGCGACCACGCCGGGCATCGCCCGCACCGGCGCCAGATCGAGCTGGCTGATGCGACCGTGGGCGACAGCGCTGACGCCGAAGGCCGCGTGCAGGGTGTTGGCCGGCAGCGGGATATCGTCGCAATAGCGCGCGAGACCACTGACGTGCAGCGCCGCGCTCTCGTGCGGTTGCGGCGTGCCGACGACGGTGCGGCCCGCAGTGGTGGCTGTCACTCCGCCGCCGCTCATGCGGTGGCCGCCTGCACGGAAACGTCGTGCGTGCGCAGTGACCGCGCCGTGCTGTCCATCTGGAAGCGCCGCAGCAGGTTGCCGGCCGCGCGCCTGCGATAGCCGGCGCTCGCCCGCAGGTCGTCCAGGGGCTGGAAATCCGTGGCCAGCGCGGCGATCGCGGCTTCGATACCGGTCGCGCTCCACGGGCAGCCACGCAGGGCCGCTTCGGCAGCCGCTGCGCGTTTGGGTATCGCCGCCATGCCGCCGAAGGCGAGACGCGCGTCGACAACGACATCGCGCTCGATCTGGACGGCGAAGGCGGCGCAGACCGCGGAGATATCCTGGTCGATGCGCTTCGCGACCTTGTAGGCGGCATAACGCCAGCCCGGCTGTGGCGCCGGCAGCAGCAGAAGCGTGATGAATTCGCCCCGCGCCAGCGCGGTTTTCTGGTAGCCCAGATAAAACAGGTCGAGCGGCAGCTCGCGCGTCGCAGTCCCGCAGCGCAAGCGCAGCCGGGCATCGAGGGCGAGCAGCGCCGGCATCGAATCGCCGATGGGCGAGCCGTTGGCGATGTTGCCGCACAGGGTGCCGGCGTTGCAGACCGGCGGCGAGGCGAAGCGGCGCGCCAGCTCGGCCAGCGCCGGATACAGCGCAACGATGGCGGCCCAGGCATCGGTCAGGTTGAGCGCCGCGCCGATGGCGAGACTGCCGTCGGCGGCGGTGTCGATGGTGGCGAGTTCCGCGACCTCGCCGATGTAGAGGATGGGCGGCAGCTCGCGCAGTTGCTGGGTGACCCACAGGCCGACATCGGTGCCGCCGGCCAGAATCAGCGCCTCGGGCTCGGCGCGGCGAGCGGCGGCGAACTGATCGATGGTGCGCGGCGCGGTGAATCCCGGCAGCGCCATGGCCTGCTCGCGCCGGATCGCCCGCAGCGCCGCCAGACGGGGTGGCGCCTGTGCATCCGCGCGGCTCCAACGCTGCGGCACCGGCAGGCCGAAGCAGGCGACGCCGGCGTCGATGATGGGGCGATAGCCGGTGCAGCGGCACAGGTTGCCGGCCAGCGCATCGATGAGGGCCCCGCGCGTGGTGGTTTCACGCTGCAGATAGTGCGCGAACAAGGACATCACGAAGCCCGGCGTGCAGAAACCGCACTGCGAGGCGTGGCCATCGACCAGCGCCTGCTGTACCGGATGCAGTTCGCCGTCGGACACTGCCAGGCTTTCCACCGTGACCAGCTCACAGCCGTCGATGGTCGGCAGCAGGCGGATGCAACTGTTGACCGCGCGCCAATCGATGCCGTCGTCCCCGGCGCGCGGCCGGCCAAGGACGACGGTGCAGGCACCGCAATCGCCCTCGGCGCAGCCCTCCTTTGTCCCGGTGCGGCCTGCGACCTCGCGCAGATAGTCGAGCAGCGTCGTGGTTGGCGGCAGCGGTGGTGCGAGTACGGTTTCCCCGTCGAGAACGAAGCGCACACACTGGGGTTCGGCCGCGGTCATCAGCTGCCCCGGTAGCTGGTGTAGCTCCACGGCGATACCAGCAGCGGCACATGGCAGTTGCCGGTGGCATCGGCGATACCGAAGCGCAGCGTCACGCAATCGAGGAACGGCGGTCGCGGCAGCGCCGGATCGCGCGGGCGAAAATAGCCATCGATATCGAACACCAGCTCGTAGATGCCGGCGGTGAAGGCCGCGCCCGCCAGCAGCGGCGCGTCGGTGCGGCCATCGGCGTTGGTCAGCGCGCGCAGCAGGTGCTCGCGATCAGCGCCACAGCGGAACAGTTCCAGCGCCATGCCGGCGGCGGGAATGCCGTTAGCGGTGTCGAGAACATGTGTGCTGAGCTTGCCCATGGGTCTTGAATCCGGATACCCCGCATGGGGTCGTGAACGGCTGACTTCTGGATCGCGCAGACTTAAGTTAGGCAAACGCCATGCCACCTCCCGGCGTGCCGAGAGGCCGTCTCGCGGGGCGCCCTGAGCGTCATGCGGCGCCATGGCGGGCGGGCGATCGCCACAAAGTCGTGCATGCACGCACCATCGGGGAACATCAGCGCATTGACAGCCATCTCCCCATCCACACGCTGCGGCATCCATGCGCGGGCGCCGCCGAGGTGATGAAGCGGGTACAAAGCCTGTGCTCGCAGTTCTTGCGATGCGTCATTGGCGCACCCACCCCCCATGGCATAAGCATTGCACTTGGATTCAGGCGTACACACGCTTGTATACACGGAATCGCGCCACCGCCTCGCGCCATCCACATCATCCGGGGGTTTCATGAAAGGTCTTTGCCATGGTTTGCGTGTGCGTGGGGTCACGCTCTTGCTGAGCTTGAGTCTTGCGCTTGCCACCGGCGTCGTCGCCGCCGAACCCCTCAAGGTGGCCTTCGTCTATGTGGGCCCGGTCGGCGATGCCGGCTGGACCTACGCCCATGACCAGGGCCGGCTGATGCTGGAGAAGGAGCTCGGCGACAAGGTCAAGACCACTTACGTCGAGAGCGTGCCCGAGGGTGCCGATGCCGAGCGTGTGATTCGCCAGCTCGCGGTGGATGGCAATCAGCTGATCTTCACGACCTCCTTTGGCTACATGGAGCCCACACTGAAGGTCGCAAAGGCCTTCCCGAAAGTGACGTTTGAACACGCCACCGGCTTCAAGACCGCCAAGAACTTGGGCGTGTACGAGACGCGCTTCTACGAGGGCGCCTATCTGCTCGGCATCCTTGCCGGCGGCATGAGCAAGACCGACACCGTCGGTTTTGTCGGCTCCTTCCCGATCCCGGAGGTGATCCGCAATATCAACGCCTTCACGCTGGGCGCGCAGAGCGTGAACCCGAAGATCAAGACCAAGGTGATCTGGGTGAATACCTGGTACGACCCCGGCAAGGAGCGCCAGGCCGCCGAGACCCTGGTGGCCCAGGGGGCGGACGTGATGTGCCAGAACACCGACTCGCCGGCGACGCTGCAGGTCGCCCAGGAAAAGGGCGTCTACGCCTGCGGTTGGGATAGCGACATGGCCCGCTTCGCGCCCAAGGCGCAGCTTTCGGCCAACATCAACAACTGGGGTCCGCACTATGTGAAGAGCGCGCAGGCGGTGCTGGCGGGCACCTGGAAATCTGGTGATGCCAAACTTGGCATCGCCGAGGACGCGATCCATCTGGCGCCCGTGTTGCCGGTCGTGCCGGCGCCCATCAAGAAAATCTTTGACGACAAGATGGCGGCCATCAAGAGTGGCAGCTTCAAGCCCTTCAGCGGGCCGTTGAAGGATCAGACGGGCACGCTGAAAGTCGCCGCCGGGGCGGAGCTGACGCTGCCTGAATTGATGTCGATGAACTGGTATGTGGCCGGCGTCGAGGGATCCATCCCCAAGTAAACCAGGCGCGATCGCGCACAGGAACAGTATCTATGGGGATTCAGTACGGCCTTGATCCGACTGGGATGATCCATCGTGACGACATGGCCTGATGCGGCGCTGGCCCATCTGATCCGCGCGCTGCCCAAGGCCGAGCTGCATGTTCACATCGAGGGCACGCTGGAGCCCGAACTGACATTCGCGCTGGCGCGCAAGCACGGTGTGCGCTTGCCCTATAAATCAGTCCATGCACTCCGCCAAGCCTATGACTTTGACGATTTGCAGTCTTTTCTCGACCTTTATTATGCCGGCGCCGACGTGCTGCGCGAGGAATCCGACTTCTACGCGATGACGCGGGCTTATTTGCAACGCGCACGGGTCGATGGCGTGGTCCATGCGGAGATCTTCTTCGATCCGCAGACCCATACCGCGCGCGGCGTCGCCTTTGCCGACGTGATCTCGGGCATCCACCGCGCGCTGGCAGAGGCTGAGCGCGCCTGGGGGCTCACGCACCGGCTGATCCTGTGTTTTCTGCGTCATCTGAGCGAGGAGGATGCCCAACGCACCCTGGATCAGGCCCTGCCCTACCGTCACCTGATTGCCGGCGTCGGCCTGGATTCCTCGGAGGTGGGACATCCGCCGTCCAAGTTCGTGAGCGTGTTCGAGCGCGCCCGCGCAGCGGGTTTCGGGGCGGTCGCCCATGCCGGCGAGGAGGGGCCGCCGGCTTATATTCGCGAGGCGCTCGATCTGCTCCAGGTCTCGCGCATCGACCACGGCGTGCGCTGCGAGGAGGACGCCGAGCTGGTTGCCCGGCTGGCACGCGAGCGCGTCCCGCTCACCGTCTGTCCGCTGTCCAACACGCGGCTCAAGGTGTTTGCGCGGATGGAGGATCACAACATCGGCCGCCTGCTGGCGCGGGGTCTGTCTGTGACGATCAATTCCGATGATCCGGCCTATTTCGGCGGCTATATCGCCGACAACTACCTCGCCGTGCAACGCGCACTGAATCTCTCGCCCGTCTCGCTGGCCCGCATCGCGAAGAATTCCTTCGAAGCCGCGTGGCTGGCGGATGCGGACAAGCGGCGCTGGATCGCCGGTGTCGATGCCTGTCTGTTGAGGTTGACCTGAAACAAGCCTTGAAAGCCTGGCTTCGACTCGCCAAGACCCGTGGTGAATGGCGTTCGGAGTAGGCGTCGTTTTTTCGGCCTGATCGCGGGGGTTGATTCGCCCCCTATCCCCTCACCCCTGTTCAGCACAGCCCCTGTTCAGCCACGCAGTTGCCGGCTTGCTCGGCGATGCCGTTCGATCAGCGGTGGCAGATCGACCCCAAGCAGCCGGCCGTCCTCGATCACCACCCGGCCATTGATTATCGACAGCCAGGCGCTGGCCGGGGCGCAGGTCAGCAGGCTCGCGACCGGGTCCGACTGGCCGCCGGCATGCTGTAGATCATCCATCCGGAACGCGACCAGATCGGCGGCCTTGCCGGCCTCCAGGCTGCCGAGATCGTCGCGGCCCAGGATCGCCGCACCGCCGCGAGTCGCCAGCCGCAGCGCCTCGCGCGCCGACATGCGGTCGGCGCGGGACTCGAAGCCCGGCCAGCCGACGCGCTGCAGCAGCATCGCCTGGCGCGCCTCGCCGAGCAGGTGGTTGCCGTCGTTGCTGGCCGAGCCGTCGACGCCGAGGCCCAGGCGGACGCCGCGATCGAGCATCTCGCGCACCGGCGCGATGCCGGAGGCGAGGATCATGTTGCTGCTCGGACAATGGCAGACGCCGCTGCAGCTGTGCGCGAGCTTGCCGATGTCGGCGCTGCTGGGGTGGACCATGTGCGCGAACCAGACGTCGTCGCCGAGCCAGCCCAGCGATTCGGCGTAGTCGACCGGCCGCAGGCCGAACTTCTCGACGCAGTAGCGATCCTCATCCGCCGTCTCGCCCAGATGCGTGTGCAGCCGCACCGCGCGCTGGCTGCGCGCCAGTGCCGCGGTCTCGCGCATCAGCGCGGCGCTGACCGAGAACGGCGAGCAGGGCGCGAGCCCAATCCGCAGCATCGAGCCCGGCGCCGGGTCATGGAACCGCGCGATGACGCGCTGGCAGTCGGCGAGGATGGCGTCCTCGTCCTCCACCAGGGCGTCGGGCGGCAGGCCGCCCTGGCTCTCGCCGACACTCATCGATCCGCGCGTCGGATGGAAGCGCACGCCCAGTTCCCGGGCGGCGGCGATCGCGTCATCGAGCCGCGCGCCGTTGGGGAACATGTACAGGTGATCGGCGACCGTGGTCGCGCCCGACAGCAGCAGCTCGCAAAGCCCGACTTTGGCGCTGACGTAGACCGCTTCCGGGTCCATGCGGCCCCAGATCGGGTACAGCTTCTTCAGCCAGTCGAACAGCACCAGGCCGCCGCCGGTGCCGATGCTGCGGGTCAGCGTCTGGAACAGGTGGTGGTGGCCATTGATCAGTCCCGGCATCAGCACGCAGCCGGACACATCGAAGCGCCGATCCGGCGCGCGTTCGGCCGGCGCCTCGGCAATCCAAGCCTCGAGTTCGGCGCTGCTGCCGACCTTCTCGATCCAGCCGTCGCGCAGCATCACCGCCCCGCCCTGGATCTCGCGGCCGGCATCGTCGTGGGTGACCAGCACGTCGGCACCGCTGAGCAGTTGTCGCATCGGCTCAGGCTCCGTCCCGCGCGGCCTTGAGGCGCTCGGCTTCGCGGCCGGCGGCGGTGTTCGGCGTGCCGGCACGCGAGCCGGCGAGCTTGGCGGCCAGATGATCAGCGACGCGGATCGGCGGATCGCCGCTGCCGTCGGCGCCACGACAGGAGGCGATGGTCTCGATCAGCGCATCGAAATTGCCGTCGTGAAAATAGGCCGCCGAGCGCCGGCGGACGATGCGGCCATCGACCAGCGGCGGCTGCACGCGGTGCAGGGTCGAGCGCCAGCGCTCATGGGTCCAGCGTGCAGTCAGGTCGCCGAGATTGACGAGCAGCGCGCCCGGCGCCGGCTGCACGTCGTGCCAGACGCCATCGCTGCCGAGCACCTGCAGGCCCGGCACCGCGTCCGCCCAGAGCACGGTGACGATGCCGTAATCGGTGTGCGCGCCCATGCCGGTCGGCGTCCCCTGCCCGCCCGCGAGTCCCGGCGGCAGCGCGTAATGATTCATCCGCAGCACATCGATTGAATGGTTAGTGACGCTGGCGAACACCTGCGGATCGACACCGAGCGCGTCGGCAAAGATCCGGCACAGGGTGCGGGCGACGCGACCCGCCTGCTCGAAATAGGCCCAAACCGCGCGCTGGAACTGCGCAGCGTCGAAGCCGGCGCTGCTCGCCGGCCAACGATTGGCGGCGTAGAGATCCGTCGGCAGCGACAGCTCCGGAAACGCGGCGGCGCTGGTACCCACATTGAAGGCCTCGAAATAGTCCTTGAGCGGCGCCGCAGACGCCAAGCCCAGCGACAGGCTCAAGGATTCGCTGTACGGCGGTGCATAGCCGCGATTGATCTCCGGCGGCGCGCGGTCGCGCAGCTTGCGCTCCAGCGGCTGGGAGAAGTACGCATCAATCGCCGCCGCGAGCCCGGCGAGCGTCGCCTCCGGCACACCATGCCCACGGATCTGCACGAAGCCGACCTCGCGACAGGCCGCGTTCATCTCCACAGCAACACGCGCCCGCGCCGCGTCTTCACCGCCGCTCACATACGGCGCGATATCGACGATCGGCACGGCAAACGCTGGTGGTGCATCCAGCGGCGCCTGGGGATCGCTGGGCAATATGGCCATTGGGTCTCCTGCATGCCCCGCCGGGGCGGCAACCGATGGGATCGGCCGGATTCGCACGCAACGCGCCGTTGGCAACCCGGCATTCGAGTTAACCGAGAAGAATGCAATTGGCCTGCCGGTTTCTGCGGCAGCGCAGGTGTCCCATCGCCCCGGCCGCGCGTAACAGGGCTCAGCGACAGGCTCCGGACGGCACTATCGGCGGCCTTGCCTTTAGTCCGCCATAACGCCGCAGGATGGCGCAGCCCACGATGCGGAAGCGGCAGTCCGGACGGTACGATCGGCATTGAATTTACGCGGGTCAGCCGACGGTTGCCTTCAAATCATCGAGGAATTCAGAAGTCGGCGCGACGCCAGTGACCAGGAGCTGGTCCCGCGCCCGCGTGCACGCCACATAGAGCAGGTGCCGTTCCGTGCTGTAGACCTCGTCGAGATCGGCATCGTCGGCGATCGACTCGATGCGCTGCTGGAGCGGAATCACCTCGTCGTCGCAGGCCATCACGGCCACCGCTCGAAACTCCAGGCCTTTGGCCAGCGGCATCGTGCACAGCGCGGCGAAGCCCGCTTGCGTATCGACGCGCTCGTCGAGCTCACGCCAGGGTATCTGCGCCGCCGCCAGCGCTGCCGAGGCGCGCGGCACCTCGTGCTGCGAACGGACGATGACGGCGATTTCATGGGCCGGCACACCGTCCCGCGTACGTTGTTCGAGCCAGCGGGCCACGGCGGAAATCTCCGCGGCCTCGTCCGCGCACGACACCACCTGCGGATTCGGTCCGTTGAACACGGACACCGTGCCGCCCCGCTCCTCGGTATTGCCGTCCACGTCCGCTACCTGCGGCCCCAGCAAACGATCTGCCTGACGGCGAATCTGGTGCGAGGTGCGGTAGTTGACGTGCAGCGTGCGCGCCCGGCCGCGGATGTCCACACCCAGCGCTTTCCACGAAAACGGCTGCTGGAAGATGCGTTGCCCCAGATCGCCGGCAAAGAACAGTGCGTTCGGGCGCTCACCGCCCAGCGCCGCCAGAAACCGCAGTTGCGCCACGCCGATGTCCTGACATTCGTCGATCACCGCAAAATCGAACGGCGGCGGCCGGGACGACAGGGCGCCGGTCAGTCGGTTGAACAACTGCGCGTGCGTCAGCAAGCCCTGCTGCCGCAAACCGGCTCGCACCCGCTCGAACACCGCCCACAACGCCGCGCGCTGCGCTTCGGCCAGGCGCGTCTTGCGGCCCAGGCGC
>Ga0073924_1000125_pt1 | contig 15651 bp, 15 predicted proteins | sample GWRWT4_14Oct14_FD_70957 | JGI IMG/M metagenome (GOLD analysis project Ga0073924, IMG submission 70957) | Sand microcosm microbial communities from a hyporheic zone in Columbia River, Washington, USA - GW-RW T4_14-Oct-14 | ecosystem: Engineered > Artificial ecosystem > Sand microcosm >...
CCCTAAACCACCACCGCCTGTGGAAAACTCGACCGACAGCGGAAATTCAATCGCCCAAGCGGCCTACGGCCGGGGCACCCCTGCGGGGTTCCCCCGGACAAGCCGGCTCCCCCTCCCGCTTAATGACTGGCCTACGGCCAGGCTGATTAACCAGAAGCGCGGCCGGCGGCCGCGCCAGTGCCAACATCACCTTCCAACCCTTGATCAAGCTCCGAATCAACTGGACAGCCAAAGAAAAAGAGGTTTACCAGGGTAAGACGCATCATCGAGACCATAGCCACCCTTGACCACCAACATGAGCGGAAAGGCCGTAAGCTGGACACCAAGAAAGGGGAGAAAACAGGAGGGGGTCATTTCCGGGCCTGGCAAAAAAACCCGACCTGGGCGCGCAGGAGCGCCTAGGAGGCCAGAAATCGGGCTAGGGTAGGGAAGTGGACCACCGATTCCCTGAAAACGCTTCTACGGGCCTCGCAGGCCGAGTTTCCTCCGCGTGCGTTACTGGCTGGGCTGGCCCAGGGTAGGGTAATAATAAGAGCTTTCATAAGATGGAGAAGAAGAATAAAATTCTTCTTATGTTATCCATCGGAGCTGATGCCATGACCCAGCCAGCGATCCAAATCCCCACAGATGTGCGCGAGCGCATCATTACCGCCGCCGCCAATCTTTTCGAGCAGGCGGGTCGCCAGACGATGCCCACGGTCGATGCCGTGCGCCGGACTGCCCGTGTGGACATGAATGCCGCCAGTGCGGTGATGAAGGAATGGCGCAGGGCACAGACCGCGCAGGCCACCCCGGTAGCCGTGACCGTGCCGGAAGCGGTGCAGCAGGCCAGCAGCGCGGCCGTGGCGACGATCTGGCAGCAGGCGCAGGGGCTGGCGAATGAATCCCTGCGCAACGCACAGGCCGCATGGGAAACCGAGCGCGGCGAGCTGGACGCCATGCGGCAGGAACTGGCTGAGGCTTTCGAGCGACAGCTCGGCGATCTGGAAGCGGCATCGGCCGCGCTGGCAGCCGAGAAAGACGCAGCCGAGAAGCAGGCCCAGGAACTCGCCGCCGTTCGTCAAGAGCTGGCCGCCGCCCAGGAACAGGCCCACACGGCCGCGGCCCGCGCCCAGGAGATCGAGCGCCGCGCCGGCGAGCTGCGCAGGGAGCTGGACAGGGCGCACCAGGACGCCGACCAGGTGCGGGCCGAGCGCGACAAGGCATTGCAGCAGGCTGCCACGAGCGCCGACCTGGTGGAGGCCTTGCGGACCGAGCTGGCGGCCGCAAACAGTAGAGCATCGGAGATCGAGCGCCGCGCCGGCGAGCTGCGCGCCGACCTGGAGCGGGCCAATCAGGCCACCGACCATGCCCGGGCCGCACTCGCCGAGCAGCAGAAGACCGCTCAGTCCCTGGCCGGTCAGCTCGACCAGGTGCGGGCCGAATTGGCCAAGGTGCAGGCCAAGGCCGAAGCCAGCGACGAAGCGCACCAAGAGCAGCGCAAGCTGGTGGCGGCCGAGGCGCACCGCCAGGCCGAGCGCTTGACGGCGGTGCAGGCCGAACGCGACCAGGCCAGAAAAGAGGCCGCCCAGGCACGCGAAGCGGCAGCAAGATTGTCCGGGCAGATCGCGGCACTCCAGGAACAAACCGCCGCGCTGCTGGCCCGGGTCACGGCGCCGGCGGCCGAAGCCAAGCCTGCGCTCAGGAAGAAGCCGGCAACCGATTGATGCCAGCCCTTCACTTCATTCGCCGAGACTCCAAGTCTCCAGCAGCGGCCATTAGAAGGTGGTTCCATGCGTCCATTCATGATGCTCATTTTCTTCTTCACCCTGTGCATCTTGTACCCAGCTCATGCCGCGACCATTTCCGGGCGCGTGGTGGGTGTCCATGACGGGGACACATTGACGCTGCTGACTGCCGAGAAACGCCAGGTCAAGATCCGGCTGGCCGAAATCGACACGCCGGAAAGCGCCCAGCCCTATGGAGCGCGGGCCAAGCAGGCACTTTCGGATCTCGTGTTCGCCCAGGACGTCCTGGTCGATGTCCAGGATATCGACCGATACGGTCGCACGGTAGGCCGGGTGTCGGTGCACGGCACCGACGTGAATGCCGCCCTGGTGGCTGCAGGGGCGGCCTGGGTCTATCGGCAGTACGCCAAAGACCCCCGGCTCTTTGCACTGGAAGCCGAAGCGCGGGCAGCCCAGCGGGGATTGTGGGCACTCCCCGAGGCACAGCGTACCCCGCCCTGGGAGTGGCGCCGGGAGAAACGCGAAGGCGGGACACAGGCCTCCAGGGCCGGGAGGCCTGCGGCTGCCCCGCCAGCGCATACAAGCGGGTTTTCCTGTGATGGTAAGACCACCTGCGGCCAGATGACGAGCTGTGGCGAAGCGCAATACCACCTTCAGCAATGCGGGAACTCGCGGCTGGATCGGGATGGCGATGGCGTTCCGTGCGAGTCGCTTTGCCGGTGAGCTCAAGCAACGCAATGCCAGGGGTGATGGTCCCAATAGACGGAGGCCAGCCGCCCCCAATAGAAGGGGCATCCACAGCCTGACCAAAATCGATCCTTTTGGCGCTGATTTCCGTCTATTGGGGACCGGGAAAATCGGCCAGCAAGCAATTGCTCGATGGGAACCTCTGAGATTGCTTCTATGGGCCATCGCAGGCCGAATTTCGTCCACCCCGCTCCCGGCAGCGCCTACCTGGGGCTGGCGCTGGCTCGCATCATGTAGCTCATCCCCAGCTGCCCCCTGCCTCCGTTACACACCAAGTTCCGTCTATTACACACTGAGCCTATTCGTAACTTATTGAATTCTCGTTGAAGAACGATGGTTTTTTCCGGATAAAACTCTTCTAAGCCTTTGATTTTTCTTGTTCCGTCTATTACACACCGGGTGGTGCCGATGCGAATCCCAAGCTGCCCCTCAAGTGTCAACAAAAGCGGGGGGCAGTATTGATACTTGGGGGGCAGCGTGACCGAGGCTCCTGGTCGTGCGCATGTCGAAATGCGCCATTGCCATTTCCCATTTCCGTCGCGGTCGGCTCAGACACTGCGTCCAGGATGCACTGGATCACCCAAAGTGTGCGATTACTGGCTTCACGGGGCCGAAATCGACCGTCATTATTGACACTTGGGGGGCAGACCCCACCGACTGCCATTCATTGACACTTGGGGGGCAGACCCCACCGACTGCCATTCATTGACACTTGGGGGGCAGACCCCACCGACTGCCATTCATTGACACTTGGGGGGCACCTTTAGGCCTTCCCCATGGCGTCCGATCTGGACCGTGGGCGATTTAGAACAAGTCCTCTTTATTCGGTTTTGGGTTGAAGGTGAAGCCGGGGATCCCTGCCGACTTCGATATCCTCGGCTCCGGCGCCTTTGGCTTCCTCACCTTTGGTCCCCTTTCTTGCTGCGCCGACTTCTCCCCCTTGGCCTGGTCGCCTAGATGGGGTGATAGGGCTTTCCTGATGTGCCGTTGCGTGTGTCGCCGGAACATCTCATAGCTCGACGTGATGCGCCCCTGATCCTTGAGGAAGGCCCATATCGTCTTGATCGAGTACCCGGCTTCAAGCGCCTTGACCACATCAGTTCGCACAGCCAAGAACGCAACAGCTTGAGCGTCGTGTCTGCGGCGGGCTGGCTGCTTTGCCACCCACTCCGCAAGTGCATCGGTGATGTCTCGCGCCATTTGCTCCTATCCGTTCGGTGAAGGTTGGAAAGCAGTAGCTTTCCAACGTAGTGAAGTGGTGTATTTCAGTAGGAAAAGCATAGCAATAAGGAGCTTGATCGTCATTTTTCCCTATTTCGACGGCCAAAACCACAAGACTACCGATTTACTGGATGTTTCCACCTGTTCAGGTGTAAATCTTCCTTGGTGTAAACAACCCCGTAAGGCGGGCAAGATAGGCGAAGTTAGCTAACCGGCAAGCCGGTTATCTATCTTCGCTATCCCTTATTCGCGCCAGGGGCGCTCAACGGGCATCTTGCTCTGCGAGGCTCCCGGCTACCGCCGGGGAAAAGAGAGGCCGTCGATGCCCAGCTTCCCATCACCTTCGCCGATCCGGTCCTGGAAAGCCGGCGGCAGGCCGAGGCCGCGAAGGCCCAGACCAAGTGCCGCCAGTTGGCCAGAAGCCGCCACCAGGACGCCGGAACGGCCTGCACACACTTGACCAGCTCGACCAGGTGCGCATCGAGGGCGAGGCCCAGCGGCCGGTGCAAGCACCGACACAGGCCGCCTCGACACCGCCGCCGGCCAAGATGCAGCAGCCGGCACCGAAGCCCGCGCCGTCCGAGCTGGAGCAGCGCGAGGCGCGGCTATGGGCGCAGATGGAAGCCAAGAAGGCAAAACGCCGGGCAGGAAAGGGCGCGGCCGCAGCAAAACGTGGGTGATAGCACAATACCGTCCACAGGCGTGGGTGATAGCACAAGCCCGGTTCATCCCCGCGTGTGGGCCGGCGCATTGGCTGAAGCGAAGTGTCGGAAGGATCTGGCCATCGAGAACGCCGAGAAGGCGGCGGCTCCAGGCGTGGGGCGATCAGGTAACTTGCCAGTGGCCGGCTGACCAAGTGACTGCCCTACATCCAGGACAGCGCTGCGGGCCGGTCTGCAGGCGATCCACAGCAACACGATCAGGAGCGGGGCGGCGATCTATCAGTGGCACAGACGCCACACCTTGGCCAAGCGAGCTGGAGCAGCGCGAGGCGCGGCTATGGGCGAAGATGGAAGCCAAGAAGGCGAAACGCCAGGACAGGAAAGGGCGCAGCCGGTAATTGCGCGACCTCTTGCAATATTATAAAGTGCAAGAGATCGCATCAAAAATAGGTTTTGAAACATGCCATCCGTTACCATCCGAAACGTGCCCGATGAAGTGCATCGCGCCATCCGCGTGCGGGCCGCTCAACATGGCCGCAGCATCGAGGCCGAGATGCGCGACATCCTGGAATCCGCCGTGAAGCCGCAAGGCCGGATCAAGCTCGGTTCGCTGCTGGCCGAGATCGGCCGCAAGGTGAAGCTGACCGAAGAAGAGTTCGCCATCATCGAGAGCGTGCGCGACAAAGCCCCGGCCCGTGCTGTGAACTTTGAATGATCCTGCTGGATACCAACGTGGTTTCGGAGCCGCTCCGTCATGGACCCGAGGCTCGCGTCATCGAGTGGATTGACGCGCAACCCCTGGAAACGCTCTACCTGTCCGCAATGACCGTGGCCGAGCTGCGCGCCGGCGTGGCGTTGCTGCCAACCGGTAGGCGGCAGGCGGCGCTGCATGAGAACCTGGAGAAGCGCGTGCTGCCCATGTTCGTCGGGCGCGTGCTGCCGTTCGACCTGGCTTGCACAAGCGCCTATGCCGCGCTGCTGGCTAAGGTGCGCAAGGCGGGGGGTGGTATCGAGACTGCCGATGCCTGTATTGCTGCGGTTGCCTTCGCCAACGGATTTACCGTTGCCACGCGCGACACCAGCCCATTCCAGGCCGCCGGCTTGGCCGTCATCAACCCTTGGCAGGAGCCTGCTTTTTAAATCGTGCCTTCGGCGAGATCCACCTGCAGCACCGCCAGAAATGGCGATGCTGGCTAGCCCTACCTTTCCAGGCCGTGCATGGTTCGCGCACGTGCTGCGACCTGGTGCGCGTGTTCGATATAGGCTGGGTCAGCCGTAGCTTCGGCGTCGGCCAGGAACGCGGCCACGGCCTCGGGCGTGGTCAGATGCTCGGCCGGGTCGAAGGGCGTCAGCGGTTCCAGGCCCGCATCGACGCGTCGGGCCAATGCGATAGCCCGCTCACGATCCTCAAGGATGCTGTTCAGCAGATCCGTCATGTTCCTAGGGTCGCTCATCGGCCGGACTCATTGATCCAGGGCAGCGTTTCAGCATCGAGCGCTGCCATATTCATTGCGGCGGCGTCCAAGGGTGTGCTCTCGAATGGTCGTTTCAGCCGCACCCGCGCCGCTTTGATTCATTCCGCCTAGCCAGAAGGTTTACAACGTTGTCCGCACTCCCCGGAGGAGGCGACGCCAGCAGGGTCTGCAAGAGCCCGGGCTGGACTCGCAACTTACGCGCGACAGTCGACTGTGGAACGCCAAAGTGCTCCTTCATCACCTTCAGGCTCTCGGCGATGACCTCCGGCTCTTCGTTCGCAATCAGATGATCCTCTGACTCCTGCACCGCTTCGCCATGGCGCTTGAGTGCGATGTATCCACTTCGCTTCTGGTCATCCGAAAACATGCCAAGCTGCCAACCACGAAAAATAATCGCAGCCTTGGATACCCCCCAACGTAACTTCAATTCGGATAGGCCCGGCCAGTTAAGGCGCGTGCCACGTATCGCCAATCGACATTCGCTGGCGAACGTGCTGCGCGGCATCAGGAACGCGCTGGCAAAACGGTTGGCTTGTGTCTCTGTCAATCGGTCACCGGTCAAGACGCCAATGTGCAAAGAGAAATGCCCTAATTCGTGGGCGATGCCAAAGCGCTCGCGGCATGCCGAACGTCCCGCACTGTTCAGCGCGATTAGCGGCCGTTTTGTGGCGAACGACACCGCGTCGATTTCGGGTGCCAGGCCGTGCACCTTCATCACCACGGCGCCGGCATTTTCCGCAATGCGCGTGACATTGCTCAGCGGACCCAGACCGAGACCGAAGAGCGAACGGAATTTTTCGGCGGCACGCTCGATCGTCTCGGGAGAGTCCGGATCGGCCTCGCCAACGTGGTAGTGCGGCAGTTCGACGTGCTCATCCAGCACACCCACCAAGCGCTTGAGCATTTCGCCTCGCGCGCGAGCGACCTGACGCAATACCACCTTGGTCGTCAATTGCCGACGAAAGTGGCACTGCTCATCGGCAATCGGATTCGGATCGACGTGATAGAAAAACTCTGGCAGGACATCCAGTTCTTCGGCAAGCGAATTCTCAAGCGGAGCGGCAACTGATTCAGCACCGGTTTCCACACGACTGAGGAACTGCTTCGACACCCCAACCCGCTCCCCCAACTTTGCGAGCGACAGGTCGTGGAAAAGGCGGATGAGCCGAAGATTGGTTCCGACGAAGTCGCTCATCGCACTGCTTCGGCGGCGGCATCGCCTTCGTCTCGCCGCTTCGGCGCCACCTGGGGCTTCGCCACGTCGACGGGTTGCGGCAAAGTGTGGTGACCTTCCTCCCGCAACACACGTTCGGCATTCGACACCCAACGGCAGGCGACCTCGCCCCTGGGCGTAAAGCCGAGAAACTCGACCCGAGGTTCGCCAGCACCGTCCTGGTCTCGATCGATGATGAAGCAGAAGCGGGCAGGGTCACTATCTGTTGCGGATTTCATGAAGTCCAACTGGTATTGGTTGGCGGTTAGTACCGCATCTTTCGATGGATTCGATGGATCGTCATTGCTGAACCTGCAGGGAACCCCGCCGATGGTTAAAACCATGTCGTTGTTTCTGTTCAGCAATCCGAGCCACGGATATCTTTCTGACAGTGCTTCAATAATGATTCGGTTTCTCTGTCGCCCGAAGGTGGTGCAGCCACGGGTATAGGCGTTATCGGTTGAGCGGGACAGGTCGTCTTCGGTCGCATAAAGTTCATCCAGCAGCCATTCAGACACGATCTGCAGGCGATCAGTGGAAAGCTTGGGATTGAAGCTGGCGGGCGGCGGCAAAGTCATTTTGTGCACCATCTTAAGTTCGTCAACTTGATTTTCGTGCAATTATTTTGATTCGTCAATCTTTTTTCCAACATCGAGGTCGTAATACCGCTTGTCGACCCAGCCCCGTGCGAGCCTTAATAAAACTACCCAGCCTTCATTAGCTTCGCGGTATCGGGATCGTAGACGTAGCCGGTGATGCTGCCATCCTTGATGCGCGCGACTGCCTCGTCGATGACGTACAGCGGCACGAGAAACCACTCCTCGGGCTGCACGGGGAGACCGAAGCGGTCGTTGATGGTGATATTCAACCGTGCGGGAGCGAACAGCCTGTGGAACAGATTCTCCATCCGGGTGCGGTTGATGCCTGCGAGCTTGTAGGTCGCCACCACTTCGACCTTCGCCAGCAGGTAGGTCGCTTCGTTCTCGGCGTTGGCGATGCGCGTTTCCACTCTGCCGCCAGTCACGCCCATCTTGTGGATGATGTCGCGGTGCTGCGCGACATACGGATGATCAGACAGCGAGCGCAGGACGTAGATCGTGCCGCTTTCGATATCATCGGCCTCAAGCTCACCTCCAAAGGAGAGTTGCCCGCTCTCGGGTGAGACCAGCCGCCGCGCGGCGGGGTCGTCATAGAACGCGCGCTGGAGCGAGCGCAGCAGCAGGTTGCTCTCGGTGCCGTTGGAGAAGATGAGGCGCAGGCGGCGGTCCACTTCCCTGGCGGTGGTTTTCAGGGGCTCGCCGACCTCGGCGACGTAGAGCGTGATGCCATCAAGAACGAAAAAGTCCCCGGCCTCAATCGTGCGGCGCCCTGCCTCTATGGGCTGGGCTTGGCGCAAGCCGGTTTTAACTTCCGTCGCTACGCGCTCGAACAGTGGCTTGAACGCCTCAAAGTTCTCACACGGCTTGCGATCTGCAATCTCCTCGGCGGCGCGCTTGTCGGCGCTGGTGCGGACATGGCGCAGGACCGTGATGTCGTCCGAGCCCGCTATGCCCGCCAGCTCGGCGGCCAGGTCGTCGATGTCGATGGACTCATTTGCCGGAGCGACAACGGTCGTTGCCCCGGCAAGCAAGCCCTGATGATCCAGCGACTCGAGCAGGGCGCGGCAGTCCGGGAGCGCGCGCAAGCGGTCGAGCCGCACAGCGTAAAGGCGCTCGAAGATGTCACGGTCTTCACCGTGCTGCGGTGCACGGCCGTGTTTCTCGGCGAAGCGCTGGATTTCCTCGAAGCCAGCGATGACGCGCTCCTCACTGGCTGGGCGTCCGCCCTTCTTTTCAGGCGGTGCGAACTCGGCCAGCTCCGCCGCCAGGGCGTCGAGATCGGAGTCACTCATAGCGTCCCTCCGCCTTGAAGCGCATGAAGGCGGTCGCGCCTTCGGCCATGCGGCGCTCCCACGCATCCTGGGAATCGAGCGCCGGAATACGTCCGCGTTCCTTCTTGAATTGAACGGCGCGAACGGCCATCTCCTTCGCCTCCTCTGGCGTCATGGTCGTGCGCTTGGCCGAGATGGCCGCCGCGACCTGCTTCAAACTGTCCTCGCTCATGGTCTTGGCAAGGATGGCGTAGGCTTCACCGAAGGGGTTGATACGGTCGATCAGGTCGATGTCCAGCTCGCGCATGTCCATCGCGAAGCGGCGCACACCGTCGATCAGGGCGGTGTTGGGCGATCCGTCGCCTTTGCCTTCGGTGACCCCCCGCTTGGCCTGTTGTATGAGGTTCAGCGCAGCGACAGCATGCTGGCGCACGGCCTCCTGATCTTCGGCGCCAAGCTCGGGATACTTGTCCTTGATGATTTTGCCCATGCGAACCTGTGTCAGCTCCTCTGACACCAGCTCCTCATCGAACAGGCCGCGCTCGACATTGGTTTTGTCCTGAATGAAGGCGGCGATCACTTCGTTCAGGTCTTCCTGGCAGATGCGTGTGGCTTCCTTGCCCTTGGGTTCAGCAAGGCCGTTAATCTCGATCTGCACCTGGCCCATCTGGTGGTTGACGCCGACATTGCAGCGGTTCGGGTCGTAGCCACCCTCGCCGTAGTCAAAGTCCGGTGTCGGGCCGCTATCGGGGTTTTTGGGCTTGAACTCGAAGCGCGGGGCGAGCACCTGCTCCATCAGCAGGCTCGCCGCGATGGCCTTCAAAGTATCGTTGACAGCCTCGGTGACCACGGCCTCGGCCGCATTCGGCTCGGCGATCAGGTTGGTGAACCTCGCGCGGGTCTTGCCGGGCGCGTCGCGGGTGGCGCGGCCGATTATCTGAACGATCTCGGTCAAGCTGGCGCGGTAGCCCACGGTCAGCGCGTGTTCGCACCAGATCCAATCGAAGCCCTCCTTCGCCATGCCCAGCGCGATAATGATGTCCACATGGTCGCGGTTGTTCTTCTGCGCCGGGTCTTTCAGCGCGGCAGATACCCGGTCGCGCCTGGCGGCATCGTCATCGACCAGATCGGCGATGCTCAGCACGCGGCCATCAAGGAGCTTGACGAGCTGGAAGCCGGTGGCGGCGTCGATGCCCTGCCATTCACCGAGCGCCTCGATGATGTGCTCCACCTCACGCATCTTGTCCTTCGTGCTCTCGCGCGAATTGACGCTGGGGATGTGGATGATGGTCTTCTCGGTTGGGTCGAGCACCTTGAGGATGTCATCGACGTAAGAACCGCTGTAGAAGAAGTAGCCGATGTCGAGTTGCTTGAGATACTCGTAGCCGTTGAGCTGCTCGTAATAGGTGTAGGTGACGGTATCGAATTTCGACTCGTCCTGGGGAGCCAGTACCGCCTCCGCGTCGCCACGGAAGTAGGAGCCGGTCATGGCGACGATGTGCGTTCTGCCGCGCGCGATGAGCTGGCCCAAGTGCTGGCCGAGCTTGTTATCCGGGTTGCTTGAAACGTGATGGAACTCATCCACCGCGATTAAGCGGTCGTCGAAGGCCTCCAAGCCGTAGGCATCGACTGCGAAGCGGAAGGTCGCATGGGTGCAAACCAGCACCTTGTCGCCGCCTTCGAGGAACGCGCCCAGGGACTTTACCTTGCCGCCATTGTCGTTGCCCGGCGCATCGCACAGGTTCCACTTCGGTTCGACGTGCCAGTCAGCCCAGAAGCCGTACTTCGACAGCGGCTCGTCATGGAAACTGGCGCCAATGGACCTTTCCGGCACCACGATAATGGCCTGCTTCAAGCCCTGATTCGCCAGCTTGTCCAGCGCGATGAACATCAGCGCCCGGCTCTTGCCCGAGGCGGGTGGGGACTTGATCAGCAGGTATTGCTCGCCGCGCCGCTCATAGGCGCGCTCCTGCATCGGACGCATACCGAGCGCATTAGCCTTGGTCGAGATGCCATTGCGCGCGTAAGTCACAGAGACGGAGGGGATGGATTTATCGTCGCTATTGCTCATTTCTTGCTCTTCTGTTGAGGTTCGGCGCGGTCTTTCAGGATGGCCTTGTCAAACCAGTCCGGCACGTCGGTCAATTGGGAGTCAAAGACTTTCTCTGGAACGTCGCGCCAGAACGCCAAAATCGCGTCGGAGAACGCCTGAAACTGACCATCGCTTACCTTGAGATGCGTGTGATCACGATATTTCGTGTCCGACAACGCACCCACTAAGCCTTTGAACGGATCATCGAGATATTCAGGAAAGCTATTTCTCAGATTGTCGAGAGATTTTCCTTCGCCATGTTTGTACACATTGACCATCAAGCGGCACGCATCAAGCGTGCTGAAGTAGCTCGCAGTTCGGAGATTCCAACCGAATCTTTCCAGCAGGTCGGCGATCTGAGCAAAGTCAACCGACCAAATCCTCAAGGCAACGTTGTCGCCGCGATGCCAGTGCTGAATCTCACGTACCAGCCAGTCGCGTAACTGCTTGTCCCACTCATGAAACATCCCGGCAACAACGCTCAAGCGCGTCTGCTCACGCATGTCGTTCAAGAGCCCATAAAACTCAATGCCAACATCGTTGGCCGCTTCATAGAAGTCGCCGGGATCATGCTTATCCGGATCGAAATGCTGACTACTCTGCTCCAGCCATTCGTCGGCTGCCCGATCTGCATCAGTCTCGATGCCGTCGAACTGCGAAAGCAAGCGCTTTCGCGCCTGTTCAACATAGAACAAATGCCCTCTTATTAACGATTGCCGGCATGGCTCCCACATCTGGAACAACACATTGCCGCTCATGCCGTCGCCTTCCTGCTATTAGGGCTCTTGCCCGCGGCGGCGGTCATTTTGGTGTATAGCTCGAACAGCTTTTCCAGGCGCTCGGTGTCGTTCCTGAAGCGCCGGCCGATATAGATGCGCTCCAGCACTTCGTCGTTGCGATCATGGGCGGCACGCAGGTCGGAAGGCATGTTCTCGGGGTCGTACAGGTCCGCGATGGTGGCGGGGAAGTGATGCTCCCGCGCCAGCAGGATGTCCTCGGCGCAGCGGGTGAGGTCAGTCTTATTCTTCTCGGTCAATGTCGGCACCGGGAACGTGTTCCAGCCGAGGGTGTTGGAATAGCGGTAGCCCGTTCTAAACCTTCCACACACGGTCGCTATCCAGATCAGATGCAGGCGGCTCGCGATAAGCGCCATATTCCAGAGTGGAGCGTCGTAGAGGGCGAAGGCGAGGTTGCTGACTACGGAATGGTTATCAATCAAACCAACGGGAAGATATTCACGCCCCTCCGATGACACGCCAGGAAGGATAAGCGTGTATTTTTCGCCGTGATACATCTCGCGGAACTGATGCGCCCGCGATGCCATTTCTTTCGTGCCAGCGTCTTTGCTCTGGAGCCGCATTTCTCGCACGCCCTCGATGCGAGTGCAAATGGAAGCAACCTCCAGTGCTTGCGGCAATTTTTCATCGGTAATCCAAAGACACTTGCGTACAATTCCGCGGATGAACTCCGCAGAGCCATAGATGCGCCGAAGCAAGGTTTCTTCGTACCCCTTGCTCAAGCCGAGCGAGGCCGCTTCATTTGCAGAGAGCAAAAGATTTCCACCATCGACGGGCATGTTTCCGAAGGACATATCAGGCAGGCCCGATACGCTCTTGCGCTGCCCCTCAACCACCATGTTCTCGCCAACGGTCAGATACGGCGTGATGAGTGCCGCTTCGCGCACGGTGGTTTCGCCGTCGCGATTCAAGTCGTAAAGAAAACGTTTTTTGTTTACGTCTGTGGAAAGCCCGACGATGGCAACCGTCACGCCCGCGTTGTACGCGGCAAGGTTCGCCCAGTTAAAACTGGTGTGCGCGAAGTGGATGATGGAGCCGCGCTTGAAAATTTCCGGCCACAGGATGGGAACGATGCGGCCTTGGCAAATGGAGTTGGTGCTGACGAAAGCCGAATCAGTTGGCGTGGACTGCGCGTACGCGGCCGCTTTCATGAACCAGCCGCCCACATAGTCAATTTGTTTTGACGAAATACCGCAAGAGTTAAACACCGAAGCCAAATCTGCCTTCTGCTCTTTGGTCTGCGTCTGGCTACCTTTGTAGGGCGGGTTGCCGCAGATATAAGTCTCGCCGCCTTCATTCTCAAAGTCGATCTCGGCTTGGTCGAGCTGAGAACCGAACAAGTCATCGGCCTGCACCTTCACACCTGTGCCGGTCGGAGGGCAAATGCTCAACCAGTCCAGCCGCAACGCATTGCCACAGGTAATCCAGTTCTCATTACGCAGAGGCAGAAATTCAGCTAGGGCCAGCTTCTGACCGCGATAGAGAACATCGCACTGGTATTCGGCGATGACCAGCGCAAGGCGGGCGATCTCCGCCGGAAAGTCGCGTAATTCGATCCCGCGAAAGTTGGTGAGCGGGATTTCCGAAGCGCGATCCGGCTCGGTGCGTCGCCGGTTGATCTCGGCCTCGATGGCACGCATTTCCTTGTAGGCGATGACCAGGAAATTGCCTGAGCCGCAGGCTGGGTCGAAGACTCTGATTTTCGCCATGCGCTTGCGCAGGTTCAGCAACATGCGGGCGTTATCGCCCGCTTCCGCCAGCTTTGCCCGCAGGTCGTCTAGGAACAGCGGGTTCAGCACCTTTAGGATGTTAGGGACGCTCGTGTAGTGCATGCCCAGCTCGCCGCGTTCCTCGTCCTCGGCGACGGCCTGGATCATCGAGCCGAAGATGTCTGGGTTGATCTTGGTCCAGTCGAGGCCGCCGACGTGCAGCAGGTAGGACCGGGCGATCTTGCTGAATCGCGGCACCTCGGTGCTGCCGGCGAACAAGGCGCCGTTGACGTATGGAAGGCCCTCGGCCCAGCGGGGAATCCCGGCGGCGGCCCGGGCCTCGCGCCGAGTGTTCATGGCGCGGAACAGAGTGGCGATGACTTCGTGCGTGTTGGACGAGTCCTTGGCGCTCATCTGCGCCACGGTGTCGGTGAAGCGGCCCTTGCCCCCGAAAATATCGGTGTCCTCGGCGAAGAAGCAGAAGATCAGCCGCGCCATGAAGTGGTTCATGTCGTGGCGGCGCTCGGCCGAGCCCCATTCGTGGTTGTCTTTCAGCAGTTCGACGTACAGGCGATTCAGGCGGCTGGTGGCGCGGATGTCAAAGGCGTTTTCGCTGATTTGGCGGACGGTGCTGATGCCCGCCAGCGGCAGGAAGAAGCCGAAATGGTCGGGGAAATCCTTGAAGGCACAGGTCACCGTATCGCTATCGCTGCTGGCCAGGTCTTCGGCTTTGAAGTCGACGCCGTCGGTGGCCAGGATGAACTTCGCCTTGGCCTTGGCCGTGGCCGGGCTGGCCTTGAGCGCCTCCAGCGCTTGCGTGACCTGCCCGGCGGCGCAGGTGAGGATGTGAATGTTGTTGGTCTGGAGCACACCGCCGAGGTCGGACTTGTTCGACGCCCCGGCGCGCAGGCGCTTGATGGTCGTCGCCTTGTTGCCAAAGGCTTCCAGGAAGGCGTAGGGGAACTCGGCGGGGTCGAAGGGCTGCGCCGCAAGGTCGGTGATGGCTTGTTCGATTTCGACGGCATTCATGGGCGGGCCGACAGATGTCTCGACGAACTCACCAAGGCATAAACCACCATAGGGATGAAGGGGTGGTGGTAGAGCCCGGTGATGGGGCTGAGTCCAGAAAATCCACGCATCCGGCGGGTCAGCAAGGCGGGCAGCATGGCATTTTGCAAGCAAAAATCCTTTCAATCATAACGGAAGTCCTCGCCCCGGAGGCTTTGGCATCGGACGAAACGCCCTCAGCGCTCAGATCGACTATCAGCTCGTCGACAGAGGCAATCCGCGTCACGCGGCCGGCATGGCTATCTTCCTCGGTTTCTTTCTTTGCCATGCTGTCCTCACTTCACCGGCGGCCACTGGCGGGCGGTATGCACCAGGGCCAATACCCAAACCGTTCCCCCGTCGATCTCATACACTAGCCTGTAGCTTTCATGCGGTATCAGCTCGCGGGTGCCTGAAATCTTGCCCGTCCCACCCATTTTGGGATACGTGGCCAACCTGGCGGCTGCTTCACTGAAAAGCTCATCCATGCGAACGGCTGCGCTTGGGTTATCGGCTGAGATGTAGTCCCAAATGTCGGCGCGGTCTTGTTCCGCTTCTGGCGTCCAAACAACGATCACGCCTGGCCTGTCGCTACCTGGTTGCGCCTGGCAGCGAACGCGGCTTCTACTTCATCATTCGACCGGCCCTGGCCGGCACGCATCGAGACGCGGCCGGCTTCGACCTTGCGCTGCAGGTAGTCATCATATTCGCGGGCCTGGCGGCGCTGCTCGATGTAGCCGCGCATCAGCTCGCGCATGATCTGGGACGCCGGCCGATCTTCGCCGGCAGCTACGGCCATGAAGTCGGCGCGCAGCTCCGGTTCCAGCTTCATCGTAAAAACGGCTTCTTTTGACATGGGCGCTCTTTTTAAATAGGGTACTGACGCAGTATATACACCATCAGTATCATACGTACATTGAAATTGTCTTGCCCTGTCGCAGAAGTCCTAAGTTTTGCGACTTGCCCTCCCCTGTCGTTTTCAGAAGACGACCGCACCATCTGACTGGATGTAACGCCTGGTGTGCATACGGCTCCTGACAGCCCAATATCAGGAGTCGTCTGCACCAATCTCGACTATGCTCAATACTCGT
>Ga0073924_1000127_pt1 | contig 15642 bp, 9 predicted proteins | sample GWRWT4_14Oct14_FD_70957 | JGI IMG/M metagenome (GOLD analysis project Ga0073924, IMG submission 70957) | Sand microcosm microbial communities from a hyporheic zone in Columbia River, Washington, USA - GW-RW T4_14-Oct-14 | ecosystem: Engineered > Artificial ecosystem > Sand microcosm >...
AAGATCATCGCCCGCGTTCCGCAGACCGACGAGAGCGGCAAGGAATTCATGCGCCGCTTCGACACCACGCCGGGGCGCATGCTGATCGGCGAGTGCCTGCCCAAGTCGCACACCGTTCCCTTCGAGCTGGTCAACCGCCTGCTCACCAAGAAGGAAATCGGCGACGTCATCGATCAGGTCTATCGCCACACCGGCCAGAAGGACACGGTGCTGTTCGCCGACGCGATCATGGCGCTGGGCTTCCGCAACGCCTTCAAGGCGGGGATCTCGTTCGGCAAGGACGACATGATCATCCCCGACAGCAAGGTCGAACTGGTTGACGAAACCAAGGCCTTGGTGGCTGACTATGAGCAGCAGTACCAGGACGGCCTGATCACCCAGCAGGAAAAGTACAACAAGGTGATCGACGCCTGGAGCCGTTGCGGTGACCAGGTGGCCAACGCCATGATGGACGAGATCAAGGCCTCGCCGATCGACACGGAAACGGGTCGTCAGAAGCCGATCAACTCGATCTACATGATGTCGCACTCCGGTGCGCGTGGTTCGCCAACCCAGATGAAGCAGCTGGCGGGGATGCGCGGGCTGATGGCCAAGCCTTCGGGCGAGATCATCGAAACGCCGATCATCTCGAACTTCAAGGAAGGTCTGACCGTTCTTGAATACTTCAACTCGACCCACGGCGCCCGCAAGGGCCTCGCGGATACCGCGCTGAAGACCGCCAACTCGGGTTACCTGACGCGCCGTCTGGTCGACGTGTCGCAGGACTGCGTCGTCGTGATCGAGGACTGCGGCACCGAACGCGCGCTGGAAATGCGCGCGATCGTCCAGGGCGGTTCGACCATCGCCTCGCTGGGTGAGCGCATCCTCGGCCGGACCCTGGCCGAAGACGTGGCGACCAAGGACGGCGAAGTGCTTGTCGCCAAGGGCACGCTGCTTGATGAAGCTGCGACCGCCGTGGTCGAGGGTTCGGGCGTCCAGGCCGTCAAGATCCGCAGCCCGCTGATCTGCGAAGCCGAACAGGGCGTCTGCGCGACCTGCTATGGCCGCGATCTGGCCCGCGGGACCCCGGTCAACATCGGTGAAGCAGTCGGCGTTATTGCCGCCCAGTCGATCGGTGAACCCGGCACCCAGCTGACCATGCGTACCTTCCACATCGGCGGGGCGGCGCAGGTCAACGAGCAGTCGCACCTCGAGGCGATCTCCGACGGGACCGTGGTCTATCGCGATATCCCGACGATCACCGACAAGCGTGGCCGCCGCCTCAGCCTTGCCCGCAACGGCGAGATCGTGGTGATGGACAGCGAGGGCCGTGAGCGCGCGATCCACCGCGTGCCTTATGGTACCCACCTGCTCCACGAAGACGGTGCGATCATCAACGAAGGCGATCGCCTGGCTGAATGGGATCCGTTCACCACCCCGGTGATTACCGAAAAGCCGGGTATCGTGAAGTACCAGGACCTGATCGACGGCCGCACCCTGACCGAGCAGACCGACGAAGCGACCGGCATGTCGAGCCGCGTCGTGACCGAGAATCGCTCGACCAGCCGGTCGAAGAAGGAAGACCTGCGTCCGCGCCTGACCTTGCTCGACGACGCTTCGGGCGAAGCCGCGCGCTACATGATGGCGCCCGGCACCACCCTTTCGGTCGAAGATGGTCAGTCGGTCGAAGCCGGTGACGTGCTGGCCCGTGCCAGCCGCGAAGCGGCCAAGACCCGCGACATCACCGGCGGTCTGCCGCGCGTTGCGGAACTGTTCGAAGCCCGCATCCCGAAGGACAACTCGGTTATCGCCAAGACCTCGGGCCGGATCGAATTCGTCCGCGACTACAAGGCCAAGCGCAAGATCGCGATCATCCCGGAAGAGGGTGATCCGGTTGAGTACCTGATCCCCAAGTCGAAGACGATCGACGTGCAGGAAGGTGACTGGGTCAAGAAGGGCGACAACCTGATCTCGGGCTCGCCGAACCCGCACGAGATCCTGGAAGTGCTCGGGGTAGAGGCGCTGGCCGAATACCTCGTCGCGGAAATCCAGGAAGTCTACCGCTTGCAGGGCGTGAAGATCAACGACAAGCACATCGAGGTGATCGTTCGCCAGATGCTGCAGAAGGTTGAGATCACCGACGGTGGCGACACCACCCTGCTGGCCGGCGAGCAAGTCGACCGTGAGGAAATGGACGAAACCAACGCCAAGCTGGCCCCGGGGGAAAAGCCCGCCGAAGGCAAGCCGGTGCTGCTGGGCATCACCAAGGCCTCGCTCCAGACCCGCTCGTTCATCTCGGCGGCCTCGTTCCAGGAAACCACCCGCGTGCTGACGCAGGCGGCGGTTGAAGGGAAGCGCGACAGCCTGATCGGCCTGAAGGAAAACGTCATCGTTGGCCGGCTCATCCCCGCCGGTACCGGCGCGGGCATGAACCGCCTGCGCGTGGCCGCCTCCAGCCGCGATGCCGCGCTGCGCGCGTCCTATCGCAAGCTGCAGGAAAGCCTGATCGCGCCGGACAGCGCTGCAGAAGAGCACGCGGCCGAACTGGCCCAGGGCCCGGAAGCGGCGATCGGCGACGATCCGCTGGCGGCAGTCGAGGGTGAAACCCACGGCACTGACGCCGATGCCGGTGACTACCTGAACCCCGAAGCGGCGGACGGCGAAGAGTAATCTCCGCCCCGTCCTGACGGGTAAACGAAAACCCCGCCGGAGCGATCCGGCGGGGTTTTTCGTTGGCGCTCAGGCTGCGCTCAGGACGTCCGCGTCTCGTGCCAGCGGGCGAGGGCAGCCGAGACCGCCTGCATCATCTCCATCCGCGCGCGGACCGGTTGGCCGGTGGCGGCGATCATAACGGCAACGCCGTAGTAGGACCCGTCCGGCGCCTCGACCACGGCGACATCGTTATAGCCGGTCGCGAGTGAGCCCAGTTCCTGGCCCGTGCCGGTCTTGTGGAACGCCTTCCAGCCCTGCGGCAGCCCGGCCTTGAGCCGCATCGGGCCGCTGCGCGACTTGCCCATGGTGTCGAGCAGCAACCGGGTCGACTGCTCGGACAGCAACTCCCCCTTGGCGAGACGCGCCAGCGTCTGGGACATTGCGGCTGGGGTCGCGCCGTCCATCGGATCGGCGACATACTTGGCCAGCGCCGCCTCGCGCACGTCCTTGGGCAGGCGGGCGCGGGCCTGTTCGAAATTGCGCCCGGTGGCGAGCTCGGGCGACCAGGTCAGGCCGGCGGCCGCGCTCTGCAGCAGACGTTCGCCGGGGCCGAACCGGATGCCTTCGATCTCGCGGCTCTTCAGGAAGGCGCGGATATGGTCGGGCCCGCCGATGGTCCACAGCAGGCGGTCATTGGCGGTATTGTCCGACAGCGACAGCGCGTTTTCCATCAGCAGCTGCGCCGGCCGTTCGATCATGCCCTTGTCGAGCACTTCCCATTGCAGCGGCTGGTTGAACAGGGTCAGGTCGCGCGGGGTGATCGTGATCGCCTGGTCGAGCCGCATCTGCCCGTTATCGACCGCATCGAGCAGTGACATCGCCACCCACAGCTTGGACACGCTCTGTTGCGGAAAATGCTGATCGAGCCGCGCGCCGACGGTCCAGTCGCACCCGGCTTTGGTCACGCCGATGCCGACCTCGCCCTCGAAGCTCGCGGCAATCCGCGATAGCTCGGCCTGCAAGGCGGCGGGCTGGGCTGAGCAATCGGCTTCGAATGGTGGCGGGGTGGGGCGCTGGCCCACTTCGGTCAGGTCCAGCACGAGAGCCGGTGCGCCGCCGGTGGCCGTGCCGAAAGCATAGGAGCCAAGCCCGGCCAGGGTCAGCACGGCAGCCCCCGCCGCCAGCCAGCGGCGCGGATGGCCATGCCGGTGCCGCGCGCCAAGGCGGTCGTTCATGGAGACGGGGTTGTTACGCTCGATAAGCATGGGTCGCGAGGATCATTATCCACGCTGATTCCATCCGGAGCAAGGCTCCGAACGGCTTTTTCGTCAGGCGTAGGCCATCGCTTCAAGCGCCCCGAAGCAGGCCAGTGCGCCCTTGTCGCCAAAGGGTTGAAGCTGGCTGACAAATACCCCGCCGAGGCCCGCCGCCGGATCAATCCAGTAATAGGAATTGAAGATCCCGGCCCAGGCCAGGCTCCCCGGTGAGCGGCCATTGGGCCCCTTTTCGGGATTGATCAGGAAGCCCAGACCCCAGCCGGTGTGCTGATCGGGGAAGGTGTCATAGGGCGCGGCGAGCTGCGGCATGGCGCTGCCCATGTAGCCGGCGCGCAAGGGCGCGACCTGGTTGCGGCTCATTTCGGCAATGGTTGCTGCGCTGAGCACGCGGGCCCCGTCCAGCTCACCGCCATTGAGCACCATGCGGACGAACTGCGCATAGTCAGGCGCGGTCGAGGTGATCCCGCCGCCGCCGCCATCGAACTCGCCGCCGCCGAGGTAGATCTCGACCGGCGAGAGCGCGCCACCGGCGCGGACATGGACCCGCGCGGCATCGGCCGGCAGGGCATCGCGGAAGGCGGTCTGGTTCATGCCCAGCGGCGCGAACAGGTTTGCGGTGAGGTAATCGTTCAGCCGCTCACCTGTCACCGCTTCGATCGCCAGGCCGACCCAGTCGGTCGCGACCGAATATTCCCAGCGGTCACCCGGATCGAACATCAGCGGCATGGTCACCGAAGCCCGGCTGCCCGGCGTGGGCATCCCGACCGCGCCGAAGTATTGCAGCACTTCCGGGTGGACGAAGAAATAACCCAGGCCCGCAGTGTGCGTCAGCAGGTGCCGCAGGGTGATCGCCCGGGCCGCGGGTCGCAATTGCGGCTTCCCGTCAGCATCGAACCCAGTCAGCACTTGCGGATTGGCCAGCTCGGGCAGCAGCGCGCCGACATCGGCATCAAGTTCGAGCCGGCCCTGTTCGACCAGTTGCATCGCCCCGACCGAAACCAGCGCCTTGGTCATCGAGGCGATCTGGCAGACCGTATCGAGCTGCATCGGCGCGCCGCTGGCGGTATCGGCCAGGCCGAGGACCTCGGCATGGCGTATGCCATCGCGGTCAACGATCAGGCCCACGGCTCCAGGCAATTGAGCTTCGACAAAGGCGGCGGCAAAGGGTGTGGTCTGGCTCATGCCCGCAACGCTAGCGAGGCGCGCGCGGGAGGGGAAGTATCATTGCAGCCCGGGGCGCGCGCGAGTAGGACGCCGCCATGACTGTGACCACCCGCTTTGCCCCTTCGCCGACCGGCACGCTCCATGTCGGCAATGTCCGCACGGCGCTGCACAACTGGCTGCTGGCGAAACAGGCGGGCGGACGCTTCCTGCTGCGGATCGACGATACCGACAAGGAACGCAGCCGCGAGGAATATGTCGAAGCGATCCGCGCCGATCTGGCCTGGCTCGGGCTGGTCCCCGATGGCGAGGAGCGGCAGTCGGCCCGGTTCGAGCTTTACGAGCGCGAGTTTGCCAGGCTGGTCGCCGCGGGCCGGGTCTATCGCTGCTATGAGACCGCGCAGGAGCTGGAGCTCAAGCGCAAGGTCCTGCTCGGCCGCGGCCTGCCGCCGATCTATGACCGGGCCGCGCTGCAGCTGAGCGAGGCCGATCATGCGGTGAAGGAAGCGGCGGGCGAGCGGCCGCACTGGCGCTTCCTGCTCGATCACGATCAGCCGATCGAATGGACCGATGGCATTCGCGGAGCCCAGCATTTCGACCCGCGCCAGATGTCCGATCCGGTGGTGCGCCGCGCCGATGGCTCGTGGCTCTACATGCTGCCCTCGGCGATTGACGATATCGCCATGGGGATCAGCCACGTGCTGCGTGGTGAGGATCACGTCTCCAACACCGCCACCCAGGTGCAGATGTTCACTGCGCTCGACGCGGAGCCGCCGCGCTTCGCGCACGAGGCGCTGCTGGTTGGCAGTGAGGGCAAGCTGTCGAAGCGCCTGGGCTCGCTTGGCATGGCCGAACTGCGCGAGAGCGGAATTGAACCGCAGGCCGTGATTGCACTGCTGGCGCGGTTGGGGACGTCCGATCCGGTCGATCCCGCGCTCGATGCAGACGCGCTGGCAGCCAGCTTCAACCTGGCGCACTTCGGCCGCGCTCCGGCGCGGTTTGATGAGGCCGAACTGGCCCGCGTCAACGCCGCGATCATTCACCGCCTGCCCTATGCCGCCGTGGCGGCGGGGCTGCCAGCCGGCATGGACGAAGCGGCCTGGGCCACGATCCGCCCCAACCTGTCGCGGCTGTCCGAGGCGGCCGACTGGTGGCAGGTGGTGACCGGACCGATTGCCGCCCCGGCCCAGTCCGATGAAGACCGCGCCTATCTGGCGACGGCTGCCGAAGTGCTTGAACAGGTCGGGGCCGATTGGGCCGCGCTCACCGCTGCGCTCAAGGAGCAGACCGGGCGCAAGGGCAAGCCGCTGTTCCTGCCGCTGCGCCAGGCGCTGACTGGGCAGGATCACGGCCCGGAAATGGCTGCGTTGCTGCCGCTGATTGGCACAGAAGCCGCGCTGGAGCGATTGCGTAAGGCTGCGGGCTAACTCCAGCCTCTAAACCCCAACCCCGCTCATGCTGAGCTTGTCGAAGCATCGTCCTTTGCTTCGTCCGGAGCTGCTCGGCGCCAGAACAGGAACAGCCCTTCTACAGGCTCAGGGCGAGCGGGCTTGGGGGTAATGGTTCGGCTGCGCTTAGGCGGCGATCTCCACCGCCTGTTCGTCGGCCGCCTCAAGCAGGCGCTTTTCCAGCGTTCGCAGCCGCTGCGTGCCGTCAACCTTCTCGCCGAACAGGTCGGTGACATAGAAGTTGTCGACCGCGCGCTCGCCATAGGTGGCGATGTGGGCGGAATGGACGATGAGCTTCGCTTCGAACAGCGCGCGGGCCAGCCGGCTGAGCAGTGCAGGGCGGTCGCGCGCGCTCACTTCGACCACGGTGAAGCGGTTGCTGGCCTGGTTGTCGAACTCGACGCGCGGCGCCACTTCAAAGGCGTGGGCGCGCGGGCGGGCCAGCGGGCGGGCGGCGAGCTGCGGCACCAGCTTGAGCTTGCCGCCCAAAGCATCGCCGATCATCGTCCGGATCCGGGCGAGCTGGCCCTCTTCGGAGAAGGGCCGGCCAAGCGGATCCTGAACCAGGAAGTTGTCGACCGCCGTGCCGTTGCGGGCGGTGTGAATGCGCGCATCAATGATGTTGCCGCCGGCCAGGTGGATACCCCCGGCGATGCGGTAGAACAGGCCCGGATGGTCGGCGGCGATCACGGTGACCAGTGTCGCCCCGCGCGCGGCGTAATATTCGGTGTGCACGTCCAGCGACTTGCCCGCCGCCGCGTCGAACTGGGTCAGGTTCATCGCGATGATGTCATCCGGCTCGGCGATCCAGTAGGCATCGCTGAGTTGCTTGCCGACCGACTTGACCAGGCCGGCGCGCTTGCCCAGCAGCTCGGCCACGGCGGCCTGCTTGGCGGCAATCCGCTCAGGCCGGCCATGCTGGACGTGGCCCAGCCGCAACCGCTCTTCGGCGGCTTCATAGAGCACGTGGATCAGCTGCCGCTTCCAGCCGTTCCACACGCCGGGGCCGACCGCCCGGATGTCGACGATCGTCAGCAGCGCAAGCAGCCGCAGCCGCTCGATCGATTCCACCTGCGCGACGAAATCGGTGATCGTCTTCCAGTCGGCCAGGTCGCGCTTGAAGGCCGTGGCGCTCATTGCCAGGTGATTGCGGACCAGCCAGGACACCAGCTCGGTCTCCTTCTCGTCGAGCCCGAAGCGCGGACACAGCTTCAGCGCTACCTCCGCGCCCAGCACCGAATGGTCGCCGCGCCGGCCCTTGGCGATGTCGTGCAGCAGGACCGAGGCGTAAAGCGCGCGGCGGTTGACGATCTTGTGGACCAGCGCCGTGGCGAGCGGATGGTCTTCCTTCATCTCACCGCGCTCGATCCGCGCCATCAGCCCGATCGCGCGGATGGTGTGCTCGTCGACCGTGTAGTGGTGATACATGTCGAACTGCATCTGCGCGTTGACCCGGCCAAAATCGGGCACGAACCGGCCGAACACGCCCGCTTCGTTCAGCCAGCGCAGCGCGTTCTCGGGATCGTGGTGGCTGGTCAGCAGATCGAGGAACAAGGCATTGGCGCGCGGGTCCTTGCGTAGCGGATCGATCAGCCGGGCATCGCGCACCGCCAGCCGCATCGCTTCGGGATGGAGCTCGAACCCGTTGCTGTCGGCCAGGGTGAAGATCTCGAGCAAGCGCACCGGATCCTCGGCAAACCAGCCATCGCCGGGCACGTTGATCCGCCCGCCGAACACCGGATAGCCGCTCACCATCCGCCGGCGCGCGCGGAAACCGGCCAGCAGCCCGCGCGGCTGCTTCTTGCCCGATTGCTCTTCCAGCTGGGCCAGGAACAGCCCGGTCAGATGGCCGACGTGCTTCGCCTGCAGGAAGAAGTACTGCATGAACCGCTCGACCGAGCTCTTGCCCGGACGCTCGGCGAACTGCATCCGCGTCGCGACCTCGCGCTGGAGGTCGAAGGTCAGCCGGTCCTCGGCGCGGCGCGTGATGGTGTGGAGGTGGCAGCGCACCGCCCAGAAGAAGTCCTCGGCGCGGCGGAACTTGCGGTATTCGGCCGGGGTCAGCAGGCCGACCGTGACCAGTTCCGAGCTGTCACGCACCTTGTGCAGGTATTTGCCGATCCAGTAGAGCGTGTGGAGGTCGCGCAGGCCGCCTTTGCCCTCTTTCACATTGGGTTCGACGACATAGCGGCTATCGCCTAGCCGCTTGTGGCGCTCGTTGCGCTCGGCCAGCTTCTCGGTGATGAAATCGCGCTCGGTCCCGGCAACGACTTCGGCGCGGAAGCGGGCCTGGGCCTCGTCGAACAGTGCCTGGTCGCCCCAGACATAGCGCCCCTCAAGCTGGGCGGTGCGGATCGTCAGGTCGCCGCGAGCCATCCGCACCATTTCGTCCAATGAGCGGCTGGAATGGCCGACCTTCAGCCCCAGGTCCCACAGGAAATAGAGGATCGCCTCGATCACCTGCTCGCACCACGGGGTCTGCTTGATCGGGGTCAGGAAGGCGATGTCGACATCCGAATGTGGCGCCATTTCGCCGCGGCCATAGCCGCCGACCGCCATGACGGTCAGCCGCTCACCGACCGAGCGGTTGCCCGAAGGGTAGATGTCGGCGATCACGTGATCGTGGATCACCCGCACCAGCTGGTCTACCAGGAAGGCCTGGGCCTCGGCGCAGTCGTGCCCGGCGCTGGGCTTTTCGGACAGGCGGCGGGCAATCTCGGCCCGGCCGCCGGCCAGCGCGGCGCGCAGGGCCTCGACCACGGCGGGCCGGGCTGCGGCCCCGCCCTGTTCGGCGACCAGATCGGCAATTGCACCGGCCAGCGCGCGCCGGTCAACGATCGCGCGCTGGTCGGGAATGCTGTCCCGGCTCAAGCCGTGCTCTTCTGCTCGCTTTCCCACACGGAGAGGTAACGGGCTTTCAGAGTGCGCTTGTCAACCTTTTCGGTGCCGAGCCGCGGCAGGGTTTCGGTTTCCTGCCACAGCCGCACCGGCACCTTGAAGGCAGCGATGTTGGCCTTGAGGAATTCGCGCAGTTCCTCTTCGGTCAGGGTTTCACCCTCCTTGGCCAGGAACACGCCGGTCGGCAGCTCGCCAAAGCGCTCATCCGGCATGCCGAAGACGCTGCATTCCGAGATCTTGGGATGGGCGTAGATCGCCTGTTCCACCTCGATGCAGCTGATGTTCTCGCCGCCGCGGATGATGATGTCCTTCTTGCGGTCGACGATGAACAGGTAGCCGTCGTCGTCGAGGTAGCCGAGGTCGCCCGAACGGAAGAATCCGTCGGGCATGATCGCCGCCTGGGTCGCTTCGGTGTTGTTCCAATAGCCCAGGAAGTTGCAGATTGTGCGGATCGACACTTCGCCGATTTCGCCGGCGGGCAGGCAGTTCCCGTCGTCGTCGAGGATGCCGATCTCGACCAGCGGCTTGGAAGCCGTGCCGGTCGAGCCGGGCTTGGCGATGTAGTTCTCGTTGAAGTTGCCACAGCCAACGCCGTTGGTTTCGGTCAGGCCATAGCCCAGCAGCGGGAAGGCGTTCGGCAGTTCCTTGCGGATCTTCATCACGTGGTCGACCGGGCGCGGCGCGCCGCCAGCGGCGAAGGCGGTGCAGCTCGTCAGGTCGTACTTGTGGCGATTGGGGTGGCTGGCGATCTCGAAGCTCATCAGCGGCACGCCGACGAAATAGGAGACCTTCTCCTTCTCGATCAGGCGCATCGCCTCTTCGGCGTTCCACTTGGGCATCAGCACCAGCTTTCGGCCGATCGCGAAGGACTGAAGGAACAACGGCACTTCGCCGGTGACGTGGAACAGCGGCACGTTGACCAGGCTGCATGGCTGGGTGCTGGGCGCTTCGCCCTTCGAACCAAGGTAGGTGAAGACCATCAGCGTCTGGGCGGCATAGTTCATCGTCGCCTGAACAACGCCGCGGTGATCAGACCAGGCGCCCTTCGACTGGCCCGTTGAACCCGAGGTGTAGAGGATCGTCGCCAGGTCATCGCCAGTCAGTTCCGGCAAGGGGGTATCCGCGCCGCCGCCGTGGGCGAGCAGTTCGGACAAGCCTTCCTGCCAGGCGCAATCGTGGCCGATCGTGACCAGCTTGCCCGGATAGGACTGGCCGTTCAGCCGCTCACCGCGCTGGGCATCGACCAGGGTGATGGTGCAGCCGGCCAGCTCGATCCCGCCGGACAGCTCTTCGCCGGTCCACCAGCCATTGAGCAGGGTGGCACAGCCGCCCGCCAGCAGGACGCCGACATAGGCAATGATCCAGTTGGCTGAATTGCGCGCGGCGATCCCGATGCGGTCACCCTTCTGCACGCCGTGGCCGGCGACCAGCCCGCCCGCGACGGTCCGCGCTGCGGCGAAGATGTCCAGGAAGGTCAGGCGCATATCGCCATCGACGATGAATTCGGCCGTGCCGTGCTGCGCGCAGTAATGCTCGAAATAGTGCGCCAGCGACGGCGGCGCATTCTTGAGCATCGGCAGCTGGCGGCCAAACCGCTCGATCTCCGCTGTTTCCAGCGGAGCTCCGGGGGCGGTCAGAGCGGCGATGACGGTGTTCAGGGCATTGTCGAGTTCACTCGGCATGCGGCATCCTTATCCTCATGTTGAGGGACGCCCCCCTATCCGGCGTCCGCGCCAGGTTTGTTTCCCGGCTTCGTATGTGCCAGAAGGCGGCGCAGCGGGTGCCCCGGAATCTCTTCTGACTGCACCCATTTAGGGAGTTCATTACGTGCTGTCACTAGCGCTTGCTGCAGCGGCCGGTTCGGAGCCGATCCATTGGTTGGACTTGGGGCTCAAGCCCTATCTGTTTCAGATCGGCTCATTCCAGTTGCGCTGGTACAGCCTGGCCTATCTGGCCGGGATTCTGGTCGGCTACTGGCAGATCGGCAAGATGATCAAGGCGTCCGGCGCGCCGATGGCGCAGCGCCATCTCGACGATCTGTTCTTCTATTGCACGCTTGGCATCATCCTGGGCGGGCGGATTGGTTATGCCGCTTTCTACGCGCCCGAGCTGTGGTCCAATCCGCTGGATCTGCTCAAGCTGTGGAACGGGGGGATGAGCTTCCACGGCGGCCTGGTCGGCACGGCGGTGGCGATGGCCTGGGTGGCCTGGCGCGGCGGGCTGAACTTTCTGCGGGTAGCCGATTATGTCTGCGTGGTCGTGCCCTTCGGCATGTTCTTTGGCCGGCTCGCCAACTTCGTGAACGGTGAGCTGTGGGGCCGCGTCGCCGAAAGCCCGATCGCCTGGGCGATGGTCTTCCCCGATGCCGGGCCCTATGCCCGCCACCCCAGCCAGCTCTACCAGGCGGGCCTTGAAGGGCTGGCGATGATCATCGTCATGCTGCTGCTGTTCTGGAAGACGAACGCACGCTTCCGCCCCGGCCTGCTCGGTTCGGTCTTTGCCGTCGGCCTGGGCATCAGCCGCTTCGTCGCCGAATATTTCCGCGAGCCCGATGCTCAGCTCAGCGAATTTGCCCTGCGCACCGGCCTGTCGATGGGCCAGTGGCTGACGATCCCGCTGGTGCTGGTCGGGCTGGTCTTCCTGGTCCGGGCGCTGGTCCGTCCGCCGCTGGGCGCGGCCAAGGCCTGATCCGGTGAGCGAAGCGGGGGGCGACAGCCTGGCGGCGATCTTCCGCCGCCTGATCGCCAGCACCGGGCCGATCAGCCTGATGCACTACATGGGCGAGGCCAATGCCCGCTACTATGCCAGCCGCGATCCGCTGGGCAGCGCCGGGGATTTTGTCACCTCGCCCGAAATCAGTCAGATGTTTGGCGAGCTGATCGGGCTGTGGCTGGCCGACATGTGGATCAACGCCGGGCGTGAAGAGATCGTCCACTATGTCGAGCTCGGCCCCGGCCGCGGCACCCTGGCGCGTGATGCGCTGCGCGCGGCGAAGCGCTATGGGCTGGAGCCCTCGATCCACCTCGTCGAAGCCTCGACCGCGCTGCGCGATATCCAGCTGGCAACCGTGCCGGGCGCGCAGTGGCACCACGATCTTTCGACCATCCCGGTCTATGGCCCGGTGCTAGTCGTCGCCAACGAATTCCTTGATGCCCTGCCGGTGCGGCAACTGGTCAAGACCGCGGATGGCTGGCGCGAGCGGATGGTGGTGCCCGATGGGGAGCGTTTCGTCTGTGTCGTAGGTCCCCAGCCGATGGACCCGGCCGTGCCCGAAGCGCGGCGCGATGCGCCCGAGGGCACGATCTATGAGCTGTGCCCCGGCGCGGCGGCGACAGTCTATGAAGTGGCCGGACGCCTGAAGGACCAGGGCGGGGCGGCGCTGTTCATCGACTATGGCCACGATGCCCCGCGCGATGGCTCAACGCTCCAGGCAGTGCGCGCGCACCTCAAGGTCGATCCCTTCGTCAACCCGGGCGAGGCGGACCTCACCGCCCACGTTGATTTCGCCGCGCTTGCCCCGATCGCCCAGTCGCGCGGGGTGCGCTGGATCGGCACCGTGCCGCAGGGGCGCTGGCTGCGCGAACTGGGGATCGAGGCGCGGACCGAGGCGCTGACCGCCGCCGCGCCGCAGCACGCCGCCGCGCCGCAGCACGCCGCCGCGCTGCAGGTCGCGCGCGACCGGCTGATCGGCGAAGGGCAAATGGGCCTGCTGTTCAAAGTGATGGGCCTGGCCGGCCCCGGCTGGCCGGGCGGAGCGGGGTTTTCAGGCTGAGGCGAAGCGAATATGACCACACTGCCGGCCATTCGGTTCCTGTGGACTGACCTTATGGACAGGTAGACCGCCACAATTTTATGGGCAGAACGTTGCTGGAATGACTGAACGACGCCCGACCTTACTCTCGCGGATCACCCAGGCGGTGGTGCTATGGCTCTATCGCTGGAAGGGCTGGACGATCACCGGCGAGCGACCCGCCGCGCGCAAGTTCGTGATCACCGGCGCGCCGCATACCAGCAACTGGGACTTCATCTTCTTCATCGGCACGATCCACAAGCTGGGGCTGAAACCCAGCTTTGTCGGCAAGCTCAGCCTGTTCCGCGGGCCGCTCAAGCGCTTCATGTATGACATGGGCGGGCTGCCGGTCGACCGGTCGAAGCGTAACAACAATTACGTTGAGGAGACCGCCGTTCATTTCGAGCGGGCCGAGGACCTGGCCCTGGTGGTTGCGCCCGAGGGGACGCGTGGCAGCGATGGCACCTGGCGCAGCGGCTTCTATCACATTGCCCTACGCGCCGGGGTGCCGATCGTGCCGGCCTGGGTCAATAATGCGACGATGAAGGGCGGGATCGGCCCCGCGATCATGCCAACTGGTGACTATGCAGCGGACCTGGCCAAGATCGCGGCCTATTACCGCTCGGTCATGCCCGATTGCCTGCGGTTCGAGCGGCTCGCCGCCTCGGCTGCGGCGCTGAAGGAGGCGGCTGCGGAAAGTCTGCCGCCAAGCCTGAAGGAGAGAGCCCGTGGGTGAAGCCTTGCTGGTCAATGCGGCGGTCGCCGCGGTTACTTTGCTCGCGGCCTGGCTGGTCGCGGTGCGCATCAAGGACGTCTCGTTCATCGATGCGATCTGGGGCGGCGGGATGGCCGTGCTGGCGATCGCCAGTTGGCTGCAACTGGGCGAACCGGGCCAGCGCGCGCACCTGATTGCGGCGATGGCGGCGCTGTGGGGGCTGCGGCTGTTCTGGCATCTCTACACCCGCTGGCGCGGCCACGGCGAAGACGTGCGCTATGCCTGGATGCTCGGCAAGGCCAAGGAGCAGGGCCGCTTTGCCCAAGCCGCGCTGACCAAGGTGTTTGGCCCGCAGGCCTTCCTGCTTTACCTGACCTGCCTGCCCGCCCAGCTGGGCGTGCTGGCTAGCGGCGCGCCCGCACCGCTTGGACCGCTGGCCCTCGCCGGGGCGGCACTGTGGCTGCTGGGCATGGTCTTTGAAGTGGTCGGCGATGCGCAGCTTACCGCCTTCCGCAACGATCCCGCCAGCAAGGGCAAGGTGCTGGATACCGGCCTGTGGCGCTATACCCGCCACCCCAACTATTTCGGCGATACCTGTGTCTGGTGGGGGATCTGGCTTGCGGCAGCGGACGCCGGGCTGTGGGTGGCGCTGCTCAGCCTGCCGGGGCCGCTGTTCCTGACTTTCACGCTGACCAAGTGGTCGGGCAAACCGCTGCTGGAAAAGGGCCTGGCCAAGACCCGCCCCGGCTATGCCGAATATGTTGCCCGTACTTCGGGCTTCATCCCCTGGCCGCCCAAGCAGGGTTAGCCAGGGCTAAGATCTTTCGTCCGTTCCTCTTGTGGAACCGCGCGCGGCGGGATCGCCTGAAGCCAGGCTTCTAGCGCCGCCAGATCGGAAATGCCCATTACCCGGTCGGTGCCCTTGGTCAGTTCGCTGTAGGTATCACCGCCATAGGCCAGGAAGTCGCTGGTGGTGACGCGGTAGCTCGCACCGTCGTCGATCGGCTTGCCATCGAGCGTGATCGAAACGATCCGGCTGCCGACCGGCCGCGACAGTTCATAGCTATAGGCAAACCCGCGCGACGGGCTCAGCACCTGGTTCGGGCCGATCCCGTCAAAGTTCTGCTCCAGCAGCCGGCGCAACTGCGCGCCGGTCAGCGTCTGGGTCAGCAGCGTGTTGTTGAAGGGCTGGACCTTGTAGATATCGCCAAAGGTCAGCTGGCCGTTCTCGCCCGGGGCCAGTCGCCACGGCGCGCGGATGCCGAAGGGGTTCATGAAGGCGATCTGCGCGCCGGCCCCGGCGGTCGCCGCCAGCTGCGCGTCGGCGATCAGCGCGCCGAGCGTGCCTCCGGTGCTGGTGCCATCACCGCCGCGGGTTGCTTCGCCGCCGATCCGCCCGGCCGGGCGCAGCGCGAACTGGCGCGCGGCCTCGGCATATTTGCTGACATAGTCGGCCACGTCGGCGCGCGGGGTGAAGCGCGGGAAGCGATCGGTCACGGCTGAAACCCGGTCCGGTGCAGGGCTATAGGTTTCGCTCTGGACGATGACGTTGCGGGCCGAGCGACTGACCAACCGGCCGGCACGCGGGTCGATCTCAAGCTGAATCTCGGTCACCAGCGTGCCGAAGACTCCGGCGCTGGTCAGCAGCACCGGACGGGCCGGATTCTTGCCCGGCCACTCGCAGATATAGGACCAGTGGGTGTGGCCCGAGACGACCACGTC
>Ga0073924_1000134_pt1 | contig 15349 bp, 10 predicted proteins | sample GWRWT4_14Oct14_FD_70957 | JGI IMG/M metagenome (GOLD analysis project Ga0073924, IMG submission 70957) | Sand microcosm microbial communities from a hyporheic zone in Columbia River, Washington, USA - GW-RW T4_14-Oct-14 | ecosystem: Engineered > Artificial ecosystem > Sand microcosm >...
ATCCGGGAGGCGGACATGGCTGCTGTTGATCCAGTCTGTGGCATGCGTGTCGATGAAGATCGTGCCGCCGCGACGGCAGAGCATGCGGGCCAGCGGTTTTACTTCTGTTGCGCGGGCTGCCGCGACCGCTTCGTGGCCGAGCCTGCTGCCTTTCTGGAACCCAAGCCGACACCAGCCGCGCCCCATGGCGCTGCCGGCCACGGTCACGGGCATGCGACGCGGGCCGCAGCGGCTCAGCCCGCTCCCGCCGGCACGATCTATACCTGTCCCATGCACCCCGAAGTGCGTCAGGATCACCCGGGCGACTGCCCGATCTGCGGCATGGGCCTGGAGCCCCTGCTGCCCGTTGCCGGCGAAGCCGACAACGCGGAACTCAAGGACATGACCCGCCGCCTGTGGGTCAGCGCGCCGCTGGCCGCACTGGTGGTAATCATTGCCATGGGCAAGATGCTGCCGGGCGTCAGCGATGCCCTGGCAGGACTCGCCGCGCCGCGCACGCTGGTGTGGATCGAGGGGCTGTTGACCACGCCGGTGGTGCTGTGGGCCGGGTCATTTTTCTTCACCCGCGCCTGGCGCTCGCTGGTCACGCGCAATCTGAACATGTTCACGCTGATCGGCCTGGGTGTCGGCGTCGCCTATGCCTACAGCCTGGTCGCCGCGCTGGCGCCTGGCTTGTTCCCGCCGGCGTTTCGCGGTCACCACGGCCTGCCGGAGGTGTACTTCGAGGCGGCCGCCGCCATCACCGCGCTGGTGATCCTGGGTCAGGTGCTGGAGCTGCGCGCGCGCAGCCGCACCGGCGCGGCCATCAAGGCCTTGCTGGGGCTGGCGCCCAAGACCGCGCGGCGGCTGAGCGCCGACGGCAGCGAGCAGGACGTGCCGCTGGATCAGGTGCAGGTCGGTGATCGCCTGCGCGTGCGGCCGGGCGAGAAAGTGCCGGTCGATGGCGCGGTGCTGGAAGGCGCGAGCGCGGTGGACGAATCCATGCTTACCGGCGAGCCGGTGCCGGTGGCAAAGACCGCCGGGGACGCGCTCATCGGCGCGACCGTGAACGGCACTGGCAGCCTGGTGATGGAAGCGCGTCGGGTGGGCGCGGACACCCTGCTGTCGCAGATCGTGCACATGGTCGCCGAGGCGCAGCGCAGCCGCGCGCCGATCCAGAAGCTGGCGGACGCCGTTGCCGGCTGGTTCGTGCCCGCGGTGGTGGCGGCAGCCGTGATCACTTTCGGGGTGTGGGCGTGGGTCGGGCCGGAGCCGGCGCTCGCCTATGCGCTCGTCAACGCGGTGGCGGTGCTGATCATTGCCTGCCCCTGCGCGCTGGGGCTCGCCACGCCGATTTCGATCATGGTGGCGACCGGCCGCGGCGCCGGCTTTGGCGTGCTGTTTCGCAACGCCGAGGCGATCGAGGTGCTGCGCGACATCGATACCCTGGTGGTGGACAAGACCGGCACCCTGACACTGGGCCGGCCCGAGCTGGTGACGGTCGAGCCTGCTCCCGGATTTGCGGACACGGCGCTGCTCGCGCTCGCAGCCAGCCTGGAGCGCGGCAGCGAGCACCCGCTCGCCGCCGCCATCGTGCGCGGCGCCGAGGCGCGTGGCGCGGGCCTGACGGAGGCGAAGCAGTTCGAGTCGCTGACCGGCAAGGGCGTGCGCGGACAGGTCGACGGCCGTAAGGTGGCGCTCGGCAATGCCGCGCTGCTCGAGGAACTGGGCGTGGCGCCGGGAACGCTCGGCGCGCGTGCCGAAGCCCTGCGTGCGCAGGGCCAGACGGTGATGTTCGTCGCGGTGGACGGCGCGCTCGCCGGCATTGTCGGTGTCGCCGATCCGATCAAGGACTCCACCCCCGAGGCGATCGCCGCCCTGCACGCCGACGGCCTGCGCATCGTCATGCTCACCGGCGACAGCGAGACCACGGCGCGGGCGGTGGCAGGCCGGCTCGGCATCGACGAAGTGATCGCCGGCGTGCTGCCGGACCAGAAGGCAGCAAAAATCCGCGAACTCCAGGCCCAGGGCCGCAAAGTAGCCATGGCCGGCGACGGCATCAACGACGCCCCTGCGCTGGCCCAGGCCGATGTCGGGATCGCCATGGGCACCGGCACTGATGTCGCCATGGAAAGCGCCGGCGTGACGCTGGTGAAAGGCGATCTGAACGGCATCGCGCGGGCACGCAAGCTCAGTCGGGCGACCATGGGTAACATCAAGCAGAACCTGTTCTTCGCCTTCGTCTACAACACGCTCGGCGTGCCCGTGGCCGCGGGCGTGTTGTATCCCTTCTTCGGCTTGTTGCTGTCGCCCATCATCGCCGCCGCGGCCATGAGCCTGTCGTCGGTGTCGGTGATTGGCAATGCGCTGCGCCTGAACCGCGTGCGGCTGTAGCCGAAAACACTGCGCCCCGGCCGGTTTGCTTCTTCTCCCGCAGGCCGGATGGTGACGTGCAACGCAGCGAGTTCCACTCAGAACTTGGGCCGCTTATCCATGCGGCGTTCGCGAAACGGGCTTGCACCTCAGTCCAAAGGACGGACCACATCCCGTGCAGCCCGGTTCAGGACGTGGGCGTGGATCAGGGTGGTTGCAACGTGGGTATGGCCCAGTAGCTTCTGCACCGTGCGGATGTCGTAACCCGCCTGAAGCACATGCGTGGCAAATCTGTGGCGCAAGGTGTGGCCGGTTTGGAGATGCCCGCCTCGCGCACTGCCCGTTTCATGGCCCGCTGCAATACTTTTTCGTCGCCGTGGCGGCGCCGGATGACACTGGATGCGGATCAATGGCGGGCCGCCGCGACGTCTGTCAGCCACGGCTCATCAATCTCAAGCACCTGCCGATAAAAAACAGAAGTGTGCTCTTCCCTGATCGAAGCCGACACCTTCCGGATGTCGCGAGATGCGTCAGAAATACTTCGGCCTCTCGCGCATCCATATTGTGTGGGCGGCGCTTGTCGTGGGACGGGACGAACCGACGTACCCAATCGATGTACGCATCTTGGGGTGTCTAGTTATAGTTGGGCCTTCTGGAGGATGTTGTGAACGAGCATTGGTTGCTTCGAGCCGACAACAAGCTGCAGCGACTTTACTGGGACGGTCCTCACAGGGGTGTTGGTTCGGGTGTCGGATACTTGGGGCTGAAGTTCTGGAAGCATCATCTTACTGTGGTTGATCTATATAGATCGCTTTCTGATGGCTATTTATTTGGCGCGATTGCAGCATGTAAGGCGCTTAATGATGATTCCTCACAGGTCACAAAATCTCGATGTTGGGCTTGTTATTTCAGTGCAATGCACTCGGTAGAGCTATTTTTGAAAGCACTAATAATAAAGAAAAATTGTTCAGTAGCTAAAATCCATCATATTGAAGCACTTCGGGATAAAGCTTATGAATCGTATCCATGGTTGGCCGATATTTGGGATGTTCCGTTTTGCACCCAAGTTTTAGGTTGCAATGATAAAAATAAAGCTAAATTATTAGATCTCTATCCACTTTATCAAGTGTCTCGCTATCCTACAGACAAAAAGGGTAAAGTTTGGTCTGGTTATATGGAAATTGAGCCCAATAAGTTTTCGCAATCTTTGGAAAATATAAAATCTAAAATGAACGAAGTATCCACCCGTGTGTTTGGCTAACAAGTCGTTCAAACGGACTGCGTTACGTGCGACCGCTCAACTCCAGGGTTAGGTGGATCAAGGGAGATGCAATGAACACGAATCAGAAAAGAATACTGAAAGCGGTGATTGCCATAATTGTAGCAATGCTCCTATATCCACCGTTTCACGTTATTATGAATAATGGAACGACCTTAAACATGGGATATGGCTGGATAACTGATCCACCAAAGCAGGGATACATTACAGCGACCGTCAACGTAGCCATGCTCCTAATTCAATGGGTTGGTGTCCTCGTCGTTGGCGGGCTCGCCTTTTTTCTTGCAAAAATGACCATCGACCCGCCAATCTCGTCCAGCGTTGTTTCTGCGAGTGAACAGTCAAACCATGAGCTACAACAACCTCGACGAGAGAAACCTTCGGTCACAGATATTCAATCAGGAAGCAAGCCAGGGCCAAGAGGTGTTGGAGGTTGGCTTCTTTTGTTGGTCGTAGGGATGATCGTACTCGGCCCGCTACTTGGGGCCGGTCGCATCAATGCCGACATTATGATGGCAGAACGTCAGTATCCATACATCACATCAATGGAAGAATGGAAGACCTATAAAACAGTCACTTGGTGGATATTTCTCGCCGTCTCATCTATCAGTTTTTATGGCGGATGGGGGCTAGTTCTCGGAAATAATGGGGCTGCGGTTAGCCGCGCCAAAGCAATCTTATGGATAACTGGTCCGGGTGCCTCGCTGGTATTGGGCATTCTAGTTCCAATCATGGTCTTTGGTAAGTCAAACGCCGGCGATTCTCAGTTTGTTGGTGCGTTCATTGCTTCCATTATCGCAACAGCTATATGGACAACGTATCTTGCGAAATCAAAGCGTGTCCGTAACACATATGGCACTCACAGCCCTTAATTTCCAGTGCCTAACAATGCGCTCCACACGGCCGGCCAAAAAGCGGCGCTTTGCTTGCCTTTTGCTACACCGAGCGCCTGGCCGAAGCGGGCATCGAAGCCTCGGTCGGCAGCATCGCGACTTCTGCAACAGCGCTCTGGCTGAGACGATCAATGGCTTGTACAAGGCCGAGGTGATTCACTAGTGCTCCTGTCCGAACCGTGAGGCCGCCACAACCTGATTCAAACCAAACAGCCCCCGACATGCCCGGTGCGGTTCACGGAAGCGCAGCGGCGCTTTGCGAGCGCGGCTGGTCTTCATGACGGGCTCGTGATCTACATCAATGCCGTCCATGCGCCCACGCTTTAAGGTCGCACCCAGGCCGTCGAGACGGTTGCGATCCAATAACACAAGGTGGGTAAACCATGATACGAATCACAGGGCGTCAATTGGGTGCGATGGCGGTGTTGTCCGCCTTTGGCTTTTCGGGAGTGGCGAGTGCCTATGAGGCCGGCGATGTGCTGGTGCGGGCAGGGCCGACCTGGGTGCTGCCCAACGATGACAGCAGCGCGGTGCATCCCATTCCGGGGAGTGGTGTTTCGGTTGATGACGGCGTGAGCCTGGGATTCTCCGTGACTTACCTGATCACGCCGCAGATTGGCGTGGAGTTGCTGGCCGCCTTGCCGTTCAAGCATGACATCAAGGGGGAAGGCTCCCTGGATGGCGTCGATATCGGCAGCGTCAAGCACTTGCCGCCCACGCTGACGCTCCAATGGTATCCCCAGGTGGGCGTGGACTGGGTACAGCCCTATGTGGGCGCCGGTGTGAACTACACCACTTTCATGAGCGAGGAAGCTGACGGGGAGCTGGAATCCATCGTGGGCAAGACCAAGATTTCACTGGATGATTCCTGGGGCTACGCGCTTCAGGCGGGCGCTGACTGGCGCTTGAACGACACCTGGTTCATCAACACCAGCCTCTGGTATGTGGACATCGGAACCGAGGCGACACTGAAAACGGCGGGGGCGGGAACGCTCAAGACCGACGTTGATATCAATCCTGTGGTTGTCATGCTCGGCGCGGGCATGCGGTTCTGAATCCAGGTCATTGTTTCCGCAACTTGCCCTGGGCAGGGATGCCCGCACAGGGGTTTATGGCGCCGGGTAATCCCCGGCGTTTTTTTGGGGCGATGGCCAGTTGCCAGCGATCGGGGCATTCGGGTTGAATAGCGGGAGTGGCCGGATCGGCCATCCTCTGCCAAGCAAACCACGGAATCATGAATGCGATGAACACGGCCGCTCACAGTTTCGATGTCACCACCGCGGATTTCCAGGCTCGGGTGATGCAGGCGTCCCGCACCCAGCCGGTGCTGGTGGATTTCTGGGCCATCTGGTGTGCGCCCTGCAAGACCCTGAAACCCGTGCTGGAACAACTGGCGCTGGACTACGGTGGCGCCTTTCTGCTCGCCAAGGTGGACATCGACAAGGAAGCCATGCTGGCCAGCCATCATGGGGTGCGCAGTGTGCCCACGGTGCTGCTGTACAAGGATGGCCAGCCAGTGGATGGCTTTACGGGCGCACAGCCGGAAGCCGCCATTCGCGCGCTGCTGGCTCACCATGGCATCGAACCGCCCCCCATTTCGACGCTCGAGGAAGGGCTGCAAGCCCTGGACATGGGTCAGTTGGACGCCGCGGAACGTCTGTTGACGGCAGCGCTGGCGGAGGAGCCGGGCAATGCCCAGGCCGCCGTCGGCCTCGCGCGGGTGGCGGCGTTGCGCGGCAATGTGGAGGGAGCGCGCCAGCGCCTCGCCGACCTGCCCGCGGAGGTGCGCGGCGGCTTGGAGGCGGCTTCTCTGGTGGCCTGGCTGGATCTCAACGATCTGATTGCCCAAGGCCCGGCCCCGCAGGCATTGCAGGACACGCTGAACCGCGCGCCCGATGATCTGGACGCCCGCTATCATCTGGCCATCTGGCGTGCCTTGGGCGGTGATCCGGAAACCGCCATGGAGGAGCTGTTGGCAATCATGCGTCTGGATCGCAGCTTCCGGGACGACGGCGCCCGCAAGGCCTTGTTGCGGGTGTTTGATTTCGTGGGTGCGGAGCATCCGGTGGTGCGGCGGATGCGGGCCCGGCTTGCCATGTTGCTGAACTAGCGCGCAATCGCTGCGCCGCTGCTAGGATCAAGGATCCGGCGCAGGGATCGAGTGCAGCTTTGTTTCAGCCATGGAGGCTTGCATGAATCTTGAGACCTTACCCCGCTTGACGGTGCGGGGTGATCGGTTTGTCGATACCCACGGCCGCCATGTGATGCTGCGGGGCGTCAATCTGGGGGGTGACTGCAAGGTGCCGTTTCCCCATGGCGGTACCCATGTTCCCACCGATTTCGCCGATCACCGCACGGTGTCCTTCATCGGGCGACCCTTCCCGCTGGCCGAGGCCGACACCCATTTCCGGCGCCTGCGCCATTGGGGGTTCAACAGCCTGCGCCTGCTGACCACCTGGGAAGCGGTCGAGCACGCCGGTCCTGGTCTCTATGACGAGGCCTACCTGGATTATTACGCCCAGATCTGCGAGCGGGCCGGCGCCCATGGTTTGTATGTGCTGGTGGATTTTCACCAGGACGTGTTCAGCCGCATGACCGGGGGAGACGGCGCGCCGGCTTGGGTGTTCGATGCGGTGGGGCTGGATTTCACCCGCTTTCCCGCCGCTGATGCGGCCCATGTGATGCAGGCCGCCTACGACTATGCCGATCCTCGGCCGCGCCAGCCGGAGCGCTACGCCCAGATGAGTTGGGCCAATAACTACAACATGCCGGTCAATGGCGTGATGTGGACGCTGTTTTTCGGGGGCGCGCGTTTTACCCCGGATTTTCAGATCGACGGGCGCAATGTTCAGGACTATCTCCAGGGGCATTTTTTCGGAGCCCAGCGCGCGCTGGCCGAACGGGTCGCCCATCTGCCCCATGTGATCGGTTTCGACATCCTGAACGAGCCCAGCAGCGGCTGGATCGGGCGGCCATTGAGCCGGCCCCATCTCAAGAAGACAGCGGAAGAGCCGCGCCCGGTGCTGCCCGGTCCGGCGTGGACGCCGTTCGATGCCCTGTCTGCCCTGCGCGGAATGCCCCGGGAGGTGCCGAACATGGAGATCTCGCTGCGTCGCTTGGGTATCGTCCAGAATGGCACGCGTCGGGTGAACTCCAATGGCATCCGGGTCTGGCTTCCGGAACGTGAGGATCCGTTCGAGGTGGCGGGGGCCTATCGGTGGGAGGCAGGGCAGCCTGTCGCGTTGCGTGAGGATTTCTTTCAACGCCAAGGTGGGCAAGCAGTCGATTTTGCCAACGATCACCTCGCGCCTTTCTTCAATCGGGCCGCGACCAATCTGCGGTCAGTGCGGCCGGACTGGCTGGTGTTCGCCGAGCCTGATTTGCTGGCAGGTGACCCGCAGCACAGCTTTCCGCGTGCACTGCCGGAGGGGACGGTCAACGCCGGGCATTGCTATGAGGTGACGACGCTGGTGCTCAAACGGGTGCTCGAACCGGTGGGGGTGAACCTGATGCATGGCCGCGTGCTGTTCGGGCCTGGGCAGATCGAGGCGGATTACCGGCGCGAATTGGCGCAGGTACAAGGCTGCTCGCAAAGGGTGAATGGGGGATGTCCCACCTTGATTGGTGAGTTCGGGATTCCCTTCGACCTGCGCGAGGGACGCGCTTACCGTGCCTTTGCCGCCGGCGATCACAGCCCCCGTCCCTGGCGCGCTCATGAACGGGCTCTGGGGCGCATGTACAACGCACTCGATCAATTGCTCCTGAGCGCGATGTTATGGAATTACACAGCCAGCAATCGCAATCATCTGGCGGTGGGCGATGGCTGGAATCAGGAAGATCTGAGCATCTTCAGCGAAGATCAACGACTCGATGGTGAGGATCTCGATAGCGGTGGTCGCGCGCTAGCTGGATTTGTGCGCCCTTACGCGCGCTTCATCCAGGGGACGCTGCGTTGGATGCATTTCGATCAGCGCAAACGACGTTTCGAGCTTGGTTTTGAAGCCGATCCAAGTTTGCCTGCGCCCACCGAAATCTTTATTCCTCGGCGCCAGTTTCCCAATGGCCATCGACTCGACGCGCCCGGTCTTGTTGCCATGGAGCAAGCGGTGGTTGGCGAGGAAGAGCAATCCCTTCGCCTGATGGCCCATGAAAAAAGACTGTTCACGGTGCGCGTGCAGGGATAGCGGGTTCCAGACAGCCGAATACCCGCCGGTCAGCCTCGTAGTGTGCAGGCTTGATCGAGAATCCGGACCAGATGATTGCCGCCTCCGAGATGATGGCCACCGTCTCGTGCATAGCGCTCCGTGCTTCTGCGCTCGGGCGCCGGACTGACGTCCGTCTCCTTGATCTTTTCTGATGGCACGGCAGGGTCGGAATGAGACGGGATGGCTTGGCTGAAAATCTCGCGAATCAGCGGCTCTATGCGTTCCCGAAAAGCATCTGTGACCCCCCATGACTTCGCTTGTGACATCCCAACTCGCGTCCATTCGCGACGATCGCACAGGGATGGCCGTGATCACTTGCTTTACGGATAAATTCCTAGTTTTTGCTTGAAGATGGCATGGTTTGAAGGAAAAGCTGCGGATCCACCAGATTGCCATTGAGCGCGACGCCCCAGTGGAGATGGGGGCCGGTGGCGCGTCCCGTGCGCCCCACCTGGCCCAAAAGCTGGCCGTCCGCAATGCGTTCTCCGACCTGGACCGCAATGCTGCTGAGATGGCAATACATGGAAATCAGGCCGCCGCCATGATCCACAAAGACGCTGTTGCCGTTGAAGTAGAAATCGCCGGTTTCCACCACGATGCCGGCGGCTGCTGCATGCACAGGGGCGCCCTCGCTGGCGGCGATATCCAGTCCGCTGTGGGGATTGCGGGACTGGCCGTTGAAGACACGGCGCAGCCCGAAGGGACTGGAGGTGGGGCCGGTTGCCGGCAGCGCCAAGGGCCAGGGGAAAGCCGTCTCCACCGGCCGATACTGGGTTAATGCGCGGCGGATGCGAGCTTGTTCGACACGCACGCGTTCGGCGGTGGCAGGATCCAGATCCACCATCTTGGGCGGTACGGTCAGTTTCTGGGTGGGATAGGCTTTGTCCTTGACCGTAAAGCGCAAGGATTGGACCTGTCCGTGTTCGTCCCGCCAGTCCAGTTGATGCGGCCCGGGCGTGGTCGTCAGGGCCAGGCCAACCAAGGCCAAAAGCTGGTCGTCCTGCCGGATGAGCCAAACCGGGCGATCTTCGTAGCGGGCCTGCTGGGCTTGTGGTGGCAGCGACAGGACCGCCACGCCGCCGGGAACCGGCGTGGAAGGCATCAGGGCGAAGGCCGTTTGGGACCACAGCAAACCCAGCACAAGCAGACCGGGCGCGCGCCGCGTGGTGCACCGTGAAAACCATCGTCGCAGCATAACCTTCATCGATCTGGATGATCCTCAGGCATCGGAAGCGTCTTCCACTTGGCAGGTCAACTGGCCGTGATGCAGTCGGACCCGCAGCCGGGTGCCGACTGGTGCCTGTGCCGCATCCTGCACCACGCGCTGATCGGATACCCGCCGGACGATGGCATAACCCCGCTCCAGGGTGCCCAGCGGGCTGACCGCGGCAAGCGCCCGGCCGAGGGCGGCCAATTGGCGGGAGCGCTCGATGAGGCGGCGATCGATGCTGCTACCCAGGCTGTGCTGGATGCGCTCCAGGCGTTCCTGGGCATGCTTCAGGCGCAGATGAGGACGCTCGGCCCACAGCCGGGTACGGGCCCCGGCGAGTCGATGCCCGGCGCTCTCCAGGCGGTATCCGACGGCGCGCTGCAGCCGCATTTCGGATTCATCCAGCCGCTGGCGTTGCCGTTGCAGGCGCTGTTCCGGATGGCACTGGGCGAGCCGGTGTTCCAGCTGGTTCAGCCGGGTTCCAGCGCGCTCCAGGCGATGCCGGGCCAAGGTCGACAGGCGCTGCTGGTACTGATCGAAACGGCGCAGGAGATCGCTACCGTCGGGGACGACGCTTTCTGCCGCGGCCGATGGCGTGGGCGCGCGCAGGTCGGCGACGAAATCGGCGATGGTGAAGTCGATTTCGTGGCCCACACCGCTCACCACCGGCAACGGGCAGGTTCGCACCGCGCGGGCCACGATTTCCTCGTTGAAGGCCCACAAATCCTCCAGCGAACCGCCCCCGCGCGCCAGAATGAGCACGTCGCATTCTGCCCGTTCGCCCGCCAGTTGCAGGGCTTGCACGATCTGCGGCGCCGCGTCCACGCCCTGTACCGGCACGGGATAGAGCACCACCTGGGCCAGGGGGTAGCGACGATTCAGGACATGGAGGATGTCGCGCAGGGCAGCCCCGGTCGGAGAGGTGATCACGCCGATGCTGTGGGGATAGGCGGGGAGGGGGCGTTTGAGCGAGGCATCGAACAGGCCTTCAGCGGCCAGGCGTGCCTTGAGGGCCTCGAAGGCGAGCCGCAAGGCACCTTCGCCCGCCGGCTGCATCTGCTCGGCGATGAGCTGAAATTCCCCACGCGGTTCGTACAGGCTGACGCGTACCCGCGCCTGGACCTGCATGCCGTTCTGGGGGCGCAAGCCGAGACCCTGATTGCGGTTGCGGAACATGGCGCAACGTACCTGAGCCTGGGCGTCCTTGAGGGTGAAATACCAATGGCCGGAGGAGGGCTGGCTAAAATTGGAAATTTCGCCCATGACCCACAACAGGGGTAGGCCGCCTTCAAGGAGGATGCGGGCTTCCCGGTTCAGCCGGGAAACGCTGTAGACCGAGTCAGCGGGAGGAGTGAGGGTAGCAGGCATGGCGCCATGATAGCGGCGGCCCCACGCGGAGCGCCACCCGAATGTCGCTCAGCTCAGCGCTTCCATTCCACGCAAAGGCTTTGGCATTCGGTTCGCCACGGGCAACTCAGGGTCTGGCAGGCGTAGCGGGTTTCGGTGGCGAAACAGGGCTCCAAGCCCATCTGCTGTTGGACTTTCCAGACTTCCCAACGCCGATCCGACGGCTCATGACCGCCCTGCAGTTGAATGACCCGTTCCTGGTAGAGCCGACCGAACTGGGAATCCTGTCTCATGGCGCGTCTCCTGCGGCAGGGGTGAGGTCCTTCTCGGCACGAGAAAGCATTTCTTGAGTCAATTTGGAAAATATCGCTGTGGCTGTAATTGAAGACCAAGCCAACATCCTGAAGTTCCTCAGGTCTCATAACAGTCACACAGGTCAACTCAGTCGAATGCGCCCGACGGGCGCCTTAACCTATTTGCAACATTCGGGCCATCGTCTGGGCGGGTTGTAGTTCAGCAGAGTGCGAATGTGTTGGCGTTGACGCAGATCAATTTGCGGCGATGGGACGCTGTAATCCCTGGTAAATCCGCAGATAACTGCGGGCACTGTGATTCCAGCTGAAGTCCTGCGCCATGGCGGTGCGCACCACTTTGGTCCACTGCTCGGGTTGACGGTAACAATGCAGGGCACGCCGGACCGCATCCAGAAGTGCCCAAGGGGTGGGTGGCGAGAACACAAACCCGGTGGCCGTGCCATCCGCCAGGCTGCCCTCATGCGTATCGACGATGCTGTCGGCGAGTCCGCCGGAGTGGTGAACGAGAGGCGGTGTGCCGTAGCGCAAACTGTAGAGCTGGTTCAAGCCGCAGGGCTCGAAGCGGGATGGCATCAGGAAGAGATCGCTCCCCGCTTCAATGCGATGCGCCAGGGCTTCATCAAAACCGATGCGGCCCGCTACGCTGCCGGGCGCGCTGGCGCAGGCGTAGCGCAGGCGATCTTCCAGTTCCGGTATCCCCGAACCCAAAAATACCAGCTGCACCGGCAGATGGATGAGCTCGGACAAAATATCCAGAATCAGATCGATGCCTTTTTGGGGCACCAAGCGCGCGATGCAGCCCAGCAGGGGAAGATCATCCCGCACCGCCAATCCCATTTCCGCCTGCAGGGCACGTTTGATCTGCGCCTTGCCGCTGAGATCATGAGCGTCATAGTGGGCGGGCAGGTGCGGGTCAGTCGCCGGATTCCAGAGCGCCGTGTCGATGCCGTTGAGCACGCCGTGCAGCACCTGCTGTCGATGCCGCAGCAGGCCATCGAGTCCTTCGCCCAACACAGGGGTCTGGATTTCCCGCGCGTAGGTCGGGCTGACGGTGCTCAAGGCGTCGGCAAACACCAGGCCGCCCTTCATGAAGGCGATGCGACCGTAGAATTCCAGCGCGTCGGTATGGTTCAGCCAGCCGGGCAGCCCCAGATCGGCCAGGACTTCGGGCGCAAAATCGCCGCGATAGTGGAGATTGTGGATGGTGAACAGGGTGGGCCGGTCAATCCGCTCCAGCAGCATCCAGACCGGCACCAAGCCCGTCTGCCAGTCGTTGGCATGCACGACATCCGGGGTCCAGGGCAAGCCGGCGCGCCCGCCGGCCAGGTGCGCGGCAACCCGACACAGCCGGTTGAAGCGCTGGGCATTGTCAGGCCAATCCCGGCCCGCCGCATCGAGATAAGGGTTGCCTGACCGATCGCTGAAACCGGGGCTTTCCAGCGCCCAGACCGGCACACCCAGATTTTCGGCGGGAAGTGTGAGCAGGCGGCAGTCTGCAAAGCCCGGGGGCGGTGAAAAGCGCGGCTCTGGCGCCCAATCAGGCATCTGCGCCAACAGGTCCTGATAGGCCGGAAGCAACACGCGCACCTCCGCGCCCAAAGCCGCCAAGGCCATGGGCAGGCCGCCGGCGACATCGCCCAGTCCTCCCGTTTTGATCAGGGGCGTCATCTCGCTTGCCACGAACAGGATCTTGAGCGGCGCTTCGGTACGGGCGCTCGATTTGGATCGACTCATGGGGCTGTTTCCTGGCGCTGCAGGATGAGGCCGGCCAGCGGGGGGAGGGTCAGCAATAGCGAATGAGGGTGGTCCATCCACGGCATGGCATCACTGGCGACCCCGCCGCCATTGCCCAGATTGCTACCGCCATAGACGGCCGAATCGGAATTGAAGCATTCCCGATACCAGCCCGGTCGCGGCACACCCACCCGGTAGCCCGGACGCGGGACCGGTGTGAAGTTCAGGATTACCACCGCTTCGTCCGGACCATCCAGGCGCCGGTAACTGATCACCGACTGCGCCGCGTCATGGCAATCGATCCAGGCAAATCCATCGGCACCGAAGTCGTGGCGGTGCAATGCCGGCCAGCTGCGATAGAGCCGGTTGAGGTCTCCCAGAAGTTGCGCCAGCCCCTGGCGGGCAGGATCCTCGGCCAGCGACCAGGGCAGGGCTTCGTCATGGCGCCATTCCCAGGGTTGCGCCAGTTCGCTGCCCATGAACAGCAGTTTCTTGCCGGGATAGGTCAACAGATAGCTGAACAGCAGTCGCAGATTGGCCATTTTTTGCCAGTCATCCCCCGGCATCTTTTGCCACAGGGCGCCTTTGCCATGGACGACTTCGTCATGGGAGAAAGGCAGCACGAAGTTTTCACTGAAGGCGTAGAGCAGGCCGAAGGTCAGGTCCTGATGGTCGAAGTGGCGATAGATCGGATCCTTGCTGATGTAGCGCAGGGTGTCGTGCATCCAGCCCATGTTCCATTTCATGGAAAATCCCAAGCCACCGACATAGGTGGGGCGCGTGACTTGGGGCCAGGAGGTCGATTCTTCTGCCAAGGTGACCGAGCCGGGGGCTTCGCGATGCGTCAGCACATTGAGTTCACGGAGAAAATCAACGGCTTCTAGATGTTCATTGCCGCCATGCATATTGGGCAGCCATTCTCCGTGAGCTCGCGAATAATCCAGATAGAGCATCGATGCCACGGCATCGACCCGCAGGCCATCCAGGTGGAACACCTCCAGCCAATACAGCGCACTGGACAGCAGGAAGGCACGCACCTCGTTGCGGGCATAGTTGAACACCAGCGTGCCCCATTCCTTGTGTTCGCCCCGGCGCCAATCCTCGTGTTCATAAAGGGCGCTGCCGTCGAAGCGTGCCAGTCCGAAGGCATCCTTGGGAAAGTGGCCGGGAACCCAGTCCAGATAGACGCCGATGCCGGCCTGATGGCAGCGGTCCACGAATTCGCGCAGGCCGTCGGCCTCCCCGTGGCGGCTGGTGGGCGCGAAGAACCCGGTGGATTGGTAGCCCCAGGAAGCATCCAGCGGGTGTTCCGTGATGGGCAGCAGTTCGATATGGGTGAATCCCAGGGATTGCACATGGGGAATCAACTGGTCCGCCAGTTCGAGATAGCTCAGGAATTCACCATTGGGACGCCGCCGCCAGGAACCGAGATGGACCTCGTAAACTGAAATGGGCTTGTTTTGCCACCCCTCCCGGCTGGCCATCCAATCAGCGTCCTGCCAGTCATGGCGCTGGGGTCCGCAGACACGGGCCGCTGTGCCGGGCCGCATTTCGAACTGGCGCCCGTAGGGATCGGTCTTGACCATGAGCGTGCCATGGGGGCGGCTGCGGATTTCGAATTTGTACAGTTGGCCTTCAGTCACAATGGGGATGAACAGCTCCCACACGCCTGTGTAGCCGCGGCTGCGCATTGGGTGGATGCGACCATCCCACTGGTTGAACTCGCCCACCACACTCACCCGTTCGGCATTCGGCGCCCACACGGCAAACAGCGTGCCGGCGACGCCGTCGACCGTCCGCAGGTGCGCTCCCAACAACTGCCAGGCCCGGGTGTGCCGGCCCTGGTGAAACTGCATCAGCTCGGCGTCTTCCAGCAGCGTGGGAAAACTATAGGCATCCGTGCGTTCCTGTAAGGTGCCGGACTCATCTTCCCAGCGGTAGGCGGGATGCGGTGGAACGTCCTGGGCCCGCCCTTCCCAGCAAAACAGGTCGGTGTCGTTCAGGCGTTGCAGGGG
>Ga0073924_1000142_pt1 | contig 15122 bp, 12 predicted proteins | sample GWRWT4_14Oct14_FD_70957 | JGI IMG/M metagenome (GOLD analysis project Ga0073924, IMG submission 70957) | Sand microcosm microbial communities from a hyporheic zone in Columbia River, Washington, USA - GW-RW T4_14-Oct-14 | ecosystem: Engineered > Artificial ecosystem > Sand microcosm >...
TCCAGATTGGGAACTGATCGTCGTGGACGACGGCTCGCACGACGGCACGCTGGCCCTCGCCCAGCGCCATGCTGCGCGCGACCCGGCACGGATGCGCGTCCTTGCCCAAGCCAACGCCGGGCCGGCAGCGGCGCGCAATCGCGGCATGGCGGAAGCTCGGGGCGAGTACGTCCTGTTCCTGGATGCGGACGATGCCCTGATGCCGGATGCCCTCGAATGCTTACGAGAGGATCTGCGCGCCCATGGACCCGTGGATTTCCTGTTCGGCGGCCACGCGGTGGTGCGACTGGACGGCAGCCGCAGGACACTCATCCCCGAGCCGGTGCGGGGCGAACCGCTGCGGGATTTCCAGGACTTCCTGCGGGGACGGGGCGTGGGGCCAACGCATGGGGCACTGCTCATGCGCCGCGAACTGGCTGCCCGGCTGGGTTATCCCCCATCGATCCGCAACAACGAGGATGTCGTCCTGTTCGCGCAGATGCTGGCCCTGGGCCGCAGTCGCAGCCTGCCCGCCGTGCTGGCGACAAAATACCGCCGCGCGGCAAGCCTGCGCCACGATACCGACGCCCTGCTCCAGGCGGGTGACCAGGTCGCCGCGTTGCTCTTTGATCCGGCCCGGCTGCCGGCAGCCTTTCTCGCAGAGCGGCCGGCCTTCGAGGCGGACCGGCATCTGCTGTATTTTCGGATGCTGACCCGCGCCGGGCGACAAAGGGAGGCGCGGCGGCATTTCCATCTGGCGCTGCGCCTCGATCCAGGCGCCGCCCTGCGTCCCAAATCGCTGTTCAAATACCTGCGCAGCCTGTGGCGCGGGATGCGCCAATGAACCTGCGCATGGCCGACTCACCGCTGCCCTTGTCGGTGGCCATCATCACCCGCGATGAAGAGGCCAACCTGCCCCGCTGCCTGGAGAGCGTGGCCGGACTCGCCACGGAAATCGTGGTGCTGGATTCAGGCTCCACCGATGCCACCGTGGCGATCGCCCGGCGTTTCGGCGCACGGGTGGAGATCACCGACTGGCCGGGCTTCACGATCCAGAAAAATCGCGCCCTGACCGCCTGCCGCCAGCCCTGGGTGTTGAGCCTGGACGCCGACGAGGCCCTGTCGCCCGAGCTGGCCGCCACCATCAGGGCACAATTCGCCGCAGGGATGCCCACCGTTCGGGGCTATTGGATGAATCGGCGCAATCGCTACCTGGGGGCCTGGCTGCATCATGCCTGGACGCCGGAATGGCGGCTGCGGCTGGTGGCGCGTACGCACGCGCGCTGGATCGGCGGCCGCGTGCACGAACAGCTCAGCGTGGACGGCCCCACCGAGCGCCTGGCCGGGGATCTGTTGCACGAGTCCTACCAGCGGCTCGACGAGCACCTGCAGCGCACCCTGGACTATGCCCGCCTCGGCGCCGAGGACCTGATCGCCCGGGGTGAACCGTTCCGCGCCGGCAAGCTGCTGCTGTCCCCCTGGGGACGGCTGCTGCGCATCCTGATCGGACAACAGGCCTGGCGCGACGGCTGGCGCGGGCTGCTCATCGCCGCTTCCTCCATGCTGGCCGCCTTTGCCAAATACGCCTTCGTGCTCGAACATCGGTTGCGTCGCGATCGGGATCCACCGCCGCCATGAGCCGCCCACTGCACATTGCCTTCGTCCATCCCGCCTACCGACCGGACGGCGGCGCTGAACGCATCCTGGCGCGCATGCTCGGGGCCCTGGGAGAACACCCGGTGCGCCTGACGGTGGTTACCCGGCGCTGGGACGGCGCCGAGGCGGGACCGGATGTCTCGGTCGTGCGCTGCGATCCGTTCCACGTCGGACGCCTGTGGCGCGAGGCCAGCTTTGCGCGCGCGACCTGCCACGCCCTGGCGACGCTGGACGCGGACCTGATCCAGTCCCAGACCCGCATCCCGTGCTGCCATCTGTACCGCGCGGGCGGCGGGGTGCATCGCGTGTGGCTGCGCGAGCGCAACCGCGCCCGTGGCTGGCGCGGATCGCTGGGCCAATCGCTCAGCCCCTACCACCGCTACAAACTGGCGGAGGAGGCCCGGCTCTATGCCAGCCCGCGGCTGCGGGCGGTGATCTGCAATTCGCAGATGGTCGCCGACGAGCTGGTGCAGGAATATGGCATCGATCAGGCACGGCTGCGGGTCATCTACAACGGCGTGGACAGCGATCACTTCCGCCCGGACGCACTACTCGGGGAAACCGCGCAGATCCGCCCCAAGCTGGGCATTCTCGCCAGCGCGCCAGTCTTCCTGTTCGTGGGTTCGGGCTTCGAGCGCAAGAACCTGGGCAGCGCCATTGCGGCCCTGGCGCAGTTACCGCATCGCGACGCCCAACTGATCGCCGTAGGACAGGACAAGCATGCCAACCGCTACCGCGCTCTGGCCGGACGCCTGGGAGTGGGCGAGCGCGTGCACCTGGTGGGGCGGCAACAGGATGTGCGGCCCTGGTACGGCGCGGCGGACGCGCTGGTGTTGCCGACCCTCTATGATCCCTTCGCCAACGTCGTGTTGGAGGCCATGGCGAGCGGCCTGCCGGTGGTGACCAGCTTCAAATGCGGCGCGGTGGACCTGATCCGCAGCGGAGACAATGGTTTGCTGTGCGACGCGCTGGATACCCAGGCGCTGGCCGGCCACCTGGAAACCCTGTGCAATCGCAAGCTGCGGGATCACATCGGTGCGGCCGGCCGCGAAACAGTCCGGCCGCTGACCCTGAACCATATGGCCGACCAACTGATGGCCTTGTATCGGGAGCTGCTGCCCATTGCCGAAGCTTGAACGCGTCACGCTACCGGGAGACTGTCATGCGTGGGTCAATCCGGACTGGCCCGACCGGGAAGGACTGCTGGCGCTGATCGCGCAACGCAAGTCCTGCTTCCATCTTCCCGGCGCGGTGATCCACAAGGACGACCCGGCGAGCCGGGTGGCCACGGTCCCGGTCAACGGACGCCTCTATCTCGTCAAGCACTATCGCCGCCAAGCCTTGCGGCGCGAACTGGGGCGTGCGCTGCGCCGCCCCAAGGCCCTGCACAGTTTTGAGATGGCAGTGCGACTCAGGGCATTGGGAATCCCCACCTTCCGGCCCGCGGCTGTGGTGACCGAGCCCTTCGGCTGCGCGCTGCGCCGCGGTGCCTATCTCATCACTGAAGCGCTGGCGGGACGCACCGCGCGGCAGTTCTTCGCCGACCCCGCGATTGACGCATCCGCACGCGCGCATATCGCCGGGGAAATGGTCAGCCTGCTCCAGCGCCTGCATGCCGCGGGCTTGGTCCATGGCGATGCCAAGGACAACAACTTCCTCATCGACAACGCGCGGGTGAGCCTGGTGGACTTCGACGAGACTGCCCGGCCCCGGCTGCGCCAGGCGAGCCTGCGGCACAAGGACTGGCGTCAACTGATGCACAACTGGCGCGCCGATCCCGCCACCGCCGCCTTGTTTCTGGCCCTCATGCCACCCATCCAGCGCCCCTCCAGCGCGGGCTGAGGGTTTTCCCGCAGCCCGTCATCCCTTATCCTTAAAGAAATATTAAGGCGTCACGAGGCCCATCCCCGGGGACTCGAAGGGGACTGTGCACATGGCTGGGGCTCAATTCGCATCAGACCGTCTCACTGCGCCCGCCATGGTGGAGGATGCGGTCGCAATGGAATCGCAAGGCTTCTATTTGCTTGCGCTCAATGAGGCCCTCACCTTGTTGCTGGAAGAGGGGCGTGCGCCGGGCTGGAAGCGAGCACGCAGTTCCCGCGCCGCACTGGTAGCGCAAACCACCGCGCCACCCCATTTCTTTGCCAAGATCTTCTTCCCGCGCCGATGGTACGAGGGCGTCAAGACCCTGTTCCGGGGCGATCGCGCCTATCGCACCGATTGGCGCACCCACGCCCTGCAGGCCGCCGGCTTTGCCGCCCCGGCCGTGGTATTGCGCGGCCGTGTCAAAGGCTTGCCCTTTGTCATCACCGAAGCCCTGCCGGGGATTTCCGTGGCCGACTATCTGGATCGGCCCCGTGTGGTTGCCCTGTCCACCGCCGGGCAAACCCGCCAGCGGCGGGGTGTGCTGCGCGCCCTGGGTGTGGAAATCGCGCGCTTGCACGAGGCGGGTTTCTTCCACACTGAACTGCGCACCAGCAATATTCATGTGCATCTGCAGCCCGATGGAATGCCGCGGTTTTTCTTTCTCGACAACGAGGGGACTCGCCGTTTCATGCAGTTGCCCTGGCGGCGGCGCGTGAAAAACCTGGCCCAACTCAACATGGACCATCATCACGTCAGCCGCACCGATCGCCTGCGTGTCTTGCAGGCCTACGTCACGGCAGCCGGTCTGGGCCCGGATCTGGGCGCACTGACCCAGGAAATCCATCAACGCACCCAGCGGCGGCGGCGGGAAAACGCCATGCGCGCAATCCGTCCGGATGCACCCGCAAGCCCAACTGCCGCCAGCCGGTTTCCCACGCAAACAAAATAAGCGCAGAAGCGCCGCCATCGGTCCGCACCCGGCCCGCCGCGCCGGGATTGAGCACCCAGGGATGGGCCGTACAATCCACCAGCATGCGATGGCTGTGGCCGCACACGATGGCCCGAGCCTGGGGGAAATCGCGCCGCAAACGGGCCACACGCACGGCGGCCGGATAGCGATCTCCATGAATGACGACCAGCCTGCCGCCGGGCAGGGCCAGCTCCAGCACATCGGACAGCCCCAGAGTATCGGGTGCGCCCGCGGGCCGGTCATTGTTCCCACGCACGGCGACCACCGCATGGTTGCGGCCTCGGCACGCCAGGGCGCGTGCATCCAGTACATCGCCGGCGTGCACCAGGATGTGGCAGCGGTCCAGCACCCCGTGCAGCGCTTCCGCCACCGGACCATGGGTGTCGGCAATCAAACCGACGCGCACGGCGCGGGCCCGTGCACCCTGCAGGGCGTCGCCCGCCAACTCACGCCAATCGATGCAGTGGATCTCCATGGCACCGGACTGTGAAAGTCCGATCCTTTCCCGTCAAGACCGCCGCCCCGCCGTATCCGGCATGGGACGCCCATCCGAGCTGATCGGCGCGGCGCAGGAATCGTAGGGACGCGCGACTCCGATCAACCGAGGCGTTGCAGACGATCCAAGCCGTCCAAGGGCGGCATCTCGCGCAATTCCGTGCTCTCGGCAAACGCTCGCAGGCGCCGGAACACGCGCTCGCGCACGAAGCCGTCGGGCTTGTTCTTGTCCACCACATAGGCGGTCCATTCGGCGTAGGCATCGGTGAAGGTCATCACCGAATAGCCGTGGCTGCCCAGGTCCGCAAAGCGGATGTGGGGATTGAGTGCACCCAGCAGTTGGTTGCCGATGGGCACATCGAGCTTGGGGTTGCGCGGATCGCGCTTGAGCGCGGCGTTGATGGCGTCCAGGCCGCCGGCGGAGGTCACCGAGGTGGTCATGAATTCGAAGCCGATGGTATTGCTCGGGTCCTGGTTGTTGGCCTGGCGATAATCCACCTTGAGATGGGCGACGATGTGGGAATGAAAATCCCCACTCAACACCACGAGATTCGGTCGCCCGCCGTCACGCATCGCCTCGGCCAGCATGCGGCGTTCGGCCTGGAAGCCGTCCCAGGCGTCCAGGTTGAGCGGAATGCGCCGGTCGGTGCGCCCCACGCTGAGTTCGGCCATGAGGGTCTGGTTGCCCCACACCCGCCAGCGGGCGCGGGAGTCCAGGGTGCTGCTGATCAGCCAGTCGCGCTGATCGGCGCCCAGCATGGTCTGGTCGGCGGCGGTGTAATCGCGGCAGCCGACCGGCACGTAGCGCTGGAGGACGTCGCCTTCGCCGCAGGCATGCGGCGAGCGATAGCTGCGGCCGTCCAGCATGAACAAGTCCACCAGCGTCCCCAGCTCGAAGCGGCGATGGATCCGATAGAAGTCATGGGGATGGGTGGCTGCCAGGTTCACCGTCACCCGGGCAGGAATGAATTCCAGCCAGGCCTTGCGCGCATCCATGGCCAGGCCCCGCAGCAGCGCGGCATCGTTGCCATAAGCCGGATCGATCGTATAGGGATGATCCGGCGCGCCGAGGGTGTCGCGGGCGGCATCCCAGTAGCAATCGTTGGCTGTTTCGTGATCATCCCAGACGGCGATGAAGGTATGGTTTTCCATGCAGCGCTGCAGGTCTGGATCGCTGCGATAGGTGCGATGAAGATGCCGATAGTCGGCCAGATCAAGGGCGACGATGCCGTTGCTGGGCAGCACGATGGTGCGATCGGCGAAGGGCAGGGATTGAAAGCGCGGATCCCCGGCGGTCTCGTAGATGAAATCGCCCACATGCACGACGAAGTCCACATCGTCCCGCGCCGCCAGCTTGCCGAGAGCGGTGTAATAGCCGTTGGTATAGTCCTGACAGGTGACCAGGGCCAGCTTGATCTTGTCGGGGGTCATCCCGGCGCCGGGCGCGGTGCGGCAGCGCCCGGTCGGGCTCAACGCATCGCCGTACAGGAAGCGGTAGTAATAAAGCCCGTTGCTGCCGAGCTGGCCATCCAGGTCGACCTTGACGGTGTAGTCATCCGCCGGCCCGATGCGGCTGCCTTCCACCGCTCCTTCCATCACCATGCGACGAAAGCCGCGATCCTCGGCCACTTGGAAACGCAAGGGTTCGGCCGGACGGTGGAACGCCGGATCGATGCGGGTCCACAGCACCACGCCGCTAGGCGACGGATCGCCCGAGGCCACGGACAGGGAAAAAACCTCTCGGTTGGCACTTGATCGGGCTGGCAGGGCCGGATCCGCCGCTGCGTTCAAAACCCGATGAAACGTCAGGGTATAAGGGGCGACAAGCCCCAGCCCCAGGATGCCCAATACGCGTCGACGATCCATGATTGCCCCCAAGCTGTGTCAACCCGGGAATTGTTCTCCGCGGGTACCCTCTAAGCCATGCCACCCCAACATCACCATAAGCCCGCAATATGAAACTTCGTTTAAAGTGCCTCATCGCTGCCGCGCTGTTCGTCTTGGGCGGGCTGGCCCTCAGCGCCAATGGACCATCGGGAAATGCGCCCTTGCCCGAGGTCGTCACAGAGGCGGCTGACGGGATCCATCAGGCCTACACCCTGACCCATCAGGGTCGACTGCGGCGCTACGAAGTGCACCTGCCCAATCCGCATCCCACCCAAGCCATGCCCGTGATTGTCGCCATCCACGGCGCCACGCTTTCGCTGGACATCTATCGCAAGGTGGCCAACCTCGAATCCCTGGCGGCACGGGAAGGCATCATCGTGGTCTATCCCGAGGGAACCCGCCTGGGCAATGTGCTGCTGTGGAACGCGGGCGCCTGCTGTCTGCCAGGGGTGCGCGATCAGCCGGATGATGTGGCATTCATCCTGCGCGTCATCAAGGACGTCGAACGGCGCTTCCCGGTCGATCGCACCCGGGTCTACGCCGTGGGCATGTCCAACGGGGCCATGATGACCTACCGTCTGGCGACGGAAGCGCCGACGCAATTTGCGGCGGTCGCAACCGTCGCGGGCCCCATGGCGCTGCGTCAGTTCCATCCCCGGGCGCCCATTTCGATCATGCACATCCAGAGCAAGGACGATCCCATCCTGCCCTTTGCCGGTCGACGCCTGCCGCCGATTCCCCTGCCCAGTGGTCAGAAAACCGTCCAGCGCTGGGTGGATTATGCCGATTGTCCGGAACAGCCCGTCATTGAGGCGGTGCGCCATGCCAGTGCGGAACAGCCCGCCCGCTGGCAGGCGACGCGCAAACACTGGGGACCATGCGCCGACAATACCGAGATCGTGCTCTGGGAACTGGAGGGGGCGGGCCATGTCTGGCCGGGCGGCTACCAGCCGCCCCATCTGCAACGCCTGGCGGGCGGGGAGTATCATGTGATCGATGCCAGCCGCGAAATCTGGCAATTTTTCGAGCGCCACCAGCTCAGCGCGATTCCAGCTCAGGGAGCGTCGTGACATGTCATCCATCCATCCCCGACGGCTGCTGGAAAGTGCTCAAGCCGGCGCCGCCATGGTACTCAAGCGTACAGCCCGCATGCGGCGGTTGGCCGGGAGCGCAGCCTCGACACTCGTAACCGCCCTGGCCCGCCATCCCGCCTTTGCACAGATCGCCGAGGCGCTCGAGACCGCGATCCGCCTGTTGCAGGCCTACGCCCGCGGCGGTTATCGACAGATCCCGTATCGCGCGCTGCTGGCCCTGACCGCTGGTCTGGTGTACTTCGTTTCGCCTTTTGATGCGATCCCGGACTTTCTGGTCACGATCGGGTTCATCGATGATCTCGCAGTCTTGACCCTGGTCCTGCGCCAGATCGAGCATGACCTGTCGACCTTCCGTGCCTGGGAGGCCCGGCAACACGCCACCATGGCGCCGCCACGTTTACTCTCCCTGGAAAGCGCCGGGAACACCGAAGACGACTCCACTCGCACGCCTTGATCGATGGGGTCATCCTGATACAAGGTCCTCCCTGTGGTAGCGGGGCGCACCCCTTGGCCACGCCTGCAGCCCAGTTGCGGGGCGGTGTTTAATCCGCCGTCGCTGATCAGATTGCCTAGATCCGGACCGGAACAGAACCCTCGAACAGCGCCTGCATAGCCTGATTGCGGCCATTCTTCTTGGCGGCATAGAGCGCCGCGTCAGCCAAGCGGATCAAATCCGTTTCACCAGCGCAGCCTGTTCCCTGGGTATCCGCCACCCCAATGCAAATCGTCACTCGGCCCAACGGAGATGCCTCATGGGGCAGCGCACGCCGCCAAATGGCCTGGCGGATGCGCTCGGCCACGCCAAACGCGCCCGCCAGGGGCGTGGCCGGGAGTAGAACGGCAAATTCCTCGCCGCCATAGCGAGCCACCAGATCGCCACTGCGTCGAATGCCGTCACTGATCAGCTGCGCCACTTCCTGCAGGCAGGCGTCGCCGGCAAGATGCCCGTAATGGTCGTTGTACTGCTTGAAATAGTCGATATCGATGAGCAACAGCGCCATATGTTCATGCGCAGTGCCATGGCGATCCGTGATGCGATCACCGGCCGCACGTTGGGCGCGCCGCCATTCCTCGCGCAAGGATTCATCAAAACGCCGCCGATTGGCGACATGGGTCAGCCCGTCGATCATCGAGAGCTGATGCAAACGTGCGTTGGCGGTTTCCAGGGCGCGCCCCTTTTCATCCAAGGCCTCGGTTTGTTCCCAGATCAAGGCATGGTTTTCCCGCTGCTGGCGCAATAAGTCGGTGATCCGGCGCTTGATGGTTTGCTGATGACCATTGGCGACGGCACCGATCAGCCAGCTCACCCACCACGCCGCCCAGAAAAACCCGAACAGAATCGGCGATATGGCCGTTGCGGGCGCAAGGAAAAGATAGGCCAGCAAGATGCCGATCTGTACCACACAGCCGGCCAGCAAGGTCGGCGCAAATCCCACGTTGAGCCCGAGGAAAGCCGTAGCGGTTGGTCCCAGCAACATCATCAGCATGGCGCCGAACATTGAAACGCCATCCAACAGGACCACGGCCAGCGCGCACGTCATATGCCCGAGGGTAAATACCAGGTCCGCGGTTCCCAGGGACCAGGGGAAGCGCCGGAAAAGGCGGGTGCGAAAATACAGGTACTGACTCAAAAGCCAGCTTGAAACGATGATCATCAGGCCATGCTGGGCCGTGAGCGACAGTTGGATCAGCCCATATCGCCGCGCAACCGCCGCCAGACCAAAGAGCATCGCCCAGATCAGCAACGCGTACGGGATACCGCGCAAGGCTTCGCGACGGCGCCGCAACTCCCGCTCCGCCGCCTGGGGACGGGTGTCCATCTCCCCCAGGGGCATTTCAGGAAGCGCGGTATCGGCTGCCAAGCCCGCCTCCGCATACACGGAGGTCTTCATGCGACACCCGCCACGGGGGCCGCGATCACCCAGCGATTGCGCCCTTCCCGCTTGGCTTCATACAGGGCCGCATCGGCCCGCTCCAGCAAGGACTGCGGATTGACGGGGTTGTCCCCGCCGGTCGCAACCACGCCAAGGCTTATGGTGACGCAGTCGCTGGCCGAAGAGCCGGCATGAGGAATGGCAAGACCCTCGACCGCGCGGCGCATCCGCTCGGCCACCACCGCAGCGCCGTCCGCTGGCGTCCCCGGCATCAGCACCGCAAACTCCTCTCCACCATAGCGGGCCACCAGGTCGGTGACACGGTTTACGGCGCCGATGATGGCTTGGGCAATCCGCCGCAGACACTCATCCCCGGCCACATGGCCGTAATGGTCGTTATAGGCCTTGAAATGATCCACATCGATGAAAATCAGCGCCAGCGCCTCGGGATCGATCGGCTTGCGGGCCGGTTCGCGACTCACGACGGCTCGCTGGCGGCGGCCCCATTCTTCTCCCATGGCCTCATCAAATCGCCGGCGATTGGCCACATGAGTCAAGCCATCCACCATGGACATCTGCTTGAGGGTCGTGTTGGCCTGCTCCAGTTCAGCCGCACGATCATCGAGCCGTGTTTTCTGGTCCCGGATGATGTCAGTCGCTGCCTGTTGCTGCCGGAATAAATCCAGGATCATGTATTTCTTGCGGATATTGATGCCGTTGACCGCTGATCCAATAGCCCAACTCACCAAGACAATCGTCAGAAACAGAAAAAACTCGGGGGGAGACAAGGTCCATGGCGAAGGGGGCAATCCCAGGTAAGCCAAAGCCAACACGCCACATATCCCGAACCCCATTGCCAGAGTGGGCCGAAATCCGAAATTCAGCCCGAGAAAGGCGGGTCCGGCCGGCGCGGCCATCGCCAGCAGCAACACCGAGAGATAGCTGAACCGGTCCAGGAAAAGGTAGGCCACCACCAACACGGCATGCGCCGAAATGCTGATGATCCCGACCGTACCGAAAGAAACCCCCGTTCGCACGCACAAGGGGGTACTGAAATACAGGTAATGCGCCAGGACGATCACAATCACCCCCCCGTACAGGGGAGCGCTTTCGTCCCACCCCAGGCCCGTCAGGCCATACCGCTCGGCCAGAACCTGCAACATGGCAATGGCCAACCAGACGGGCAAGCTCATCAGGGTGGCCCGGCGAGCCACGCGACGCTTGCGGTCGATATCTTTTGTTTCCATGGGCTTGTCCAATTCGCACCTCAGGGCAACCAGACGGTCGCGCTTGAACAGGTTAGCGGGCGCCCAGGGGCGGATCTTTAGGATCGCCGCTGGCGCCTTCATCGCATCGCACGAATCATGGCCCAAAGATTGCTTCCAGACCGTAGGGATCGTCTCCATATCCACTTTCCTGGCGCCAAACACGCTGCCGGGGATACGGGAACGAAGCTGCGGCTCAACCCCATGCCGCGCCAGTCGATGTTTTGAATGAGGTCACTGCCGAGGATATCTGGACCCGGATCATTGCGCACCAAAATAGCGCATTGATCCCTTGAATTTTCGGAACATCGCAGCAGATCAAGCATCCAACAGGCCATGCCATTACGGCATGCCCGCGCCAGGAGACCCTGTATGCCAAGCAAGCCCACCGAACCTGATTCACGCGCCCTGATCGCTTCCCTGGAAGCTTATTCCCGGGAACACAAGGCAATCCGCTGGCGCGGCAACCTGCGACAATTCCTTGGCGAAGTACTGCCTGCAACGCCTCATCTGCTGGCCCGCAACAGCCATCAGTACATGTGGGACATGCTGCGCTGGAAGCATCGCAAACTGACCGGCGACGAGTCTCCCGACTCCGCGCCGACCGGCCTGTTCCAGCAGGAGCTGTACGGCGTCGACGCCGCCCTGGGCCGGGTGGTGGACTACTTCAAGGCGGCGAGCGCCGGCACCGAAGTGGGGCGTCGCTTGCTGTTGCTGCTGGGCCCACCCTCGGGTGGCAAATCCAGCCTGGTCATCCTGATCAAGCGCGGCTTGGAGGAATACAGCCATACCGACGAGGGGGCGCTCTACGCCCTGGAAGGCTGCCCGGTGCACGGCAATCCGCTCAACCTGATCCCCCACAGCCTGCGCCCCTCGTTCCGGGAGACCTTTGGGATCGAGATCGCCGGCGAGGTTTCCCCCTTTACACGGGAGCGTCTGGAACGGGAATTTTCCGGTGATTTCATGCAGTTCCCAGTGGAACGCATTTTTCTCGCGGAAGCCGATCGCATGGGAGTGGGCACCTACGCGCCCCACGATCCCACCACCGCCGACATCGCCGACCTGGTGGGCTCGGTCGACCTGTCCAAGGTCGCCGAAATCGGCGACGAGGGCGATCCGCGCGCCTGGTCCTGGTCAGGAGCAGTCTATGCCGCCAGCCGCGGTATGCTGGAAATGATCGAAATCCTGAAAGTGAAACGGGAATTCCTCTATCTGTTGCTGACCCTGACCCAGGAAAAAAACGTCAAGGTGTCCCGTTTTCCATTGATCTACCTGGACGAGACCATCATTGCTCACACCAACCTGGCGGAATTCCACAAGTTCATCCAGGAAAAGGAAAACGAAGCCCTGCTCGACCGCATGGTCATCGTCCAGGTTCCCTATACGCTCGACTATCGGGACGAAGCGCAGATCTATCGCAAGCTGATCGCCGGCGCCAGCGCCTTCTACAATGTGCACATTGATCCCCACGCCCTGCAGGTGGCCGCCGTATTCGCCATCCTCACCCGGCTGGAGGACACGGAAAACCTGGATCCAGTGCAAAAAGCCCGCCTGTATGCCGGAGAAAATGTCGAAGGCATGGGCGGTAGCGAGATGGAGCGCATGCATGCCGATCATCCCGAGGAAGGGCTCTCCGGCGTCAGCCCGCGCTTTGTCATCAATGCCCTGTCCAACGCCATCGTGCGCAACAAGGTGTACAGCCTGACCACCATGGAAGTGCTGTTGGCGATCAAGGATTCCATTGATTCCGACGCCCGCATGGACCCCAAGCAGAAACGGCGCTGGATCGATTTCCTGGTCAGCGCGCGCAAGGATTTCTACAACCGCTGGGTCAAGCAGGACGTCCACAAGGCCCTGTTCGCCTCCTTCGAGCAGGAAGCCCAGGGCCTGCTCGACAAATACCTGGACGAGGTGGAAGCCATGCTGGACCGGCGCGAGGTCACCGACCCGGTCACCGGCGAGAAGCGCAAGCCCGACGAACGCTTCCTGCGTCAGGTGGAGGAGAAAATCAAGATCTCCGATTCGGGCAAGGAATCCTTCCGCCAGGAAGTGGTGCGCAAGGCGATGGTGGCCTACAAACAGGGTGACAAGTTCACCCTCGACAGCCACGCGCGCCTGCACGAGGCCATCGAGCAATACCTGTTCGAGGAACGCCGCGATGTGCTGCGGCTGGTGAGTTCGACGACCCGACCGGATGACGAGGCGCGCAAGAAGATCACCACGGTCCAGGCGCGGCTGGTGGCCGAATATGGCTACGACGACTACAGCGCCGAGGAGGCCTTGAACTACGTCACCACCCTCTTGTCCCAAGAGTAAGGCCGCGCACGATGGCCTGTTTCTTGAATGGGTATAACTGAGAAGTTAAGGATCATCCGACACGGAAAACCAGCGCGAACCGTCCACCCAGCCACTCAGGAGGACCCGGCGGCCAAAACCAACGGGGGAGTTCCATGCCCGACCATCATGAGCATCTTTGGTATGACCTCTTTTCCCGGGGCGCCCGCGACTGGTTGCGGCATAACGCCAAAATCCGGGCCTCGGTACGGGAACAACTGCCGCGCCTGATTGCCGAGGCCGACATCCTGTCCACCGATGCAAACCGGCGTGTGCGCATGCCGGTGCGTTTCCTCGAACACCACCGTTTCAAGCTCAGCCGCGACCAGGAGCAATCCGGGGTCGGCCAAGGCAAGGTCAAGCCCGGGGACACGCTCGGATCGCCCGCCCCCCAGCCGGGCACCGGCGAGGAATCGGGCGGCGGCAATGACCAGGGCGGCGTGGAGTTCGTGGTGGAAATGAAGGTCGATGAAATCGTCGACTGGATCTGGGAGGAGCTGAAACTACCCGAGCTGGAGCCCCGCGCCAGCAGTGTCCTGAACGAAGAGGAGTGGGCACGGGAAGGCTGGGACAAACGCGGCGCCCGCGCCCGCCTGGATCGCCGCCGCACCATGAAGGAAGCCATCAAGCGGCGGGCCGTGCAGCCGGCGCCGGCGGCCCCCTTCACCAACGATGATCTGCGCTATCGCCAGCTCAAGAAGCGGCCCAAACCCAACACGCAGGCCGTGGTTCTGTTCGGCCTGGACGCTTCCAGCTCCATGGGTGAACGGGAACGGGTCTTGGCCAAGACCTTTTTTTTCTGGGCCTTGCAGGGCGTCCGGCGGCGCTACAGCCAGTTGGAAGCCGTGTTTATCGGTCATACCGTGGAGGCCTGGGAATTCAGCGAAGAAGAATTCTTCCAGGTCAGCGGCCAGGGCGGGACCGTGGCCTCCACCTGCTATCGCAAGGCACTGGAGATCATCCAGGACCGCTACCCGCCGGCGCAATACAACATTTATTTCTTCTATGCCTCCGACGGGGAGAACTTCCAGGACGATCACCCCCATGCCGTGGAAAGCCTTAAGCAATTGGCGAATCTGGCCAATTACTGCGGCTATGTGGAAGTTGCCACACCCAGCCCGATGCAGCGTTACCTGGAAACCTCACGGGTCTTCGATGAAGCCATTCCCGACCCGCAGCAAGGGGCACGCTTCTCCCTGACCCAGGAAGAAGACATCTGGGAGGCAATCCGCACCTTCTTCGGCGTCCATTCCCAAGCCGCCTGAGGGAGGTGCGCGCCATGAGTTATCGTCCCCTGAGCTATCAGGTCGAAATCGAAGCCCTCGCCCAATCTTATGGCCTGGACTATTTTCCGGTGCAATTCGAACAGGTGCCCCCCAGCTTCATGATGGAAGTGGCGGTCTATGGCCTGCCGGTGCGCATGCCGCACTGGTCTTTCGGGGTGCGCTACATCTATCAATTGATCCAGCACCGCATGGGCCATTCCCATATCTTCGAGGTGGTGATCCCCGGCAATCCGGGGCATGCCTATCTGGCGGATACCAACCGGGAAACCGAAAACATCCTGGTCACTGCCCATGTGCTGGGCCACGCCGACTTCAGCAAGAACAACCTGCTGTTCCGGCGCGTGCAGGAGCAGGCCGGCTATCACATCGTCGAACAGGCCGCCAATCACGCCCAACGCATCACCGAGGCCATCGAA
>Ga0073924_1000149_pt1 | contig 14752 bp, 13 predicted proteins | sample GWRWT4_14Oct14_FD_70957 | JGI IMG/M metagenome (GOLD analysis project Ga0073924, IMG submission 70957) | Sand microcosm microbial communities from a hyporheic zone in Columbia River, Washington, USA - GW-RW T4_14-Oct-14 | ecosystem: Engineered > Artificial ecosystem > Sand microcosm >...
CTGGATCAGGCCGCAGACGCGCAAATGCCGGGGCTGTCGAAAGAAATTACCGGCCTGATAGATGCATTCCTGAAAATTTCAGGAACGCCGCAAACGGCGTTACGTGAAATCTACGCACTGGCCGCCGCTGCGGATCTTGATCTGCGCGATGCGCAGACTTGCTTTGAAAAGCGCCTGGAATTGCTGGAAAAGCGCGGGCTTGCCCCGGACAAATTTCAGTATGTGGCGCAATTTGGCCGCACTCTGGAATATTATACCGGCTTCGTATTTGATCTGCGTGTGCCGGATATGGGGGAACACGGGCAAATCGCCGGGGGTGGCCGTTATGACGCGCTGCTGCGGCGTCTGGGTGCGTCGCGCGATATTCCCGCCATCGGCAGCGCCATTCGCACTGAGTGGCTGCTAGAGGCAGTCGAGGCCGCGAAATGAGCCGCGAACCATTAATCCTGGGCATTCAGAGCAAAGGCCGCCTGGCGGAACAGACGCACGACTATCTTGCCGCCAGTGGGCTGGCCATCACCGGCGGTCAGGGGCGCGAATATACTGGCCGCATGCGCGGGATCGATAATATCGAAATCGTCTTTCTGCAATCGGGCGAAATTCCAGCCCAGCTTGAAGCCGGCGCCATCCATCTGGGCATTACCGGCGAAGATCTCTTGCGCGAAAAAACCCTGGATATGGACGCCTGCATGGCGCTGCTGAAACCGCTGGGGTTCGGGCGCGCCGATCTGGTGGTGGCTGTCCCGCGTGCCTGGATAGATGTGCGCAACATGGATGATCTGAACGAAGTATGTACAGATTTTCACCGGCGGCACGGGCGGCGGTTGCGCGTGGCGACAAAATATCTGACGCTGACGCGCGGCTTCTTTGCCGATCATGGCATTTCCGATTACCGCATTGTCGAAAGCCTGGGCGCAACCGAAGGCGCGCCCAATTCGGGGGCGGCGGAAGCCATTGTTGATATTACCTCCACCGGCAGCACTTTGACCGCCAACCATCTGAAAATACTCGATGATGGGCTTATCCTGCGCAGTCAGGCCTGTCTGGCGGCGTCTTTGACTGCGCGCTGGAGCGATAGCGCGCGCAGGGCGTTGCGCCAGATCCTGGACATGATGCAGGGGCGCAGCCGCGCCAATGATTTCAAGCTGGTGCAGTTCGCATCCGGCGGCAGCAAAAGCATGGCTAAGACACTGGCCGCGATGGAAAAAAACATGGGCTGCACTGTGCAGCTTGATGGCGCGGGAGGCAGCCTGCATTGCCCAACGGCACATCTCTACAAGGTCATGACACAGTTGCGCGATGCCGGATGCAGCCATGTCAGCGTGGCGCAACTCGAATATATTTTTGAGCCGCAAAACCTGCTGTATGATGATTTTATCACACGGCTGAACAGCCGGTAGAGAAACAAAATGAACAATAAAACAGGGAGACAGGATGATGGGCAGGCTGGAAGGCAAAGTGGCGACAATCACCGGTGCGGGTTCGGGCATTGCGCGGGCGGCGGCAAATATTTTTGCGCGCGAAGGCGCCAAGGTTGGCATTCTTGAACTGAAGGAAGATCTGGGAAAGGCCTGCGAGGCGGAAATTCGCGCAGCAGGTGGCGAGGCCACTTTTTTCCAGACAGACGTAACGAAGGACGCCAGCATTAAAGCGGGTATTGACGGCACGGCCGCAAAATATGGCAAACTTAATGTGCTGTTCAATTGCGCGGGCGGCTCCATCGCCGAAGACAGCAAAGTGACAGAGGTCGATTTGGGTGTGTGGGATTTCACCATGAATTTCGATCTCAAGGGGCCGTTTCTGTGTTGCCGCTACGGCATTCCGCATTTAATCGCAGCGGGCGGCGGGACCATCGTCAATGTCTCTTCCGCAGCCGCCCTGCAGGGCAGTTTTCCCGCCATGGTTTACGCCACCGCAAAAGGCGGCATCATCTCGTTCACACGCTCGCTTGCCGGGCAATTTTACCGCGATAATATTCGCGCCAATGCGATTTGCCCGGGCGTCATCATGACCGACAGGGTGAAAAACCGCTTTGGCGGCAATCTCGAAGGCGGCAACAGCGACCAGTCAAAGGCCGTCAGCGCCTTGGGCATGTCGCGTTATCCCTTTGGCGTTGGCCAGCCGGAAGACATCGCAATGGTGGCCCTGTTCCTGGCGTCCGATGAATCGCGCATGATCAATGGCGTCAGCCTTCCAGCAGAAGGCGGCATGTCAGCCTATTGAGGGAACAGGCTGCCACATGGCGTTGTAATGTGATGGCGCAAACATTCATTCCTGAAAACGATGCGCAGGTGCGCGATGTCGTGTTGATGGCATTGAATGCGCAAACATCGCTGCGCATTCATGGCCATGGCAGCAAGTCCGGGCTGGGTACGCCCGTCCAGGCAACGCACCAGATTGATCTGTCACGTCTCAATGGAATTATCTCTTATGCGCCCGGTGAACTGGTGCTGACCGCGCGCGCGGGAACCCCAATGGCGGCCATTTCGGCATTGTTGCGCGAACACCGGCAGCATCTGGCATTTGAGCCGCCGGACTGGGGGCCGCTGTTTGGGGCGGATGCGGGACGCGGCACGATTGGCGGCATCGTTGCCTGCAATGCCTCTGGCCCCCGCCGGTTCAAGGCGGGCGCGGCGCGCGATCATTTTCTTGGTTTCACCGCCATTAACGGACGCGGAGAAAGTTTCAGCGCCGGGGGAAAGGTGGTAAAAAACGTCACGGGCTATGATTTGCCAAAATTATTTGCTGGCGCCTATGGCGCGTTGGGCGTCATGACGGAACTCACCCTGAAAACCTTGCCTGCCCCGGCTGACAGCGCAACCCTTGTTCTATATGATCTGGATGACACGACCGCCCTTGGCGCGCTTCGGCGCGCGAGCGCCAGTACGCTGGAGCTTTCCGGTCTTGCCCATCTGCCTGCTTGCCTTACAGGCAGACGGGCGCAAACCCTATTCCGGATCGAAGGCCCGTTCGCTGCCGTGACGGATCGCCACAACCGTCTGAAAGCGCTGTTAAGGGAAACAGGAAAATCGGAAAGCCTGGGCACGGATGCGGCGCAACTGCAATGGCGCAGCGTACGCGACGCCCGTTTTTTTGAAGCAGATACCGCCCCATTATGGCGCCTGTCAGTACCACCGGAGGACGGCGCGCGGACCGTTTCGCAGATTGCGCCGCAAAAATATTACTATGATTGGGCCGGAGGATTGATCTGGTTGTTAAGCGACGATGCGCCGGGCGTACGTGAAGCCGTGAAAAAAACCGGCGGGCACGCGATGCTTTTTCGTGCTCCCGATCAGATTCGTAGAACCGTGCCGGTGTTTGAACCACCATCAACGGCGCTTGCCGCACTTGAGCAACGGGTGCGGCAAGCATTTGATCCCGCCCAGATATTCAATCCTTGCGCAGCGTGAGATTCACCAGATAAGCCGGTATATAACCGCGTCCGGCAACGCAACCTTTGCCTTTAGGCATACCTGTGTCAATACTGGCAGAACGATTTCAGGTGAAGCCGGGACGCCGCCCAATTCTTCCGCGTGAATGCCGCCACTTAAAAATAACGTCGGCATGCCGGCCGACTTTCCCCCGAATATATCCGTAAACAAACCATCGCCTATAGCCAGCACATGCGCAGGCGGCGCCTCACGACCCAGAATCCCGCCGAGCGCATCAAGACAAAGGCGGTATACGCCGGGATAGGGTTTGCCGAAATAGGTTACCGCCCCGCCCATGGCCTCATAGGCGCGCGCCACCGCACCTGCGCAATAAATCTGTTTGCCCCCACGCATCACAATGTCATCGGGATTGGCGCACACCATCGGCAAGTCGCGCGCCAGCATGTCCTTCAGTAGCTGGAGATAATCCTGCGGACTTTCATGTTCATCATCATACAATCCGGTGCATAGAACAAACTGGCTATTGCGCACATCGCCATATTCAATATCCAGCCCCTCTAACAGAGGCAGGTCGCGCTCTGGCCCGATATGAAGCAAAGTGGCGCCATAAAATCCATTGGCGATGGCCGATCTTGTGGCGTCACCCGACGTAATCAGGCGGTCATAATGGCCGCCATGCCCCGCCATATAACCCAGACCGGCAAGATGGCGGCTCACAGAGGCCGAAGGACGCGGGGCGTTGGACAGCAAGATGACCGGCTTACCGAGCCGCCGTAATTGAAGCAGGCACTCAGGCACGCCGGGATAGGGCGCCAGGCCATCATGCAGCACCCCCCACACATCACAGATAAAACCGTCTATATGGTCCCATCCTGGATGCATTCCCGCATGCATAAGCTCACGCATGCCCGAAAGCAGCATTACCCGCCCCGCTGGCGTGGAAAAATTATCTGTCTTTTTGACCATAATGTGGAATAGAGCGGGCTGGTCTTCCGCGCAATCTAAATTGACAATATTTTTGTGGGGGTAAGCGGCGTTGCCTGCAATTCGTCCGGCCCGCGTGAACGGCGCGGTTCGCCAAACAGGAAGCCCTGTCCGAAATCAAGCTCATATTCCAGCAAACCGACAACCGTCGCTTCTTCCTCGATCTTTTCCGCAATCAGGTCAATTCCAAACCGCCGCATCGCCTGTTTTATGTCCGTGGACAAAAACCGCGACCGCGCCTCGGCCATCCCGGTCAGAAGCGTTGATGCGGGAACTTTGATATAAGCGAAATGGCGGCTGGATAGTTCTTCAAGATCAATATCAAGATGGCTCAGATTATCCATGGAAAAACGATAGCCCTGTTTGGCCAGCCGGGCCAGTTGCCGCCATTCAAGCGCCGTATTGCCTTCCACCGTGGTTTGCGAAAATTCAAATATCATGGAGCCAGCAAGATCCTTGTTCTGTTCCATGAAATCGACAAATTGCGGAAAAAATCCCTGATCACGCAATGAATGCGCAGAGATATTACAGAATATGACCACACCACGATTGCGAACATGCAGACGCCGGATCAATTGAACGCAGCGTAACAACAAAAAGTTATCAATCGTGGATACTATGCCTGCGGCCTCGGCGACGCCAATATATTGCGCGGGCTCAATCAGTGTCCCGTCTATATTGCGTAGCCGCGAATAGCCTTCATAGAAACGGACCTTGCGCTGCGGCAAACTGACAATGGGCTGCAGATACAGATCAATGCGATTTTCCTCCAGCGCCTCGTTAAGCGCGCGCAACGTGACTTCTGGTTTTTTCAAGGCCCTGCGGTCACCCGCTGACCTTTGCGCCTGCATCAAGCCCGGAACGCCCGCATTTTGCGAGGGCGTTTCAGGTGCATCGCGTTTTTCAGCAAGACGTTGCAACAAGCCTTCCAGAACCCGCATTTCATTGACGATTTCGCGGTTGGATTTCAGATCCAGCGCGTCAAACATTTCCGCCAGATGGCCAGTTTCGCGTATCGCACGGTCGATCTCCAGTTGCAGCGATATCTGGCCATTAGCCAAACCGTTCATTTTTCGTTGGAGCGAACGTGCTTCGGTAGCGGCGTCGATGCGAATATGCACCAACCCGCAAAGTAAGAATAAATTCATGCCGAGTCCCACCGCCATCACACCCGAAATATCCAGCGCGCTTGGCAAAAGGGCGGTCATCACAACGGAGACAATGAGATAGGATCCGACCGTCAATATACTTGAAAGAGAATTCATGCTAGCTGCTTTGATCTGTTCACGAAATTACATCTTTCACAGTCTTTCCCAATTGGTTTGATATATGGTTAATCTCATGAAAATAACTTTCCAGGAGGCCCGATGCGGCGGTTGACCATGGCTGCGATCCAAATGGCTTGCACCCCGGACAGAACCCATAATATTGCCCATGCGGACACCCTTGTGCGGGCCGCTGCGGCGCAAGGCGCAAGGTTAATTCTGTTACCGGAATTATTTGAAACACCCTATTTCTGCAAGGACATGGACCCCGCTCACCTCGCGCTTGCCAGCCGGACGGAAGATAATCCGGCGATTACCCATTTTAGGGCCCTCGCCGCCGAACTAGGCGTGGTTTTGCCGATCAGTTTCTTCGAAAAGGCCAGGAACACCTATTTCAATAGTCTGGCCATGTTGGATGCCGATGGCGCCATTGCGGGAATTTACCGCAAATCTCATATTCCTGATGGACCCGGCTATTCTGAAAAATATTACTTTGCGCCCGGGGACACGGGCTTTCGGGTCTGGAACACGCAAGCCGGTCGCATTGGCGCGGCCATCTGCTGGGATCAATGGTTTCCGGAAGCCGCCCGCATCATGGCGTTAAACGGGGCTGAGGTTATTTGCTACCCCACCGCTATTGGCTCCGAACCGCACGACCCCAGCATCGACTCATGCGATCATTGGCGACGGGTGATGCAAGGCCATGCCGCAGCGAACATGACGCCCGTCCTCGCATCAAACCGGATCGGTCGCGAGCAAGGCGCCAGTTGCGCCATAAATTTTTACGGATCGTCCTTTATAACCGACAATTTCGGCGCAATTACCGCCGAAATGGACCGCAATACAGAAGGAATATTGATCTCCACCATCGATCTGGACGTCTGCGAACGCCAAAGGCGCGAATGGGGGCTGTTTCGTGATCGCCGCCCGCCATTATATTCGGACTTGCTCACGTTAAATGGCGGGATATCCTGATGCGGGCGCACGAATCGCTACCAGCGATGGTAGAATAGGGGAAGTCATCTAAATGCACATGCTGCTCTTTATTATCGGCGGCTTCATGATGGTGCTGGGCCTCAGCTCCCTGGTTGTGCAAGACCCCGGTAAAGGCCTTGCTTTCATATTAGTGTTAGTATTGGTCGCTGTCATCACCGCCGCCATAGTACGCGCTGATGATCATGCGCCGCCATCGCCGGATGATGATTAGTTAATCTGTTATTCAGCACATGTTCTAGAATTCTTCGACCATAACCGCAGATTTCTGGTTTTATTGTTTATTATCCATAACCTGCGAGGAGACTGCGCATGCATATCGGAATTTTGACTGGGGGGGGCGATGTCCCTGGGCTAAACCCCTGCATCAAATCGGTTACGCGGCAGGCGTTGCGCCTGGGCTGGCAGGTAACCGGATTTCGCCGGGGATGGGCGGGGCCGCTATCATTCAATATCGATGATCCTGACAGTGCAAAGGACTGGCTCTTTCCTTTGGATGCAAACGCTGTGCGCACGATTGATCGCAGTGGCGGAACCATTTTGCACACCTCGCGCACCAACCCAGGAAAAGTCAAACGGGCAGAGGTTCCGGGCTTTATTGACATCTCCAAACTGCCCGTCAACAAGGACGCAACGATTGATTGCACACAACATGTTCTTAAGGTGCTGGAACATTTGAAGATTGACGCGTTGGCGCCAATTGGCGGCGACGACACATTATCCTACGCCGCGCGGCTTGGGCGTGAAGGGGTGCGGGTCATGTCAATTCCAAAAACCATGGATAATGATGTGTTCGGCACGGATTACTGCATAGGTTTTTCGACAGCCGTCAGCAGATCTGTTGAATTTATCACAGCTTTGCGCACCCCGACAGGAAGCCATGAACGCATTGCCGTGATCGAACTGTTTGGTCGAAATTCCGGAGAAACTGCACTCATTTCAGGATTTCTTGCTGACGCGGACCGCGTGGCCATACCCGAATGCACCATCGATATAGACCGGCTGGCGACGCAAATTATTGCCGACAGGGCTGCAAACCCATCAAATTACGCGATTGTTGTTGTCTCGGAAGGCGCCATCATACAGGGAGGAAGCGTGATTGAACGGGGCGAGGCCGACGCCTATGGCCATCGCAAGCTTGGCGGCATCGGCGAAATCATCGGAGAAGAACTGAAACGCCGCACGGGCGTTAATATTGTCAGCCAGTCCTTAGCCTATCTGATGCGCGCCGGAAGTCCTGATGCCCTGGACCGGATGGTTGCCGCCAGCTATGGCGCGATGGCGGTGCAATTGTTGGCGGATGGCGAACAGGGCAAGATGATGGCGATCCGTGACGGCAATTACACCACTGTTCCCATCGACACCTGCATTCAGGGAGAGCGCCGGGTTGATGTTGGCGCTTTATACGATATTGCTGAATACCGGCCGCAAATTGCCCATATACGAGGCAAGCCCATGTTCCTATATTGAACCGGGGGATAAGTTTGGTGTGTGTGGCCCAATGATCCTATTGCAATGGAAACCGAGTGTGATCCGAGACCGGCATCTTAAACGCAGAACTTTTGCTGTGGCGCCCCCCAGATGGTTGCGGGGTGGTGTGCTTGGCGCCCTGATCCTGCTTGCGGCATGTTCTGATCCCGCATCTGATGCGGGTGGCGCCCCCCCAACCGCCGCGACACCAAAGCCCCGGGCCGCCGCACCCGTTATTGCAGCGGTTCAGTATAGCCCATCCCTTTATGGAAATTATCTGGCAGCGATTCACGCCCGTTCACAAAATGACAGCACCGCCGCCGCGGATTTTATGAACAAGGTTTTGGCGGCCGACCCCAAAAATATCAATGTCCTGCAGATGGCGTTTCTACTGAATGTGCAGGATGGCGCGACCAAGCAGGCCTTGTCCCTGGCCAAACAGCTTCTTGAGGCGCAGCCAGATAATCAACTGGCCCAAATCAGCCAGATCAGCGAGGCATTCCGTAAGCACGACTATGCGCTGGCGAAAACCCAGATTGGCGCACTTGACGAACAGGGGCTTGGGGAGTTGCTGAAGCCCATGCTGGGCGCCTGGGCTGAAGTCGGCCTGGGGAATATGGATGCCGTCTTGAACTCGCTGGACCCTGTATCCAAACGAAAATCGTTCCAGCCTTTTTACAGCTTCCACCGGGCGCTGGTTGCTTCGCTTGCCAATCGCGATGCGCTGGCGGAACAGTATTTTACCGAACTGCTTGACGATTCGGGAAATCGTTCCATCCGTGCTGCGCAGGCATTTGGCGCCTTTCTCGAAACGCGGAATCAATATCCCCGCGCGGTCGAGGTCTACCGCAGATTCCTGCTGCCAGCGCAGCCGCACCCTGTTCTTACCGCCGCACTGGCGCGCAACGAAGCCAGACAGCCTGCGCATCTGTTGATTAATGACGCCACCATGGGCGCAGCCGAAGTGCTATATGGTCTTGCCAGCGTTTTGAGCCAGGACCCGGCGCCCAGCCACTTGCCACTGATTTATTTACGGCTGGCCATACATATTAATCCTGAATTTGAAGAGGCCAAATTTCTGTTGGCAGGGATTCTAGAGAGCCTGTCACGCCATGAAGAGGCCATTGCCCTGTATTTCAGCCTGCCGGAAACCTCACCCCAGTTTGAAACCGCCCGCATTCAACTCGCGCTAAATGAAGCGGCTTTGGGCCGCACGGATGACGCGATCAAAAAACTGCGTCAATATACCGAAAAATATCCGGACCGCTCTGCTCAAGCGTTACTATCGCTGGCGGACCTGCTGCGCACCCATGAACGTTATGAAGAGGCCATCCCCGTCTATGATAAGATCATTGCCGGGTTAAGCCCCATCAAGCCGCATCATTGGCAAATGATCTATGCGCGCGGCATCACACTGGAGCGGGCGGGTAAATGGCCGCTGGCGGAACGCGATTTAATGCACGCCCTGAAGTTGGAGCCTGAGCAACCGAATGTGCTCAACTATCTGGCCTATAGCTGGATAGATAAAGGCCTCAATCTGGAACGCGCCAAAACCATGATCGAAAGCGCCGCACAGCAACGCCCGGATGATGGCGCAATTATCGACAGCCTTGGCTGGATTCAATATCGCACCGGTGATTTTATCCGTGCTGTGGGAACATTGGAGAACGCCATCAGCCTAATTCCACAGGATGCCGTCATTAACGATCATCTTGGGGACGCTTACTGGCAGGTAGGACGCCGGCTGGAGGCGCAATTCCAGTGGAGACGCGCTTTATCGTTCGAGCCATCCGAGGAGGTCAGACGCGGCATCGAAAAGAAACTGCAATCCGGACTGGAGAGCATCACTGTTCCACTCAAACCAGTGATGACCCGTGCACAATAGTCCTGAACTATTCCATCTTATGGCGCCTGCCAAACTGAACCTGTATCTGCATGTTCTTGGGCGCATCGGCGAATATCACAGACTTGAAAGTTTGGTCGTCTTTACGAGGTTCGGTGATCAACTTAATGTAAGTCCCAGCAACGGGCTAAGCTTGGATATACAGGGCCCCTTCGCCTCAGAATGCGGTCCCATTGAAGAAAATCTTGTAATGCGTGCGGCGCACAAACTTGCGGCCTATGCCCACGCGCCTGCCGGCGCCAAAATGACCCTGTACAAAAATTTGCCGGTCGCCAGCGGCCTGGGCGGAGGCTCATCTGACGCCGCCGCCGCTATCCGGCTATTGATGTCACTATGGAATTTAGACATTTCCGATGCAAAGATCATGGATGTGGCGTTAAGTCTGGGCGCCGATGTGCCGGTATGTCTGCGCCACTCGCCCACTCTCGTCCGCGGCATGGGAGAAAAACTGCGCGATGCGCCCGCCTTGCCGCCCTTGTATGTGCTGCTGGTCAATCCAGCTATTACATTACCAACGAAAGCCGTGTTTGAAAAACTGAACGGACGGTTCGGGCCGCTTTCGCAGCCCCTGCCTCTGCAAATCTGCGATTCGAAAAAACTGATCCGTGTCCTTACCTCACGCCGCAATGACCTGCAGCCCGCAGCGATAGAACTCGCGCCGGAAATTCAAACCGTGCTGGATATGCTCTCATCACAGCAGGGGTGCCTGATCTCGCGCATGTCAGGTAGCGGCCCGACCTGTTTCGGCCTGTTTATAAGTGCCGGAGAGATAGCGGCCGCAGCCCGTGCGATTGCGCGCGACAAGCCTGCCTACTGGCTTGCTCAAACGCGCCTGGCCTGAAAAACCCTGCCTATTTCGCAAGCTCGCATGAGCGGCGGGAGGCAGCCTCCACGGCCGTCTCCATCAGTTTTTGCAAGCCATCGGGCCGCATCAGCACTTCCAGGGCAGCGGCCGTCGTCCCACCCGGACTTGTGACATTTTCCCGCAATTCGGCGGCGGGCAAATCAGATTGCGCCAGCAGCGCCGCAGCGCCACTGATTGTTTGTTTTGCCAGTAAGTAGGCAAGATCCGCATCCAGCCCCACCTTCTCGCCAGCCTTGGCCAGTTCTTCAACGAGCAAAAACAGATAGGCCGGGCCGCTGCCGGACACGGCTGTTACTGGGTCCATCAAGGCTTCATCATCTATCCATGCGACGTTACCGACCGCATCCATCAGTCCATGAGCAAGCTGTCTTTGCGCCGCAGTCACTTGTGGATTGGCGCATAAGACGGTCATGCCCTGCCCAATTGCGGCAGGCGTATTCGGCATCGCCCTGACAATGGGCGCATTTTTGAAATATTGTTCAAAAAAGCCGATGGGTTTACCCGCCGCGATGGACAGCACGAGCGCACCCCGTGCAAGCGGAATAAATTGCGGCAGTACCGTTTGCATCGCCTGGGGTTTGACTGCCAGCACCAACGCGGCTGCATCCTGCACCCCGGCGATGCTGGGATTAAGACGAACCGGCTGCTCAGCCACCAACGCCAGCAGCTCGGCGCTTGGTAACGGCTCAAAAATAACCAATTGCCAGGGCGAAACGCCGCGTCCAAGCCAGCCGCGCAACAATGCGTCGCCCATTTTGCCGGCGCCCACCAGCACTAGCGAACCGTCAAAAGACATATGCGTCTTTGAAGATGTGCTCACGCTTCTCCCATGGTCTCCATCATGCAGGCATTGACCGCCTCACTGGCGGGCAGGCCACCCCACAGCACATATTGCAGCGCCGGAAAGAAGATCTCACAGGCTTCCAGCGCCAGATCAATAATATCTTCCGCCTGTCCCGGGGACATCTGCGCCCCGCGCATTGGCACACCATAGCGGAACATCACCACACGCTCTTCTTCCCACCAGTCAAAATGTCCCAGCCAGTTGCGCGCATTGACCAGAGCCAGCAGGTGAAACACCTCGTTCTGGCGGGACTCTGGCACTTTTGCCTCGAACATCAGGGTTAATTGCACTGCGTCGCAATCGGTCAGATAGTTGAACCCCAAACGAAAATCAGTCCATTTGCCGCCGCCGATGAGGGTTAGTTCATCATCCGACTCCCGTTCATGGGGCCAATTACGGACCCCGGCAACCTGCTCGATCATGTCGATCGGACTGAATTCCTGTTGTCTGTAGTGGAATGTATCAAAGGCCGGACTGTTGCTGCTCATGTGCGGCTCCCTCTGTGTGACGGAAAAGTCATCGAACCTGTCCAGATTTGGTGGTCAATATGACCACTACCACAAGAGAGTGTAGCTGGCCGCGACTGCTCCGTCCATGCAGCAATTGCATAAAAGTGAAAAAGTTTGTGGAAATCCTGATGAAGCGCGGCGGATAACTGAAACGCCCCGCGAAAAACATGCTTGACAGATCCCCTTCTGAATTATGATCATAGATTACGGTAGCCATATAAAAACCAGGGAGAGAGCCATGATACCCAGAGGGGCCATTTCCGCCGATAGCCATGTGTCGGAGCCACCGCATTGCTACATCGATTTTATCGATCCGAAATATCGCGCCGACGCGCCGCGCATCGAAGCGCGGCCGGATGGGTCCGAGCATTATGTGATCAAGGATCTGAAACGCAATATCCCTCTGGCGCTGCTGGATGGGGCTGGTTATTCGATCCCGGACCGCAAGGCGCGGGTTGATAAAATCAAATTTTCAGAGACAAGACCGGCGGGCTGGGACCCCAAGGCGCGCGAGGCCGACCAGAACCGCGATGGCATTGCCGCCGAGGTGCTGTATGCCTCGGTGGGCATGGCGCTGTGCACCCATCCGGACCCGGATTATAAGAACGCCTGCATGCAGGCCTATAATCGCTGGCTGCAAACGTTTTGCGGCGGGCTTCCCAACCGGCTGTTTGGCCTCGCCATGACGGCGATGCTTTCCGTCGATAGCGCGATTGAAGATTTCCGCCGCGCCAAGGAAATGGGTTTTGTCGGCATGATGATGCCTGGCGAGCCGGTGCATGAGGATTATGACCATCCGTCTTATGACGCGCTGTGGGAATGCGCCGCCGATCTGGGTCTGCCGATCTGCTTTCACATACTGACTTCGAAAAGCGGGGGCATGTCGCGCAAGAGCAATCCGGTCCGCGGCCATTCCATGAACAGCTTCATGACCATTATCCGCGCGGTGCAGGATGTAATCGGCATGATGGTGCTGGGCGGCGTGTTTGAGCGCCATCCGAAGCTGAAACTGGTCTGCGCCGAGGGCGATGCGGGCTGGATGCCGCATTACATGTATCGCATGGACCATGCCGCGAATTTCAATTTTGTGGGCGGGCTTGTGCGGGGGCTATCCAAATCACCCAGCGAATATCTGAAATCAAATGTCTGGATGACTTTTCAGGATGACTGGATTGCATTCGAAACCGCCCATCTGCTGAATGACAGGCAGTTGATATGGGCCAATGATTATCCGCATACGGATTCCACCTGGCCGCGCTCACAGCAATTGCTGTCAGAACATGCCCGTAAGCTTACCGAGGCGCAGCGTCAGAGAATTATGCGCGATAATGTGGCGGCGCTGTTCAACCTGCCCGCCGGCAATGAATCCTGGCAAATGAACAAGATGGCGGCGGAGTAAACGCCGCCATCCTGTTTTGTCATCTCATGGGTTGCCGGCATTGGCGCGATTGGCCGGGCCCGTTCATTCCGGCGTCTGCCTCACCGGAACGGCCGGAAGCAGTTGCGGATTTCGTTTGTGAACAGTTCCGGCTGTTCCCATGCGGCGAAATGGCCGCCTTTGTCCAACTCGTTCCAGTGGACAATGTGCTTGATGCTTTTTTCAGCCCAGCGGCGTGAGGCGCGGAATATTTCTTTCGGATATATGCTCACCCCGACGGGCAGGTCTATCTTGGTGGTGCTCAGCGCGCCGCGAAAACTTTCCCAATAGAGCCGCGCCGAGGACGCGCCATTTCCCGGCAACCAGTACAGCATGATATTGTCGAGCATCTCGTCCAGGCTAAGCACATCTTCGGGGTTGCCGCTATTGTCGGTCCAGGCCCACATTTTTTCATAGATCCAGGCGGCCTGACCGGCGGGGGAATCGGCCAGCCCATAGCCCAGAGTTTGCGGGCGTGTCGATTGTTGCTTGGAATAACCTGAATCCCATTCCTGATAATAGGACATCGCCTCCACCGCCGACTTTTCGGCAGGCGTCATATCGCCCATTTCATCAGCGCCGGGAAAAATGAACAGCAGGTTCACATGAATGGCGGCGCAGCCCGCCGGTTTGGCGACGCCGATGGCCGTAGTGACCGCCGCCCCCCAATCACCGCCCTGCGCCACCCATTTGGTATAGCCAAGGCGCGTCATCAGTTTGCCCCATGCATCGGCGATGTGCGCGACGCCCCATCCCGTCGTTTTGGGTTTGGCGGAAAAGCCATAGCCGGGCAGCGACGGCGCAATGACATGAAACGCATCCTCGGCCTTACCGCCATGCGCAACCGGATCGGTCAGCGGACCGATGACCTTCATGAATTCAATCACTGATCCGGGCCAGCCATGGGTAATGAGCAGCGGCATGGCATTCGGGTGTTTGGAGCGGATATGCAGAAAATGAATATCCAGCCCGTCAATTTCAGTTTTGAACTGCCCCAGCCCGTTAAGATGCGACTCAATGCGCCGCCAGTCATATTTATGACGCCAGTGGTGACACAGCGCCTGCACCTTGGCCAGCGGCGCGCCCTGCGTCCAGTCGTTCACCACTTCG
>Ga0073924_1000157_pt1 | contig 14312 bp, 8 predicted proteins | sample GWRWT4_14Oct14_FD_70957 | JGI IMG/M metagenome (GOLD analysis project Ga0073924, IMG submission 70957) | Sand microcosm microbial communities from a hyporheic zone in Columbia River, Washington, USA - GW-RW T4_14-Oct-14 | ecosystem: Engineered > Artificial ecosystem > Sand microcosm >...
CGGATCATAAAACGCCGTGCCGCGCACAAAGGCGTTGAAATTGCGCCAGGTGGCGCCCACTTCCGAGGTCGCCTTCAGGGGGCTGGAGAACACGTCCCACTGGCCGTAATTCAGATTGCCATCGTCGCCATTGATGGGGCCGCCTTTTTCAACGCCCGAAGCGTCACGGACCTTGCAGCCGCCCTCACCCTCCTGGAGATTTCGGCAATCGCGCGCGCTGGTGCGCATGGACGCGCCAGCAGAAAGCGTCGTATCGACCGAGCCGCTCACCTCGCCATAAGTATAATTAACGGCGCTGGCGGAACCCGCCGTCAGCGCCAATACCGCAACAGCGGAACCGCTCATTACAAGACGATTCCGCAACACCCGCCGTGCGGGCGTGTTCAACAATCCGGACACACGTGCCTCCATTCTTGGTTTTTTCAAGCCCGCCGGCAGCGTTTGTTTGATGCTGTCCTGACAAGCCTCATGCCTCACCTGTCACAACGCCAGAAAAAGGCGTCGTCTGTCAACCCTAAGGCGCGGACGAAAACCGGATCATGGTCACTTAGTTGGTAACTATGACATATTTCCCACGCCTGGCGCCCCGTTGCTATAGCGATCTATCAGCAAAGATGCCTCCAAAGCGAAAAAGGCGCTTCATTTTTAACGAATCATTCATTGATGCGCACAAATGAAGTGCTTGCCATCGGCCCACTTCAACGGATAAGAGAAGGCATATTTATCGGGCGCGTAGCTCAGTGGGAGAGCACCTCGTTGACATCGAGGGGGTCGCTGGTTCAATCCCAGCCGCGCCCACCAGTCTGTACTTGCTAATTCCAAAAGCCGAAGGCGCGGGGCCATATTGCCGCCATCGACCAGAACGTCACGGCCAAAGTAAGACGGCATGAAGGAAGTTTTTCTGCGGGTTCCTTGCGGGTCGCGGAAGGGGACATGCAAGTGCTCCGGCGCCTTGTAGAACATAAACTGATCCCTGACCGTTTTACTGAACTTACGATGAAGGACATTACCCGGCGCAAGGCCTTGCTTTTTAATCACTACTTCTGGGTGCGCGATTTCAGGAAAGCCCGCGAGGTTGTGTGGAATGTGCCGCACGGTGAACGGGACGTCATGTTTTATGTAAGAGCGATTGCTGCGTTCGCAGCGTACGGAATAGGAAAATAGTGACTCGCTGCGAAAAATTTGAGAGCTTGACTACTACGGGTAAATTACTTGGTACAATACTAATTCCGCCGGGCCGGATCAATCCTTGTACTTTTTGTTTATATACGCAACGCGGTCACGAAGTGCTTGTTTGCGCATTTCAATTACACTATCGCTGCTCAAAAGAGCGGGGGCTTCGTGCATAATCCTTCGTAGCGATTTCTTTGCAAAGTCCTGTTTGAGCAGTCTGTATGGCGTTTTGATGATGTCTTTGAAATCTGGCTTGTTCGCATCCCAAAAGGTTGGCTGGATCAAATGCGATGCATAAGGCACCTCTATGGATTTAAACCAGTCTTCCCATTTAAACCGGTGATGGTGGAGGAAGTTAACGGGAATCCAAGGGGTGCGCATGGCGTCCGCAAGGATCGCGCCGTGCATCGCTTCGGTTATCACTAGCGATGCAGTTTGTACTGTATCGATGAAAGTATCGAAGGGCGCATCCGGGCTGAGATACGTCAGGCCCAAATCCGCGCATATACTCTTCAGACCCCTACCAGAGCTCCAGCCTGAATTAACATGCGGAATAAAAACGGTTCCCTCTCTTGCCCCGGATGGTTTCGGCTGATGGAAGTCTGCCAAGAGAATAGCTCCATCACATATTCCTTTCTCGACGGATAGGCCCAAGACATCAGCCGAATCTGGCCCCCGGACACAGACAAAATCCCAACTATCGTCAAATTGGTTTTCAACCGTCCCATACCCTACGCCGGAGGAGAAAACGATTTTACGCTCGTAGTGAGCTATCTTGGCCACGTTTTTATCATTAATAATCGTCCCGATGCCAATGAGACATTTTTTTGGGCTTTGAATGAGTGTTGGGTGAAAAAGCTTGCCGAGTAATAATGGATTTATGTCATCGCCAAAATTACGAGATCCATGAATTACGCCAAAATCCATATAATAAAATATTGCCACGAGACACTCCTAAATCTGAATAAAAGTTAACTCAGTAAATAAAAATTAACTGCACCTAACATGATAATCCGTACTTCACGCAACATTTTGCGCAGAAATTCTTTAGAAGTATTTGCGATCTACGCCTTATTTCGTCCCAATGAACGGATAAGAGTTAAAAAACGCGCTTCGGTGCCAATAGGGTACCCACTTAGTTTCCACAGTATCCCGTGAACAATCACATAAGTAAAAGCGCCGACAATTACCGAACTGCCTAATCGTAAAAACATCGGAAATTTCATTATATCCACTAAACCTGCATGGTGATACGCCCACATTACGCAAACCATGATGATGGCGCTTGCTATACTTCGCCATGAATGCAGGATTGGCTGGAAAAAGGGAACTTTGATGGCCCTTATCAAGCGCAAGTTACTAATGAGAAAATATGTAAGGCCAGATATAACGCGCCCCCCTATGATCCCCGCGAATCCCCAAAAAATGACGCCGGTAAAAATAGCGGTCAGCCGGACGATAAAAAATATGATTTCCGAATTGAACAGATCGCGCGTGCGGCCTGTCGCCATGCACACGCTTGCCGCCGTGGCGGCAACTGTTTGAAGGCCAATAACCGGTGTTAGAATCTGTATCATTGGCACGATAACAAGCCATTTTTCGCCCACCAGCAGACGTACAATATCTTCCGCGAGAAAGGCGAATCCGAAAGTTGCGGGAAGGGTTATTGCCGCGAGGACGGAGGTGGCTTCGAGCACATTAGCTCTGAGTTTTTCCGGCTCGTGCGCCATTTCCGAAAAGGCGGGAAACAGGGATTGGGTTAGCGGCCCCACCAATTCACCCGTTGGCAGGGTTGTCAGTTCTTCCCCAATGCGGTAATAGCCGACATGCTTTGTATCCAGAAAACCGCCGACAATAAAATTGTCAAGACGCGTATTTAGCGCCGACAGGATCGAGACGCCGGACAGCCAGGCGGTGAATCCAAAAATTTCCCGCACCCGTCCAAGGCTCCATCGCGGCAGATAGGGCCGCATCGCATAGCCCATGCATAAACCAATCAGGCTGGACGCCATACTGCCGATGATAAGCGCCCAATAATTCTGGTAAATCACCGCTATGGTCACAGTGATGGCCGCCGAGAATATTTTGCTGGTAACGTTGTTAATGAATACCGGCCGGTAATTCAGATTTTTCTCAAATTCAATAAAACGCGGGTTCATCAGGCCCTGGATAAGCGGCTGCAGGGCGATAATGTATATGACATTCTCCAGCCGCGGCTCGTTCATAAGGGCTGGCAGAAAGCTGGCCGAAATTACGATGACGAGGGAAATGACCCCCGACCGGATAAGTCCCAGGGTCCAGGCCGTATCGTAAAGATCACGGCTTTCATCACGAATTTTAATCAGGGCGCTCCCCAGATTGATGGAAGTAATGCCCTCAATGATCGCCAAAAACGATACGGCCAGTCCGACCAGACCGAAATCTTCGGGAACCAGCATGCGCGCCAGCACCATCGTGCTGAACAGCCCGATGAAACGGATCAATAGACGCATGGCGAACAGTGTCGCAGCCCCGCCGGTGATGCGCTTTCCTAAACTCATGCCCGGAAAATATCCCTAAATACTTTCAATATCATAACTTTGGCCAATCAATAAGATTGGCGGCGCCCCTATTTCCACGCAAACACCGGCTGTTCCAGATGATCCACGCGGGTGTGCCGCCCGTGTATGCACACTTCGCGGAACTGATACATCACGGCGGCGGTCGGCGCATGCACGAAACTGTCTTCGACCAGCAGGCGGATAACCGGGCGCGCGCTTTCGGGGATGTTAAAAAACACGGGGGAATCCGGGCGGTTCAACTCCGAGAAACTGACATGATGGATGGAGGCGACCTCGGCCGGGTTGGGGACAGGTTTTGCCCCCAACCCCGCCCAGATCACCACCGGCGTAATCAGATAGCCCGAACGGGTGGGATAATCATCCAGCATCCCGATCACATGATGCGGCGCGATATCCAGGCCGATTTCCTCGTGCATTTCACGCAGCGCGGCATCTATGGGCGTTTCACCCTTGTCCAGCCGCCCGCCGGGCAGCGCCCACTGCCCCGCATGGGCGTTCAGGCGCGGGGCGCGGCGCGTCAGCAGAATGGCGCCCTCGCCCGCGTCATTGGCGGCAATCACCAGCGCCACGGCGGCGTGTTTCAGCCCCTCGCCAGCATGATTGCGGCTTTCGAAATCCGTGACATTGCGCGTAACGTGATCGCGCAATGCGTCATTTGCCTGCCAGGATGGGGTCAAACCGAATACTCCTTTGCGATTTCGCGCAGTTTGAATTTCTGGATTTTGCCGCTGGCGGTGCGCGGCATTTCCGCAATCACTTCCAGGCGCTCCGGCAGATAGTTGCGCGCCAGTTTCGCGTCTTTCAGATAGGCCACCATATCCTCAAAGCTGAGCGCGGCGCCGGGCTGTAGCGTGACAAAGGCGCAGCCGCGTTCGCCCAGCCGGTCATCCGGCATGCCAACAATCGCCGCATCGGCAATTGCGGGGTGCCGGTACAAAAGCTCTTCCACTTCCACCACGGGAATATTCTCGCCGCCGCGAATGAGAATGTCCTTGGCGCGCCCGGTGATGCGGATATAGCCATCTTCATCCATGCGCGCATAATCGCCGGTGTCAAACCAGCCATCGGCGTCCGTGCCGTGCATTTCCGGTTTTTTCATATAGCCCACAAAGGCCGAACAGCCGCGCGATTGCAGCAGGCCTTCGGTATTGAGTGGCGCAACCTTGCCTTTTTCATCGACAATACGCACCTCAACGCCAGGCAGCGGTTTGCCGTCTGTATTGAAGACTTTTTCCATCGGGTCACTGGGCTGTGTCGTCGTCACCGCGCCATTTTCGCTCATGCCCCAGCCCGACAGAACATTGATATCCAGATCCCTGCTGGCGTTTTCCGCCAGTACGCGCGGAATAGGCGCACCCGCACAGAGGAAGTTTTTCAGGGTGCTGATATCATAATCGCGCACCTGCGGCGTGCCCGCCAGATCGGCCAGGAAGGGCGTCGACGCCATAGTGTAGGTCACGCGTTCTTCCTGAATAAGCTGCGCCGCAACCCTCGCGTCCCACACATCCTGATACACCACCTTGGCGCCAATCAGCAGCGGCATGATGACCCCGTACAGAAATCCGGTCTGATGCGCCAGCGGTGACGACATCAAAATCACATCGCGTTCACCCAGCGCCAGGCGTTGCGCATAGGGCAGGGCGTTGGCCAATTGCGTATTGGCGGTGTGCATCACGCCCTTGGGCTGGCCCGTGGTGCCGGAGGTGTAGAGCATTTCATTGACGTCATTGGGGCTCATTTTACGCGCCGCAAAAATCGCGGGGCCATCCATTTCGTCTTCGTGGCGGCGATTGAGAAAATTTTCCTCAAAGCTTTGCGGCCCTGTTCCACCAAGCACAAATATATGTTCAAGGGCCGGCAAGTCCTTGCGCAGGCCCGCCATCATCGCGCCGTGATCGAAACCGCGAAATTCCCGCGGCACGAAGATCGCCTTTGTTTCGGCGAACGACAGCATGAAGGAAAGTTCGCGTTCGCGAAAAATCGGCATCACCGGATTGCTGATGGCGCCAATGCGTACACAGGCCAGGTGCAGGGCGGCGAATTCCCACCAATTGGGCAGTTGAAACGACACCATATCGCCCTTGCCGATACCGTAATGCACCAGGCCAAGCGCAATGCGTCTGGAAAGAATATCCAGTTGACGATAGGAAACTGTTTCGCGGCGTCCGCCCCGCATGGTGTTTATGCCGGTTATGGCCACGGCGTCCGGGCGTTGCGCGGCCAGCCTATCCAGCGCGTCTGTCACCAGCATGCTGGGCCACAGGCCCGTGGCCTTCATCGCGTCAATGCGGTTTTGTGGCAAAATCATTTTAAGATCAACCGGCATGCACACCCCCTGTTCCTGTTTTTTTCAAGAATAACGGCAAACACCCGTGATTGTCACGAGCAGGTTGCGCTGGCCAGATCATGCCGCAAGGACGCTGGTTCAGGCAAAAAAACGCCCCCCGGGGGCATGTGACCCGGGGGGCGGAGAAACACCCGTTTGGCGCGCCGGCCACGCCGTGCGCGACAGGATGAAACCAGCCTATTCGGCGGCGATCTGCGCGCCCTTGCCGAACATGTTGATACCTTTCAGATAGCGGATGCCTTCTTCGGCAATTTCATCGCCGACCATGCTTTCGCCTTCGGCATGCAGTTCCTTCATGTCGACGAACGCGGCATAATAGGGCGCGGTGCGCTGGGTGATAATGCCGGCCTTGAGCAGCGTCTTGATCACGGTGCGGAAAATATTGGTGCTTTCCTGCATTTGCTTGCGGTGGAAATCATCGGTGAAGGCTTCAAACATCGCCGACTGTACGTCCTGCCATTTAAGGCCAACCTCGGCGTAAATATGCTGCTTCTGCTCAGGATCGCTGAAGTTTTTCAGCACCAGATCGAACGTGTCACGCAGCCAGTCTTCGACCGTATCACGCAGTTCAGGCTCCATATGCGGGATGGTCTTGTCGGCCCAGATCTTGCCGAATTTATGGTGGAACGCCTCATCGGTCATGGCCAGCTGCACCAGCTTCACCAACAGCGGATCATTGCCAAACTGATAGTAAGAAGCGAACAGACCCATCGCAAAGCCTTCCAGCATCATCTGTAGACCGACGATTTTTTTCCAGACCTGATCGGTCGTGACAACATCCACCAGCAGGCCGCGCAACACGCCGGTCACCGGCGCCGGCGCACCAAAGCGTGCGGCAATATATTTGGTAAAGCCGGTCACATGGCGGGCCTCTTCGCGGCATTGATTGGCGCAATATTCCTGCGCGCCGGGATCAAGCAGCATGTGACACAGATTGGCCGACATGTTCAGCGCCGCCTGTTCGCCATGCAGAACCGTGGACAGCAGATGGTGTTGCACCCGGTTGTTAAGATGGATTTTCTGTTTTTCGGTCAGCTTTTCCACAATGCCGGTGTTCATTTCCGGTGTCAGTTTCGGCTGCACAATATATTCGTTTTCAATATCAAACGGCGCACTGAAATCGATATAGCGGGTATCCAGCGGATCCCAGAAATGGTCATTGGTGGCGGAAATGATTTTGTCAAATGCGCTGGAGCGTTGGCCATAACGGGCGGGGTCCAGCATCGGCGGAAAATCATGGGCGCTGACTGTTCTGTAGACGGTGGCTTCCTTGCTCATTGGGTGCTCCTCATCATGGTTGTATCGCAGGTTTCTATGCGCTTGCATCAGCAAGGCTTGGCTTACTTGATAGTATGGTCAATAGCAGCGCCGGAGTCAACAAAAAATGACGCATGTGTCATTTTTTTACTGCCGGTTAACCAGGCCGTCCGTGATGCGGAGAATTATCCAATGATTACTTATAGTTAAATAAAGTTAGCCTGGCGTCCGGCCTCTTTGACCCGCAGCAAAACTGCAAATCCGGCAATCAGGAACAGCAGGATCACGGACATTCCGGCGCGCTGGGAATGCAGGGCTGCTGTTGTCAGCCCGATCAGCAACGGCGCCAGAAAGGAGGTCGCCTTGCCGGACATGGCGAACAGCCCATAAAATTCCCCGGCCATTTCCCTGGGGGCAAGACGCGCCAGCAGGGTGCGGCTGGCAGCCTGTGCCGGACCGCCAAAAATTCCCATCATTACCCCGCACACCAGATAGGCGAGTTCCGGCACACTGCTGAACGGCGTCCCGCCAGGCTGCATGGGTTCTACAGGGATGCCGAAAAGAATTGAATCCCGCTGAATGGATATCACCCCCAGCAACGCGATGCATAATCCGGCAACCGACACCAGAATGGTGCGGCGCGAACCAAACCGGTCATCGGCCCAACCACCGGCAAACGCACCGGCAGCCGCAAAGATAATCAGAATAATACCAAACAGGCCCAGGGTGAAAATTTCCCAGCCAAACAGGCCCGCCCCATAAATGCCGCCAAACGCAAACAGCGCCGACAGGCCATCGGCGTAAATCATATGTGCAACCAGAAACCGCATCACATTGCCATAGCTGCGCGCATGCGTGAGGGTCTGTCGCAGCTGCGCCAGACCCTCACGCACCGCCTGCCCCACACGCAATCCCGTTGCAGCACGATCGGGCGTAAACAAAAAGAATGGCGGCGCAAAAAGCAGAAACCAGAATGCCGTCAGCGGCCCAACCATCTGTCCCGGCATTTCCTTCAACCCCGGCATGCCGATAATCATCACCAGACTGAGCAAGCCGCCCACATAGCCAAGCCCCCAGCCGAAACCGCTAAGCCCGCCAAGGCGCGCGGGCGACACCAGATCAGGCAGCATGGCGTTGCTGAAGACGATAATGAATTCCGCGCTGATCGCCGCCAGCACCACTGCGCCCATCACCAGCCAGAATGCACCCGCACCCCCAGGGACTGCAAACCATAACAGCGCATTGCCTATCACGTATGAAACGCCAAGGGCGGCAATCCACGGTTTGCGCCGCCCGGTTCTGTCGGCAATAGCGCCCAATACCGGGCTTAAGACTGCGATGGTGGCGCCCACGAAAGACTGGCTATAGCCCCAGATTTCCTGTCCACGCACTGCGTCCCCAATAAAGCTGGTGGCGAAATAAGGCGCAAAGATAAAGGTGGTGATCAGGGTGAAATAGGGCTGATGCGCCCAATCCAGCAGCGCCCAGGAATATTGCCCGCGCCGCCGCGCAAACGCGGATTTTTTGGCGGCAATGTCATGCGGTGTATATGTCACCATCGCAATCTAGCGCATTGGATCACGCACGCAACAGCATTACTTGTTCAGCAGATCACGCATCTGACGGTTGACGAAGGCAAGCTTGGCCACGCTGATCGCGCCTGAACGCATTTCATCAATCAGCCGGACCGTGCGGCGCACCGCGGGCCCATGCGCATCACACCATTGCGCCACCGCCTGTTGCGCATCCAGCGAACTGCCGGTGCCGAGCGCCTGCGCCGTCATCACCCGCTGCTGACCATAAAAATCATCTATCATGGCGTTCATCGCCAATCTTTCCCAATGCCCGTCAGCCGTATTTTTTTCCGCCGCGTCGCACAGCCAGTCAAGGCCCAGCGCCGCGCCAATCCGGAAGAACGCCGCCGCCACATCGCCAATCGTTTTGCCGGTGGATCGCGCCACCATGACCATATCCGCCGCCGCACCCATCGCCTGTAATCCCGCTGCGATCCGGGCAATGTCTTCGGGGACGCCATCCGCCTGCAAGGCCTGCAAACGCGCGGCATGGGCTTGCGCCTCGAAGGTTGAAAGGTGCAGATGAATTTCGCTGCGCAACTGTGCAATGCCTGGCTGGTAAGCGTCGATAATTGCGCCAATATTCACCGGTTGCGGCACATTGCGCAAAAACCAGATGGTCGTACGCCGGATCAGGTTGCGCCCATCCAGTTGAATGCGCGTCTGCACATCCGCCGGCACCTTATTATCCAGCGCCTCAAGCGATTGCCAGAAAGCACGCATATCAAAGGCCGCGCGCGCCACAATAAAAGCGCGCACGACATCGGCGGTGGAAAATCCGGTTTCTTCTGCAATCGCGCTGACAAAGGTGACGCCGGCACGATTGACAATGGAATTGGCCAGCATGGACGCCATGATTTCACGGCGCAGCTGATGTCCCAAAAGCGCCGCCGGATATTTTTCACGCAGCGGTTTTGGGAAATAGCCCAGCAGATCCTCACGCAGATATTCCGAATCCAGCATATCGCTGGTCAGCAATTCCTGCCGCATGCTGTTTTTCGCATAGGCGACCAGCACCGCAATCTCTGGCCGGGTAAGCCCAAGCCCCGCTGCTGCGCGTTCCGCAATACCCGCATCATCGGGCAGGAATTCAACCTTGCGATTCAGCTGTCCGGCGCGCTCCAGTTCGCGGATAAATCCCGCATGCATGTCCAGCAAACTGTGCGCGAGCGCGGCTTCAAGGCTGATCGCCAGCGTCTGCTGATAATTATCGCGCAGCACCAGTTCGGCCACTTCACCGGTCATGGACGCCAGCAGCTGATCGCGCTGTTTGCGGGGCAGATCACCTGCCTGTACTTCCCGGCCCAGGGCGATTTTAATATTTACTTCGTGATCGGAACAGTCAACGCCCGCAGAATTATCCACCGCATCGGTGTTGATGGCGCCGCCGGTTTGCGCATATTCGATGCGGCCCAACTGTGTGCAGCCAAGATTTGCGCCTTCGCCAATGACTTTCGCTTTCACTTTGCAGCCGTCAATGCGCACCGCATCATTGGCCTTGTCGCCTGCATCCAGATGGCTTTCGCGCGAGGATTTAAGATAGGTGCCGATACCACCGAAGAATAACAGATCAACCTCCGCCCCCAGCAGCGCATGAATCAGTTCCGCCGGTGTGACGGCGGCCTGTGTCAGGCCTGTCATCTGCCGCATCTGCGGGGTTAACAGGATGGATTTACGCGAACGGCTGAACACGCCGCCGCCCGTACTGATCAGTTTTGCGTCATAATCCGCCCATGAGGATCGCGGCAGGTCAAACAGGCGCGCGCGCTCCTCAAAACTTTTTTCCGGATCGGGATCGGGATCAATGAAAATATCGCGGTGATCAAACGCCGCCAGCAGCCTGATCTGGCGCGATTGCAACATGCCATTGCCAAACACATCGCCCGACATATCGCCACAACCAATGACGCTGAACGGCGTGGTCTGAATATCAACACCCAGTTCGCGGAAATGCCGCTTTACCGCCTCCCATGCGCCGCGCGCCGTAATCGCCATTTTCTTGTGGTCATAACCAGCCGAGCCGCCAGAGGCAAAGGCGTCATCCAGCCAGAAACCGTATGATTGCGCCACGCCATTCGCAATATCTGAAAATGCCGCCGTGCCCTTGTCAGCCGCCACCACCAGATAGGGATCATCATTGTCATAGCGCATCACACGCGGAGGGGCCAGAACCCTGCCATCCACAATATTGTCCGTGATGTCCAGCAGGCCGGAAATGAACATGCGATAGGCCGCAATGCCTTCTTCCTGAACCGCCTCACGCGTTGCGGCAGCGGGCAACTGTTTGGGAAAGAAACCGCCCTTGGAGCCGACCGGAATGATCACCGCATTCTTGACCTGTTGCGCCTTAACCAGCCCCAGAATTTCGGTGCGGAAATCTTCACGCCGGTCCGACCAGCGCAAACCGCCACGCGCCACCTTGCCAAAGCGAAGATGCACGCCTTCCACACGCGGCGAATAGACAAATATTTCCACCATCGGGCGCGGCAATGGCAATTCATCCACCAGAGTGCTGTCAAGCTTGAAGGATATATAATCCTTATACCCACCCTCTGCGCTGTGCTGAAAGAAATTGGTGCGCAGCGTGCTCTCAATCAGATTGAGAAAGCGGCGCAAGATACGGTCTTCGTCCAGGCTTTCCACGCCTTCCAGCGCCTGCATGATGGCCAAACGCAATGTGTCTACCGTTGTCTCACGCGCACCTGCAAAATCAACATCGAAGCGCGCGTGAAAAAGATCAATCATCTGCCGGATGATTTTAGGATGGGTGTTCAGCGCACCCTCCATATAATCATTGCTATGGGGAATGCCCGCCTGGCGCAGATATTTGCCAAAGGCGCGCATCAGCGCCGCCTCGCGCCAGTGCAGATCCGCCTTCAGGACCAGACGGTTGAACCCGTCATTTTCCGCAGCGCCCTGCCATAGTGCGATGAATAGCTGTTCAAGCTTTGCGCCAGCCGCACAAAGATCGACCGGCCGTGCGTTTAACTCGCGCATCTCAAAATCCTGCAACCAGATTTTGGCGCCGTCCTGAATCTCGATCTCATAGGGATGTTCAGCCATAACCTTGAAGCCCATGCGCTCCAGCATTGGCATACAGTCACTGAGCAGAACCGGCGCGCCTTCGCAAAACAGCTTGAACCGCACACAGAAATCCTGATCCTCGATGGTGCGGTAAAAGCAGACATGAATACCGCCCCCGCTCCGCAGCGCCTCGATACGCTCAATATCCAACGCCGCCAGTTCGGGCCGGAAATGCGCCTCATAGTCCGGCGCAAAGCCGTTGGCGTAACGCTCCCACAATTGCATGCCGCGCACATCGCCCATATGCGCCAGCAAGGCTGCGCGCAGATCATCGCGCCAGCTGCGTGCTGCGCGTTCGATTTGCGCCTCGACATGCTCAAGCAGGATTTCGGGCACAGCGCCGGAGCCGGACTTAATAATGAAATGCACCCGCGCCAGCGGCGCATCGCCATATTCCGGATAGATGGCGGAAATGGACCCGCTAAAATTTTCCGACAATATATCGCCCACGCGGCGCTGCAATTCAGCGTCAAAGCGTTCGCGCGGAATATATACCAGGCACGACACATATCGCCCGAACGGATCCGTGCGCACGATCAGCCGCGTACGCGGGCGTTCCTGCAACCGCAATATCGCCATGGCGTTGTGAAACAGCAGGTCGCGCGGGGTTTGAAACAGTTCATCGCGCGGATAGGTGTCGAGAATGTTCTGCAACGCCTTGCCGTCATGGCTGTCGCGGGCAAAATCGGCGCGGGCAATGGTCAACGCAACCTTTCGGCGCAGCAATGGAATATCGGCTGGCGCGCGGCTATAGGCGCCGGAGGTAAAAAGGCCAACAAAACGCCGCTCGCCGATGATCACCCCATTGGCGTCATATCGTTTGACGCCGATATAATCCATGTGCGTATCCCGATGCACGCTGGAGCGGACATCTGCCTTGGTGATGATCAGCGGTCCGGGACGATTCAGGCTTTGCAGAATTTCCGGCGATATTGCGACAAGCGCATCACTGCGCGAGCGAAACAGTTTGACGTCAGGCTTACGCAAAACGCCAAGCCCGCTTTGCGCAACCGGCAGCGCAGTAACACCATCCGCCGCTGTAGTGATAGCCAGTTCCGCATATCCCAACAGGGTAAAATGATTATCACGCATCCATTCCAGAAAAGCGATGGATTCGTCTACTTCTTCTGCTGCTATTGGCAATCTTGACTGGCGAATTTCGGCAATGGCCGCGTCAATGCGCGCGAGCATTTCGCGCCAATCCCCCACAGCGGCGCGCACATCCGCCAGCACTTCGCCAACCTGGCCACTGATGGCGTTCAGCTTTGCAGGGTCATGCTGTTCATCAATCATGATATGAATGAATGATTCAGCCCTGCCATCCGCGCTATCTTTCTGCGCAATGCCTGCCCAGCCGCCATCCGGCCCGCGCCGCACATGCAGTACCGGATGCGCCACCAGATGCACGCCCAGGCCAAGGCGCGCGATCAGTGCAATGACCGAATCAAGCAGGAACGGCATATCGTCATTGACAAGCTCTATGACGGTGCGGGGAATCTGCCAGCCATGCGTCGCGATACGCGGGGTATAGACACGTATCAGCGCCTCGCCCGGCTGGCGCATTGCGGCCAGCCTGTAATGCGCCATTGCTGCGCCATAAATATTTTGCGGCGTGAGTTGCAGCAGGTCTTCCGCCGTCACATTTCTGAAATATTGGGTGATAAAGCCTTCCAGATCAGCCTTTGAACCGGTGGCCCGCTCGTTGATCAACGCTATGGCGTCGCTGATGAGGGCGGCTTTTCTTTCTTCTGCGCGTATAATCATTTTAGTCCAACCCTGTTGCAGCTTCCCCCCTGAGCCCTATCAGACTATGCCCGAATATCTTTCCAAATCACTCCGGTTTTTTTGTGATTGTATTTAATGTATTAACGAAAGATTATCAGCTTTTGACAATTGAGAGGAAATGACGGCAATGGAAATTATCGCGGCTGCAAATGATCTGGACACATTCATGGCGGGCCTGATCCGCAGAAATCCAGGCGAAACCGAGTTTCATCAGGCAGTGCAGGAGGTTGCCGGCAGCATCATCCCGTTTATTCAGGATAAGCCGAAATATCTTAAAATGCGCATTCTGGAGCGTCTTGCCGAACCGGACCGGGTGGTGATTTTCCGGGTCTGCTGGGAAGACGATGACGGCAATATTCGCGTCAATCGCGGCTACCGGGTGCAAAACAGCAACGCCATCGGCCCCTATAAGGGCGGTCTTCGCTTTCACCCAACCGTGACCCTGAGCGTGCTGAAATTTCTGGCCTTTGAGCAGACCTTCAAAAACAGCCTGACAGGACTGCCCATGGGCGGCGGCAAGGGCGGCTCCGA
>Ga0073924_1000160_pt1 | contig 14237 bp, 10 predicted proteins | sample GWRWT4_14Oct14_FD_70957 | JGI IMG/M metagenome (GOLD analysis project Ga0073924, IMG submission 70957) | Sand microcosm microbial communities from a hyporheic zone in Columbia River, Washington, USA - GW-RW T4_14-Oct-14 | ecosystem: Engineered > Artificial ecosystem > Sand microcosm >...
GCGATTTCGCCGACAATTTCTTCCAGCAGATCTTCAATCGTCACCAGACCGACAAAGGTCCCATATTCATCGACGATGCAGGCCATATGCGCCTTTTCGGCGCGCATCATATCGAACAACCCGGAAACCTTTAGAGATTCCGTCACCACCAGCGGCTCCCGGATATAATCGCGCAGCGACCGCCAGGGCGCGCTATTGCCGGACAACATCTCATCCACAATATCCTTCATCAGGATCATGCCAACCAGCTTGTCACCGCTGCCATCCACGACCGGAAACCGGGAATGACGGGCCTTCATCATTGCGAGATTGCTTTCAGGCGGCTGATCCAGCCGTAACAGATCACATTTCATCCGTGGGATCATGACATGCCCCACAGTGCGCTCATTGAAACGGAACAGATTCTGGATCATGTCCGCCGTTTCCTGGCCCAGTTCGCCATGTTCAGCAGAGGTGTTGACCAGACCGCGAAACTCCACATTGGTCAGCACATCGCCATGCGTCGCTTCTGCAACCCCGAACAGGCTCAGCAGGCTCCGGGACGCCAGATTTAGCGACCAGATCAGCGGATAAAACACCAGGTAAAAAATGCGTAATGGAATAACACAGAACAGCGACAATTCTTCCGGCTTGCGGATTGCAAAAGTCTTGGGCACCTGCTCGCCCACAACAATATGCAACGAAGAAAATATCGTGAACCCCAGCAGAAAGGAAATTGTATGCAGAGCCGATTGGCTAAGCGTGATGGGGCGTATCAGCGGTTCAATCAGCGCGGCGACCGCAGGTTCGCCCACCCAGCCCAGCCCCAGAGAAGCCATGGTGATGCCAAGCTGGCACGCAGCAAGATAGGCCTCCAGCTCTTTTTGGACTATGAGCGTCAATTTCGCCGAAAACCTTCCGGCTTCGGCCAGATTTTCAATCCGGAAGCCGCGCGCCTTCACCAGGGCAAACTCCGCTGCGACAAAAAATGCATTCGCCGCAAGCAGCAGGAAGACCGCCACAAGGCTTATCGAAATTTCTTCATTCGTCAGCATTATCGTTCCCTTTGCGCGGACTTGCGCAGCGGCTGTATAGGCCCCAGCCGACGCAGGCCCTAAGTGTTTTTCTTGCGTTCCTGGCGCATGATACGTTCGGCAATGGACCAGCGATGAACTTCCGATGGGCCATCATAAATGCGGAACGGACGCACATCGCGATAAATACGCGACACGACCGTGTCGCCGGTGATGCCCATACCGCCCAGCACCTGTAGACTACGGTCAACGACGCGACCAGCGGCTTCGGAGCACAGCACCTTCGCGATAGCCGTTTCCTGGCGCCCATCCGATCCATTATCAAGCGCCCAGGCTGCATGCCAGATGGTCAGGCGGCTTGTATGCATGTCCATCTCATTATCAGCCAGTTGAAAGCCGACCCCCTCATGATGGCCGATCAGTTTGCCAAACGCCTGACGGCGGGCGGCATAAGCCACCGCAACGTCATGGGCGCGCTGCATCGCCCCAAGCCAGCGCATGCAATGGGTCAGCCGCGCTGGCCCCAATCGCACCTGGGCATAGCGATAGCCCTCATCGACCTCACCCAGAATATCAGCGGCGGGAATGCGTACATTATTGAGAAGCACCTCACTATGCCCGCCGGTAAAGCCTCGATCCAGCGTGTCGAGATCGCGGATGATTTCGATGCCTTTACGGCTCATATCGGTCAGGAACATGGTGGCGCCGCGCCCATGCTCCACCGTGGCGCCCGTGCGCGCCATGATAATGCCAAGGCCCGCGCCGCGCGCGCCCGTAATCAGCCACTTACGGCCATTGATCACATAATCCTGGCCGTCGCGCACAGCGGTTGTCGCCAGCATGCTGGGGTCCGAGCCCGCACCATCCGGTTCCGTCATCATGAAGGAAGAACGAATATCCCCCGCCGCCAGTGGCCGCAACCAGCGTTCTTTATGCTCCTTACTGGCGATGACTTCGAGCATATGCATATTTCCTTCGTCGGGGGCGAAAATATGCAGTGCGATAGGCCCAAGGGGCGAATAGCCCGCTGCCTCAAAGACGATGGCTTTGCCGCGATGGTCGAGGCCAAGGCCGCCATATTCTTTGCTCACATGCGGAACAAACAAGCCCGCTTTTTTGGCCAAGCTGTTCAACTCCCTGCGCAGTTCATCGCTCGGCCCGTGTTCACCTTGGCGTTTATCGTTCTCATAGGGAATGACCTTCTCCCGAATGAACGCGTCTGTGCGTTCCTTGAGATCAATCAGTTCTTGCGTCAGTGAAAAATCAATCATGGCCGGCCCGTTCTCCTGTGCGCGGTTTAATTGGCTGGGGTGCGCTGATCCCAAGTATGCGTATTTTAGCGAACCTAAAACAATTCAGGCAAAGTTGAAAAGGCATTGTCTTGCTAATGGATAGCCGAAATAATCAAAAATATCCCCACAATATGTTCTTCATTGCCGCAATCGCCAGATCGAGGACATGAAACGGGCAATAACGAGCACCAACGCCATTCCGGCTGCCGGAACCAGTGCGGCGTTCGTCACGCCCATCCAGCCGATCAGCAGCCCCATCGCATAACTGCCAAGCGGCGCGCCACCCACATAGGCAAGTTGAAAAATCGAAAGAATGCGACCCCTGATTGCCGCAGGGGCCGCAGTCTGCACCAATGTCCGGCTCATGATCATGCTAAGGCCGCCGCTCGCCCCCCAAATGCCCGCCAACAGGCATATCACTGAAAAGGGCGGACCCAACGCGATAAGTGCGATCACAATTGCGCTGACGCAACTGGCCAAAATTATGGCGCGGCCCTGACGCCGCACCGGGTGCGCCCGGCGCAGGGCCAGCACCATCACCGTCGTACCCGCCATAAAACTTATGTTCAGCAGCGCCAGTTCCGCTGATCCGCCATGATATAAGTCGCGGACGAGCAGTGGAATTTGCACCAGAAACACACCTGTAAACAAAGTCCCGATAGTGAATATCAGCAGCATGATCGGACGGACAGTCGCGTCATTCATGGCGCCCCTGAAGCCTTCCGCAATATCGCCAATCGCCCCGATTTTAATGGCAGGCTGTGGTTTGGCTTCTGGCAGCTTGCTTGCCATAACCGCCGAGGTAAGAACAAGCCCGCCCTGGATCGCCAGCAATCCAATGGCGCCCAACGGATCTGATGGTCCCGATCCCAAATGCACCGCCAGCCAGCTTGCACATCCCCCCAGCGCCAGGCCGAAAATCTGACTGGCAAATTGCAGTCCCGTCATGGCGGTGACTGTCCGCTGAATCTCACCATCATCGACAAGGCTCAGCATGGCGTCACGCGCGGGCACAATAAACGCGCCCATAACGCCAATAGACACACTGACCAGCACCAGCGACCAATAGCTGAGAAATCCAAGACCGATGCTTCCCGCCAGAGAGAACGGCAATAGCGCCATCACGATCTGTAGCAGGATCAGATAGCGGCGCAACTCGCGCCGGTCGGCAACCACGCCCCCCACAAGGATGATCGTTAGCATCGGCAGCATGCTCAGCATCTGCGCCAGACCGACCTGTGCTGGACTCGCATGCAGAATTTGCGTCATTAGCCAGATGAACACCACATTTTGGACCCCTATGGCGCAGAAATAGGGACACATTCCCGCCAGATACCAGAACCGGGCCGAACGGGCCGGAGCGCGGGCATGAGATGGACCAGGTGTTTCGGGCGTCGCTTCCTCGGCTCGCATAACTGCGCTTATTCACTTATTGTTATTGTTATTGTTGTTGTTGAAATCGACACAATTTAACCCCATCCTTGGACCAGAATGCTTAAGCTTGAATTTATGCAACCCGGAGGGTGACAGTTATGAATATCCGATCCTTGGCCAGTATCGCGGGATTAGCGGTCTTTCTGTCGCTTGGCTCTGCCTTGGCATATGCTGAAACTGTGCCAAGTGTCAAAGACATACCCCTCGATGATGCGGGCTTGCGGGCGCTTGATCAAAAACATCTCCGCCTCGCGCGCAAGGCGGGCACCCAATGCGTCCATATGGCGCCCGGTGGCGTGGTGCGCAATGGTTCCGCACCCATAGCCCTGGATGGCTGTAATATCAGCCAGCTTGATCATCTGGTCGCAGAACAAAAAGATCCTGCATTATCGGCCTATCACCTGGCGATCCGGCCCGGCGAGCGTTATGACCAGAACCGTTCGGCGCTCTATTGGCGCACGGTCCGCGCCCAATTACTGGCCAACCATCCGGAATTGTCCATTCCGGCCGCCAAATAGACTGGACCTGCGCTCTGCGCTATGCTATGGCCCAGTCTGAGAATTCAAGGTACCCAAATGGATGCCGCCCCAATGAACGCTATATGTGTGACCCTGCGACGAAGAACGCTCATCGCGCTCGAAGCCCGAGCGCGACGTTAGGCGCGCGCCACACCCTCCCCCGTCCGTCTGCCAACGGACATTGAAAGCGGAAGGCGCGGTAGCGCGCTGAAGTGGTTTCAAACACTTTCGCTGGGGAAAACTTTCATGATCAATTATTGCTGCGAGCGGCCCGAAGATGCGGGCCAGATTGAACTTTTGCTCGACAAGGCTTTTGGGCCCGGGCGCTTTGCCAAGACCGCCTACCGGTTGCGTGAGGGGGTGGAATTTGTTCCGGAACTGTCACTCGTGGCGTGGGAGGATGGCGTCATGCGCGGCGCGCTTCGCTATTGGCCAATCGAAATTGGCGATGCGCGCGCGCCTGCCCTGTTGCTGGGGCCGCTAGCGGTTGATCCGGAACATCGGTGCCGGGGCATCGCCCTGCGGCTGATGGAACTGTCACTGGAGAAGGCCGCGCAAATGGGCCACTCCATCGTCGTGCTGGTCGGTGACGAACCCTTCTATTCCAAAGTTGGCTTTTCCGCGGCGCCCGCGCGCGGTATGCGCATGCCTGGCCCGGTCGATCAGGCCCGGGTGCTGGCGCGCGAACTTGTCCCCGGCGCCTTGAGCGGCATATCCGGCCTCATCCACAAGGTGCACGCCACCTTGCAGAAGCAGCGCCAACCCTTGCTCAGGGCCACCGCCAAATAACCAAATAACATGGCAAGTCTACCCTGGCTAAATAGCGCCAGGGTAGTTTGATGATTTTAGATTGAAAAAAGATTTCAATCTAAAATCACTGCGTCCAGATTTATCTAACCTCAAAGCCTTCATAGCCCTTGGCGGCGACTTCGTCGCATTTGGCCTTATAGGCCGGGGCGCCACCCGCATAGAGCAGGAAGGCGCGCTTTTTCTCCGGCATATTGATATTTACACCCATGAACCAGCTATCGGTCTTGGTGAAAAGCGAATTCTGCGAGGATTCAGCCACATGCTCCGTCCACTCATTTTCGGCTTTTACTGTCGGCTCGATGCGCGTCAGTTTCTTGTCGCGCATATATTTCATCAGATCTGACACCCATTCCACATTCTGTTCGATACAGCGCGGGATATTGCAGAAAGTCGCGCCATTATGCGGGCCGACCAGGGTCAGGAAGTTGGGGAAATCATGCCCGCCTATGCCGAGATAGGTGACCGGGCCGTCGGCCCATTTGTCCTTCAGCTTCTTGCCGCCAACGCCGGTAATATCGATCCGGGTGAACGAGCCTGTAACCGCGTCAAAGCCGGTTGCGTAAATCAGAATATCCAGCTCATGCTCCTTGTCGCTGGTCTTGACGCCTTTCTCGGTGATGGTCTCGATTGGCGTTTCGCGCAGGTCAACCAGAGTCACATTGTCCTGGTTATAAACCTCGTAATAATTGGTATCCATGGGAACGCGGCGCATGCCGAAACCGTGATTTTTTGGAATCAGCTTTTCAGCAAGCACGGGATCCTTGACCCGGCTGCGAATTTTCCGCGCCATGAAATCCGTGAGCAGCGCGTTAGCCCTGGGATCGATCATGGTGTCAACATAGTTGCCCAGCCATTTTTCAAATCCGGGCCTGTTGTACAGATATTCAAAAAATGCCTCGCGCTCCTCGTCGGATACTTCAAAAACCGACTTCATGACGAAATTATGCATGAAGCCAGCGGAAGATTCCCTGCATTTTTTGAAGATTTCCGGATAGTTCTCCTTGATATGGGCCATCTCATCATCCGTGATCGGAGCATTGCGCAACGGCGCGCAAAATTCCGGCGCAAGCTGGAACACGGTGAGATGCCCGGCAACCTTGGCGGCTTCCTGAATCAGCTGCACGCCGGTCGCGCCCGTGCCGATAACGCCGACACGCTTGCCCTTCATGCCGATATCCTTGCCGCCAAAGCCTTTTTCGTCTTTGGGCCAGCGCGAGGTGTGGAACGAAATGCCCTTGAATTTATCAACACCCGGAATTCTTGGCATCTGGGTCGCCGACAGCACACCAACGGCCGTGATCAGGAACCGCGCGCGGGCGCGTTCGCCATTTTCAGTTTCGATCTCCCACTCATTGGCCGCCTCATCATAGGTGGCCTTGCTGACGCGCGCATTGAACGTGATGTCCTTGCGCAGATCAAACTTCCTCGCGACAAGGTCGAGATATTCCATTGTGTCCGGCTGCGGCGAGAAATGCTCCTTCCAGTTCCATTCCTGCAACAGTTCCTTCGACCAGGAATAGCCATAGGTATAGCTTTCGGAATCGAAGCGGCATCCCGGATAACGGTTCCAGTACCAGGTACCGCCGACATCGCTGCCGTGCTCGAACACCCGAACCTTCAGCCCCAGTTCGCGGAGGCGGTAAAGCTGATACATGCCGGCAATGCCGGCCCCAATGATAATGGCGTCATATTGTGGCGTCGTGGACATGGTCTTCCTCATCTTCCCTGGCTAATTTTATAACTAGATCAATATCTATCAGGATTGCAGCGCCCTTTTCAACTGCGATGGATTAATCCAGCATTTTCAACTGGATAAAACAGGCTTGCCCCATAAGGTTTGATCTGGATCAAACTGGATGTGACAAAATCAGCTTGCTCCGGTCATATTAAGCGTCGAATCTTCTGCCCTGTAGTGTTTATGCGTGGATGGTGTATTAATCAGGGCGTTTCCCGTCAAGAGCGAGTCGCTGACTTCTGCTCGTCATTGCCACGCAGATCAAGCGCCGCGCAATGACAATGGAGGGGACGTGCGGATGCAGGTTGAACAGAATGTCGAATATCAAAATAGTCGTGGTCGGCGCAGCGGGCCGTATGGGGCGCACGCTGATAGGTCAGGTGTCGCAAACCCCGGGCTGTGAAATTTCCGGGGCGACTGAGCCAGCGGGGTCGCAATTTCTGGGCCGCGATGCGGGCGTTCTTGCGGGTATAGATCCGCTGGGTGTCGCGATTTCCGATGATCCGCTGGAACTGATCGCCAAAGCCAATGCGGTGCTGGATTTTACCTCACCCGCCGCCGCCGTTGAACATGCCGCGCTGTGTGCGCAGGCCCGCATTGTGCATGTGATCGGCACGACCGGATTTGAGGCGGAACATGAAGCCGCCATTGCCGCCGCCGCACGCCACGCCACCATCATCAAGGCGGGCAATATGTCGCTGGGGGTCAATCTGCTGGCGCAACTGACCAAGCAGGTGGCGAAACTGCTGGATACTGCATTCGATATTGAAATTCTGGAAATACACCACCGCCACAAAGTCGATGCGCCATCGGGTACCGCATTGCTGCTTGGCGCGGCGGCCGCCCAGGGGCGCGGCGTAAAACTGTCCGATGTCGCCGCGCGCGGACGCGATGGCATAACCGGTGCGCGCAAGGCGGGCGATATTGGCTTTGCGGTGCTGCGCGGCGGCGGCGTGGTTGGCGAACATAGCGTACTGTTCGCCGCCGATGATGAAATCATCGAGCTGCGCCACAGGGCCTTCGACCGCTCGATCTTTGCGCGTGGCGCAGTTGCCGCCGCAAAATGGGGCCAGGGCAAGCGGCCCGGACTTTACTCCATGGCCGATGTGTTGGGTTTCGGCGCATAAGCACCGGGCGCCGCTATCCGTTCATTTTGCTTCTCAACACAAGATCCACCATGTTTACGTTTGTTTATATGCATCTGTGACAGGCGTCACATTCGTCCGCGTCCTTGCTCTGCACCGCCCTTGTTGACGCCAATTCAGAGTGCGTCAGGCTGGGTTATTATCACTCTTTTTGATCCATATACCCCGCAATCACTTCAAGAAATTGCTGGCCATAGCGTTGCAGCTTCATTTCTCCGACGCCGCTGATCAGGCGCAGCGTATCGGGCGAGCGGGGCTTGTGACTGGCCATTTCAACCAGGGTCTTGTCATGAAAAATCACATAGGGCGGCACATTCTGCGCACGGGCGAACGCCATGCGCCGTTCTTTTAGCGCGTCCAGCAGCGAGCGGGCATTGCCGGGCAATTCAGCGGCGGGCGCCGGTGCAATCTGACGGGCGGCTTTGCGCATGGGCGCGGCCGGCCTGGCTAACCACAATGTCTCCCTGTTTTCCAGAAACGCCTGCCCCCGCGGCGTAATTCCAAGGCCGCCATGTTCAGAGATTGCGACCGATAACAGGTTCTGCGCTACAAGTTGCCGGAAAATGCTCTGCCATTCCGTCCTGCCATGTTCACCGCCTATGCCAAAGGTGCTTATTTTGCCGTGGCCAAAACTTTCCACGCGCGCATTGCTTTTGCCCAGCAGGATATCGATCAGATAATTCACCCCAAAACGCTGGCCCGTGCGCCACACGCAGGAAATGGCTTTTTGCGCGGCAATCGTGCCATCGAAACGCTCCGGCGGATTCTGGCATATATCGCAATAATTGCAGGGCGCAGACGCCTCGCCGAAATAATCCAGCATGACCTGCCGCCTGCACCGCGCCGCCTCGCACAGGCCCAGCAATGCATTGAGCTTTTGATGCTCGATGCGCTTCTGGTTATTTGGCGCCCCGCCATTCTCAATGAAGCCGCGCTGCATGGCCGCGTCATTCATACCGTAAAACATCACTGCATTCGCAGGCAGCCCGTCACGGCCGGCGCGCCCCGTTTCCTGATAATAGGCTTCGATATTTTTGGGAATGGTCATATGCGCCACAAAGCGCACATCCGGCTTGTCGACGCCCATGCCAAAAGCAATCGTCGCCACCATGATGATGGCGTCTTCGCGCAGAAATTTCTGCTGGTTCCGTGCGCGCGCCTGGCCCGTCATGCCGGCATGATAGGGCAGCGCATTAAAGCCTTCCTGACAGAGCCACTCCGCCGTTTCATCCACGCTTTTTTTTGACAGGCAATAAACTATACCGCAATCACCAGGATGTTTTTCCCTGATAAACCGCAAGAGCTGCTGTTTTGGATTATTCTTGAGGGCAATGCTGTAATGGATATTTGGCCGGTCGAACCCGCCCAGAAAGGTTCCGCCGTCGCGCAAATGCAGCCGCTCGATAATATCCTTGCGGGTTGGCGCATCGGCGGTGGCGGTCAGCGCCACGCGCGGTATATCCGGGAAGCGTTCGGCCAGTAATGAAAGCTGCACATAATGCGGCCTGAAATCATGCCCCCATTGCGACACGCAATGCGCCTCGTCAATCGCGAACAGCGCGATACGAGATTGTGACAGCACATGCAAGAAATCATCCATCAGCAGCCTTTCGGGGGCCACATACACCATATCGGCGGCGCCATTGCGTATGGCCGATATGGTTTGCGAAATATGCCCCGGCGTCATGCTGGAATTGATCGCCGCCGCGCGGACGCCAAGCTGTTGCAACGCGGCAACCTGATCCTGCATCAGCGCAATCAGCGGCGAAATGATAACGCCCACGCCATCCCGGCACAAAGCCGGGATCTGATAACATAGCGATTTGCCGCTGCCTGTAGGCATCAGCACAAAGGCGTGTTTGCCCGCAATCACATGCTCAATGATTTCCGCCTGTTGGCCCCGAAAACTGTCATATCCGTAAGTATTTCTGAGAATTTGAAGGGCGGAGGCGGTTTGCATGCGGTGTGCCCGGAAATCCAAAATCGTGTTCGCCGACACAGGGTGAATGGATGAATCGCGGCATTATGCGCCGTGTCCACGCATTGGGCCAGCGCGAAAAGCCGGGCTGAACATTAACCTGATTACTATGCCCATCATGGATGCTGTTTAGCGCCGATGGGCTGAAATTGAGTGTGACAGGCGCCCAGCGCCCGAAAGCCATCTGCAAGATCAATGGGCGACGGCGTCCGCCGGCGCCGCTTTTGAAGGCGTTTTGGTGAACCAGAACTTAACCTGATTTATCTTGCCCAAAAAACCCTGTAAAGTCGTGCTTTGTAATTTCAACATTCTGTTACAGGTGAACCTATGGCCAATACAGCGCGGCCCCGCCGCAGCGTTCTTTACATGCCAGGCTCTAATGCGCGTGCGCTGGAAAAGGCGCGCACAATCCCCGCTGACGCCCTGATTCTTGATCTGGAGGATGCGGTTGCCCCCGACGCCAAGCTTGTGGCGCGTGACCAGGTATGTGCGGCGCTGCGAGAAGGCGGCTTTGGCAAGCGTGAAATGGTGGTGCGGGTTAATGCGCTGGATACGCCCTGGGGCCTTGGCGATCTTGTCGCCGCAGCAGCCGTCAGGCCGGATGCAATTCTGGTTCCCAAAGTCAGCAGCCCCGCCATTCTGCATCAGGCCGAAGCTGTTCTGGACGCGCATGGCGCGCATGGCACGGCGCTTTGGGCCATGATGGAAACCCCGCTGGGAATTCTGCATGCGGAAGCCATTGCCAGCGCCACCCCGCGCCTCGCTGTATTTATCATGGGCACAAATGATATCGCCAAGGAAGTGCGCGCCGCACATACACCTATGCGCCTGCCGATGATCACCAGCCTGGGCCTGTGCCTGCTGGCGGCGCGCGCTTTTGGCGTGGGCATTATTGATGGCGTCTATAATGACTTCAAGGACGAAGAGGGCTTTGCAGCCATCTGCCGCCAGGGCGTGGAATTGGGCATGGATGGGAAAACTTTGATCCATCCCAGCCAGGTCGTACCTTGCAACGAAATCTTCAGCCCCACGGCAGCGGAAGTGGAACTGGCGCGCAACATCATCGCCGAATTCGCCAAGCCCGAAAACGCAGGCAAGGGCGTCGTCACCGTGGATGGACGCATGACCGAATTGCTGCACGCCGAAATGGCAAAACGCACCGTCGCCATTTTCGACGCCATCCGCGAACTGGAAGCCACCTGACAGGGGCGACACAAAACATCTGAAATCAGCGTGAGACATTCCGTGCGCTGCTGACTTGAATTTTCTCCGGTCCGGCTATTTTTTTGTCAGGCCCTCCAGGAATCTGGCGTTCTGCTCCTCGCGCTCCAGCGCCGCCAGATGCAAGGCGCGTATGGCGGGGTCAGATTCACTATCGGCCCAGTGCTGATACATCGCGCCGCCCGCATGCTCCAGCTGCGCCAGCAGCGCCTGCTGCTCCGCGCGCGCAAGCCCGGCGAACAGCCCCGCCAGTGTCTCGGCCGGTGTTTTTGCCGGTTCCAGCACGATCTGGGTCTGGGTGATCTGCGCCACCAGCCTGCCATCCTCGCGCCGCACCTGGGTCTGCCAGACATGGGTGCGCCTGCCCAGATGCAGCGGCGTGCATGTTCCGATAATTTTTGTGCCCTCAAGCCCGGCGGCGAAAAAATTCGTCTTGGATTCCACGGTGGTGGTGCCCGCATCCGCCGCCAGGTTCAGCGACGTGCCATAGGCGCCCAGCGTATCCGCAAACGCCATGATCGCGCCGCCATGCATAATGCCGGGCATGGTGCACAGCTCCCGCGTGATGGTCATCTCCGCCCGGATGCACTGCGGCGTCGCCTCCAGAAATTTTATCCCGAGCGTTTCGGCGAACAGCCCCTCGGTGCTGGCCTGCAATTCGGAAAGGGAGCGGGCGGGAGCGGTTTCGGTCATGGCGTGCCTCCTGTTTTGGATGCCCGCATGATTGCATGAATTCCGCTTTACGGATACTGGCCGGAAGGACAGATAGCCCGCATTTTTGGCTCACAAATGCCGACTTGACAGCGAAGAACAAATAAAGAACTAATGATTGATTGTAAAATCATAAACTGGGACGTTACGGCAGGGGAGCAACGGTATGATTGAAACTAGCGGGGGTAGTTTTGACAGCGATGCGAGAATGACGGAAAGAAACGCAATATTTATTAGCCATGCTAACCCTGAAGACAACGTATTTACCACTTGGCTTGGCGCCAAACTCGCGGCTGCCGGATATGAGGTGTGGGCCGATATCCTGCGCTTAAACGGCGGACAGGATTGGGAGCGCAAGCTCGAGGATGCACTTCGCAACCGAGCCTTTAAGGTATTAATGGTGGGGACTCGGCTTGGCGTGAATAAACAAGGTGTTCGCAATGAAATTCAGATCGCTATCACCAAAGGAAAAGAGCTTAAAGACGATGAATTTATTATCCCTTTGAGGCTTGAACAATACGATGCACCTTTCAATATCGTTCACGCGCAGCATATAGATTTTTCGAATGGATGGGCCGCTGGGCTAGCAGAGCTTTTAGAAACGCTCACTACCTATAATGTACCGAAGGCCGCTAGCGAAAGCCCTGAATTCTGGCGTGCAGTGCAGCTAGTGAAGGGAAAACAGCCTATTCAGGTGGAAGAAAACCTGATTTCCAACTGGCTGAAATTTGAATCGCTACCAGCAGAAATACATTACTATGATTTCAGCACCGGCATTTCCATTGGTCACAGAGACAAATTATTAAGGGATTTTCCTCTCCCGTTGATTGCAAAATATAGGGGTTTTCTCAGCTTCGCGGATTATCCTTCGCTGCAAGAAGCACTGGGGCCGGACTGGCCTATCCAGCTGGCGCAAAGCTGCAATACAGAGAGTTTCCTAGAAAATGGCTGGCCCACGCTACAAATCAATTTGAGGGATGCCCGTAATCATGTAAGCGATTTGCTGCGCCGTGGCGTTGAAGCTGTTTTTGCTAAAAAGGAACTTTCATCTTATGAAATGTCTAACAATAAACTTTGCTGGTTTGGAAATAAAAGTGTGGTGGGAGATAGTCAGGTTCGATTCAAATGGGCCAACGGCGTTGAAGGGCGCAGAGTTATAGTCGGCTATTCCGGTAAACGGAAAATGTATTGGCACTATGGAATTAGTCCACAGGTCTCTATGTGGCCTGAGCCACATATAAAGTTACGCGGTAGATTGGTTTTTTCAGAAAACAGCTCCCTTCCCATCACCGATCCAAAGAAGATGCACCGGCTACGTCGATCATTCGCCAAGTCGTGGCGTAACGCACGCTGGCGCGACATGATGCTTTCATTTTTATGGTGGATTTCTGACGGCGGAGAATTATTGGTAATTCCCTTTGGCGAAGAAAAAGACGCAGTGCTGTCCATACCCACCATCGCATTCACTTCACCTGTCAGTATGCCAGTGGAGATTGAAGAAGCCGACCCCGAAGATGAAGATGACCCGGACGAAGTTGAAGAACCGCTTGCTGCGGATGATCTCGATTATGTTGCTGAAACCCCTGATGAGTAGGCAGTAGCATGAAGATTTCTCCCACCGTCACATACTTTGAAGAACCGCTGTTGGAATTCCGTTACGGCCAGAAACTAGCATATCCCCGCGATGGCCTGTTTCTCTACGGCCCAGTGGATGAAAGCAAAGATACGATGCAAATTCGCTATGGCGTGATTTCCACCCCAGCTGGATTAAACCACTTCAAATTGTGGGCGCTATCCATGAAGGGGTTTATTGATATTCCACCACCAAAGAAAGGGCGGCGTTCTAATATGCCCCATCATGTGCCGTTCCCTGGCTTTACCGAAGCTTTCGGCGCTGAATGGCCTACCGAGCCAACAATAGCGCTTGGCTATGTTGACCCTAAGGAGTTGGCGCGAGTATTACGGATTACCAACCGGCATGAGGCCGTGCGAAGCGCCGTAGATTTGTTCGTGAACCCGATGCTCAAAGCGATTGATCGCATTGAAAACCCGCCTTCATTTTGGTTTGTGGTGATACCCGAAGATGTTTACAAGCTGGGCCGCCCATTAAGCCAAGTGCCTAGAGGAGAGCGTGTGACGAGCAGCATTCACATTACGCAGGCAATAGCGAAGACGCTGTACGCGGAGCCAACACTTTTCGGCACCGATGAAAAAGATGCGGAAGTGTATAAATACGCAGCGCATTTCCGCCGCCAGCTAAAAGCCCGCCTTCTGGGACATCGCATCGTTACACAGCTGGTACGCGAAACGACACTTGACCCGAACGCATTTGTGAAGTCTACCGGCCAACCGATCCGACCCATCGAAGACCCTGCAACCA
>Ga0073924_1000161_pt1 | contig 14225 bp, 9 predicted proteins | sample GWRWT4_14Oct14_FD_70957 | JGI IMG/M metagenome (GOLD analysis project Ga0073924, IMG submission 70957) | Sand microcosm microbial communities from a hyporheic zone in Columbia River, Washington, USA - GW-RW T4_14-Oct-14 | ecosystem: Engineered > Artificial ecosystem > Sand microcosm >...
GCATCGAACGCGAGCATCGCGAGAAGTTCCTGGTGACCTGCCGCAAGCAGGATCGTCCTGCCGCGCAGGTCATCTGTGAGCTCATGCGCGCCTACATCAACGAGAACAACAACGGCTGAGAATCCGAGAGAAAAGAGGCGTAATGCTCACCGGCGATATTCGCAACAAGGTCGATCAAATCTGGAACGCCTTCTGGTCAGGGGGCGTATCGAACCCGCTCTCGGTGATCGAACAGATCACCTATCTGCTGTTCATCAAGCGGCTCGACGATCTGCACACGCTGGAGGAAAACAAGGCCGCCAATCTCGGCATCGCGATGGAACGCCGCATCTTCCCGGAAGGCAAGGACGGGCAGGGGCGCGACTGGTCAGACCTGCGCTGGTCGCGGTTCAAGAACTTCGAAGCTCGCGCGATGATGGACGTGGTGGCCGAGCGCGTGTTTCCCTTCCTGCGCCAGTTGGGCGAGGAAGGCTCCAGCTACGGCGACCACATGAAGGATGCACGCCTTGGCTTTTCCAACGCCGCGCTGCTCGCCAAGACGGTCGACCTGCTCGACAAAATCCCGATGGAGGACCGTGACACCAAGGGTGATCTCTATGAATACATGCTCGGCAAGATCGCGAGCGCTGGACAGAACGGCCAGTTCCGCACGCCACGCCATATCATCCGGCTGATGGTGGAGATGACGAAGCCCACCCCGCAGGACGTGATCTGCGATCCGGCGGCGGGCACCTGCGGCTACCTGGTGGCGGCGGGCGAATACCTGCGCGAAAAACACCCGGCGCTGTTCCGCGATGAGAAGCTGCGCAAACACTTCCACAAGGGCATGTTCCACGGGTTCGACTTCGACCCGACCATGCTGCGCATCGGTTCCATGAACATGGTCCTGCACGGGGTGGAAAACCCCGATGTCAGCTATCGCGATAGTCTGGCGCAGGAGCATGATGCCGACGCCGGACGCTATTCCCTTATCCTTGCCAATCCACCCTTCGCAGGCTCGCTGGATTACGAGCAGACGGCGAAGGACCTTCAGCAGATCGTCAAGACGAAGAAGACCGAGCTTCTGTTCATCGCGCTGTTCCTCCGTCTTATGAAAACCGGCGGGCGCGCAGCAGTGATTGTGCCGGACGGCGTGCTGTTCGGCTCCTCCACCGCGCACAAGACTCTGCGGGAAATGCTGGTCGAAAAGCACAAGCTGGAAGCGGTGCTGAAACTGCCCTCCGGCGTGTTCCGCCCCTATGCGGGCGTGTCCACCGCCATCCTGTTCTTCACCAAGACCGGCGTTGGCGGCACCGACCACGTCTGGTTCTATGACCTTCAGGCCGATGGCCTCAGCTTGGATGACAAGCGCACACCATTGCTGCCCGATGAAAAGCTGGGGCCGACTCCGCGCGAGGCGCTGACCGAGGGAGAGCATGACAAGAACAGTCTTCCCGACGCACTCGCGCGCTGGTTCGCGCGCGATGGGGCGGAGCGTGACAACCCGCGCACAGCGCAAAGCTTCTGCGTGCCGAAGGCGGAAATTGCGGCGAGTGGAACCTATGAACTCTCGCTCAACCGCTACAAGCAGGTCGAGCACGCCGAGGTGGAGCATGAAAGCCCCGCCGCCATCATCGCCGATCTGCGTAAGCTGGAGGACGAGATCAGCGAAGGCCTCACCAAGCTGGAGGCGATGCTGGGATGAATTGGAGTCGTGCAAAACTCAGCGAAGTCGCGGACATCGAAAGGGATGGCATCGCGTCCGACGCCATTGAAACTGGGACCCGTTATCTAGGTTTGGAGCATATCGAGGCAGGCGGCAAAATCCTCGGCGCTGCGACGGTTGAGGCTGGCGATCTGGCGAGCACCAAGTTTCGGTTCACTAGCAAGCATGTCCTGTACGGAAAGCTGCGCCCCTATCTCGCGAAAATCGCAGTGCCGGACTTCGATGGGATTTGCAGCACCGACATCGTCCCGATCATGCCCAGCCCAAGGTTAGATCGGTCATTCTTGACCCACTTCCTCCGCCAGCCTTCAATGATCGAATTCGCGAACTCGCGAACGACTGGGGCAAACCTCCCGCGATTGAGTCCCAAAGCACTTGCAGATTTCGAAATCCCGCTCCCCCCATTGGAGGAGCAGAAGCGGATTGCGGCGATTCTGGATCAGGCCGATGAGCTGCGCCGCAAGCGCCAGCGCGCCCTCGACCGTCTCAACCAACTCGGCCAAGCCATCTTCATCGAGATGTTTGGTGATGCAGATTCAGCGAATAGTTGGAACTGCGACGTGGTTGAATTGAACTCAATTTGCAGAAAAATAACTGACGGCACACACCAAGCGCCGAGGTGGGCTGATAGCGGAATTCCTTTTTTGTTCGTGAGCAATATCAGAAATCAACGGATCGACATGGACACTAAGAAGTTTGTGTCCCCCGAGGAGTTCGACAGCCTTACCAAGCATACAAAAATTGAGCCCGACGACATCTTATATACCTGTGTCGGGTCTTATGGTCATACCGCAGTCGTAGACGGAAGTGCGACCTTCGCCTTTCAACGACACATTGCGCATTTGAAGCCGAAATTGGATATTGTTTCCCCCACGTATCTGGCGTGGTGTCTTGAAACGCCACAAGTGAAGGCCCAAGCCGATAAGCTTGCGACCGGCATCGCGCAAAAGACAGTCACCTTATCCGCGCTTAAGCGATTCCAAGTCCCGCTTCCGAACATCAAAGACCAAAGCGAATTCGAAGATCGTATATCCGAAGTACTGAGATTGCGGAGCGAAATGGAATTGGAATTTCAAGCCCAAGACCGACTCTTCACCTCTCTCCAGCACCGCGCCTTTCGTGGCGAGCTGACTGCCTCCAGCCTGAAGGAGGCCGCCGCATGACCATGCAGCAGCAGAACATCCCCATTGGCACACTTGTGGACATGTACAAGCGCGGGGAGCTGCGGCTGCCTGAAATTCAGCGGCACTACGTTTGGCGCGCGACACAGGTGCGCAATCTGCTCGACAGTCTCTATCGTGGCTATCCGAGCGGCTCGATTCTGATGTGGGAGACGGACGAACCTATCCCCACGCGAAACTTCGCGATTGATCAGGACACCACTGCTTTCGCTGGCCGAAAGCTCTTGTTGGATGGGCAGCAGCGCCTGACATCGCTCACCGCCGTTCTCAATGGCGACCCTATCAATGTGCGCGGTCGAAAGCGGCCCATCGACATTCTGTTCAATCTTGAGCACCCAGACAAAATCTCAGAAACGGACACTGAGATCGAAAGCGAAGAAGACACCCCTTTGCTGAATGATGATGAAAGGCCCGACGAAGCCGATGAGGCCGACGACGCAGGCAGGTCTCTGGCTGACGACCTGGGCAAGCTAACCTTTGTGGTCGCCAGCAACGCGCTGCTTGCTCAGCCAAACTGGGTTTCTGTAAGCGAAGTTTTCAAGACTGAAAGCGACTCCGCAATTCTAAAGAAGGCGGGGATCACCTCTTTTGATGATCCCCGATACGACCGGTACAGCGAGCGCCTGACGCGGTTACGCCTAATCAAATCGTACACCTATGTCGTTCATGTGCTTGAGCGCGGCATGAGCTATGAGGAAGTCACGGAAATCTTTGTGCGCGTAAATTCTGCTGGCGCGAAGCTGAAGTCTTCAGACCTCGCCCTGGCGCAAATGTCGTCCCGCTGGCAAAACCTGCTAAAGGAACTGGAGCAGTTCCAGGACGAGTGCGAGAAAAGCAACTTCACCAGCGATGTAGGGCAGTTGGTGCGCGGTATTGTGGTTTTTGCGACCCATCAATGTCTGTTTCGCGCCGTTGGCACAGTCAAGATCGAGGACCTAAAAAGTGGGTGGCAGGAGGCCAAGGAAGGTCTGCGCTTCGCTGTCAATTTCCTTCGAAGTAATGCAGGGATCGAAGACGAAAGCCTTTTGTCCTCCCCGATGTTCATTCATGTGCTGGCCGCGATCAGCAGGGTGAAGAAAAACAAGCTGAGCAATGCCGAGCAAAAATCGCTGCTGCATTGGCTGTTAGTGGCGAATGCGCGCGGGCGCTATTCGCGCGGATCGACTGAGACGCTGCTGAACGAAGACCTCAACATCATCTTCCGGTCAGGCGACATTGCCGCACTGATCGAACCTGTAAAGCGTCAATTCGGACGCTTGAACATCGAGGCAGGTGATCTTGCGTCTCGCGGCGCGAACAGCCCGCTTTTCTCACTTTCTTATCTGGCGCTGAAGGATGCGGGGGCAAAGGATTGGTTCAGCGGTCTTGGTCTGTCTCTTACCCATCAGGGACGTTTGCACTTCATCCAGTGGCACCACATTTTTCCCAAGGCGCTGCTGAAAGAGAAGAATTTTGAGACCGGCGAGATTAACGAGATCGCCAATATGGCCTTCATCACGGGGCAAACAAACAGGAAGCTGGGACGGAAAGAACCGGCGGACTACCTCCCCCTGATCGTGAAGGAGCAGGGCGAAGGAGCCTTGACCTCGCAAGAGGTGACAACAGACCCAACGCTGCACAAGGTCGAAAACTATCGGGCATTCTTGGAGGGGCGGCGTGACGCTCTTGCGAAACGCATGAATGACTTCATTGCCCGAAAGGCAGGCTTGGTATGACCCAGTTCGCCTTCCTCCAGACCGAATTTCCCGAGGTCTTCGCGATGGCGAGGAAGGCGGAGATGTCTGCGACCACGGATGCGCGCGGGGCCTGCTTCCATGCGCGTCTGGCGTTAGAGGTCGCAGTCAAATGGATGTACGCCCACGACCGCAACTTGCGATCACCCTACGACACCGCGCTGTCGGCGCTGATCCATGAGGGCACCTTCCGCGCCCTGGTCGGCAATGCGCTCGTCACCAAGGCGCGCATCATCAAAGACCATGGCAACGCCGCCGCGCATGAAACGCGCGCCATCCCGACGGGCAACGCCATCATCGCCGTTCGGGAGCTGTTCCATTTCAGCTATTGGCTGGTGCGAACCTATGCGCGAGGGGGCAAACCAGACGCGGGCCTGACATTCGATCAGAATGCTCTGCCCCGTGCAGTTCAGGTGGAGGCGTCCACACTCGCCAAGCTGCAAACCTTGGCCAAGGAGCGCGAGACGGCGGCGAAGGCGCTTGAAGAGGCTGAGGCCGCCCGCATCAAGAGCGAAGAAGATGCGAAGGCGCGGGATGCCGAGATCGCCCGCCTTCAGGCCGAGATCGCCGCCATCAAGCAAGCGAATACGGCTGCGCCCGACACGCATGACTACAACGAGGAAGAGACCCGCGACGCCTTCATCGACCTGCTTCTGCGCGAAGCGGGCTGGCCGCTGGATCAACCGCGCGACCGCGAGTTCCCCGTTACCGGAATGCCGAACGCAACCGGAGAGGGTTTTGTCGATTACGTGCTATGGGGCGATGACGGCAAACCGCTTGCCGTGATTGAGGCCAAGCGCACCCGCCGTGATGCCCGCGTCGGCCAGCAGCAGGCAAAGCTCTATGCCGACTGCCTTGAACGGCAGTTCGGCGTCCGCCCGGTGATCTTCTACACCAACGGTTATGAGCATTGGCTGTGGGATGACGAGCGCTATCCGCCGCGCGCGGTCCATGGCTTCCTGAAGAATGACGAGCTGGAGCTGTGGTGGCAGCGCAAGAGCGCCCGGCGCATGCTCTCAACGACCAGCATCGATGCCGACATCGTCGAGCGCTATTACCAGACCCGCGCCATTCGCCGGGTTGGCGAAGTGTTCGAGAAAGACCATCAGCGCAAGGCGCTCCTGGTCATGGCGACCGGCAGCGGTAAAACGCGGACGGTCATTGCGTTGATTGACCAGTTGATGCGCGCCAACTGGGTCAAGCGTGTCCTGTTCCTAGCTGATCGTGTCGCACTGGTGCGGCAGGCCCACAATAACTTTAAGAAGCATCTGCCGTCAGCACCGAGCGCAAATCTTATCGAACGCCACGATCCGCAAAGGAACGACCATCACGCTGCCCGCGTGTGTCTGTCCACGTACCCAACGATGATGAACCTCATCGACGAGATGGAGAACGGTCAGCGCCGGTTCGGGCCGGGGCACTTTGACCTGATCGTTATCGACGAAGCGCACCGCTCAATCTACCGCAAGTACCGTTCGATCTTCGACTATTTTGACAGCCTGCTTGTAGGTCTCACGGCCACGCCGCGTGATGAGATCGACCGCGATACCTATTCCCTGTTCGAGCTGGAGCGCGGTGTCCCAACCGACTCCTACGACCTCGATCAGGCCGTCGCCGACCGCTTCCTCGTACCGCCGCGCGCGATCTCCGTGCCGCTGCGGTTTGTGCGAGAGGGCATCAAGTACGATGACCTCTCAGACGAGGAAAAGACGAAGTGGGATGCGCTCGAATGGGAAGGCAAGCTCCCCGCTGGCGACGTGGACGCCGCCGCCGTCAACAAGTGGCTGTTCAACACCGACACGGTCGACAAGGTGCTTGAGCACCTGATGACCTATGGGCTGAAGGTCGCGAGCGGCGACCGGCTGGGCAAGACAATCATCTTCGCCAAGAACCATGACCACGCGAAGTTCATCGGTGAGCACTTCGACGCGAACTATCCGCACCTGAAGGGCCACTTCGCGCGCGTCGTCGATTATCAGACCGAATACGCGCAGTCGTTGATCGATGATTTCTCGGTGCCGGAGCGCGCCCCGCACATCGCGATCTCTGTAGATATGCTCGACACGGGCATCGACGTGCCGGAGGTCGTCAATCTCGTCTTCTTCAAGATCGTTCGATCCAAGACCAAATTTTGGCAGATGATCGGTCGTGGCACGCGGCTGAGCCCCGACTTGTTCGGCCCCGGCCAGCACAAGACCGAGTTCTTCATCTTCGACTTCTGTCAGAATTTCGAGTTTTTCAATCAGAACCAGAAGTTGACTGATGGCGCGGCGGGTCGATCTCTGAGCGAGCGCCTGTTCGCCACCCGTGTCGAGATCGTAAGCGCGCTTCAGGATTTGCCGCAGGGCGAGCGCGGCGACGGGTTGACAAGGCTCGATGCGGATACCCGTGGTCGCTTGCGTGACGAAGTGGCGGGGATGAGCCTCGATAACTTCCTGGTGCGCGCCAAACGCCGCGCCGTGGAGGCGTTCCAGCGCCCGGAGGCATGGGGCGCATTTTCGGCAGATGATTGCGAAACGCTAATCAACCAGATTGCGGGACTTCCGACCGCTCTCGTGGATAACGACGGGGCGGCCAAGCAGTTCGACCTGATCGTGCTGAATGGTCAGCTCGCCTTGCTGCGAGGCGACGCGACTTTAGCGCGCTGCAAGGAAAAGGTCATGGCGATTGCCGCCAAGCTGGAGACGCTTGGCAACGTGCCTATGGTTGCCGCAGCCATGGCGCTGCTCCTGGAGGTGCAGACCGACGAGTTCTGGCAGGATATTGATGCTTGGTTGCTAGAGCAGATGCGCCGTCGCCTTCGTGATCTAATCAAGCTCATCGAGGGAGAGGATCGCGTCCTGGTCTACACGGATTTCACCGATGAAATCGGTGAAGGTGCGGCCATCACATTACCGAACGCGAGCATCGGCACAGACCGAGTGCGATTTCAGATGAAGGCGCAGGACTTCCTGAAGCGCCACCTTGACCACATCACGATCCAAAAGTTGCGCCGAAACGAACAGCTGACACCGCACGATTTGAGCGAACTGGAACGCATCCTAATCGAGGACGTGGGCGCAACCGAAAACGACCTCGATGAAGCGCGCGCTTTGGGTGGTTTAGGGGTCTTTGTCCGCTCACTCGTTGGCCTGGAGCGCGACGCGGCGAAGGCGGCATTCGCCGGATTTCTTTCTGGTCGCAACTTAAACGCCGACCAGATCGAGTTTGTAAATCTCATGATCGAGCATTTGACTGAGCGGGGCGCGATGGACCCCCGACGCCTTTACGAGAGTCCGTTCACCGACTTTGATGATCAAGGCGTAAGCGGCGTGTTCCCGCAGGCCGACGTGCAGAAGATTGTGCAACTCCTCAATGAAGTGGGTAGGAGGGCAGCGGCATGAGTGATGGTGCCGGGGACACGAAGTCGCACCGACTATCGATTGGTTCTCTATGGCGACGGTGGGAGCCACATATTCATGCTCCGGGCACCATTCTGAATAACCAGTTTGGTGCGGCCGATCCATGGAACTCCTACCTCATTACGCTCGAAGAGTTGGTGCCGAGAATTGAGGCAATCGGTATCACAGACTACTACGTTACTGATGCCTACGAAAAACTCCAGGCGCACAAGGCCTCAGGGCGAATACCAGAGGTGCAGTTGCTCTTCCCGAATGTCGAGCTACGGCTCGACGTTGCTGCGAAGTCGGGTTTCGTAAACCTGCACCTGCTGGTTAGCCCCGAAGACCAGAACCACGTGGCTGAATTGCACCGGATTCTACAGCGCCTTCAGTTCCAGGCGTATGGCGACACCTTCAACTGTACACGGACCGACCTGATCTCGCTTGGCAAGAGAGCTGACAAAGCCATTTCGAATGATGAGGCTGCGCTCGCCCACGGGGCGACCCAGTTCAAGGTCAATTTTCAACTGCTCCGGCAAGTCATCCGCGACAGTGACTGGGCCAAAGCTAACATTTTGATCGCGGTAGCAGGCAGCACCGGCGATGGGACCTCAGGTCTCCGGCAAGCGGCCGACGCAACCGTCCGGCAAGAGATTGAAAAATTTTCTCACATAATCTTCTCAAGCAACCCGGCACAACGGGAGTTTTGGATCGGGCAGCGCGGCATGACTGTTGAGGAACTGCGCGAGCGATATGACGGATGCAAGCCGTGCCTCCACGGTAGCGACTCTCATGACCAGCAATCCGTCGGACAGCCAACAGACAGTCGCTATTCATGGATCAAAGGCGCCCCGGAATTTGATGCTCTGCGTCAAGCGTGCATTGACCCGGAAGGACGCGCGTATGTCGGTGAGCAGCCGCCGAATTCAGCCATACCGTCGCAGGTTGTCTCGCACGTTAGAATAGCTGGTGCGAATTGGGCCGTAACACCTGACATACCGCTGAATCCTGGCCTTGTAGCAATCATAGGCGCACGTGGATCTGGAAAAACCGCCTTGGCCGACATAATCGCTGCGGGATGCGATGCCATCACACCTGCAGGATGGGGTGCTGACGAGAACTCCAGCCCGTCTTTCCTGGCGCGAGCGCGCAGGCTAATCGGCAACGCGACCACAACCCTCACTTGGGGCGGCGGCACAACAGTAACGCGCGTGCTCGATGGAAGAGACGCGAATGGCCATACGTCGTTCCCGCGTGCGCGCTATCTTTCGCAGCAATTCGTCGAAGAACTTTGCTCAGCCAAAGGTGTATCTGATGGCCTGATTGATGAGATTGAACGTGTTATCTTTGAATCCCATTCTCCGGATAACCGCGAATGGACCTCCGATTTTGCCGAGTTACGCGATCAGCAGACGGCTCGATTCCAGCAGGCACGCCAGCGCGAAGCGGAGGCAATCACAGACATCTCAGAACGCATTGCCACCGAATTTGAAAAAGAAGCTCTGATAACGACGCTGACCAAGCAGTTCGATCAGAAGAAGGCGCAGATCGCAGGTTATATAGCTGATCGCGCCAAATTAGTTGTAAAGGGGACCGAGACACAGGCTAACCGTCACACGCAACTGGGGCAGGCAGTACAAGCGCTACGCAGCACAATTCAGTCCTATAGCAATCAGCGGCGGACCTTTATCGCGCTTCAAGACGAAGTGGCCAGCACCCGAGCCACCAAGGCACCGGAGATATTGCGTCAAGCCAAGGAGCGTCATCAGCATAGTGGCCTCAATGCTCAGCAGTGGGATGAATTTCTTCTCATTTATAAGGGCGATGTCGATGCGAGCCTCTCCGGTTATGTAGCTTGGGCAGACCAGCAGATCGCGGCCCTAAACGGAGCGCCGGTCCAAACTATAGATGCAAACACCCCATACTTTTCTGATAACGCCGATCTGTCGAAGCTGGCACTCAACATGCTTCTAGCCGAGATGACGCGTCTTGAGACCTTGGTCAGTGCCGACAACCTCGTCCGCAACCAGTACGCTGCTCTCTCCCAGCGCATTGGACAAGAGAGCACTGCTCTACAAGGCCTTGAGGGCAAATTGAATGATGCCCAAGGAGCGGCTGCGCGCCGGAAAGAACTCCAGGTAGAGCGCGATGCAGCCTATGGTCGAGTTTTCCAAGCGATCATCAACGAGCAGATCGCGCTCGCCGATCTATACGCGCCACTAATGGCACGGCTTGCAGCATCCTCAGGAACTTTGAAAAAGTTGAGCTTTGCCGTTCGAAGGATCGCTGATGTTGAGAAGTGGGGAGATTTTGCCGAGGAAAAGCTACTAGACAGACGCAAGTCAGGACCTTTCTACGGTCGAGGATCGCTGATCGCTGCCGCCACGGCTGCCCTCAAGCCCGCTTGGGAGACGGGATCGGCCGCTGACGTTCAGGCCGCCATGACCGCCTTTCTGGCTAGTTACCTGAAGGACTTGCTTTCGCATGCCCCATTTGCTCCGACGCAACAGGCTGAATTCCGGGCTTGGTCGAAACAGTTTGCGCACTGGCTATTCAGCACCGATCACATCGCCGTTCGCTACGAGATTTCTTATGACGGCGTCGATATCCGAAAGCTCTCGCCCGGTACGCGCGGCATCGTCTTGCTGCTGCTCTATCTCGCTCTCGATGATTCAGATGATCGACCACTTATAATCGACCAGCCCGAGGAGAACCTCGATCCGAAGTCCGTCTTCGACGAACTGGTGGCGCTCTTCATCACTGCGAAAACAAAGCGCCAAGTGATAATTGTGACGCACAACGCGAACCTCGTCATCAATACCGACGCTGACCAAATAATCATTGCTGAGGCAGGACCGCATCCTTCCGGGGGCCTGCCGCCGATAAGCTACATCGCCGGAGGATTGGAGAACGCCTCAATCCGCAAGGCTGTTTGCGATATTCTTGAGGGCGGCGAAGCTGCCTTCAGAGAGCGCGCCCGCCGGTTACGCGTGCGTCTTCAGAGATAACCAAAGCTCCATTCCGCCACTTCAATCGAGCCGTCACTGGGGCTTTGCCCCCAACGAGCGCAAGGCATCCAAACGTATCCCTGAAGGGACCCGCGTTCGGAGCCTCCCTGCGCTCGTCACGTAAGCATCCGGTGAGCACCGCAGCGGCGTTATTTTGCCGCTGGGCGCGGGGGTGGAGCTTTTGCTGCGGCTCTCTCGTCGGCGACCATTTGCGTGAGGCATTCGATAGCGTCTTTGGTGAAGGCGATCATGCCATCCTCGCCGACACTATAGACGCGCAGGCAACCATCATCGGGGAACATGTCCATCGAAAGTTCGTACAGCCAATCCTCATCTTTGCGGAGCCATTAGCCAACGTGGCCGATGGTGAAGACGCGGGAGATCGCAGCCAAGCTCAGGCAGCCTGACGTACGCACAGCTGAAGAGGCCCCCAGGCCCATGGCAGGAGTTCATCGAGCCGGTTGGCCGGGCGCTCTACGCTGCGGGCGCGCACGCCGGCGAGCCAGGCTTGCCGGTCCACATCGTTCATTTTAGCGGTGACGATGATGCTGTACATGGCGGCGGCGGGCATTCGCGTCGTACCGATCCACCCCGAGCTTGCGCAAACCATGGCCCGGCTTATCGCGGATAGCGAAGACGGCTATGTGTTATCGGGCCTGGCCGTGACCAAATATGGGAATCGCGGTGACGCGCTGGGAAAGCGGTTCACACGGCTAAGCCGTGAATTGGGATTCGGTGCTCGCCACGTTTTCCATTCCCTGCGCGGTACGGTGATAACCATGCTGGAGCGCGCGGACGTACCCGAAGGCACCGTGCAGGACATTATAGGCCATGAACGATCAACATTGACCGGAAGCACCTATAGCGGCAAGACTACGTTCGAGATGCGGCGCGATGCACTGGCGAAGCTGGTGTACTGCCCTTTGGTTATCGGCAGCAGGGGATTAGAAAAATGAACGCCAAGGATTTATTGAAGCTTGTCCTGGAACACAAACTGAGTATCAAGGATGTGTTCAAGCTAGCCGAGGAGGGGAAGCGTGGCGAAGCCGAAGCACTTATGAAGGTATTAAAGGAGGTCGCGAAGTACCATCCCACCGAAATCATACAAATAACTGGTCGTCCGGCAATTTACAAATGCGGTGGCAAATTCGTTGTGCTCGATGAAAATGGCGTTTGGAAGCTCAAAAACCCGCCGCAGCGGAAACTGAAAAAGACACCCCATAGTAAATCTCCATGTTAATGCCTTCTTTAGCGAAAACGTGACAAACATTAGAGGGTTGCACGGTCCTCAGCGCATACTCAGCCCGCCAACCGAAGGCCAGCCCATCCACGGCTGCAAGCCGGGGCGCGATTATTGCCCTACAGGCTTCCACTCGCGCGCAAGGCGCTGCGCTTCGGTTAGCTGTTCGGGCGTCATTTTTGCAGCGACAGCTTCACGGCCAGCGACCGCGCTTTTCCGAAGTTCTCCATCCGCCTGTCGAGCAGCGGCAAGATTGAACCACATGTGCGCCTGAACGTAGTCCTGCGGTACACCCTTGCCATTTTCGTACATGAGACCGAGAAAGTCTTGGGCCGGAGCATGTTCCTGTTCTGCGGCGTTGCGATACCAGATCACCGCTTGGGCATAATCCTGCGGCACACCCTTACCATCTTCGTACATGACGCCGAGAATGGTTTGGGCAAGAGCGTTACCCTGTCCAGCGGCAATGCGGTACCAGTAAGCCGCTTGTGAATAATCCTGCAGCACGCCCTTGCCATCTTCGTACATGACGCCGAGATTGTATTGGGCCGAAACATTGCCCTGCTCAGTGGCATTACGGAACCATTTCACTGCTTGGGCATAATCCTGCGGCACCCCCTTGCCATCTCGGTACATGACTCCGAGATCGTTTTGAGCAGGCGAATATCCCTGCATGGCGGCCTTACGGAACCAATACACAACCTGAACGTAATCCTGCGGCACACCATAGCCTAGTGCGTACATGGCACCGAGAAAGTATTGCGCGCTCAAATACCCCTGTTCAGCGGCTTTGCGATACCAGTCCGCCGCCTGCACATAATCCTGCGTTACGCCGTTGCCATTTCGATACATATCGCCGACGGAGAATTGGGCTGTTGCATCGCCCTTCTTAGCCATTGGGCGCAAGAGTTGCAGGGCCGTTGCGTAATCAGCCCTTTGGTAGGCGGCCAACCCATCTTCGAGAGGCTCGGCAATAGCTTGCCCAATGAACAGCCAAAACATGGCTGCATGAACAATTATTCTCGCGCCCTGCATCCTTCAATCCCCTCTTATCCACCCATACTGTTTGACGATAGCGCGTTGCCCGCAAGCGTCGCCAGCAAAAGCTTATTCTCTGGATTATGCGACAGGGTAATTGCTTTAGGCACAATCGCTTCGCCGGGTGATCCCCCCATGTTTTAGATTATGCGGGGTGTTCTTTTTTTTTTTGAAAACATCAAAACTCGCTGCCCCGATCTGGCCGGTCCCCAGCGCGCAGCACCCTCCCCACCCCCGAAGTCACCGCCAAAGGGGGGCAAGAAGCCCAACCTAGAGGGCCGTGATTGCTACCTGCGAGGCTGAAGGCTTCGCTGAATGAAGTCTAATCTCACTCCCATATGTGCCGCTCTCGCTGCTGGGATTCGAGTCTATCCAGGCGGCGCTCATATTCCTCGTTCTTGCGGTTGAGTTCGTACTCACGATCCTCTTGTCCCCGCTGTTGAATTTCGTCCTCAAAACGGCGGTTGGATTCCTCAAAGTAGTCCTCCATACGGCGGTCCGATTCCTCACGGAGGCGGGCAGCGTAGCTACCGGAGTCTTCAGCCCGGGCGGCCTGACTTACCGGCGCTGCCAGCAATGTTGCAATCACAGCGGCTTTGCATAGAGTTCTCATGTCCCTGTTTCCTTTCACTTATGGCCTACTAAAACATATTCCCGCTCGCATGGGCATCCTTAAATCCCCATTTTCCTTGCTTGACAGTCACACGATACGCCCAGGCATTGCCGCAAATGGGAGGGTGCAGAAATCCCTATTGGAATTGCCTCGTTAAATCCCCGGAAATCCGCCACTTTCAGAAACCCGTTTGACAGGTGCGAAAATCTATTGATTTCGGCACCTATCGCCCTTACATGAGATTGACACGTCAACTCAGTTAAAGGGGAACGGCCATGACCAACGTAGCGATATATGCCCGCGTTTCTACAGACGGGCAAAGCGTCA
>Ga0073924_1000166_pt1 | contig 14086 bp, 12 predicted proteins | sample GWRWT4_14Oct14_FD_70957 | JGI IMG/M metagenome (GOLD analysis project Ga0073924, IMG submission 70957) | Sand microcosm microbial communities from a hyporheic zone in Columbia River, Washington, USA - GW-RW T4_14-Oct-14 | ecosystem: Engineered > Artificial ecosystem > Sand microcosm >...
CCTTCACCACCCGCTCGGCAGGGGCCTTCATCGGCGATTTTTTCAAGGAGTGTTGGGGCTTCATCTTCGTTCCTTCGTCACTACGACGAAGCCCCAACACTCCTTAAATCACAACCTCAATTCTGTGCCATTGGTGCTGACGGGGAACACGCTGGGTTTCCGGTGCTTGACGTGCAGTTCGACCGGGATGCGATCGCGCGTTACGGGCTCAGCCTTCAGGACGTTAGCGACACCGTGGCCGCCGCAATGGGCGGGCGCGAAGCCGGGATCGTCTTCGAAGGCGACCGGCGCTACGACATTGTGGTTCGTCTCGACAATCTGACCCGCAATGATCTCGATGCCGTCGGCGCACTGCCGGTCATGCTGCCGGGCGAGGATGCGCACCGGGCTTCGGTTCCGCTTCGCGAGGTCGCGCGATTTGTCTTCTCGGAAGGTTTGAATCAGGTCAGCCGGGAGAACGGTCAGCGCCGCGTTGTGGTCCAGGCCAATGTTCGCGGCAATGATCTCGGATCCTTTGTCGCCGAAGCGCAGCAAAAGGTGAATGCGCAAGTGAAGCTGCCAAGTGGAAGCTTTATCGAATGGGGCGGGCAGTTCAAGAACCTGCAGGCGGCATCGCAGACGCTGTCGCTTGTCATCCCGGTCATCTTCGCCGCCATCTTTGGCATCCTGTTCATGGCGCTTGGCGGAGTGCGGCAATCGCTCGCGGTCTACTCGGCGATTCCGTTGGCATTGGCTGGCGGGGTGTTCTCGCTGTTGCTGACCGGCCTGCCGTTTTCGGTCTCGGCTGCCGTTGGCTTTATCGTTCTGTCGGGTGTTACGGTGCTCAACGGATTGGTGGTGATGACCAGCATCAATCAGCGATTGGATGCAGGCAAGGCTGTCGACGAGGCGATCGCCGAAGGGACAATGGAACGCGTTCGCGCCGTGCTGATGACCGGGATTGTTCCGGCCATCGGCTTCGTGCCGATGGCAATTGCGACTGGCACCGGTGCCGAGGTGCAGAAGCCGCTCGCGATTGTAGTTATCGGCGGCCTCATAACCTCGACCCTGCTGACTCTGTTTGTGCTGCCCGCGATCAGCCATCTGCTGCTGCGCGGCCGCCACAAGAAGCACGTGCCGGGGGATTACAGCGATGTCTCGGTGCTTGGTGAACCCATCGTGGACAAATAGAGAGGAAACGCGACATGAATCAGCCCACAGCTTCGCAACAAGGCATGCTCTGCCCAGCGTGCCGCTTGCCCCTGTCCATGTCGGAGCGACAAGGTGTCGAAATCGACTTTTGTCCCCAATGTCGCGGTGTCTGGCTTGATCGGGGAGAGCTCGACAAGATCATCGAGCGATCGGAACGCGCTGCACCGCAAAGATCGGAGCCTGATGCCGGAGTTCGGCCCGAAGCGCAGCCACGCGGCCATGGCGATTCCTATCGCTCCAGCCACCACGGGCAAAAGCGCCGCAAGAGTTTTCTTGCAGAATTATTCGATTGATCGAGTGGGCCGAAATTCAGCGAAAGGGAAGGCAATGACGGCATCTCTCATCATGGAACCGACAGTGCTTGCATCGACTCGGGCGGTTACCGCCGAAGACTTAGGGTCATGCTATGGTTTTCGGGTCGATGGTCCGCTGGAGCCGTCAAACTCCATGAAGCGGGCAGTTTCCGGCCGACGGACGTTTCCGAAGTCGATTGCCGCCAGACCTCGCCGCAGCGCCCAGGTCACCCAAACCCGGCGCGCCGAACAGCGCCTGACCGCGGAGCCAGATAATGGATAAGGCTGTCGATAGGCACCGCGAAACGGGGGATCGCGGCACAGGCGATACTTCGGGGCATTCCGCGAGTGATCGCGAGGGGCGCGTCACCTTTGTGCTCGCCTGCATTTGTGCCGCGCTCGCATATGGCATTGCCTGGGTCTTTCCCGCGCATACGCGCCTGACTTTCGCGATCGGAGCGATCGTCTCGGTCTTGCCCTTTGCTCGCAAGGCGTTCGCCAAGGCACGGACTGGCTCGCCATTCAGCATCGAAACGCTGGTCACCATCGCGGTCATCGGCGCGCTTCCTATCGATGCCGGTGCCGAGGCCGTGGTTGTCGTTGCCCTGTTCTCGCTTGGCGAACTGCTCGAAGGCTTCGCTGCGGCCCGCGCACGCTCGGGACTGACGGCGCTCGCCAAACTGTTGCCTGCGACCGCAATAATCGAGCGCGATGGCATGCGGGTGGAAGTGCCGGTGGTCACGTTGACGGTTGGCACGACTGTCTTGGTCGCAGGTGGCGATCGCATTCCAGCCGACGGCACGATCGTCAATGGACGCTCCGATTTGAACGAAGCGGCCATAACCGGAGAGTCGCGTCCGGTCGCAAAGAGCGCGGGCGACCCGGTCTTCGCCGGGAGTATCAACGGCGACGGAACTCTGGGGATCGCAGTAACCAGAGATGCATCGAACAGCGTGGTTGCCCGCATTGCCAAGCTGGTCGAGGAAGCACAGGAAAGTACCGCGCCAACCGCCAGGTTCATCGATCGCTTCAGCGCCTACTACACTCCGATTGCCATAGCCACTGCCGGTTTGATTGCCTTGCTGCCGCCGTTGGTTGCTGGCGGTGACTGGGCCGTATGGCTCTATCGGGCTCTGACCGTTCTGCTCATCGCCTGTCCGTGCGCGCTCGTCCTGTCCACCCCGGCGGCTATCGCGACGGGGATCGCGACGGCCGCGCGCCATGGCATATTGATCAAAAGCGGTGCGGCGCTCGAAGCGCTCGCCGGCATCCGTGTGGCGGCATTCGACAAGACCGGCACGATCACCATGGGGCATCCGGTCGTGACAGATGTCTTAGGTGATGTGCTGCCGCTTGCAGCAGCACTGGAAACCGGCCTTGCCCATCCGGTTGCCAGGGCGATTGTTGCCGAAGCGACGAAACGGAGTGTTACGGTTCCCGCCGCATCCGGCGTGATCATCCGCCAGGGCGAAGGCGTTGAAGGAACCGTCGGCACATCGCGTGTCGAGCTTCTCAGCCCGCGCGCGACAGCAGCGCTTGGGGGAGCCCGGGCGGCGAGCATTCAAGAGCTGGAAGAAGAGGGCAAGACAGTCGCGGTACTCGTCGTTGACAATGTGGTTCGGGGCTACATCGCCTGTCGGGACGAACCGCGTGAGGATGCCATTCCATCAATACGCGCGCTTGCCGCCCTTGGCATCAGGACGTTGATGCTGAGCGGTGACAACCAGCGTACCGCCAGCGCTGTCGCCAAGCCGCTCGGCATGGAAGCCTTCGGCGAACTCATGCCGGCCGAAAAACTTGATCGGATCAATCGGCTCAAAGCCGAACAGCCGATCCTGATGGTGGGCGACGGGGTGAACGATGCCCCGGCGCTCGCGTCTGCGACGCTCGGTCTTGCCATGGGTGGCGGGACAGATGTCGCTATCGAGACTGCCGACGTCGGTTTGCTCAAGGATCGGCTGAGCGGCATCCCCGATGCCATTCGTCTGGCAAGAAAAACGCGGCAGACGATCATCATCAACATTGTGATCGCGATTGGTCTCAAGCTGGCCTTCCTGGTGCTCGCAGTCCTGGGCCTGACCAATTTGTGGACCGCCATCCTGGCCGACACCGGTGCCACAATCCTGGTCACGGGCAATGCGCTTCTGCTTTTCTGGACCTTCCAACCGACACCGGCGATTCAAGTCGCTGACAGGAGAGATTGACTATGGGCGAAGCGCATAATCACCGGGATAGTGGCCACGGCACGCCCAGCCACAATCACGCGGCTGGCTCGAATGCGAGGAGCCTCTCGATTGCTCTGGCAATCACCGGCTCGTTCCTCGTTGCCGAACTAGTCGGCTCATTCGTATTCAACAGCCTCGCTCTTCTGTCAGACGCCGCGCATATGTTCACCGACGCCGCCGCGCTTGCGATCGCGCTGGTGGCGATCAAGGTCGGTCAACGCCCAGCAGACAGGCGGCGGACCTATGGCTACAGGCGCTTCGAGATCCTTGCCGCCTCGTTCAATGCGCTCCTCCTGTTTGTTGTTGCTGGCTATGTGCTTTGGGAGGGCATCAATCGCCTAATTGACCCTCAACCCGTTGGCTCGCTCGGAATGCTGGTTGTGGCGTCCTTGGGGTTGCTGGCAAATCTGGTCGCAATGCGCTTGCTCACAGGTGGGAAAGAGAGCAGCCTGAATGTGAAGGGCGCTTACCTTGAAGTGTGGGCCGACATGTTGGGCTCAATTGGCGTGATTGGTGCCGCAGCCCTCATCTACCTGACCAAGGCTAATTGGATCGACCCGATTGTCGCCATCGCCATCGCGCTGTGGGTGCTTCCACGGACCTGGACCCTGCTCAAGGACACCACCCACATCCTGTTGCAAGGTGTTCCAAGCTCCATGAACCTTGATGACATCCGTCGGGCAGTGAATGATATTGGCGGGGTCGAGAGTACCCACGACCTTCACGTCTGGTCGGTGGCCGGCGATGATGCCAGCCTGACCGCGCACGTCGTGCTGGCTGCCGGCGCCGAGCCATTTGCAACACGCCACGCTATTGCGGAAATGCTCGAGAAGAAATTTGGCATCCATCATTCGACCATCCAGGCCGAAGCCACTCCCTGCGGCGATGAGGATGCGCTCCATGCTTGAACTTGGCCGCCCCACGTGTTCGAAGGAAGCAGTCTCCAGCTAGTGAGACCCCGAATGCGCCGGAGGGAGCAGCCACGCCGGAGGCGAGGCTCCAGCCCCTTGCCGCGCCTCCGGCGAAAGTCTTGATGTTCCAGGCGTGACATGATGCGCGAGAACAGTCTGCAGTTGGCCGGTACTGTACGTGCGATGCGAGATCGGCCTGCGCGGCGCACCGCCGAATGCCACGAATTCACTCTCGACAGGTGTGTCCGAGAGTTTGCTTGCCAAGATAAACGCCCATTGCTACGAGCCCGGCATGCGGGGTCTTGCTCTCAATTTCCTGATGCTGTTTGCGATGCTTTGTACTGGGATACATTCGCCCGCGCAGGCCCACCAGATTCCTGGTGATCTTGACATGGCTGCTCAGCATTCTGACGTGTATCATGCCCATGGCCCCGATGAATCGTCACAAGATGACGGATCGGACAGAACGCAACCGATCGTCGATCATCAACACGCCCCATTGACGATACTGTCCTTTAGCGTCGAGGCCGCGACGCCGGTCTATCTCGGCGGGGAATCGCGCCGACCGGGCATGGCGGACCCACTTTTCTCGGTGACCTCAGCCCCGCCAATCGAACCGCCTCTCGCCTGATACGACACTTCGCCCGGTCGGGAACAAAACCGGCCCGTGATTTGATTCGTTTCAGGAGCTTTCCCCATGTCATTAAAATTGCGCGCCGGCCTTCTGGCCGGGTTGGCGCTGTGCTTGCCCGCAGTGGCAAGTGCCGAACCAATCAGTCTCGATGAGGCTGTTCGGCGTGCCGTAGCTGCTTCACCGGCAATAGCCGCCCAAGAGGCTGGCATTCGCTCGGCTAAGGCTGGCCGCACCCAGGCCGAAGTGCGGCCCAATCCTGTGCTCTCCGTGGAAGCCGAGAATGTCGCCGGCACAGGCGCCTACAACGTACTTCGCCAGGCCCAGACCACGGTCACCTATTCGCAGATAGTCGAGCGGGGCGGGAAGCGCGAGGCTCGGATTGCCTATGCGGAACGCGACATCGCCGTCTCCGAAGCGGCTGCCCGTCTTGCCCGACTCGATCTGGCGCAGGCGGTGCAGCAGGCTTTCATGGATGTGCAGATCGCCGACGAAGTCGTCTGGCTCGCCGAAAGGCGGCTCGAGACCGAGCAGGCGATGCGGACTGAGGCCGTGCGCCGGGTCAGAAGCTACCGGGATCCTCTTTTCGTAGAAACCCGCGCGGATGCCCGGGTCAGCCAGGCCCGACTTGCCTTGAATGAGGCACGTGCCCGGCGCGACGCCGCGCGGGCAAGACTCGCCTCGTACTGGGGTGGCCGCGCCGAGGACATCGAAGTGCCGCGCAGAATCGAGCGGCCTGATGATCATGACCACCCACTGGCGGCGGCCGATGCAAGTCTCGCCGATGCCGCGGTCGACCGGGCACAGGCGGCAGTGGTCGTCGAGCAGTCGCGCGGTATCCAGGACTATACGCTGAGCGGAGGGGTTCGGCATCTGCGGGAAAGCGGCGATGTCGCCGTGGTTGCTGGGATATCCATTCCGTTGGGGCGTTTCGACCGCAACCAAGGCAATATCGAGCGCGCCCAAGCTGATCGCCAACATGTTGAACTCCTGGCCGAGGCCTCAAGGCTCGAACGTCTGCGCGAGCTCGCGTCGTTGCGCGCCGAGGCGGAAGCCGCACGGATTCGCGCCGATGGCATCATGCAGGATGTCTATCCCAAGGCCCTGCGCACACTGCAGCAGGTCCGTGAGGGCTATGCGCGCGGAGGTTTCCGGTTCAGCGACGTTCAGGATGCTGCCGACGCCATCATCGAAGTCCAGTCGCAATGGGTAGAGGCCATGACCCGTTATCGCGACGTCCAGTCCAAGATTGACCGGCTGACCGGGCGCTTCGACGCCGTCACCGGGGAGGAAGCACCATGAAGAAGATCCATATCGCCACCGCTCTCACCGCTTTTGTTATTGCCGTGCCCCTGGCCGGATGTGGCTCCAATCCGGCGACCGAAGTCGGCAGCGAGCAGGGCGGCGAAGTCGCCAAGGGTCCCAATGGCGGGCGCCTGCTGCGCGATGGCGCCTTCTCTGTCGAAGTGACCATTTTCGAGACGGGACAAGAGCCGCAGTTTCGCGTCTTCCCGAGCCGGGAGGGCGAGCCGGTCGATCCGAAAACCGTCCAGCTTACCATGACGCTCAAGCGCCTTGATGGCGAGGTCAATACCTTCGCCTTCAAGCCTGAAGGCAAGTATCTGGCAGGGCAGGGCGTGGTGACGGAGCCGCACAGCTTCGACGTCGAGGTGGTCGCGCTCGAAAATGGCAAACGCCATGTCTGGAAATATGCCAGCCCCGAGGGACGGACGCGGATCACAGCGGCGGCCGCAAAGGACGGCGGCATAGGGGTGCTGACTGCCGGTCCGGCGACGATCGGCGAGACCCGCGAGCTTTACGGCACGGTTGCGCTTGACCCTTCCGCACGTTCGGAGATCCGTGGGCAGTTCCCGGGCCGGGTCGTCAGCGTCACGAAGGCGGTTGGTGATTATGTCCAGCGCGGCCAGCTTCTTGCGCGCATCGAATCGAGCGAGAGCCTGCAGGTCTACCCGGTCTTTGCCACAGTGAGCGGCGTCGTGGCCGAACGCAACGCCAATCCCGGCGACGTGACCGGTGATCGCCCGCTCTATGTCATTACCGATCCGGCACGGACCTCGGTCGTGCTTAACATCTTCCCCAAGGACCTGGCGCTGATCCAGCCCGGCATGCGGGTTGAGATCGAAGCCATGGACGGCACACCTGTCGCCGCAAGCCGGCTGAGCGACTATCTCCCCGAGGGCAATGCGGAAGCAGGCACGGCCCTTGTGAGGGCCATGGTTCCCAACCGCGCCGGTCGTCTGCGCGCGGGTATGGCCCTGCGCGGGAAGGTCACGGTCAATGCCGTTACCGTGCCGCTGGCGGTTCGCACCGAGGCGATCCAGTCGTTCCGTGACTTCAAAGTCGTCTTTGCCAACTACGGCGAAGACTATGAGGTCCGCATGTTGGAGTTGGGGCGGTCTACGCCTGAATGGACCGAGGTACTGGGCGGCCTCAAGCCGGGCACGCCCTATGTCGCCAAGGGTTCCTTCCTCATTCGCGCCGACATCGAAAAGTCGGGCGCGAGCCACGACCATTGAGCGGGAGGAACCAGACAATGTTGCCCCGTATCATCGGATTTTCGATCCGTCAGCGCTGGTTCGTGCTGGCAGTGGTCGCCCTGCTTTGTGCTGCCGGAATCTGGAGCGCGACAAAGCTTCCCATCGACGCTGTGCCGGACATCACCAATGTCCAGGTCCAGATCAATACGGAGGCCGAGGGCTACTCTCCGCTCGAATCCGAGCGACGCGTCACATTCCCGATCGAAACGGCCATCGCGGGAATTCCGGGGCTGTCCTACACCCGGTCGATCTCACGCTATGGCCTGAGCCAGGTCACCGTGGTGTTCGAGGACGGCACCGACATCTATTTCGCCCGGCAACAGGTCAACGAGCGACTTCAGTCGGTCCGGTCGCAATTGCCTGCGGGTATCGAGCCCCAGATGGGACCGATCGCGACCGGGCTTGGCGAGATCTTCATGTTCGCCGTCGTCCCGAAACCGGGTGCAACCAAACCGGATGGCGGCCCATGGACCGCGACCGACCTCAGAACCCTGTCCGACTGGGTGGTGAGACCGCAAATGCGCACCATACCCGGCGTCGCCGAGGTCAACACGATCGGCGGCTATGAAAAGCAGTATCATGTGACCCCCAATGCCGCGCAGCTGGCGGCCATGAACCTGTCGCTGACCGATCTGGTCGAGGCGCTCGAACGCAACAACGCCAACCGCGGCGCCGGCTATGTCGAGCGCGGCGGCGAGCAGATTCTCATCCGCGTGCCGGGGCAGGCATCAAACGAAACCGATCTCGCCCAGATCATCGTTGCCACCCGCGGCGGGGTGCCGATCCGGATCGGCGATGTGGCGGAGGTCGTGATCGGTTCCGAATTGCGAACCGGTGCGGCGACCGAAAACGGCAAGGAGATCGTGCTCGGAACGATCTTCATGCGCACCGGCGAAAACCCGCGGATCATCGCCCAGGCGGCAGCCGAGAAGCTGAAGCAGGCAACAGCATCCCTACCCGAAGGAGTCGTAGCTCACCCGCTCTATGACCGGACCGAGCTCGTCGACCGGACCATTGCGACAGTCGAGAAGAACCTCGCCGAGGGCGCATTGCTCGTGATCGTCGTGCTGTTCTTGCTGCTCGGAAACATTCGCGCCGCTTTGATCACCGCGGCGGTTATTCCGGTCGCCATGCTGATGACGCTGTCGGGCATGCTCGCAACCCGCACCTCGGCCAACCTGATGAGTCTGGGGGCGCTCGACTTCGGCCTGATCGTCGATGGGGCCGTCATCATCGTCGAGAACTGTCTGCGCCGCCTGGGCGAAGCGCAGCACCGCATGGGGCGCCTGCTCGACCGCGACGAGCGTTTTGGCCTGGTGGCCAAGGCCAGCGCCGAAGTTATCCGACCCTCCATCTTCGGGATTATCATCATCACGGCGGTCTACTTACCGATCTTCGCCCTCGAAGGGATCGAGGGCAAGACCTTTCACCCGATGGCCATTACGGTGGTGGTGGCGCTGACGGCCGCGCTGATCCTCTCGCTCACACTAGTGCCCGCGGCGGTTGCCCTTTTCGTCACCGGCAAGGTCGAGGAAAAGGAAAACCGGGTCATGCGCTGGATCGGTGCACGTTACGCACCGATGCTCGACAAGGCCTTCGCGATGCCCAAGCGCTTCGTCGCCGTCGCGATTCTTCTCGTTGCCGTAAGCGGCTTCGGGGCAACCCGGCTGGGATCGGAATTCATTCCGAACCTCGAGGAAGGCGATATCGCCATGCACGCGCTGCGTATTCCGGGCACGAGCCTCAGCCAGGCGATCCAGATGCAGGAGGCGCTGGAGAAACGCATCCGGCAATTCCCCGAGGTAGAGCGGGTATTCGCCAAGATCGGTACCGCCGATGTGGCGACGGACCCAATGCCGCCCTCGGTCGCCGACAATTTCATCATGCTCAAGGACCGCAAGAATTGGCCGGACCCGCGCAAGCCGCGCGACCAACTGGTGGCCGAACTGAAAGCAGCCGTCTCCCAGATACCCGGCAACAATTACGAGTTCACCCAGCCCGTCCAGATGCGGATGAACGAACTGATTGCCGGAGTTCGCGCCGATGTCGCAATCAAGCTTTACGGAGACGATCTCGAGCAGCTGCTGAAGAGCGGCGACGCGATCAGCAATGTCGCTGCCTCCATTCCCGGAGCAGAGGACGTCAAGCTCGAGCAGATTACCGGCCTGCCGATGCTTTCGGTCACGCCCCGGCGCGACATGCTCGCGCGCTACGGGGTGAGCGTGGCCGACGTGCAGGATGCGGTTGCAACCGCGACCGGAGGAGCCAAGGCTGGCGAGATCTATGAAGGCGATCGCCGCTTTGCCGTGATCGTCCGCCTGCCTGAAGCTGCCCGAACCGACCTGGCGGCGCTCGGCAACCTGCCGATCCGTCTCGCGTCGAGCGGGACGGTTCCACTGTCTGAGCTGGCGGACATCTCGCTCGAAGCCGGGCCCAACCAGATCAGCCGCGAGAATGGCAAACGGCGGGCGGTGATTACCGCCAACGTGCGCGGCCGCGACCTTGGTTCCTTCGTTACCGAACTTCGTCAGAAGGTCGGGGAGGAGGTCAAGCTGCCTGACGGGTACTACGTCGAGTATGGTGGCACGTTCGAGCAGTTGCAGTCTGCCAAGACCCGTCTGGCGATCGTCGTGCCGCTGGTTCTTCTGCTGATCTTCGGACTGCTGTTCACCCTGTTCGGATCGGTGAAGGACGCCGGGATCGTCTTCTCCGGCGTCCCGCTTGCCCTGACCGGCGGCGTAGCAGCCCTGGCCCTGCGGGGGATTCCGCTGTCGATCTCGGCTGGTATCGGCTTCATCGCCCTTTCGGGCGTGGCAGTGCTCAATGGCGTGGTGATGCTCTCGTTCATCAAGGACCTGCGCGAGCGCGGCGCCGACTTGCTCGACGCGATCCGAGAAGGTGCGATCACCCGCCTCCGCCCCGTGATGATGACGGCCCTCGTCGCGTCGCTCGGATTTGTTCCGATGGCACTCAATGTCGGAGCAGGCTCGGAAGTCCAGCGCCCGCTCGCCACCGTGGTGATCGGCGGGATCATCTCTTCGACCATCCTGACACTGCTGATGCTGCCCGCGCTTTACCTGCTGGTCCATCGGCAGAAGGACCCACGAATAGCGCAACAGGACAAGGCGGTGGCATGATGGTCATGAGCCCCCCGGAGAATGTGACCTTGCCCTCTGACACGATTATAGGGTAGAGGGGTATGCTATGGGACATATGAAAACGAACAAGGATCCGTTACTTGCCCGCATAAGGCGGATCGCCGGGCAGGTCGCCGCCATCGAAAAAGCGATCGTGCGGGATGCCGACTGCGGCTCGGTGCTGCATCAGGTCGCCGGGGTACGCGGCGCGCTTGGCGGATTGCTCGACGAACTGGTGGCCGATCACGTTCGCCAGCATCTGGCATCGCCTGGGCTGACCGATGAGGAGCGGACGCAGGCGGCTGAGGATTTGATAGCGGCGATCCGCCGCTACGCGAAATAGGACCAGACCCGATGTCTCTCGATTCCGAGCTTGACGAACTGACCCACGGCCATGTTTTCCTTGGCGATACCCATGATGAAAGCGCGCGCCGGACCTTGTGGGTCGTTCTGCTGACCGCAGGTATGATGCTGGTCGAGATAGTGGCCGGCATGGCATTCAACTCGATGGCACTGCTGGCCGATGGCGTTCACATGGCCACCCACGCCGGAGCGCTTGGGATCGCGGCTCTCGCCTATTCCTACGCGAAGAAGCACGCGAACAGCAGCCATTATTCCTTCGGCACCGGCAAGGTCGGAGACCTTGCCGGATTTGCATCGGCCATTGTTCTGGGAATAGTGGCGGTCGGTATCGCGGTTGAGTGCTTTCAGCGATTGATGGAACCGCGGCCGGTCGCGTTCTTCGAGGCTACGATCATTGCGGTCGTGGGTCTTCTGGTAAACCTTGTGAGCGCGTTCCTCCTCGGCGGGGGTCATGGTCTCGGCCAAGGGCACAGTCATTCGCACCACGTGCACCACCACGACGAGGGTCATAACCACGAAAAGGGACAGCGCGAACACGACAATAATCTGCGCTCGGCATACTTGCACGTCTTGGCAGATGCGCTGACATCGGTGCTGGCAATCGCAGCCCTGCTCGGTGGCCGGTTTCTTGGCTGGTCTTGGCTCGATCCGCTAATGGGCCTCGTCGGAGCGCTTGTAATCGCGGTCTGGTCATGGTCACTCATTCGCGACACCGCCAGCGTCCTCTTGGACGGCCATGAACCTGCGCTCGACCGGGAAATACGCGAGCTGGTCGAGGGTCCCGGAGATGCGCGGATCACCGATCTCCATGTCTGGCGCGTCGGCCCGGGGGCGCATGCCGCAATTGTGGGTGTGACGGGCCCTGGTCGGGAGGCTGTGCGACTTCGATTGGCACCGGTCCACGAAATTGCACATCTCACCATCGAGGCGAACGAACGCAATGGGGACCTGCAGAACTGAGGCGTGGCCGAAATTAAATGATTGGCTGCCATTGTTCGGCAGCGCGGTGGGAACGCATGCCGAGACCGCTCACGCGTGGCTCCCTTCAAGGTCAGCCATCCTCGCGAGAGCGGAGATGTGCGAATGAGATTGCAATCCCGGCGCCAGTTCCTTCTGCAGGCATGTCGGCCAACCCAGAACTATTTCCACATCAACGGAACGTCACAACTCACTGTCGAATGGACCTCTATGTAGATTTCGCCCTCGGCCGAAGCTCATCGCTGCCCGAAATTGTGAAAGGAAAGCGCAACTGTGTCAGGCTCCTGACCCGCAACCGACTATTCCAATGCTGTGAGCACCGTCCTGACGTGTCGCACAAGCTTTGCCTGGTTACCCGCCACTCCCCCCGTGCGGTCGAGCGGTTGTGCACAGGACATTACCCTGGACGCGTCAATTTGGCCTATCTGCTTTTGGTCGAGCGCCAAGCAACGGAAGCCGACACTAGCCGAGACCCGAGCGCGAGCAGCAGCACTATAGGCCGACGCAAAGCTCCAAATCGGTTCCCATGAATTGTGACCCGAATGTGGGCACCGGAATAGGGATCGACGCCTCTGGGCCTCGTTGGTTCATTCCGGCGGGAACGGCCCTATCCCGTTTGACCGTCCAGCGCATGAGCACCTGGACCGCGAGCCCAGAAATACAGAAGTGCCCCAAGGATCGCCACATTCTTGAACAGCGGTCCAATGTGCGAGGTGTCGGGAACAACATGAATTGCAATGGTGACCGGCACCAGGGTTGCGAACAAAACAAGTGCTGAAATCCGCGTCATCCAACCGATTGCAAGCGTCGCACCGCAAACTACGAACGCCGCACCTGAAAGCCAGAGCAGCAGGGAGGGGTCCCCAATGCCCCTAACGAACTCGCGCCATGGGGATTCGCCGATCCGCTTGAGCATTACTTCATGCTGGCGGAAGTGACCAAGCCCGCCAACAATGAAAATCAAACTGGTCAGAACCCGAAAAGCTGGATCAACAAGTGAAGCCACTTGATCGCTAGGCCTCAGCCAATTGTCCAAACGTCGCAACATCTTGTATTCCCTCTCAACCCTCGGCGCAGTCAGTAGCTGAGGAGCTTCGAAGACTGGTATTGCAGTTTCACCCAACCTTATCAATCGCTCGATTGGTACTGGCTGGCTGCCTATCCTAAAGGTCGAGGGCCTGTAGGGAAGTTCAAAATCAAGGCGCTCCGCCGGCAGCAATCGCCCACGGATGTTGCTAGATGACAGGGCAGGTGCTGTGCCTACAGCTTGTCGCACCAAAGGAACGGCCTGTCGCGCTTACAGTGTGCTTACATACCCTCCTCGGAGCACGAGTGTAAGCGGCGCAAAGCGCCATCTAGGCCTAGCAAGCATGTATAAATGTTTGAAAAACTTGGAGCGGGCGAAGGGATTCGAACCCTCGACCCCAACCTTGGCAAGGTTGTGCTCTACCCCTGAGCTACGCCCGCTCTGAACGTCCAAAGCCCTGTGCCAGTGCGGCAGGGGCCGGGGAGAGGCGCGCGGTTAGCATCGGCCTGTGGCCTTGCCAAGCAGAAAATCGGGCGGGTCCAAAGGAAAATGCGCAGAATGGGATTGCAGCGCTTTGTGACTTCACAAATGCCCGCGAAAGCCCACATTGGGGGTTAAGCGCAAATCCACCTGGAGTTTACCCTTGGCAAGCATGGGCCTGAGCCTCGACGAGCAAAAAGCGGTCGACCGTTTCCGCAAAGATGTCGTCGAACCGTCGATGACCAATGTCGTGATCCTTGATTTCTGGGCCGAATGGTGCGGCCCGTGCAAG
>Ga0073924_1000170_pt1 | contig 14035 bp, 14 predicted proteins | sample GWRWT4_14Oct14_FD_70957 | JGI IMG/M metagenome (GOLD analysis project Ga0073924, IMG submission 70957) | Sand microcosm microbial communities from a hyporheic zone in Columbia River, Washington, USA - GW-RW T4_14-Oct-14 | ecosystem: Engineered > Artificial ecosystem > Sand microcosm >...
CCTATCAACGGAAGCTGCGGGTCATCACCGCTATACTTCATGACAAATGACGGAATCACGGTGGCGACCAGGGTGCCAACGACGGTTAGCCCTTCACGCCAGGCTACAATGTGTGAGCGTTCATGATAATCGCCTGAAAGCTCGGCCCCCCATGCACTGTGTGGCAAGGTAAGCGCAGAGGAAGCGAGATAGATCATTGTGCTCCAGGCGAAAAGATACAGGCTGCTGGATCCAGGCGGCGGGATGCACAGCATCACTGCCGCTATCAGAATGAATGGCGCGCTTATGGCGATCCATGGTTTGCGCCGTCCCCAGCGCGTATTCAACTGATCAGAAAGAATGCCAATCACCGGCCATGAAAGCGCATCAATTATCCGGGCAATTGTCAGCACTGTGCCAATGGCGGCAAGACTGATACCCAGTTCCTGGGCATAGAATGGCGGAATGTAAATATAAATGGGCACGGCGAATGCTGCGATCGGCAAGGCGGGCAAGCCATAGGCGATATAGCTGCCAAGGGTAAGCGCGCGCGGCTGCGGCGGCCCATCGCCGCCTTTTGTTAACAGTTCTGAGGTCACGTGCGCGCCAGCGTCATCTGGATGACATCGGTATTGCGGGACATGAACCCGCTCTGACAATAAGACAGATAATAGGTCCACATGCGCCGGAAGCGGGTGTCAAATCCAAGCTTCTCTATCTCCTGCCATTGTGTTTGAAAGGTTTCATTCCACTTCTGCAATGTCCTGGCGTAGTCCTGGCCGAACGAAACATGTTCCAGAATTCGCAAATTGGCATACGCAACCTGGCGCTGTAAGGCTGCGGGACTGATCAGCATGCCGCCGGGAAATATATAACGCTGAATAAAATCGCCGCCACGCCGATAGCTCTCGAAATGCTGATCTGCGATTGTGATCAATTGCAGGCCCGCCAGTCCATCGGGTTTCAGACAGAAGTGCAGCTTGTTGAAAAACACCGGCCAGTAGGCCTCTCCCACAGCCTCAAACATTTCGATGGAAGCAATTCTATCATACTGCATTCTGACATCGCGATAATCCTGCATGATAATATTTACTTTTTCCGCAAGACCGCTTTCGAAGATGCGTTTTCTGGCAAAATCATATTGCTCCTGACTGATCGTGATGCCGGTTACACGGCAGCCGGTCTCTCTGGCTGCAAATTCGGAAAAGCCGCCCCACCCGCAACCAATCTCAAGCAGATGGTGATGGGGCGCCAAAGCAATATGCTTAGCCAAAGCGTGATATTTGTTGTTTTGCGCCTGTTCGAGGCTATCCCCAGCATTATTGAACAGCGCCGAGGAATAGGTCATCCCTGCATCAAGCCATAATGCGTAAAAATCATTGCCCAGATCATAATGATATTCAATATTGCGCCGCGAACCGCTACGAGAGTTTCGCTGTAACAGACGGTTGCGAACCCGTTGCAATAGCGAATATAGCCTGTTGCCACGCGCCCTTGCTCCGATGCTGGTGTTATTTGCAGCAAATACGCCCAATAATGCCGGCAGGTCCGGCGTATCCCATAGGCCATCCATATAGGCCTCTGCGAACCCAATGCCGCCGCCAAGTAATAGTTTTTTCGCAAACCTGGCGTCATGCACCATGATCGTGCCGGTATCCCCTGGAATGGCGCCTTCAAATCTGATTTTGCGGCCATCCGGCAAAAAAATATTCACGGCGCCCACAGATATATGCGCAATGATGGCAAGCGCCGCGCGCGTCCAGCCATTCAGCCCGGGAATGCGTGCAATGCCGGTGGAGGTTATGGCTTGGCCAGGATGGGATTCCGCATCTTGACTGGTGCCGTTTGCATTATGCATCTTGAACGCTCATGATGGCGGTGCAGGGGCCTGGGTTCACGCTGCACCCGGTTGTGTGCGCGAAACCAATTTCGCGCCTTTGCGCCATAATCGCAATGCCTCAAAATGAATCGCCGCAATAATTTTCAGGCTCATCAGCGGATACAGAAACAACGCCTTTGCTAGGGTGGATGTGCGAAAGGGCTGTTTTTTTCCAGTTAGCGCCGCAATCAGCACTTCTCCTTCGGGCGCATATTCCCGGATCATCAGCGATAATCTTTCACCAGGCTGACGCAGGCGGAAAGTGTATTTCATATCCATTTCAATAAAGGGCGAAACATAAAAATGCTTGGCTTGCTGGTGCGTGATCAGCGTGTCTGGCGCTGGAATGTCCCTCAAGGCTATCACATAAGGGTGTTTTTCGCCAAAAGTATTGCGCACTTCATAAATCAGTCCACGCAGCCCTGCGTCAGCGTCAAAACAAAAATAAACCGTCAGCGGATTAAATACATAACCAAACATACGCGGGAAACAGAGCATAAAAATACGCCCGCCATTAAGGGATATGCCGTGTTGACCAAGCAGATCAAGCGCCCATGGACGAAGCGCCGAACCATCTCCAGCGCCATGATCCTTGTCCATTACGCTGAATATGTTGAATGCGTTGTGCGAGAACAGGATCGTTCGCGCCGCCAGTCCATCCAGCGCGTCAATGTCCATGAGCATCGAAAAAACGCGATAGGCAAAGCGGTGACGGAAGGGCCGCAGCCTGCAATGCATGACATGACCAAAATAAATTGCGTCGCCGGGTATGGATGCGGCCTGGCTCATTCTGCGGCGTCCCGGAAATCCTGTGTGGCGGTCACGGCCCAGGGGCGTTGCTTACGGGAGATTTTTTCGGCGACGGCAAGACCGGAGCATAATCCGTCTTCGTGAAATCCGTGTGCGGTCCATGCGCCACAATACCAGATATTTCGAATGCCCTGAATTTCGTCGAGCCGCCTCTGCGCCTTCAGGCAGTTCATGTCATATTGCACATGGTCATAATCCAGCACGGCAAAAGTCAATTCAGTTTTGGGCGGCGTCACCGGATTAAGCGTAATAAACAGCGGTTTGGACGGATCAATATTTTGCAGGCGGTTCATCCAGTAGCTGACCGAAAGGCGGTGATCCGAATTATCCTGCGATATATAGTTCCAGCTTGACCATACCTTGCGCAGCTTCGGCATCAGGCTTTCGTCACGATGCACATAGGCGATGTTGGGCGCATAGCGGATATGTCCAAGCACGTCGCGCTCGGCCTGACTTGGCGTTTCCAGCATGCGCAGGGCCTGGTCGCCATGGGCGGCAATGACAACGTGATCGAACAAAGCGCGATGACCGCTTGCATCCTGAACCAGTACCTTTCCATCCTGATTGCAAACCCGAACCACGGAGGATTTGGTGCGGATGCTTTGCGCAAAGGGTGCGGTCAGCTTTTTCACATATTCGCGGCTGCCGCCGCTGACGGTCCGCCATCTGGGCCGGTCACGCGACAGCAAAAAATGATTGTTGCAAAAGCTGACAAAACTTTCGGCGGGGAAGTCCTGCATCCCGGATTGCGGCATCGACCAGATCGCGCCCCCCATCGGAAACAGATAATTTGACCGGAATTCCTTTGAGTAGTTATTCTGGTCCAGATAGGCTTTAAGCGTAAGTCCTGTAAGTGCGCCACGCTGCATGTCGTGCGGGGCGCCCTGGTTAAAACGCTGAATCTCGAAAAGCGTTGACACAAATCTCGGACGCAGCAGATTGCGCCGTTGCGCAAACACGGTGTTCAGGCCACCGCTGCCCCACTCAATTTTCCCGCCGCCGGTGCTGACGGCAAAGCTCATGTCACTGGCTTCACTTTTTACGCCCAGCCTTGCAAACAGTGCGGACAGATTGGTGTAATTGCTCTCATTATAAACAATAAACCCCGTATCAACAGCAACGCGCACGCCATCATAGTCGATATCAATGGTATGGCTGTGACCGCCGATGCGGCTGTCGGCTTCGAAAAGCGTGATCTCGTTTGTGTCGTGTAACAGCCAGGCTGCGCCAAGCCCGGCAATACCGGAACCGATAATTGCTACTCGCATATGCGCCTTTTCATATAATCGCCTCTCATTAATATCTGAAAATATCTGAAATATCCCTTTGGCTTCCAGCTACGGCAGTAGTTAGTGGGTCGCGTGCATTATGCCAAGGCGTGGCGCAAGTGCAAAGAGTAACAATAAAGTGTTCCGCGCTTATTTTATGGTCACTGCAATTCCCGCCACTACAAACACCACGCGATCCGCCTGCGCTGAAATACGCTGATGGATGCGTCCGGCATGGTCGCGAAACTCCCGCGCCAGTGCATTGTCAGGCACAATGCCCATTCCAACCTCGTTGGATATCAGGATGGTTGGACCCGATGCGCCAGCAAGCGCCTCCAGCAGATCATGACAGGCCTGTTCCGGATCCTGGCCAAGATGCATCAGATTGCTGAGCCATAGCGTAATGCAGTCCACTACGATCACACGCCGGGGCGCGCGATGTTCGCGCAACGCCGCCGCCAGCGCGATGGGTGTTTCGATGGTGCGCCAGAGCGGCCCGCGTTCTGCCTGGTGCCGTGCGATGCGGCTGGCCATTTCTTCGTCCCCGGCTTCTGCCGTCGCCAGGAAGAAAAGCTCCAGTCTCATATTGTCAGGTGTCACGCACGATTCTGCCAGCGTCAACGCATAAGCGCTCTTGCCGGATCGCGCGCCGCCCAGCACAAAGGTCAGTTCTGGTAAGGATGCATCCGCTGCCATCGCGTCCCGCTGGTAAAATATTTATATCGAGCGATCATAACCGAAGGCTGCGGATTGTGGAATGGCGCCGGTATTTTTCATTCGGGGACCGCCAGGCCCCTTATAGCTGGTTACGGGTTTGCGCATACGGTCCAGTTCTTCACCAATGGCCACGACCAATCCCTCGCTCACGGCCCGGATACGCGCCAGGGCGCGCACATGCGTCACCACACAGTCTCTGAATTCTGTTGATGCGCGCTTGAGCATTGATTTTTGTTCAGCGCTGGCGCCGGCAAGCAGTTCCGGTCGCATCTGAATGGCCCGCATCTCGCGGGCATAAAGTGAGGAAAGCCGGTTTTTTTCAGCTTCTGTTTCACGCAGCGCGGCGGCGCGGCGCGTCTTTAGCAAACTGGTTTCCGACAAGATCAGATCGGTCAATTGCCGGGTCAAATTCAGGATCGCCCGGACCCGTTCATTGACGCTGGCGGTTCCTAATGGGTCAATCGAAACCATTTCCTGCTGAGACATTGCCAGATTTTCCACGGCCTAGGCCTCCTGTAGCGCAAGAATTTGACGATAGACGTGATCGGCAATACCGATTCCACCGCGTCTCGCCAACATTCCGGCATATTCCTGATTGAGTAGTGAACGGAACATCGCTTCACCCTGGCCACCGCCAAAGGGGCCATCTGATTTTATTCCCGAACTCATGTGTTCTAACATCTGTGACAGGAACATGGCCTCAAACTCATTGGCGGTTTTGCGGGCGGCGGCATCATCTTTGACGCCCGGCTGCTGGGCGCTTAACCGCTTCGCCATGGCCTCGGGCTGACCGGCGCGCATCTGTTGCAGCGTTATCAGCCCTGTGTTTGCGTCAATGCCTGAAAATCCTGCCATCACATCACCTCGATTTCGGCTTGCAGGGCGCCGGAAGCCTTGATTGCCTGTAGAATTGAGATCATGTCGCTGGGCCCTATCCCAAGCGCATTCAGGCCATTGACAAGGTCTTCCAGACTGACGCCATCTTTCAGCACAGCCAGTTTCTTATCGTTCTCCTGATCCACCTCGACGGCGGTGCGCGGGACAACCTGCGTGGTTCCGCCTTGCGAAAATGGCGCGGGTTGGCTGACCTGCGGTGTCTCGGTCACACGGATGGTCAGGTTGCCCTGTGCAATCGCAACCGTATTGATGCGCACATCCTTTCCCATCACAATGATGCCGGAAGCCTCGTCAATGACCACGGTGGCTGGTTGATCCGGCGTGATCTGCAACTGTTCAATATCGGTAATCAGCGAAACCATACCTCCCGGGAAATTTTCCGGCAGCGTCATATTTACCGTAGACGGATCAATCATTGCGGCCATCGGGGCGCCCATGCGGCCGTTGATTGCCGCCGCGATTCGCTGCGCCGTTGTGAAGTCCGGATTGCGCAGCGACAGTTTGATTTGTTGCATGGACGCAAGCTCGAACGCTATGGTGCGCTCAACGATTGCGCCATTGGCGATTTTGCCGTTGGTTGGCACACCCTTCGTTACCTTGGCGCCCTGTCCGCCACTCGAAAAACCACCCACTGAAACGGGGCCTTGCGCCACGGCATAGACCTCACTATCGGCGCCCATGAGTGGCGTGACCAGAAGGATGCCGCCGCGCAGGCTCTTCGCGTCTCCCATGGCGCTGATGGCGACATCGACATTGGTTCCCTGTGCGGCAAATGGCGGCAGGTTTGCGGTCACCATGACGGCTGCAATATTATTTGTGTTCAACGTCGCGCCGCGGGTATTTACGCCCAGCCGCTCCAGCATCGATTCAAGACTTTGCCGCGTGAAAGGGGAATTGCGTAAGGAATCCCCGGTCCCGTTCAGGCCTACCACCAGTCCGTAGCCGATCAGCATATTGCTCCGTACCCCCTCAAAGTCGGCGATATCCTTGATACGGGAAGCCTGAACGGGTTGGGCAAGCAACATCGGAAGCACCAGGCCGAGCGTAATAAGCAGCCTTATCCAGAGTGCGGTTTTGAAAACATATCGAAAAGAAGCGTGTTGCATTATTCTATTCCTAAGGACCCATCTGGCTTCTGCCGGGGCATAGTTGGATAAGCGAAATTCATGCCATTTAGAAATGCTGGATTTGCGTGGATTTATTGCACACCACCGCTGGGTGGACGGCAAATTTTGCCGCCGGGATGCCTTATCTGCCATTAATGCGCCATTGGCCGGTCGCGTTTTAGAAATTGTTAAGGATAAAAGGCTTAATATATCCGGGAAGGCATGCACGAAGAGGCATGGGTGCATATGAAAATCACCGGGTCAGGCAAAATTGAAACGTCACCTGCACGACGCAAAACTGCGTCATCAATAGGGGGTGGCGCTGGCTTTGCGCTGGATCAAACCGATGAGGCTGCCAAAGAGGCGGCCAGACCCGTCGCGGGTGGCGGCCCGGTCGCCGTCATCGGGTCGTTGCTCAGCTTGCAGGAAGTCGATGATCATAGCGGCGGGCGGCGGGGGGCGCTGAGTCGCGCCGGCGAAATGCTTGATTTGCTCGATGCCGTCAGACACGGCCTGCTAATCGGGGCTGTATCGGATCATAAATTGCGGCGACTGATGGCGCTAAGCAATATGAAGCGGGATGGCTTTGTTGACCCCCGCTTGAGCGGGCTATTATCCGACATTGAATTGCGTGCGAAAGTGGAGTTAGCCAAGCTGGAAATGTCTAAGATTAATTTTTAGTAGTAATAGGCTGTATTTTCGTGCTTTTACCCATTCGGATCCGTGTTGTTAATTATTAATGACACAGGTTGCCACCATTCATCCGGGAACTTATACTCCCGCTGATTTTGAAATACGGGAAGCGTCACACGGAGTAGGGATATGGCAACGAAGCTTTCTCCCAATTATCGTCCAAAAGAATCCGAGCCGTTCATGAACCCGCGGCAAAAGGAATATTTTCGTCTCAAACTGATGAAATGGAAAGAGGATATCCTTCAGGAAAGCAGGGAAACCCTGAAGAATTTACAGAATGAAACCAGCCAGCATCCTGATCTGGCGGACAGGGCCTCTGATGAAACGGAACGCTCCATCGAACTGCGCACGCGGGACCGGCAGCGCAAACTGATTTCCAAGATTGATGCCGCGCTGAAACGCATCGATGACGGCAGTTACGGATATTGCGAGGAAACCGGTGAACCAATCAGCCTGCGCCGGCTGGATGCGCGTCCCGTCGCCACCCTGAGCATAGAGGCGCAGGAGCGGCACGAACGCCGGGAAAAAGTCTACCGGGACGATTAAAATTCGAGTAAAAATAAAACAAATAAATAACAAAATAGAGTAAAGTATATGCCAACAGAAATGCGGCGAATTGTGTTTACGAACGAGGAGCTATTAAACGCAATAAATTTTATCAATTCACGTGATGTTCCAAAGCTTCTGGATGGAAAAATCTTATCCTCTTCAGTAGATACGGAAAAAAAATTAGATATAATCATTGAATTTTCAAGTTACAATAGAGATGAGACGCGTCAGGTAGCTATACCGATCCCCATATTGGGAGCGGCGCTTGTTAATTACTGCATCAAAAGCAGTATACCGATGTCAAAACGAGCAGGAAAATCCATCAAGATTTTCGGTGATAATGTGGCCCTCGAATTAATATTCGGCGATGACCAGAGACCACTCTAAGAAAACTTGACAATAATGAGAGCGGAGGCGGGCCATGAATGACCAAGCCTTATTCCAAGGATTTACGGGATCGATTGATTGCAGCGGTTTCGGAAGGGATGTCCTGCTGGGTGACGGTTGGTTATGGCACGATCTGGCAGTTCTTCGCGCGTGAAGGCATCAGCTATAAAAAAGCATGCTGCCGTTGGAGCAAGAACGCTCTGACATCGCGTGCAGGCGCGTAATCTGGAAACGCTATCAGGGCCGGATGACTCCGCACGGCTGATTTTATCCCTCTGCGCCAAGGCTGTCTGGCAGCGCATCGCATCGCAATGCTGCTGCTGCATTTTCCATCACACGCATATGCTAAGGAACCTCTGAACAATATCCCGTATCGTACCAACGGACCTATGCCAAGACCTGTCATTCTGAGCGAAGCGAAGAATCTGGCTCCGCATCGCGGGGATTCTTCGCTTCGCTCAGAATGACACGGGACCTTGTTCAGAGGTTCCCTAATTATCTCAGAATCTCTGGATATGCCGCATCTTGAACGGATAGAAGTCTAAATCGAGTTTGACCCTATTTCGGACCCTATTTCGTGTGTGACCCTATTTCGCTTTGATCCAGTCAAGGTGCAGGGGTAAATCCCGCGCAGAGCTAAAACATACGCTTTTTCCCTTTAATACATAGTAAAAACAATGCGTTAGAATTATTGAGTAATTGGGCAGTAAGGAACTTGACAGTCATGATAATCTGCTGTCAGACTCGGGTGCCCGCAACCTTATGGCCGGGGTGTTTGCGCTGCTGACCGAGGTGAAAGGTAAATATAATGCGGAGTTGGGTTTGGGTATATGCGGCGCTGGGTGCGCTTGCTGTGGCGTCTATCGGTTTTTTCTTTTTCATGGCCCCGCCGGAATTGGATGAGGGCTTCATTTACGCCAATGGTCATATTGAGGGGACAGAGATCAGCATTTCCACGGAGGTGCGCGGCCGGGTGGTGAAATCCTATCTGGAGGACGGTAAAACCGTCGAAGCAGGTGACGTTCTGGTTGAATTGGATCGGGTGGATGCCCAAAGCAATCTGGCCAAGGCCCAGGCCGGGATCCGGGAACTGGAGGCTGGGCAAATGCGATTGCGCGCCGAGCTGGCCACCGGGCAGGCCTCGCTGGCGGTGCTGCGCCGTGATCTTGCCCGTTATACCGAATTGAAGGCCACCGGCAATGTTTCTGATCAGCGTTTGGACCAGGTGCGCACCGCGGAACGCGAAGTGCGCGGCAAAGTGGAAGTCCTGGACGCGCAAATCCAGGAGTCCGATGCCCGTATCGCCGCCGCCGCCAGTGATGTCGCGTTGTTGCAGAATGCCTATGATAAGGCGGTCATCACCGCGCCGATTTCCGCCACCATCCTGACCAAAGGCATTGAACTGGGCGAACTGGCCGAGCCCGGCCGGGTAGTCGCCACTCTGGTAGACATGAATGACCTGGAGGTCAAAGTCTATGTACCCGAAATAGTGATCGGCAAGATCAAGCTGAATGATGAGGTGCGCCTGCGCGTCAACGCTTTTCCTGATCGTTATTTTAAGGGCCGGGTGAAGCGCGTGGATCAGCATGCGCAATTCACGCCGCGCAATATCAATATGCCGGAAGAACGTGTGCGCACTGTGTTCGGCCTGACACTGGCAATTGATAATAGCGAAGGCTATCTGAAGCCCGGCATGCCGGCTGACGCCTGGGTGCGCTGGGACAAGAACGTCGCCTGGGCGCAAACCATGATCGTTCCCAGGTGAACGCCCCATTGATAACGCCGGTGGACGCGGTGGCGGCCGCGCCGCTGATTGAAACCCGCGGGCTGGGACGCGCATTCAAGGGGCGGCTGGTGCTGCGCGACGTGGATCTGACGGTCAACAAGGGCGAAATCTTCGGGATTCTTGGCCCGGACGGCGCGGGAAAAACCACCCTGATGCAGATGCTGGCTGCCATCCTGGACCCCAGCGAAGGCAGTTGCAGCGTCATGGGCAAGGACACGGTCAAGGACGCGTACTGGATCAATTCCCATATCGGCTACATGTTTCAGGGCTTCACGCTCTATGACATGCTGTCGGTGTCGGAGAACATGGATTTCTCGGCGCAAATTCGCGGCGTTCCGAAAGAGCTATATGCCGAACGCCGCGATAAGCTGCTGCGCATGGCGGGGCTGCTGCGGTTTATGGACCGGCCGGCGGGCAATCTGTCGGGCGGCATGCGCAAGAAATTATCGCTGTGCGCCAATCTGGTGCATGAACCGCCCCTGCTGCTGCTGGATGAGTTGAGCCTGGGGGTTGATCCCGCGTCGCGCCGGGAACTGTGGGATATTCTGCACGCCTATCGCAGCGGCGGCACGACCGTGGTCGTCACCACGCCGTATATGGACGAAGCCCAGCATTGCGACCGGCTGGCGTTTCTGGACGAAGGCCGGGTGCTGGCCATCGATACGACTGCGGCGCTGAACCAGCGCTGCGCCGGACGGGTGTTTGAGGTTGCGCCAAAAGACAGGGCCGCCATCCATAATATTCTGCGCGGCGATGATCAGGTGATCAGCATCCGCCACCTGGCCGAACATGTGCATTTTCAGATCCGGGAGACACAGCCAATATCACCGGCGCTGCGCGATCAGCTTGCCAGCGTGGCTGGTCCCATAGAGCCTGCGCCCTCATCGCTGGATGACGCCTTCATCGCCCTGAGCGGTGGCGAAAAAGGCGCTGCCTATGCGCCGCCGCCGCCAAAACTGAATCTCGCAGCAAAGCCGCCCGAAGGCGGGCGCATCCATTCCGAAGGGCTGACGGTGCGGTTCGGCGATTTTATCGCCAATGATCATGTCACGCTTGATATTGCGCCGGGCGAGGTGTTTGGATTTCTGGGCGCCAACGGGGCGGGCAAGACCACCTTCATTCGCACCCTGTGCGGTTTAACCAAAGCCACCGAGGGCGACGCCTGGATCGGCGGGCTGAGCGTCACCACCCAGGCGGCGCAACTGCGCCAGCATATCGGCTATATGTCGCAACGTTTTTCGCTCTATCCCGATCTGAGCGTAGCCGAAAATCTTGAGTTTTTCGCCGGTATATACGGCCTGCGCCGCGGCGAACGCAAACTGGCCATTGACTGGGTCAAATCCGCCACGCAACTGGAGGGCTATGAGAATCAACTGGTCATGGATATGTCCGGGGCGCTGGGGCAGCGGGTGGCGCTGGCCTGCGCCATCATGCATCAGCCCTCGGTGGTGTTTCTGGATGAGCCGACCTCCGGCGTCGGGCCTTCGGCGCGCTATAGCTTCTGGCAGCTTATCCAGACCCTGGCCGAGTCCGGCACGACGATTTTCGTCACCACCCATTATCTGGAAGAAGCCAATTATTGCCATCGTCTGGGCATGATGCATATGGGCCGGCTTATTGGCGTTGGCACCGCCGCTGAACTGGCGGCCGAGCTTCCCAACGGGGCCCAGATGGAGACCATCGAGGAAATTTTTCTGGCGCATATCCAGCTGGAAGATGAACGCCACGCCGCGAAAGTTGGAACATCCGCATGAAACTGTCCCGTATCCTTGCCGTCATCCTCAAAGAGACGCGGGAAATTCTGCGTGACCGTGTGACCCTGGCGACAAGTTTTGTTTTCCCGCTGGTGATGCTGTTCGGCTTTGGCTATGCGGTGTCGCTGGAAGTGGAAGATGTGCGCTTTGGCGTGCTCGATCAGGATCAGACGCCCGCCAGCGCGGCGTTGATCGACGCTTTCGACAAGACCAATTATTTCACTCTGGTGCGCGCCTATAGTTCCGAACAGAATATTCAGCAATCCATGCAGAGTAATGAGGTGAAGCTGGTGGTGGTTATTCCACCCAACTTCTACACCTCGCTGTCCCGCGAGGGTGCGCCGCCGGTGCAATTGCTGGTCGATGGCACCTATTCGTCCACCGCGTTGATCGCGCTGAATTATGGCATGAGCATTGTTTCCAGTTTCCGGCAGGAAGCCGCAAGCCGGATCAATATCGAAACCCGCGTATGGTATAATCCGAGTCTGCAAAGCATGATCTATATCGTGTCCGGTCTGTATGCGGTGATCATCGCCGCTTTCCCGCCACTGCTGACGACCCTGGCGATTGTGCGCGAAAAGGAAAGTGGCTCGATTCAGCAAATTTATGCTTCACCGCTGACGGTCAGTGAATTCATGATCGGCAAGCTGCTTCCCTATGGCGTGATTTCCGCGATCCAGATCGCTTCGATCATTCTGACCGGCTATTACTGGTTCGGCGTCCCATTTCAGGGCAGCATGAGCTTCATGGCGGCGGCGTCGCTGGTCTATGTGTTCTGTAATGTGGGCATCGGGCTGCTGATTTCGACCGTCACCAACAGTCAGCTTTTGGCGGTTTTGCTGGCGCTGGTGGTCACCATGATGCCGGCGACGCTGTTTTCCGGGTTTATTTTTCCGGTGTTCGCCATGGCGGAGCCGGTGCAGCTTTATACCTATCTTTATCCGGCGCGTTATTTTATCGAACTGTCGCGCGGCATTGTGCTGAAAGATGCGGGGCCGTTCGAACTGATCGAACCGCTGCTGCTGCTTATCCTTTACACTTCGATAGTGCTGATCAGCTCCGTCCTGCTGTTCAAAAAGAAAGTCGCGTGAACCGGAATAAATGTCTTGAAGGAGCATGATCATGGGTGGACGCATAATGAGCTTGATGCTGAAAGAACTGATCCAGTTCTCACGCGACAAGGTGATCCTGGGGGTGATTCTGTGGATGTACACGCTGGAGGTCGTGTTGTGCGGCTATGGCATGACATTTGAGGTCAAACAGCTTCCAATTGCCGTGGTGGACCATGACCAGAGTGCGGCCAGCCGCGCGCTAATCGAGAAATTCGATCTGTCGGAGGCCTTTACCGTCGCCACCTACGCCACCAGTCAGGAGGATGCGGCCCTCAGCATGCGCAAGGGCGACGCGCAATATGGGCTGATCATTCCACCCGATTTTCAAAGCATGCTGAAGCGCGGCGAAAGCCCGTCCATGCAGGTGCTGCTGGACGGCACCAATTCCAATGCCGCGACCCTGGCCAAGGATTACACCACCCAGATCGTGGCGCTGTTCGAATCCGAGTTCAGGGAAAATCTGAGCGCGCCCACGACCGTGCGTCCGGTGGTGCAGATCTGGTATAATCGCACCCAGACGCTTGAATCCTTCGTGGTGCTGTCGATGATTGCGGTGGCGGCGCTGATGGTCGGCTCCATTCATCCCGCCGCATCCATCATGCGCGAAAAAGAAGTGGGCACCATCGAGCAGTTAATGGTCACGCCCACCAAAGTGTGGGAAATATTTATCGCCAAAACCGTGCCAACTTTGGGGGTTGGATTGCTGGCGATCTTTCCCAGCCTGCTGGTTATCTGGTGGTTCGGTGTGCCGTTGAAAGGCAGCCTGCTGCTGTTTGTCGCCCTGACGGTGGTGTTCCTGCTCAGCGCCATCGCCATTGGCGTATTGTTCGCCGCCATCACACGGACGCTGCAACAAACCCTGCTGTTGTGTTTTTTCGGACTGTTCCCGATGCTGTTCCTGTCGGGCAACATGACGCCGATTGAATCCATGCCGCCCTTCCTGCAAAACTTCACCGCTTTCAGCCCGTTGCGCTATTACATGGACGTTATTCTGGGCATCTTCCTCAAAGGCTCCGGCATGGCCGAACTGTGGAGCCCGGTCTTGCATATGGCAGGCCTTGGCGTGCTGCTGTTCAGCTTTGCCGCCTGGGTCTTCAA
>Ga0073924_1000174_pt1 | contig 13885 bp, 15 predicted proteins | sample GWRWT4_14Oct14_FD_70957 | JGI IMG/M metagenome (GOLD analysis project Ga0073924, IMG submission 70957) | Sand microcosm microbial communities from a hyporheic zone in Columbia River, Washington, USA - GW-RW T4_14-Oct-14 | ecosystem: Engineered > Artificial ecosystem > Sand microcosm >...
CAGCGCCCGATCAGCGGGCAGCCGGGCCTGCTCCAGGCTTTCCAGTGCTTCGATGAGCTGGCGGAATTGGGCATTGCGGATGCCATGGGCATCGGGAGCGGTCGACATGGGATTCCAGGAGGAGGAGCAGCGTTCCGGTAAAACGTCCCGCCTCAGGGAGGCAGAGGGGTCAAGCGGTCGGCCAGAGCGCGCATTTTATCGTCCAGGCTCTGGGGCTTGTCCACCCGGGTGCCGACCTTGAGTGTGGTCATGAGGCGGGGAACGCCTGCCGCGTGCAGCGCCTCGTGGCAGGCCCGAATGGCCTGGAACACAGCATCCCATTCCCCTTCCACCGCTGTGCCAAAGGGATGGGAATGGGGATGCAGGCCATGGCGTTGCAGGATCTCCACGCATTGAGCCACTTCGGCGGAGACCGAAGCCCCCACACCCATGGGCACCACGCAGACATCCACGCTCACCCGCACAAACCCGCTTCCTGTTCCGACACAACGCCCAGGCCGCCGTCCGCCAGACTGGCCCAGGGTCCCCGGCGCATCAATCCCTCCCATTGTGCCGGGGTGCGCACCGACATTAGTCCGGCATAGTCCAGCACGGCGCCGGCTGGATTGGGCACCAGCCACATCCAGCGGCGGGTCGCCAGAAGGTGGCAGTCACCCGCCCCGGATTTCCCCTGCAGCGCGCGACGCATGCGCAGATACAGCACCCAGGCAATGCGCCCACCCCGCTCGGGTTGGGCCAGCCAATCGGGAGCGACTGCCGCCAAAAGATGAGGAAAGGACCACAACGGCACGCGTCCAAAACCATTGCGCAAATCGGCCTGGATCAGGGCGCTCGCAACCGGCAGGAAGGACAGCGGATGCAGCGGCAGCGGCGCCAATTCCAAGTCACGCCGGCCGTCCGATTGAGAAGCCGCGGATGCCCGGAAAAATCCCAGCGCATCACGCCCCTGCAGACAGCGCCACAACAGCGCGAAATCATCGGCATCCAGGCCCTTGCGGTTACGCAGACGCTCACGAACCAGACGCAATTGGCCCCGCAGTATCGGCTGTCTGACCAGTTCCGCTCGGTGCGTCACGGTGCCGGAAGCCGAGCCGCCCCCATCGTTCGACAGGCTGGGCGATAGCACTGGCAATCCCCCAGACAGCGGCGCGCGCGCAGGGATCTCATCGTTCCACCCAATGAGGTAAGGGGATCCCCGCCAAGCACCAGGCACCAGCGTGGCCGGAGATGCCAACAGACCCGCCGCTTCCGCGCGCTCACGCGCACGATCCACCGCCATCCACCACGCCAGCGACCCCGTCTGCATTGGTTCAGGCCTCCTGCCATGCCAGAATGCATCACCTCCCCTGAGACTAATCCAGCCGCTCAAGAACGCAAGCCATCCTCACGACGCCCACCACGCCTCCTTGCTCCGGATTGCCCCCTCATGCCCGCACCTCGCTCCTCCAACCCGCGCCGACCTGACAGCATGTCACTGTTTTTTCTGTGTATTTTCCTAGCTTGCGGTGGCATGCTGTATCACCAAACCGGCCTTGCCGGTCTCTGGCAGGGACTGGAAAAAGGTCTCCTCCTGTTGATTTCGGTCACGCCCATCGTGCTCATGGCGCTGCTGCTGGCGGGCTATGCGCAAGTCCTGTTGCCGCGCAGCTGGGTGGAGTCGCATCTGGGCCGCGGAAGCGGATGGCGCGCCATCGGACTGGCCAGTCTGGCTGGCGCCCTGATGCCCGGCGGGCCCTTCGCAGCTTTCCCCATCGTGCTGGCCCTGCGCCAGTCGGGCGCCGCGCTGGCGCCCTGCGTGGGCTTCCTCACCGCCTGGTCGGTGCTGGGCCTGCACCGCATGATCGTGTGGGAAATCCCCTGGCTGGGCTGGCGTTTTGCCATGCTGCGCTGGGTCATTTCCCTACCCCTGCCGTGGCTTGCCGCTTATGGGATCGCCCGCCTGGATCGACGTGGCACAGCGGAGCCGGCGCCATGAACGCCCAAGCGCTGGGCATCCTGGCCATGCTGCTGGGCGTCATGATTCTGCTGGCGCAGCGGCGCGATACCGGCTTGCATCGGCAAGCCTCGAGCGAGGCATGGCAACAGCTGCGCCTGATCGCCCTGCGCTTGCCCTTGGCGCTCATGGCCGCCTCGCTGCTGGGCGAACTGCTGCCCCGGGAGACGCTGGCGATCCTGTTGGGGCCCCAAAGCGGTTGGCAGGGAATCGCGCTGGCCAGTGGTCTGGGCGCCCTGCTGCCGGGCGGGCCGATGGTCAGTTTTCCGTTTGTGATTCTCTTGCAGCAGGCCGGCATGGCGCCGGCGCCGATGGTGGCCCTGATGACCGCCTGGTCGGTACTGGCCCTGCATCGCGTCCTGAGCTTCGAGCTACCGCTGATGGGCGCGCGTTTCGTGATCCTGCGCTGGATCGTGTCCCTGCCACTGCCCCTGCTTGCGGGGGCGCTGGCGGCGTTGCTGCTGCGGATTCCGGGACTTGCGCTGATTTGATCAGCACGCCGTGTTGCAGCAGGAACATCAGGAACCCACCGCTGAGCGGGCGCACAATCGATCCGAAAAGCAACATCGATGCGACCTGCCGCGCGGGGAATCCGAGCCTCGGCACCCGCCATCGTTCGGCGACTCTTGGCCGCAGACAAAAGTGCGCGCCGCACGAATCATTGCGCAATCAATGGTCGCGTCGTTGTTTTACGACGGTCAAATCGAACATCCGCCAGCGGTGCCCATCGACTTGACAAGTAAAGTTCACCATCGCGTGTGTGATGATGCGGTGATGACGATTGACGTGGCGTTTGTTCACCGTCTTCCTCTCCGCGAATGCGTCCCGCTTTCGTCCGCATCGGACGATGACATTTCGGGGGAAGCCCATTGCTGCTCGCAGGGAATGCCGTCGTGATCGCCGTCCATTTTTACGCCCGGGCAGTGGCTGAGGAAGAAACTCGCTTCTTTGTAGGACGTCATCTGTGAGCAATGGGTGCGGCCATCGCATGCGAAGTTGGGAATCGCCGATGCACTTTGCTGCGCTGAGGAAGACGCCACCGGCTGGGTCCTTCCGGCCTCGGTGGCAAGTCCCGCGTGCGGGTTCATTGGGAGGGATGATGCGTAACGGCCGTAAGCCTGCCAGGCCGCCGCGCTAACCAACACCACCATGATCCAGCGTTTCATGCTGCTCTGCCCTGGGTAAAGTTCAGTCCTCCCAGCCTATCGGCGCGGCAGCGGCATGGCTTAACCCAGAAATTGCATCGGACGCAGCACCAGGGACTGGTCCACCCGGCCGATGGGCCCCCGCGTATCGAACAGCCGGGTGTGGGTGGTGCCAAGCCCGGTGGGTTCCATGTGGGTGCGGCTTTCCAGGCAGATCCATTCCCCTTCCGGATAGCGGTTGAGGTGCAGGTCGATGTCGGCATTGATGCAGCCCATCTTGCCGCCCAGGTAGAGCTGGCCGATGCCGTTGCCGAAGTCGGACATCATCCCCATGTAGCTCACCGCCGTGGTGGCCTCGTCGGCGACCACGTCTGCCTCGATGCGGAGCCAGGCCGTGCCTTCCCCCTGGAAGGTGAAGCCGGACACGCGGCGCATTTCCAGCGCCGCATTCAGCCCCGGCGGCCGCTTGCCGGGCTGACCCCGCCCGCCCAGAAAGCCCTCCGGCGCCAGCCCCTCCGGCCCCGTCGGAACACCACCGGCCACCACGGCATGCTCAGGCAGGGTTATCGGCTGCACCCGGCCTTTGAGTGCCGTGGTACGCGCGACTTCCTTGCCCTCGGCCAGCATGCGCGCCTGGATGATGGCGATGCGCTGGCCGGCGCGCAGGGTTTCGGTGATGACTTGGATCGGCACGCGCGGCGCGGGGCGGCACAGATCGTTGGTGAGGCGCAGGACGCGCCATTCCGGATCGGGCTCATGCCGATCGATCACATGGGCCATGAGGCCGGCGATGGCGCCGCCGTGCAGCAGGCGGCTGTCCCAGGGGGAATTGGTGCGCTCGCTGGGGATATAGAAATCCCCTTCGCGATGGTAAAGCGCGTCCTTCATGGCGTCGTTCCTTGACGTCGTGCATGGCGGGCAGACCGGATCAGACACCGGCTCGGGATGATCGCTCAGGGCATGGTTTCTTCATCGATGCGAAGGCGGTGGCCATCGGGATCCTCGATCTCGAAATGGCGGTGGCCATCGGCGGCACGACGCAGGTAACAGGCAACCGTCGCGCCAGCCGCATTGCAGCGCCGGTACAGGGATTCGGCCTCGGCCACTTGGACTTGCACCGACTGGGGATGAGGGTTGCGCTCTTCGGCGAGCAGGAGCTGCCAATCGCCATGACACAGCAGGGCGCGGCGCCCGGCATCAAGCAACTGGGCCAACTCGAGCCCCAGGGCCTGTTCGTAGAAGCGGATGGATTTCGTCAGATCACGGACGGCAAAGGCGGGAATGGTGGGAGATGCACTCGCCCATCGTTGGGGCACATCCATAGGCTTGGAACCTCGACACAGCGCACATGCGCCGTCGCTATCTTGAGACAAGCGCCGCCAAGGTTCAAGCGGCGATCCACCCTGATTCGCAAGTGCGTTCGGCTGACCACCCGCTGGCAATGCGGGTGCGGCCCCGCGCAGCCCCGACAGAAGCTTCCGCCCGGCCTGCGACAAATTGTCGCACTTGCGCCAAGCCACTGGAAATTCAGGGAGAATCGCCACGCCCTCAAACTGGAAAAGGACTTCCCATGAATTCGATGCCCCCCTGGCCACTGGGGCTGCTGGCCGCCCTGTCCGTACTGCCCCCCAGCGGCGCGCAGGCCGAAACGGCGCCCGTCGCGCCGGCGGCCGTACTTCCCGAGGTCACGGTGACCGGCACGGGCGGCAGCCTGACCGTGCCCAGTGCGGCCCAGGCCCGCGAGCGCATCGAACAGATTCCCGGTGGCGCGGCGGTAGTCGACGCCGAATCCTATGAAAACACACGCGCGGCGACGATCAAGGACATGCTGGACTATGTTCCCGGCGTGTTTGCCCAACCCCGTTATGCCGAGGAACTGCGCCTCTCCATCCGCGGATCGGGCCTGTCGCGCACCTTCCATCTGCGCGGCATCAGCCTGCTGCAGGACGGCATCCCCATCAACCTGGCGGACGGCGGCGGCGACTTCCAAGACATCGACCCCCTCGCCTTCCAGTACATCGAAGTCTACAAGGGCGCCAACGCGCTGGAGTATGGCGCGGCCTCCCTGGGCGGCGCGATCAACTTCGTCAGCCCCACCGGGCGTGATGCCGATCGCCTCAAGCTGCGTTTGGAAGGCGGCAGCTTCGACACCGGCCGCGCGCAAATCGCAACGGGCGGTGTGGTGGGCGACGGGGATTACTACCTCTCCCTCAGCCACCTGCGTTCGAATGGGTTTCGTGACCAGATGGATCAGGGCAACACCCGGCTGTTCAGCAATGCCGGCTATCGTCTGAGCGAGGACCTGGAGACCCGTTTCTACCTCACATATGGCGACATCAACCAGGAAATCCCCGGCAGCCTGTCCAAGGCGCAAGTGGAAGACGATCCTGCCCAGGCCAATCCCGGCAATGTGCGCAACAACTACCAACGCGACTGGGAAGTCCTGCGTGTCGCCAACAAGACCACCTGGCGCGGTGACAACCAGGAAATCAGCGGGGGCGTCTATGCCGTCAGCAAGCAGCTCTACCACCCCATCTTCCAGCTCATCGATCAGGACAGCGCCGACTACGGCGCCTTCGCCACTTGGCGCCAGAACGGGGAACTGGCGGGACAAGCCAACACCCTGACCGTGGGCACGCGCCTGGGCACGGGCGACACCGACAGCCGCCGCTATGTGAACCTGGCCGGTGATTACGGCGACCTGACCAGCAAGGCCCGCGAACAGTCGCGCAATGCCGCCCTGTTCGCCGAGAACCGCACCGTCCTTACCCCTGGCTGGACCGGCATCCTGGGCGCGCAGGCCAGCTACGCCGAGCGGGATTATGACGACCGCTTCCTGAGCGATGGCGACCGCAGCGGCACGGAAAGCTACCAGGGCTTCAGTCCCAAGCTGGGCTTGCTCTGGGACGCGGCGGACAATCTGCAATTCTTTGCCAACCTGAGCCGGGCCTTTGAACCGCCCACCTTCTCGGAACTCACCCAGAGCATTCCCGGCGTGAGTGGCCTGGCGAACCTGGATCCACAAACCGCCACCACGCTCGAAATCGGAAGTCGCGGCCAATGGGCGGCGCTCTCCTGGGACGCGAGCCTGTATCGGAGCTGGGTGCGCGATGAACTGATCTTCATCGCCCTGGGCGATGGCGGCCAGAGCGCCGTGCTCAACACCGACAAGACCATTCACCAAGGCGTCGAGCTGGGACTGGGCGCCTCGTTGGCGCAATTCGACGGCCAGGAAATCTCCAGCCGGCTGGCCTACACCTACAACGACTTCAACTTCGACAACGACCCGCAATGGGGTGACAACCAGATTCCGGGGATTCCCGAGCACTACTTGCGCGCCGAGCTGCGCTATCGCCACACCGCCGGCTTCTCGATTGCGCCGCATGTGGAATGGGTGCCGCAGGGCTATCCCATCGACTTCAGGAACACCCTGGAAACCGAGCGTTATGCGTTGCTGGGCCTGACCGCCAGCTATGACGTGAATCCGCGGCTCACCCTGTTCCTGGACGGCCGCAATCTCACCGATGAGAAATACGCGGCCACCACCGGCCTCATCACCGAACCGGCCGTGGGCGCCTTTGGGCCCAATACCGTCCAGTTCATCCCCGGCGATGGACGCGCTGTCTATGCCGGCCTGACCATGCGCTGGTAAGCCGCGATACACCTCCCATGGCGTCGGCAACCCATGCGGCGCCATGGGATCGCGCACGATCGGCCATCACGTCCTGTTCTCGCTCCCAGCCTCACCCGGCATGTGCCGCGCGCCGGCCCCGTTGGACCGGGAGGAAGGGGGCCAGTCAATTTCAGCGCGCACCCGCGGCAGCGCCTCGGGATGCTGCTGTTGCAGATAGACAATCAGCCCTTCACGAATGGCGCAGCGCAAATCCCAGGCCTGGGGCGCATTGCGAGCGCTCATCAGGGCGCGCAGCTCGATCACCCGCTCGCGGCTGTCGGTGACCTGCAGGACATTGACCTTGCCATCCCAGAGCGGGTTGGCCTGCAGCAAACGGGTCAGCTCCGCCCTGAGCGGCTCCAGCGGCACCCCATAATCGGTATACAAAAAAACGCTGCCAATCAGCTCCGCCGAGTTGCGGGTCCAGTTCTGGAACGGCTTTTCAAGAAAATAGTTGATCGGCAACACGAGGCGGCGCCAGTCCCACAGCCGCACCACCACATAGGTCAGCGTCAGTTCCTCGATCCAGCCCCATTCGTTTTCCACGATCACGGCATCATCGATGCGAATGGGCTGGGTCAGGGCGATCTGGAATCCCGCCAGCAGATTGCCGAGGATCTTCTGCGCGGCGAAGCCAACCACCAGGCCAATGATGCCGGCCGAGGTCAGCAGGCTGGTGCCCAGTTGGCGTGCGCCGTCGAACAGCATCAAGGCCGAAGAAGCGGCGATCAGCACAATGAGAAAAATGCCCAGCTTCTTGAGAAACGAAAATTGGGTGCGAATGCCGCGCGCCTGGAGATTGTCCTCGACATCGATCCGATAACGCAGCGTCACCAGGCGTTCCAGCACCGTCAATCCCCGAATCAGCACCCAGGCGATCGTGGCGATCAGCAGCATGGACGCAACCAGATTGACGATTTGGGTATATCGGGGCGATGCGGGGAGCAGGGGCCGGGCCAGCAGCAGGGCAATCAGGGGCAACGCCAATTGCAGGCCGTTGGCCAGTACGGGGACGAGCAGCGCCTCCAGTGCGCCGGTCTGCTTTCGCGCCCACTGCTCGGCAAAACGCGCCAGCCGCCGCGCAATCCGATACAGCACCCAGAAGGTCCAGGCAAACAGCAGGATGTCCGCGCCTTTTTCCAGGGCATCCGACAGCACAATCCCGGTCTGGCTCTCCAGGGAACGCACCAGGGGCCGCAGGGACAGATGCGTTCCCCCAACCAGCACCGCAAGCACGATCGGATAGCGGGAGGCCACCAGCAGCTCGCGGATCAACTGGCGTAACGCCGGCGAATCGGCAGGTGCCTGGTGGCTGAGGCCGTTATTCGGCCGCAACAGGCGATGAAGCCCGCCGGCCACCGCGATCGTGGCCAGCAGGGAGGCGGCCGTAACCAGCCACAGGGTGAGGGGAACCTGCCGGAAGCTCTCCAGAATGCTGTTCATGTCCAGGGTTCCTTGTCAGGGCAGTCGCGCAACAGGCGATGCATGAAGCGTCGGGAATGCATGAAAGAGAGTCGCTGCCCGGAATGAAGTTCCCCGGCTGTGTGGTGAGGGCTGGACAGGCGACCGGCACATCCCTGAGCCGACTGCCGACGCAGGGGAGGCGTTGCAAGCTTGACGCATCGCCTCAGAACGAGCCCGAAGCGCCCCCGCGCCTGCAAGAGCACTGGCATCCAACCCATACGGAGGTCCAGGGCAGCCGGGCGGTGCACGGAGAACGGGCCCGCCCCACCGGGATGGGATGGCTATCCAGCCAAGCCTGAGCGCGGTACGCCGAACAGATAGGTCGCCCGGTAGGGGAAGCCGAAGCGCCCCCTCAACCAGCGCTTGCCGATCTCGAAGTGGTAATCCTCCGACTCCAGATCCCGCGTCAGATCCCGCAGTTCAGCCGGCGAGTAGGTGCGCAGGCAGGACACGAAGCCGTCCCAGGCGAAGGCCAGTGGACAGATCGGGATCAGGTAGGTGAACAGCAGCCGCTGCCAGGTCACCCGCCCGGCGAAGGGGGTAAAGAACACCCCGGCCAGAAAAACCAGGATCGGGATCAGGATCACCGTGTGCACTGCCCGCTCCTGCCCTTCGAAAACCGCAATGCCGGCGCGTTTGGCCACCGCGTCGCTGAGGATGCGATGGGCCTGCGCCGGCCGGAAATGGTGGAACCCGGTGAACACGGTGCGAAAACCATCGAGGTCGCCGGGCAGGTCGAAGGCGCTCACCGACACGGGCCAGCCGGTGATGCGCCCGCCCGAGGACTGTTCCAACTCGGCGAAAGCCGCCCGGTTGGGGTAAAGGTCCGTCAGCACCACCGGCACATCCGAGGCGCCGGCCGCATCCAGACGCGGCAACAGTCCCGGCACTGGCCCGCCCGCACCGGAACACAGATCCACGATGCGCGTCGCCCCGCTTGCACGCATGGCCGCCACCAACTGCGGCATCAAGGGTTGGAACAGCCCCATGACCTGCGCCAGAAAGCGCAGGTGATCGGTGATGAAGCGGCGGATCAAATCGGGAACCCAGGGCAGGTCCTCCCATTCCCACAGATGCACACGCGCCATGGATCCCCTATCCTCCTGTGTCTTGACGACAAGCGCCGGACAGCAACCGGCCAGCCTTCCGATCCATTGAAGCAAATCCAGCAGGGAGCACAAGCACATGGGCAAACTGGGCGACATCGGCGACCGTTATCGGGTTCCTCCGGGCAGCCAGGTGCGGCTGAAGGATTGGGATCCCGATGATGTCTGGGTCGCAGGCGGTGACAAAAGCGCCGGCGTTCACCAGCGCGAATCCCTCTCCGAGCGGCTCGATCGGCTCCAGGATCTGCTCTACGCCCAGAAGCAACACCGCATCCTGATGATCCTGCAAGGCATGGACACATCCGGCAAGGACAGCACCATCCGCCGCGTGTTTCACACCATCGACCCCCTGGGGGTGCGGGTCGCCAACTTCCGCGCGCCCAACGCCGATGAACAGGCGCGGGACTACCTCTGGCGCGTGCATCGCCAGGTTCCCGCCAATGGCGAGATCGTCATCTTCAACCGCAGCCACTACGAGGACGTGCTGGTCCCGCGCGCCCGTGGCCACCAGACCCGCAGCGAACAACAGCAGCGCCTCGGCCACATCGCTGACTTCGAGCGCATGCTGAGTGACGAGGGCACCACGATCATCAAGTGCTACCTGCACATCAGCATTGACGAGCAGCGCCAGCGCCTCCAGGACCGGCTGGACGACCCCAGCAAGCACTGGAAATTCGACTACTCCGACATCCGTGAACGCGAATACTGGGACGGCTACATGAAGGCCTACCAGGACGCCCTCGCCGCCACCAGCCATCACCATGCGCCCTGGTATGTCATCCCCGCCAATCACAAGTGGGTGCGCGATCTGGTGGTCTCCGCCATCCTGGTGGATACGCTGCAACGCCTGCGCATGCGCTATCCGCCCGCGCCCGAGGGGCTCGACAAGGTGAAACTAGACTGAAGCGCCGAGCAAGCCGCGCTGCCCGGATGCGGTGGCGCGCCGGGAGCCCCCACCGCTCGGCGTCGCCACCCTCAGTTCTTTTTCAACTTGGTGAACTTCGAACCTTCCAGCGTGAGGTTGTACATCAGGCCTTTCTGGCCGAACACGAAGCCGATCACGGGATCTTCGATATTGTTGGTATCCACGGTCTTGCCGACGCCGATGTCGATCAGGGCCACGGAGCCATCAACCCCGACCTTCCAGCCTTCGCTGGCGCGGAACTTGGCCAGCGCCGCTTCGTCGGTGAAGATCACGACGATGGATTTTGACTGCGCGCCCAACTGGAAGCCAATGGAAGCCGCCGCGGTGCTGTAGTAATCAACCGTCTTTCCGCCCACGCGCAGCGCGCCTTCGCCATATTCACCGCCCACGCCAATCCCCGCCTTGTAGACCTTGGGGAATACCAGAACGCCCCGGGCAATGCCGAGGAATGCCGGTGCGCCCTCAATTTTCTGGAAAGCATCCAGCGCCCTGGCGACATCGGCATCGATCTCGGCCGCGCTGGCGGCGAGCGCGGGGGAGGCAAAGACAGTCAAGGCAATCAGCGTGGCGAACATCGCAACAAGGCGTTGGGCGGAAGCAATCGCGGCCATTTCGGTTTTCCTGTGGGGTTGGGATTCCACGAACTTAGCACATGCCTGTTCCGAATGACGGCTCGGCTTGATTACCGCCGCTTGCGCCGGCGGAATGCGCCTGCCTATCCTGCGCAACAGCGGGAATCGCGATGACGGGAGAAATCAGCACTTCCGCGGCGCTCGGGCCGCTCAATATTTCGTTGATTCTGGAACTATCGATTACTACAATGGGCCTCCCGCCGTCCGACGCCCGGAGCTACCCTCATGACCGCATCCGCCCCTCCCGCGCCCGCCATGGGCGGCTTCGAGCGCTACCTCAGCCTATGGGTGCTGCTCTGCATCGTCGCCGGCATCGGCCTGGGGCAGATTGCGCCAGCCGCCTTCACCCAGCTGGGTGAACTGGAATGGGCGGGCCTGAACCTGCCGGTGGCGGTGCTCATATGGCTCATGGTCATTCCCATGCTGCTCAAGGTCGACCTCAAGGCCCTCGGGGAAGTGCGCCAACACCTGGGCGGCGTGGGTGTGACGCTGTTCATCAACTGGGCGGTCAAGCCCTTTTCGATGGCGCTGCTGGGCTGGTTGTTCCTGGGCATCCTGTTCCGCCCGCTGCTGCCGGCCGAACAGATCACCTCCTACATCGCCGGGCTCATCCTGCTGGCCGGTGCGCCGTGTACGGCGATGGTGTTCGTGTGGAGCAACCTGTCGCGCGGCGAACCCCACTTCACCCTGGGGCAGGTCGCCCTGAACGATGTGATCATGGTGTTCGCCTTCGGCCCGCTGGTGGGGCTGCTGCTGGGCCTGTCCGCCATCAGCGTGCCGTGGGACACGCTGGCGCTGTCGGTATTGCTCTACATCGTGGTGCCGCTGACGCTGGCCCAGCTCTGGCGGCGCCGACTGCTCGCCCGGCCCGACGGCGCGCAGCAATTGGAAAGCTGGCTGACGCGGCTGCATCCCGTTTCCCTCCTCGCCCTGCTGGCGACCCTGGTGCTGCTGTTCGGCTTCCAGGGGCGGCAGATCCTGGCCCAGCCGCTCGTCATCGTCCTGCTGGCCGTGCCCATCCTGATCCAGGTGGTGCTCAATTCGGGACTGGCCTATGTGCTCAACCGGCAGGTCGGCTCGCCCCATTGCATCGCCGCGCCCTCGGCGCTGATCGGCGCCAGCAACTTCTTCGAGCTGGCGGTGGCGACCGCCATTGCCCTGTTCGGCTTCGATTCGGGCGCGGCCCTGGCGACGGTGGTGGGGGTTTTGATCGAGGTGCCGGTGATGCTGGCACTGGTGCGCGTGCTCGACGTCTCCCGCCCCTGGTACGAGCGCGGCCGCGCTGTGCGCGCCAAGGCCGCAGCCAGCCCCGGCGCCCGTGCCCTGCGTGGGCGGGCCTGAAATCCCCGAAAAAAACCGCAGCTAGAGACCCACTTGCGCCGGGTCATGGCAGCACTTGTTCAGGGTGCTTTCGGTGGGCGCACGACGCTTGGCAATGAGGCTTCTCCTGCGCGCAACGCGGGGCCAGCTTCAGGTCAGCGCTTGATGTCCCGATAGAAGTTCTCATGCGACCCCACGGCCTCGAGATAGATCAGGCACAGCGCATCGTCACGGGTGTAGCCCAGCAGATAGAGCTGGTTTTGGCTGTGGAACTTGTGGACCCACAAGGTGGCGAGATCGCCTTTTTTCTTCTCGCCTAGACCTGGGTCGGCGGCAATGGCCTCGACCGCGCCATCGACATCGGCCGCCACATCGTCATGCAGCTTCTTGTAGGCGCGGGCAAAGCGGCGCGTTTGCTGCACCGCCCAGATCACTTGCGGTGACGCGGCGAGAACGGCGTGGCCTCTTCGCTGGGTTCGGCCATGGCCATCAGACTCTCGGCGATGAATGAAGCCGGCAAATCGGGATTGTCCAGCGCGGCGCGGCCCACCTTGGCCCAGAACTCGATCTGCCCCTGGACCGTGCGAAACTCGGCCTTGGCTGCCGCGCGGGCCTGTTCAACCAGGGCGTCGTCGATGCGAACAGAAATGCTCATGCCCATCTCCTTGAGTAATCCGCCACAATTGTAGCAAGCACGGCGTTCCGGGTGCAGCCCCTGAGGAAGCAGCCCCTGAGGAAGCAACCCCGGAGAAGCGCCCTGGCCGATCCCGACCCGGCCCCCGGCCCTGACCCCGTGCCGGGCCGCAATGCGCCTTGGAAGGCAGCGGATATCGGGCATCGCCGGCGGCGCTGGGTGGATCGCCACCTTCCCTGCCTGGCCGCGTCGCTGCGCTTCTCGCCACAGGTTCTCGCCATGACAAAGCGGCACGAGCTGCCCGTTGTGAACCTCCAGCAGCCCGCGCCCCGGACCGGCAAACATGCTCACGACCCATCGGCGGGTGGATGCCGGGGCAAAGCCCACGCCGGGGTCAACCGCACCCGCGAGACCATCGCAGGCGTCATCTCCACCCCGCCATCCTCGCGCACCACCAGCGCCCGCTCGATGCCCAGGCGCACCGCCACCGCGCGCCATGCATCCGGCCCGGCCACGAACAGCGCCGTGGAGGCGGCATCGGCCAGCGCCGCTTCGGTGTGGATCACGGTCACGGCATGCAGGCCGCGCACCGGCAGGCCCGTGTGCGGATCGAGGATGTGGTGGTAGCGCTGGCCGTGGTAATCGAACATGCGCTCATAATCCCCCGAGGTCGACACCGCCTCACCTGCAACCAGGGTCAAGCTGCCCATCACGCCGGGCTTGTACGGATCGCGGATGCCGATGCGCCAGGGCCGTCCCGGCGGCTCGCCCAGGGTCTTGAGGTTGCCGCCCGCATTGACCAGTGCAGCCGCAATGCCGCGCCGGGCCAGGTCGGCCACCACCCGGTCCACCGCGTAGCCCTTGCCGATGCCGCCCAGATCGATGAACAGCCCGCGCGGCCCGCACACCTCGCCCGTCGGCGAGACGGTCACCTCCGCCATCGGTGGCAAGGGCAACAGGGCGCCGATCTCGGCCGGTTGCGGAAAGGGCCGA
>Ga0073924_1000175_pt1 | contig 13819 bp, 13 predicted proteins | sample GWRWT4_14Oct14_FD_70957 | JGI IMG/M metagenome (GOLD analysis project Ga0073924, IMG submission 70957) | Sand microcosm microbial communities from a hyporheic zone in Columbia River, Washington, USA - GW-RW T4_14-Oct-14 | ecosystem: Engineered > Artificial ecosystem > Sand microcosm >...
GGTCTCGCGATCCAGCCGCAAGGCCATCGTCCGCAGGCCGCGCAGCGCGAGCGAGGCATCGTCGGGCGAGACCACCTGGCCGAGGCCCTGCGCGGTCTTGCGCAGCTTCGCGTAGAACTTCTCACCCGCCGCGGCGCTGCCCATCATCAGGTCGGAATGGCCGCCGACGTGCTTGGTCAGGCTCATCACCGCAATGTCCGCGCCGCGCTCCAGCGCCGGGAAGGCCAGCGGACCGGCCCAGGTGTTGTCGAGCACCACGACCACGCCGCGCGTGCGGGCGAGGGCGGACAGCGCCGGAACGTCCTGTACTTCCAGCGTCAGGCTGCCGGGGCTTTCGAGGAGGACGGCCCTGGTTCGCTCGCAGATCGCGGCGGCAAAACCCTCCGGATCCAGCGGATCGAACCAGCGGGTCTCGATCCCCATGTCCTTCAGCAGCCCGCGCGCCATCGAGCGCGTCGGCTCATAGGCATTGTCGGTCATCAGCAGGACATCGCCCGGTCGCAGCACCGCCAGCAACGCCCCGGCAATCGCCGCCACACCCGAGGGGTAGAGCACGGTGCCGGCCGCACCGGGTTCCAGCTCGGTCAGGGCATCGGCCAGCGCCCACTGCGTCGGCGAACCGCGCCGGCCGTAATAGAAATGGCCATCATCATTAGGCTTGCCGGCATGGACCGCGGCCGCGTTGGGATAGAGATGCGTCGAGGCGCGCCAGACCGGGGGGCTGACCACCGAACCCGGTTGGCTGGGCGTGCCAGTCCATTCCGCGCTGCGGCCTGCGCCGACCAGGCGCGTCGCGGGACCAGTTTTGTCAGAAGAATCTTTAGCCAATTCCGGTCCGTTCGTACTCGTTACTCAGGCCGCACCGGTCGCCTTCGGCGTGTCCGGATCGCCCCCCCACTCGCTCCAGCTGCCGTCATAGAGCTTCGCGTCTTCCTTGCCCAGCAGGTGCATGGCGAAGAGCAGGACGCAGGCGGTGACGCCGCTGCCGCAGGAAGTGACGACCGGCTTGGCAAGATCGATCCCGGCCCCGGCAAAGGCCGCGGAAAGTCCGCCCTTGTCCTTGAAGGTGCCATCGGCTTCGAACAGCGCGGAATAGGGCAGGTTGCGCGAGCCCGGGATATGACCGGCGGCGATATGCGGGCGCGGATCGGATTCTTCGCCGGTAAAGCGGGCCGCGCCGCGCGCGTCGAGTACCTGTTCGGCGCCGCTGCTGACATTGGCCAGCATTTCGGCCTTGGTGCGGACCTTGCCGTCATCCTGCCAGGCAGTGAAGTGACGGTGGCGAAGCGTTTCGCGGCCTTCGGCCAGGGCGCGGCCTTCGGCCTTCCACTTGGCGATCCCGCCATCGAGGATCGCGACATCGTGCGCGCCGAACAGCTTGAGCATGAACCAGGCGCGCGCGGCGGTCTTTACCGGGCTGTCATCGTAGATCACGATCCGACTGCCATCGCCCAGGCCGAGTGACTGCATCCGGCTGGCAAACTTTTCAGGCGGGGGCAGGGTGTTGTCGACCGGTGAGGAGCTATCGACCAGGTCTGCCAGGTCCATGAAGACCGCGCCGGGGATATGGCCGGCCAGGTATTCCCCCAGCCCATTGCGGCCTGATGCGGGCATATGCCAGCTGGCATCGACAATGCGCAGATCGCTGGCGCCGATTTCGTTGGCCAGCCAATCGGTAGTGACAAGACTATCCATATGCCCTCGCGTCCTCCTCGCGGTTGCCGAGGGCGCGCGCTCTGCACGTCACCACCGGGCGAGTGCCGCGCTCCTCTTCGCTGCACCTGCGAACGGAGGCTTAACCCGCCGAGTTGCCAGCGTCGAGAGCAATTCGGTCAGCCGACCGCGCGCTGGCCCAGCTTGCCAAAAGTACGCGGGCCCAGGTCAAGCCGGAACGGCCGCAGCGCGCCGCCCGGCTGCTCGGGCAGTTCGCCGATCACAAAGGTCTGGGCCAGGATCAGCGCCTGTGTGTCGGCCTGCGCCGCCTCCACCCGGAGCCGGGCTAGGGGCACGAAATAGGCGGCATTTCCGGCGCGGATCGGGGTGATCGCAGTCAGCGGCAGGCGCATTTCGCCCTTGAACTCGGCGCTTTCGCCGGGGGCCAGTTCGACCAGGGCGTGGCGCAGTTCCAGCTTCTGGCCGGGGCTGGCAATCTGCTGCTCGACCGGCAGCGAGGAGTGGGCCGCGACCATGTCCCCCTCAATCGCCAGCGCGCTGAGCGGGGTATCGCTGTGGTTGGTGAGCCGCAGCTGATAGGTTAACGTGGTCGCCATCAGCGACGCATCGAGGCGGCGGGCTTCGAGCGCGATCTCGAGGCCTGCGGGCTTGGCAAGCGGGGCGGGCTCTGGCGCAGCGGCAGGCGGGGGCGGTGCAACCGGCTGCGGCGCAGGCTGGGCTACTGGAACGACTGGTGGTTCGAACTCGACCTCGGGCGCAGCGCCAGACTTGCGCCGCCGCCGCAGCAGCCCGCCTAGCAGCACCAGCAGCGCCAATGCCCCCAGCAGCGCGCCGGGGGCGTAGGCGGTCCAGTCAAAGGCTGGTGCCGCTTCGGCGGCCGGGGCGCTGGCGGCGGGTGCAGGCGCAAGGGTCGGAATGGCGGTCGGGAAGGCCGCCGTCGGCGCAGGCGACGCCGCACCCGGCAGGGCGAGTGAATCGGTCGGGGCGGTCGCACTGGCAGTCGGCGCGGGGCGGGGTGCAGTGGTCGGCCGCAATACTGGCTGGCGCGTCGCCGCCGTGGTGGGTGTTGGCGTAGCGGCTGGGGCCGTGGTGGGCGTGGCGCTGGGCTGGGGCGTCGCACTCTGGGTCGGGCGCGGGCGGACCACGGGTGCATCGGCATCGACCGGGCCGGCCGGGCGGGCAGATGGGCTGGCGGTGCCGGGCGGCAGACTGAACACGTCCTGCGCCGCGGCGGGCAGGGCCAGGCCCAGCGCCAATGCCGCACTAGCGGTCCGGATTGCCCCCACACGTCTCGTCACTGCGCGCACACCCTTTTTTGCCCCGTGCGGAAGGCGCGGGAAGCCCTGAATAGGGAGTGAACCCGCCCGTTCAAGGCGGTGGCTTGTGTCGGCTGCACGTTCGGGGCATGGCCGTGCTATGTCGGACACACTTCAACCGCTCCACCTTGGCCAGACCAGCGCGCTACCCGTCTCTCCGGAAGCGGCGGTGCTGGACTATGTTCCCAACCCGCGCGCCGGTGCGGTGTACCTCGCGCGCTTTGCCGTGCCGGAGTTCACTTCGCTCTGCCCGGTTACCGGCCAGCCCGATTTCGCGCATCTGGTGATTGACTATGCGCCGGGTCAGACGATCGTCGAATCCAAAAGCCTCAAGCTGTTCCTCGGAAGTTTCCGCAACCACGCGGGGTTCCACGAGGACGTGACTGTCGGCATCGGCCAGCGCCTGTTTGACGAGATGCAGCCGCGCTGGCTGCGGATCGGCGGCTACTGGTATCCGCGCGGCGGGATCCCGATCGACGTGTTCTGGCAGAGCGGCGCCCCGCCGGAAGGGCTGTGGGTGCCGGATCAGGGCGTCGCGGGTTACCGCGGGCGCGGCTAATCGGTCACACCTGAAACCAAAAACACGGTGCAGTTCGAATTGTCGGTTTCGTACCGGAGCCGGCTGGACTAGTCGCGCGCCCAGAATTTAAAGTGTCCCCAACCCCTCCCAATCCAAGGACCACAATGATGCGCACCAAGCTGCTGCTCAGCCTTTCGGCCATTGCCGTCGCCGCCACTTCGGCCCCGGCCTTTGCCCAGGATTCGACCGACGAAACCCGCCTCGACGAAATCATCGTCACCGCCCAGCGCCGTGAGGAAAACCTCCAGGATGTGCCGATTTCGGTCGCCACGCTCGGCGGTGAAACCTTGGCCGCCGTCACCGGCGCGGGCGCTGACATCCGCGCCCTCTCGGGCCGCGTGCCCAGCCTGAACATCGAAAGCTCGTTCGGCCGCACCTTCCCGCGCTTCTACATCCGCGGCCTCGGCAACACCGATTTCGATCTCAACGCCTCGCAGCCGGTCAGCCTGGTTTATGACGACGTCGTGCTGGAAAACCCGATCCTGAAGGGCTTCCCGGTGTTCGACCTTGACCGCGTCGAAGTGCTGCGCGGCCCGCAGGGCACCCTGTTCGGCCGCAACACGCCGGCCGGGATCGTCAAGTTCGATACCGCCAAGCCGACCTCGAAGAACAACTACCTCAAGGCCAGCTATGGCAGCTTCAACACCATAAACGCCGAAGCCGGCGTTGGCGGCGAACTGGGCAGCGGCCTCTCGGCCCGCCTCTCGGTGCTGTACCAGCGGCGCGACGACTGGGTCGACAATGTCGACGCCGCCGGTGAAAACAACCTCGAAGGCTTCGAAGACCTCGCCGCTCGCCTGCAGATCCAGGCTGACCTGAGCGATGCCTTCACCGTCCGCGTCGTCGGCCAGATCCGCGATTTTGACGGTACCGCCCGCCTGTTCCGCGCCAATGCCTTTGCCAAGGGCAGCAACAAGCTGATCGGCCTCGGCGGCCCGACCACCGAGTTCAAGCGTGATCAGGTCCGCGCCGATGGCCTGAACTTCCAGAGCCTGCGCAACTACAACCTGGGCATGACGGCTGAATACGATGCCGGCCCGGTCACCATCACCTCGGTCACCAGCTACTGGAACGGCAACCTCTACAGCCGCGGCGATATCGATGGCGGCTTCGGCAATGCCTTCGCGCCGACCATGGGCCCGGGCTTCATCCCGTTCTCGGCCCAGTCGCAGGACAACGTGCCGAGCCTTGACCAGTTCACCCAGGAACTGCGCTTTGCCAGCAACAACACCGGCGGCCTCGGCTATCAGTTCGGCCTGTTCTACCTGAACGAAAAGCTGGACATCACCAGCTTTGACTTCGGCACCCCGACCGACACCACTCCGGCGGCGATCGCCACCCAGCGTCAGGACAGCACCGCCTGGGGCCTGTTCGGCTCGCTCTCCTACGAGTTCGAGAACGGCGTGAAGCTGCAGGGCGGCGCTCGTTACAACGACGACCAGCGCAAGATGCTCGCCGCCCGTCCGGTCGATACCCGCCCGGGCTTCCTCGGCTTCGGCGGCCCGGTTCCGGCCGTGACCACCGAAGTGGGTGACAACGTGCTGACCTGGGACCTTGCCGCCAGCTATCCGCTGAGCGACGACGTCAACCTGTTTGCCCGCGTGGCCAAGGGTTACCGCGCACCGGCGATCCAGGCCCGTCTGGCCTTCGGCCGCACCCCGTCGGTCGCCCAGAGCGAAACGACGATGAGCTATGAAGCCGGCCTCAAGTCGACCCTGGCCGATGGCAAGCTGCGCTTCAACCTGACCGGGTTCTACTTCAGCACCGACGATCTGCAGCTGACCGCTGTAGGCGGGGCCTCGAACTTCACCACGCTGCTCAATGCCGCGAAGGTCGATGGTTATGGCTTCGAAGCCGAGCTGGAAGCCAAGCCGGTCCAGGGCCTCAGCCTGACCGCCGGCCTCTCGTACAACCACAACGAGATCAAGGACCCGGCCGCCTTTGTCGCCGGTTGCGGCGCCCCGTGCACCGTCACCAGCCCGCAGCGCGTCGGCAGCCCGGGGATTTACTCGATCAACGGCAACCAGCTGCCGCAGAGCCCGCGCTGGATTGCCAACTGGACGGCTGGCTATGCCGCCCCGGTCGGCGATGGTGAAGTCTACCTGTTCACCGACTGGGCCTACCGCTCGAAGGTGCAGTTCTTCCTCTATGACTCGGTTGAGTTCAGCGATGAGAAGATGCTCGAAGGCGGCCTGCGCGTAGGTTACCGCACCGACAAGTTCGACATCGCGGCCTTTGCCCGCAACATCACCAACGATGTTTCGGCGGTCTCGGGGATCGACTTCAACAACCTGACCGCGATGGTCAACGAACCGCGCGTGTTCGGCGTGGAAGCCTCGATCAAGTTCTGATCGCGGTTCCTGCCTGCAATGAAAGGCCCCGCCGGAGCGATCCGGCGGGGCTTTTTCGTTCGTTCAGACTTTCAGAATGGCGAGCAGGGCGTCGACGTCACCCTCATCCTGATAAAGCGCAAAGCCGATCCGCAGCACATCATCGCGCAGGTCGGTGACCACGCCCTTGCTGGTGAGCATGGCGTAAAGCGCCGGGGCGGCTTCGCCTTTGAAGGCCAGGTAGCGTGCGCGGGGATCGGAGATCAGCGCCAGGCCGGGCAGGGGATCGGCGGCGAGGAAGCGCACTTTCAGCTGGTCGCAATGCGCGCTAATCGCGGCCGTGGTCAGCCCCTCGCGCGCCAGCATCCGCTGCACCGCGTTGAAGCGATAGATGCCCGATGGGTCGAAAGTGCTGCCAAGAAACCGCGCCCCGTCCGGCGCATAGCCAACGCCGCCTTGCTTGGCCGCCAGATCATCAAAGGCGGCGAACCAGCCGGTGAATTCCGGACGCGGGGCAAAGCCGGGCGGGACGTGGAGGAAGCAGACGCCTTCGCCAGCCATGGCATATTTGTAGCCGCCGGAGAGGTAGAACACCCGGTCGGCAATCCCCGACAGATCGGTCGGCATGGCCATGAAGCCGTGATAGCCATCGATCACCACCCACGGCCCGTCCGGGCGGGCGAGGGCGGCAAGGCGCTCGATCCCTTCCAGCACGCGCCCGGCATTGAACTGGACCTGGCTGGCAAAGATCAGGTCGAACTGGCCCGCTTCGGCAGTGTCGATGACCTGATCGAGCGGCACGGTGGTCAGCGCGATCCGCCCGGCCTCCGCCCAGCGCAGCGACTGGCGGCGGAAGGAGTGGAACTCCCCGTCGCTCGCCAATACGCGCGGGCGATCCATCGGCAGGGCCGAGACAATCCGCACCAGCAGTTCGTGGGTGTTGGGGGCAAAGGCGATGCTGGCCGGATCGGGCAGGCTCAGCTCAGTCGCGATGTGACGCTGAGCTTCGGGGATTACCTCGCCGAACACCCGGTCCCACTTGTGGTCGGCCAGGACTGCGGCATCGTCCCAGGCTTCGGCGTGCCCGTCCCAGCTGGCGTCGGGCCAGAGGTGATGGCTATGCGCCGCGAAATGCAGGCGGTCGGGATTGGCGGCGAGCGCGCGGGTGAAGAGGTGCTTGTAGCTCACAGACTGGTCCGCAGAGTCCACAGTTCCGGAAAGGCGCGCTTGCCTAGCGTCGAATGCAGGTAAGCCGCACCTGCGGTGCCACCAGTGCCGCGTTTGCCGCCGATCACGCGCTCCACGGTCAGCACGTGCTTGTGGCGCCAGGTCGCCATGGCATCGTCAAGGTCGACCAGCTTTTCGGCCAGCTGGTAAAGCTCCCAATAGCGGTCGGTATGACGATAGACCTCAAGGAAGGCTGCTTCGACCGCTTCGTTGGCGTGGTAGGGCTGGGTAACATCGCGCTCCAACACTTCGGCCGGGATTGCCAGGCCAGCCCGCGCTGCTGCCGCAATGGCATCGTCCCACAGGCTCGGCGCGGCCAATGCCGCCTCCATCGCCGCGCGCGCTTCGGGGCGATCCTCCTGATAGGACAGGAAGCGCTTGTCCTTTAGCCCCAGCATATACTCGACCGTGCGGAACTGGTCCGACTGGAACCCGCTCGATGGCCCCAGCACATCGCGGAAGCGGGTATAATCGCTCGGTGTCATGGTCGCGAGCACGTCCCAGCTCAACGTCATCACCGCCTGGATCCGGCTGACCCGCGCCAGCGCCTTGTAGGCCGGGACGAGCGCTTCAGACTGCACCTGCGCCTTGGCCAGCTTCAGCTCGCGGATCATCTGCTTGAGCCACAGCTCCTTGGTCTGGTGGATGATGACGAACAGCATCTCGTCATCGCAGTCGGAACGCGGATTCTGGCAGGCCAGCAGCTCGTCGAGCGCCAGGTAGCGGGCATAGGTCATGGTCTGATCGGTCATGGAATGACCATCGCCAGAACTGGTTTCAAATGCAAGTATCCTGCTCCCCTCCCGCTTGCGGGAGGGGCTGGGGGTGGGCCCAGTCAAGGCAGGTACGTAGGCCCCACCCCTAACCCCTCCCGCAAGCGGGAGGGGGAGGAATTACCGCGTCCCCAGCCCGCGCGCGATGATTCCACGCAAAATCTCGCGCGTGCCGCCGCGCAGTGACCAGCTCGGCGAATTGTGGACGATGTTGGCGAGGACTGAGGCATAGGTCCCGGCTGCGCGCGGATCGGGCTCGGCGTCGATCAGCTCGCGGGCAATATCGGGCAGCGCCTGCTCGAACAGCGCGCCGACATCCTTGACGATCGCCGCCTGCAGGTTGGCGTTCTGGTGCTCCTGTAGCATCCCCGCGACCGAGCGCGACAAGCGGCGCAGCACGGCGAGGCGCGCGGTGACGCGGCCGACGGTGATCTGCGCGGCGTCGCTGTCGCGGCCCTTGAGCACTTCGATCAGCTGGACCATCAGCTCGATCGAGGAGAGGAAGCGTTCGGGGCCCGAGCGCTCAAATGCCAGCTCGCTCATCACCTGATCCCAGCCCTGGCCTTCTTCGCCCAGCAGCATGTCGGCGGGGACAACTGCGTCCTCGAAATGCATCTCGTTGAAGTGGTGCTGGCCGGCCAGGTCGATGATCGGCTTGATCGTCAGGCCGGGGGTGTTCTTGAGGTCGATCAGCAGCTGGCTGGTACCGAGGTGCCGGTCAGCCGGGGTGCCGCTGGTGCGGCAGAACAGAATCACATAGTCCGCTTCATGCGCGAAGCTGGTCCAGACCTTGGTCCCGGTGACGCGGTAGACAGCGCCGTCCTTGACCGCCTTGGTGCGGGTGGCGGCGAGGTCGGAGCCCGAATCCGGCTCGCTCATCCCGATCCCGAACGATAGCTCGCCCGAGGCGATGCGCGGCAGGAAGGCCTGCTTTTGAGCCTCGGTGCCGAACTTGAGGATCGAGGGTCCAGACTGACGATCGGCAATCCAGTGCGCGCCGACCGGCGCGCCGGCAGCAAGGCATTCCTCGACGATCACGGCGCGTTCAAAGGCGCTGCGTTCATGCCCGCCGTACTGCTTCGGCCAGGTCATGCCGAGATAGCCAGCCTGGCCCATCGCCCGGCTGAAGCCGCGGTCATAGCCGTACCAGTTGTCGCTGCGCTGGCGCGGGGTGCGGTCCTTCAGCTGCTGATCAAGGAAGGCGCGAAATTCGGCGCGCAGGGCGATAACCGCGTCGGTGTCAGCCGGCGGGGCGGGGAAGGGGATTGCGCTCATAGTGCTGTCACCATCGGCCAGTAGCCCGGTCCGCCCGCGGCAAGCGCGGCGGAGCCCAGCAGTTTCGCCCAGGAGACCTGGCCGCCGAATTCGTCGCGCCAAGCCCACAGGGCAGTGGTGTAAAGGTGGAGCCGGTGCTCACGGGTAAAGCCGATCGCGCCATGCATCTGGGTGGCAATCGCCGCCCCGGCAGTCGCGGCCTCACGCGCGCGCAGCGTGCCAGCGGCAACGCCCAGCACGTCATGGCGCGCGAGCGCCTCGCCCGCCAGATCGGCGGCGGCGGTGGCGCAGGCCAGTTCGCCGGCCAGCTTGGCCAGCTCGTGCTGCACCACCTGGTTCTTCTGGAGCGGCTTCCCGAACTGCACGCGCGTGCCGGTATGATTGAGCGTCATTTCCAGCGCGGCTTCGAGCGCCCCGGCGATCTGAAAGGCGCGGACGGTCGCGCCAGAGGCCAGCGGGCACCACGGCAGCGCGGCCTCGGCGTCGATCGCCCAGTCGATGGCGAGCGAGGGGCGCGGGTGGAAGTTGGCGGACGTGCCAGCCTCGGCGACAGTCCAGCCCGAGCGCGGCACGCGGTAAAGCTTGTCGCCCACAGCCAGGGCGAGGCAATCGAGCTGCTCACCCCAGGCGACGCGGGCGACAGTGCCGGTCAGGCGGCCATTGCTGAGCGTCAGGTCATCGGCGCGCGCGAGGCCAGCCGGACCTTCGGCCAGCGCCAGTCCGGCGGCGGCGAACAACTGGTTGGCGGCCATGGTCTCGGCCACCGGCAGCGGCATGGCGTGGCTGCCCAGCAGGCGGAGCGTCTCGCCCGCTTCGGCAAAGGACAGGCCGAAACCGCCCTGGTCCTCGGTCAGCAGGGCCAGCGGCAGGCCCATTTCCTCGACCTCGGTCCACAGCGCGGGCAGCCATTGCCCCTCGCGCGCGGCGGTCTGGGCCGCATTGTCGAGCGAGCGCTCAAACAGCCGCGTGATCATTTCTGCAAGCATCGCGTGCCCGTTCCCTGCGATTGTTATTGGTGCCGGCTGCAGGAATCGAACCCGCGACCCCCTGATTACAAACTGCCTCTAGCAACCTTTCTGATGCTACGCCAGAGTGCTCCATACTACGCTTAAGGTCTTGAAACGGTTGGAATAAATCCGCCGTGGATTACCTTAACCTACGCCACGGTTTTCCGACAAAAGATTACGTGGCGATTACGTGGGCGTATGAAGCATGGCCAGTCAGTCGATCACTATCCGCACTATCGAGGCATCAAAACCATGTCCCGGACGCGATGTCTATACCTGGGATAGCGGCCTCCGAGGGTTTGGCCTCCGGGTCACCCCCAAGGGTGTCAAATCCTATGTGCTTCAGTACCGGGTCAATGGCGGGCCTGCACGCCGCAAGACAATCGGTATTCATGGCAGTCCATGGACGACACAGACGGCGCGCAAGGAAGCCGAACGCCTGCTCATGCTCGTGCGGCAGGGTGTCGATCCGGTAGAGGAGGCAAGGGAAAAGCAGCGTCGCGATAAGGTGCTCAACTTCTCGGCTTACTGCGACCAGTTCGTTGAGCTCTACCTGCAATCCAATTGGGTCGATTCCTGGCCGGAGGCCATGCGGGTCGTCGAAACTGTGTTCAAACCACGCTGGGGAAAGAAGCCGCTCACTGCCCTCAAACGGGGGGACATGGTCAAGCTGATGGATGACTATGCGGACCGGCCGGGAATGCGGAAGCACATTCACTCGATCCTGCGCAAACTGCTCAACTGGGCGGTCGACCGAGAAGACATAGCCGTATCGCCCCTTGCTGGGATGAAGGCGCCAAAGGCCTGTGCATCGCGCCGCCGGGTTCTGGGGCAGGAAGAGCTGATCTGCCTGTGGCAGGCAACCAGTCAGTCCGGCTGGCCGTGGGGACCGTTTGTCCGCCTGCTCGTGCTCACCATGCAGCGACGACAGGAGGTGTCCGAGATGGACTGGTCGGAGATCGACCTTGAAGCCAGGATCTGGACGCTCCCCGCCGAGCGCGCGAAGAATGACGAAGCACATATCATTCCGCTGACCGACATGGCCATTGCCGAACTCAAGGCGCTCCATCCCAAGGATAAGGGCTTCGTGTTCAGCACGACCGGGACCAGCTCTGTTTCGGGATACTCCAAGGCCAAGCGCTTGCTCGATGAGCGGATGCTCAAGATCATGACCGAGCGTCTCAGGCGCTTGGGAAGAGCAAGCGACAGCGTCCAGATCGCCGAATGGCGTTTGCACGATCTGCGCCGGACCGGCGCGACCAATCTGCAGGCGCTCGGCATCCCCATCGAAGTGACCGAAGCCGTTCTGAACCACATCAGTGGAACCCGCGCTGGCGTTGCGGGGATCTACAATCGTTACAAATACGAACCGGAAAAGAGGATGGCGCTTGAGGCGTGGGACTCGCGATTGCAGGAGATGCTCAATCGCAGCGAGCGTCCGGCGTTGGTCCAGCAGGACTTGGGTGCCGATCAAACCAGATCAACCAAAATCAGCGCAATGGGTTGGCGAACTATGCTCGCGGACCCTCAGGTCGAGGACGAAATCGATCAATCAAACTTGTTGACAAATGTCAACAGTCAAGACATAGGGAGTTAGTCGAATGGCAAGACCACGCCATCCGAACAAGGAGATCGAATCCGCCGTTGCCCATGCGGAAACGCTGGGTTGGCGAGTGGTTCCGATCAGCGGCCATGCCTGGGGACGGCTTTACTGCCCCTGGGCTGACCGGGACGGCTGCATGGTCTCGGTGTGGAGCACGCCGCGTAATGCGGAAAACCACGCCAAGGCGATCCGGCGCGATGTAGCGCGGTGCCCGCATCCGGGCATGGAGTGATTGATATGAAGATGCACGAGTTCACGATTGTCGCCTCCGGTCTCGACCCCGAGATGGAAGGCTATGAGGACCGGTTCTTCGAGGCGGGCTGCGACGATGCAACCCTGTCGTTTCAGAAGGGCGTGATCATCGCCGAGTTTGCCCGTGAAGCCGTGTCTTTTTCCAAGGCCGTCGCCTCGGCCTATGAGGATATCCTCAAGACAGGCGCCAAGGTCGAGCGGGTTGAGCCCGACTATCTCGTGAGCCTCAGCGACATTGCCGAACGCTCCGGTCTCACCCGTCAGGCGATCTCGCTCTACACGAAGGCCGAACGTGGTTCTGGCTTCCCCAATCCGGTCGCCCGCGTCACCTCCAACAGCCCGTTATGGGATTGGCTTGAAGTCACCGAGTGGCTCCACGCCCAGTCGAGGATCGACCGCGAAGCCGTGATCAATGCCCGCATCGTCAAGGAAGCCAACCGCTTTCTCGAACTACACGAAGGGCCGGCGGACAATTTCACGCGGCGACTGGAGATGCTGGAAGCCGCCTAACAGCGGCTAGCCTAATAGCGCCTTGGGCGTCGTTCGCTTGTGCACCTGGATCCTGGGCCGAGGAGATGCCCGTTACCTATCCTGGCACGTACACCGCATCAGAAACATGGTAGACCAGAACGGCTTCCATCACGAAGCCGTTGGCTCGCCGCAGATTCGATGGGTGGACAAGATGCTCGTGGCCATTGTGCGACAGATATGTCGAGCCTCGCTTCCAAAATACTCGAATGACGACTGGGTCGCCATTCCCTTCAGTCGCGTGGATTTCACCTCGGGGGCCATTTTTCGCTGGCATAATTTACTCCTTGATCGTGACAGTCAGCACCAAACAATCCGTCCATTACGCAGCAGAAAGTGAGCTCGGCAGCCATCCTTGCGCCAAACCGAGGGATGCAGGGTTGGCGTGGCATCAATGACCCTGAGCTCCCAGACAGGCTCGCTATCGGGCAACAGATTCATTTCTAGCAAAGTGCCGCACCCACAAGGGCACCGCATCGCGGCGATCCAGTGCCGGCCATCCTCGCCGACCAGGTAGAGCTTACCAGGAATTGCGTCGTCAGGCAGATCTTCGTCCTCAATTAGGTGGTAATGCCCCCACCGGGCAAAATACATGTCCCGCAACCACAGGCCCACTCGCCTCGGTATCGATCTCCACTTTTGCATCAGCTTTTCCTCGAAAGTTGCGGCAAGTTTAGCAGGGGTTCGCGCCCGCCAGTCGCAAGCAACTTGCCCATGACCGGACACGGCTTTTCGTAAGACTCTGTGGTGAATTCGACTTCTGCAAGATTCATGCGCACCGCATCGAAGGCGGCAGGATTGGGGTTATGCCGGAACGGATAAAGCCGCGCGATCAACTCGAGCACCGCGCTCGCAGCAGCGATCATGTTGATGCTGATGACAGCCGGTTGCTCCTCGTCACGGCCCTTGATGTATTTTTCCGCGCGCTGCCGCGCATATTCTTCCGGCGCGGCCCGTTCCAGGCTTTCGGCATGGACCTGCTCGGGTGTATAGACACCCCGGGAAAGAAGGCTGGATCCTCCTGGGACGATAAAGTTCACGGCGGTGTCGATCTGATCGATCGATCCGTCTTCGTCAGCTACAGCGCCAACTCCGACATCGACGAGCGTTTGCAGCTGCGTTGCTACGAGGCGGTCAAGGATTGCCCTGCCTTCGGCACCGTCGACACAGCCTGCAAGAATATCGCAGCCGGCAAGTGCAACCACTGCATCGCGGTCAACAATATTCGCCGGGATGGCTGTGACCTGCGTGCCG
>Ga0073924_1000176_pt1 | contig 13810 bp, 11 predicted proteins | sample GWRWT4_14Oct14_FD_70957 | JGI IMG/M metagenome (GOLD analysis project Ga0073924, IMG submission 70957) | Sand microcosm microbial communities from a hyporheic zone in Columbia River, Washington, USA - GW-RW T4_14-Oct-14 | ecosystem: Engineered > Artificial ecosystem > Sand microcosm >...
TGGTCGCATCTGTCACCGCGTACAATGTACTGCCTTCATAACCAGCCGCGGGGGTAATCGATAAAGCGCCCTGGGCATCAAGGGAAAACGTGCCGAATGGAGCAATAGCTGCATTTAGCTGGCTGACAACATCACCAATGGTCGCGCCGGCTATGGTTATGGTAAAATCCCGAACCACCCCCCCCTGCGGCTCTATATATTTGAATTGGGCCGTGCTGCCCACCGTAAAGCCGTGCGCCGCCGCCAATGTGAGCCCGGTTTGATAATGACTTGGCGTGACTGCCTTGATCAGGTCATTCATCCCAAAGAAATGTGCAAATCCGCGGCCGGCCCTGGCGCTTGGTGAGGCATCGTCCTGCCGCATCGCAACGCCATGGGCAGCATTCGTAGCCGCCAGTCTCATAACGCCATTACTGAATGTCAGGCTGCCACTGGCGCCGAGGCCGGTATTTATCGCGGCCACCGCGTCTGCAATAGTTGCGCCGCCAAATGCGACAGGCGCGCCGCCATTCACACGATACTGATTATTGGCGAAGTCAGCCGCAACACTGGTTACGGTCAGTCCGTTGGAATCTACAACGCTGAAATTTGCTATGCCCGTAAAGGCATGCGCATCACCGCCAAGAAGAGCAGTATTTCTGCCCAGCAACTGATTGGGAGCTGGAACAGCCGAATTATCATTGTGAATTTCATTCAATTGATCGGCGAGCTTGGCGGCCAATTCACCGACCTCCTCGGCGATCTTCGGCAAGGTCACATCACGCATTTCGAGAAGGCCACGCAATTCGCCCGATACAATGTGCGGCTCCAGAACCTGACCGGACTGGCTGATGAATCCCGTGTTGGGATCGACAGTATGCAATGTGATGCGGGGGAAAATAGTGTCCGGATTGACCACCGCACTGGAAGCATAGCGCATTTCAGTATAACCGGTGCTTACTAAAAATACACCGTTCGAGGTTGCGACAAACGCCTGTCCATCAGGCTGCGGAGATATGCGGATATCCATGATTTCTGATAGTGTATTCAATGCTTTTTGACGCTGATCAAGCAGTGCGTTTGCATCGCCACTCAGGCTATTTGAAGCAACAATTCTTGTATTCAACGCTTGAATATTTTTTATTAAATCATTTGCGATGCCTACGCGGCTAAAAATGCTCTGATTTGCATCTCCTCGAATACGCTGTATGGATTCGGCAATACTGCCCAGTTCCTCTAGCGCAACCCGTACCGCGTTCAAGCTGGTGCCCCGGCGAACCACGGATGTTGGATCAACCTGTGTTTCAGAAAGATCGGCAAACATCGAGTCAAGTTTCGCCGAGATAGAACTATTAGAATTGGGGTCGCCAAATACCGATTGCAGGCGATCGTGCAGCTTCGCTACGGTTTCGGCAGCCTTGGCGTTAGATGTGGCGCCATAGGACTCACGTGTCAGAAATTGATCCGCGATGCGGATGATTTCGGAAACTTCAATGCCCCCCAGCTCACGCGACTGGAAGCTGACGGAGCGTCTCGCGAAATCAGGATTATTGACATTCGCGATATTTGTCGATGTGTGGCGCAAACCAGCTTGACTGGCATGCAGACCGCTGACGGCATTACCTAGAATTCCAATTCCTGACATGCGGGTCTCCTTTCCCGGAGCCTTATGTGCAAGCATGATGCCAATCACCGCCACGCCACTTATTGGCAGTAAACCAAATATTTCCTGACATTTATTGAGCTTCCTGGGCAGTGCGCATCTCCGCATGAGGCAGAATATTCCTGCTTGGCGTTACTTTCCGGGCCATGTTTGCCGGGATAGGCTGCATCTCGGGTTCGCGGAATTCAGTGCGCCAGGATTTACCGCATTTTCTGGTTCTCCAAACTTGGCCCGCCCCTTGCTACTGGCTTCTGGCGTTTTCCGAATGCACATAAATGATCGCCGGTAAGATGGGGTCGCACACAGAGGCTTAAATGGCGCCGATACAAAACTTATTTATACTGCCCGGACAAACATCCGCGAATCTAAGCGTCACACCATCCCCGCGCGGCGTCGTGCTGGACGCCACGGCAATGCCTTCCGCCACCGATGGGGCGCTCACAACGGCAGGGTTAAATGCTGACGCCATCTCTGGCGGTTTTGAAAATATTCTGGAATTTGCATTAGCAAACGCCCCCAGAGCGAATGCAATTGATCTCAAGACTGGCGCCGATTTGACGGCATTCCTCAATAGTTCGTTATTTCCTTCCACCAGTAACGAAAGCCGCTCACTCCTCACCACCACTGCTCAACCATATGTGAAGCAGGGTGCGTCAGCACCTGTGATTGACTTATTGCTGGCGATGCAAGCCCTGCAACCAATGCCCATCATAAAGACAGAAAATGGGGGCACTGGAAACATTGGGACTAATATTCAGGGGGATGCGAATCCGGTTTTTGCAATTTCCGCGCCGGTCAGGAATGAATTGGCTGAGTCAGTTTGGCCTGAGCCACGTCCCATTGAACCGGTTGCCGGAGAACCAGTTACCGGAGAATTTACCGCGCTAACAATGCCGCTGATACAACCGTCTGACGCGACAGTTGCCCCGCCGCCTAACGACAGCGCAGCGCCTGCACTGCATACTGCTGCAATCGCCGATCCTGGCGCATCATTGCTATCGGCCTTAGTCAACCTCAACGTCGCGGGCGACGCGAATGAGAGACCAGGTACAATTTCTGAAACTAATTCCGCGCCAAAACCAACTTCTGAAATAGATACTGGGTTGGTGCCGCCGTCTCAATCAAACACATCACCGCGGCTGACATCAAATGTCGCACCTTCAATTGTTATTGAATCATCCGCCAGCTTGCCCAGAGGAACGGCAGATGAAGCGGGCAATGCGGTAGATGATCGCATGCTGAGCACTTCCAGCACGGCTATGGGGACACTGGAAAACACCCAAAATCAGGCAAAGCCGATACAATTATTGCCTGAGCTATCGCCCCAGCCCACCGCTTCCCTTGCGCCCGCCGCTGTGATTGCGCCAGCGCCCCGGCAACCAGACATTGCTGGAAAAAATTTAATTGCCAGCATTGGAGACAGCGTTACGCTAGAGAAAAAACCAGGTGAGTTACAGAGTGCTAAAAGTACAAATGCCGGCCTAGCAAAGGAAGGCTTGGGACTGGAGCCGCCCCCCATAGATGCGCACCCGGCTCAACAAACAACCGGTGCATTGCCTGGGAACGCCATCGCGCAATCCATATGGGGGGACTCTTCGCAAACACCGGGACTGAGTACGCCGTCTGGTATCATGGCCGCGCCGGCGCCTCAACCGCTGGCAGCCGTTCCAAATTTGTCAAATCCGCCCGCGCTTCAGGACCAGAGCGCTTCCAGCGCGGATCAGCGTGGCAATGACCAGCCGGAAATACGCAACTTAACCGCACCACAGCCACTAGGCGCAGTATCCGCAGCGCCAGCCACTGGACAAAGTGCGGCGATGGCGAAGCCGGCAGCAGTAGATGGACAAAACTTCGTTCAGACGCTGGAGCAGATTTCTGGCGTCACTGCAGATGCCACGCAACAGGCCTCGGAACCCGACTCGCCGGATATGATTCCGGGCGCAATCGGAAATACTGTTCAGATTGACAAGCAGGATGCGCTTCGCGCTGCCCTGCCCCAGACATCGCCACGCAGCGAGCCCAATCCCTCTCATATAAGTCCACCCATCCGCGATATCTCTGTGCATATTTCGCAGCATGTCGATACCGGCATGAACCGCTTTCAATTGCGTCTTGATCCCCCGGAACTGGGCCGCGTTGAGGTGCGGATGGAAATTTCCCCCGAAGGCAAGCTGAGCGCGGTCATAGCGGTTGAGCGTCCAGAAACGCTTGATTTATTGCAACGGGATTCGCGTGCGCTGGAAAAAAGCCTGGCTGATGCAGGTCTTAAAACCGACAGCAATTCTTTGAGTTTTTCCCTGAAAGGTGGCAGGCGCGAAAATCAGGATACAGATGGATCACGCCCGCAATGGGGCAATTCCGGCAATGATCTGACTGGTGAGTGGGATGAACCCATTGCCCCAATGGCCGTGCGGTTTGCCAACCGGTCCGTAAACATCAGAATATGAGGTAATGTAAATGGCTGTGAGCGGATTATCCCCTTCTGCGATCTTCGATCCCGCTAACCCCGGAAACAATCTTGCGAGAGGTTCAGGCGTTGCCGCTCCAACCGCGGCTGCATCTGCCGCCAGTAATGCGCTAAACAAGCTTACCAGCGATTTTGACACATTTCTTACCCTGTTGACGACCCAGTTGCAGAACCAGGATCCGCTGGAGCCCTTGGATTCCAAGGAGTTCACTAGTCAGCTTGTGCAATTTACATCTGTTGAACAGTCCATTCAGTCAAATAAAAACCTGGAAAAACTGATTGCGCTCACGGGCGGCAATACAAGCAGCGCCGCCTTTGAATATATCGGCCGGGAAATTAAGACAGCCAACAGCAGCACCAATCTGTCCAACGGCATGGCAAAATGGTCCTATGAAGTTGACCCGGCTGCAACCAGCAGCGCCATTACGGTTCTCGATGCGAAAGGTAACGCCGTTTACACGATAGAAGGGAAAACAGGCGCGGGCACACATGACTTCACTTGGGATGGAAAGGATAAAAACGGCAATTCATTTGCAGAGGGAATCTACAGCCTGAGTGTATCTGCGACGGACATCAGCAAAAAACCGGTTAATGCGAAAGTCTTCACAACCGGCACGGTAACCAATGTGGAAATATCGGGTGATGAACCAACACTGCTTATCGGCGGCGTAAAAGTAGCTCTTAAAGATGTTCTTTCCGTAACAAGGGGCGGCAATTTCGGCGATGCACTGGGCTATATTGGACGCGAAGTAAGGACGGTCAATAGCAGCACAAACCTGACTAACAGCATAGCGAATTGGACCTATGAAATCGATCCAAAGGCCGTCAGCACCGTCATAACCCTGAAGGATCGCGTGGGCAATGTCGTGCTTGAGCAGAATGTAACACCAGAGCCAGGCCTGAATAATCTGTCCTGGAATGGCGTGGATAAAGATGGGGTTCAGCAACCCGATGGCGTCTACAGCATAAGCATTACGTCGCGTGACAGGAACGATGTTCCTGTTGGCGCCAAAGTCTTCACCAAAGGCGTCGTGACCAGTATCGACAAGTCGGGAAATAACCCGGTCCTTGTGATCGGGGGTGTCAAAGTCAGCCTTAGCGATGTGTTGACCGTGACCGAACCGGACATGCCGGCAGCTAAAGCGACAGGTGGATAGCAAGAATACTAACCGGCGGCCACAGGGACGCCGCGCAATCGCAATCGGCGTAGAGAATGATGCGCCTCAACACAAAGCCGGTCAGCGCTTAGAACAAGTGACGCCCGCAAGAGGAAAACAAGATGAGTATTTATGGCGCTCTTTTCAGCGGTGTGTCGGGATTAACAGCCAATGCCAGCGCGCTGGGCATTATATCCGACAATATCGCCAATTTGAACACGACCGGCTACAAGGACACCAAGGCCCGGTTCTCCACCCTGGTTACGTCACCCGCCGGGGACCATTCTTATGCGCCAGGCGGCGTACAAATTAACCCCAGCCAGAATATCGACAAGCAGGGGCTGTTGCAGGCGTCAAGCTCGCCGACCGATCTGGCGATAACCGGCAAGGGGTTCTTCGTAACTTCTTCCTCTACGACACCGGGACAGGGTGAAACACGATTTACCCGCGCGGGCGCGTTTCGAACCAATGATCAAGGATTTCTGCAGAACGCGGCGGGCAATTATCTGTTTGGCTGGCCGATCGACAATCTTGGTAATCTGCCAACCAATTTGAGCGATCTTTCGGCGCTGCAACCGATTGACATAAGCAGTCTGACCGGCACCGCCGATCCGACTACCCAAATGCAGTTGCAGGCGAACTTAAGCGCTACAACACCAATATATACCGGCCCACCCGCCTATGCCGTCGGAAAGCTGACCGATAACGGACAGACCCCTCCGGTAGCTGGTTCAATTGTCCCTCACTTTGTGCGCAGTATCCAGTTTTATGATAGCCAGGGCGGCAGCCGCACCATGAATTTCGCCTTTCTTAAAACTGCGGCTAACACCTGGGCTGCGGAGGCCTATGTAACTCCGGCAGTGGATGTCATAGCGCCAGCCGTTCTGGGCCGTGTCGCCGCCGGCAATCTGGTGTTTCAGACCGATGGCACACTTGACCCGGCAACGACCTTTCCCAGTCCTATCGCCACCCCAACCCCGATTTCCATTAACTGGAACAACCCCACTACCGGCCTTGGCACATCGAGTATCAATTTGGATATTGGCTCCGTGGGCCGGCCAGACGGCATTACCCAGTTCGCCACTAATTCGGTGCTGGCTGCGGCCTCGATCAATGGCGCGGTGTTTGGCAATCTGCTGGGATTGGAAGTCAACAATGAAGGCTTTGTAACCGCCACATTTGAAAACGGCATCCGGCAAAGAATCTATAAAATTCCGCTCGCAGTTTTTCCCAATCCAAATGGATTGGCCGCGCGCAGTGGCAATTCTTATGGACAATCGGATAAATCTGGCACCTTCACCTTGCTGGAAGCCACGCGAGGCGCAGCAGGACGAATAGACCCAAACGTGCTGGAAGCGTCAACCGTCGAACTGGCGGAAGAATTTACAAACCTTATTACAGCGCAACGGGCTTATTCGGCCAACTCGAAAATTATCACAACAGCCGATGAAATGCTTGATGAGCTGATCCGCATCAAGCGCTAGTTAGGCTGACCGGACGGTTGCTAAACAGCCGTCCGGTCACGCTTTTCCAAGCACTTCAGAAAACTTCAAGAATTCAATTAAGTCATTGTTAATTCGTATATTTATCGCTTTTTTAACTGTCCCCCTTAGCGCTTCTTTAAGGCCCGGATGATAGTCTGAGGTGAAATCAGATAGGGCCGGTCTGCAACGCGCCTGATCAATGGGAAGTCTGTCATAGCTAGAGCGAACAGGTAATCAAATGCTGAACCAGAACAATGACACTGCTTCATTAAGCGTAGCGGGTCCCCATGGAACACCGATCTCGCTTGATGATCTGCCGCCGCGCAATACCAAGCGTTGGGTTATACGTCGCAAAGCAGAAGTGGTCGCGGCGGTTCGTGGCGGCTTACTGAGCCTCAATGACGCCTGCGAACGTTATACCCTAACAATCGAAGAGTTTCTTGCCTGGCAAAGCGCTTTGGAACGGCACGGGTTAGCGGGATTGCGCACAACCCGCATTCAGGACTATCGCGAAAACCCCGAATGATCTGATCGTTCCTGTTCATGAAGAATTAAAACCGGGGGGTTGCAACGCGTCCCGGTTTTTTTATTTTTTAGGATGATGCAAGAGTTTGAACCGCCATTAACCGGATATTCACGTAGCACTGGGTAAATATTGCCGACATGCCAACCTGGCATTCGGTTTTGTTGTTTACAACGTGACGGACACCTGGCTTTGAGTGGATTCGCAGATTTTATAAGAAGGCTTGGAGTGGGACGCCTGATAGCAATGGGCGTCGTAACGGCGGGGCTGATTGCCTTTTTTTCATATATGACCCTGCAATTTACATCACAGCCAATGTCATTATTGTACGCCGATCTCGATATGAGTGATTCCAGTGAGATTTTATCAAAGCTGGAGGCCATGAACATTCCCTATCAATTGCAAGGCGATGGAAGCACGATATTAGTGCCGCAGGATCAGGCTCGCAGACTGCGCATGTCGCTGGCCGAACAGGGAATTCCTGCGGGCGGGGCCGTCGGTTATGAAATTTTTGATAAATCCGAGATGCTGGGACAAACCAGCTTTGCCCAGAATATAAATCAGTTGCGGGCCATGGAAGGCGAATTGGCGCGCACGATCCGCTCAATATCAACCATTGTTAATGCGCGCGTGCATCTGGTCATTCCCAAGCGTGAATTATTTGCAAACGACAAAAAACAGGAGCCCACTGCATCCATTGTCATCAAGACGCGCGGACAGCTTAGTATTGCCCAGGTGAACGCCATTCAACATCTGGCGGCGTCCGCTGTTCCCGGACTAACGCCTGCGCGCGTAGCCGTCATTGATGACAAGGGTAAACTGCTCGCGCGCGGCGTTGAAGACGATATTGAAGATGGCAATGTCACCAGTATCCAGGACAAAAACGCCGAATACGAAACTCTCATCGCTGATCGCATTCAGAGATTGATTGGTAGCATTGTTGGCCAGGAAAATGCGCGTGTGCAGGTAACCGCGCAAGTAAACCTTGATCGCATAACAGAAAATGCCGAGATTTTTGACCCTAACGGACGTGTAATACGGTCTAGCAGCACGATCGAAGAGGAATCTGAAGACATCAACCCAAACACGGAGAGCGTATCGGTTGCTGAATCATTACCCAATGCAACAGCTACGAGTGGCGCTTCCGACGATAAGTTGCGCGATAATCGAACGGAAGAAACTTCTAACTTTGAAATATCCAGAACGACGCGGGTAAAAGTCAAGGAAGCCGGCGCGATTGAAAAAGTTTCTGTAGCCGTACTCATAAATGGGGTCACCACTGCGAAAGCTGATGGCGAACGGGTTTACACTCCGCGCAGTGAAGAGGAACTGAAACAGATAGAAGCGCTTGTTAAAACAGCAATCGGATACGATGAAAAACGCGGAGATCAGGTGCAAATAGCCAATCTGCGTTTCAACGAAATGGAGCCCGCAGCAGAAGAAGTAGGCGAATTACCCTTTATGGGTGTGGAAAGCACCGAGTGGATGCGCTTTGCAGAAACCGCCATTCTGGGGCTGGTGGCATTGCTTACAGCGCTTTTTGTATTCCGTCCACTGATTACCCGCTTGATGGAGATTGGCCCCTATCAGATCGGCCAGATGCAGCCGGCGCTAGCTGGTTCAGCGTCCTCAGGCGCCGTTCCTCAATTGACCGGTCCATCGGTGCCTGGACAAAACAACACGCAATCGCAAGACGCGCTCACCTCGGGGGATTCGATGCTGCAATTGATCCATAGCAAGGAACAGCAGCTCGATTCCATGATCGACATCGCCAAAATTGACGGACAGGTAAAGGCGTCTTCGGTAAAAAAAGTTGGCGAGGTTGTCAGCAAACATCCCGAAGAGGCCATCTCAATCTTGCGCACCTGGCTACACGATAAAGAATAATATTGAGGTTTGATTATTCATGGCAATTTCATCCACACGAAACCTGGAAGGGCCTGAAAAGGCCGCCATTATCATGCTTGCGCTAGGCGAGGAATACGCCGGAGAATTATGGCGGATGCTCGACGATGAGGAAATTCGTGAAATTTCACAGATCATGTCCCATCTCGGACAGATAAATTCCGATATTGTAGAAAAACTTTTCCACGAATTCGTATCACGCCTTTCCACTACGGGATCCGTCGTTGGTACATATGAAGGCACCGAAAGGTTGCTGAGAAATCTTCTTGATGAAGAACGCGTCGCAACAATTATGGACGAAATTCGCGGGCCCGCTGGACGCACCATGTGGGACAAGCTGGGTAACGTCAACGAATCCGTTCTGGCTTCATTCCTGAAAAACGAATATCCCCAGACCGTTGCAGTGGTCATGACTAAGGTAAAACCTGATCATGCGGCTCGGGTGCTTGCGGCATTGCCGGAAGATTTCGCACAAGAAGTCGTTATGCGCATGTTGCGGATGGAATCCGTACAAAAAGAAATTCTCGACAAGGTGGAAAGCACTTTACGGACAGAATTCATGAATAATCTGGCGCGCACCAACCGTCGTGACGCCCATGAAGTAATCGCCGAAATATTCAATAATTTTGACCGGCAAACAGAAAGCCGCTTTCTCACTTCACTGGAGGAACGCAACCGCGAGTCTGCGGAACGCATTCGCGCCTTAATGTTTACCTTCGAGGATCTGGGCAAACTTGATCCAGGAAGTGTACAGACCTTGTTGCGCAATTTCGATAAATCCAAACTGGCGCTTGCATTAAAGGGCGCTTCAGACGGATTGCGGGACCTGTTTTTCTCCAATATGTCGGAACGCGCTGGCAAAATTTTACGGGAAGACATGGAAGCCATGGGTCCAGTGCGCCTAAGCGAGGTCGATGAGGCGCAAATGTCCATGGTCATACTTGCCAAGGATCTGGCGGCCAAAGGTGAAATCCTGATTGCGGACGGCAATGGCGACGATGAACTGGTGTACTGATCAAACATGACTCAAGGCGCAAAATTTAATTTTCAAAACCTGGATCCTCAAGCGAGCGGTGGCCTGACGTCATCCAGCACGCCGCCAAAGAAGCGTGTGTTCACGGACGCCCAAATTCTGGAACTTCAGGAGGCAGCCTATTCAGATGGTCAGAGAAACGGACTGGAACTCGCGCTTTCACGCATAGAAACGCGGGTCGAACATTCGCTTGAACATATTCTGGCAAGCTGTTCGGAATTATATTTGAGCCTCGATAGCAGGATTGAGATGCTGCGCGCCGAAGCGGCGGAGCTCGCGCTTAAATTAGCCAAGGCGCTGGTTCCCGCATTAATCGCCAGTAACCCAACCGCCGAAATTGAAGCACTATTCGCATCGTGCGTCGCCCATTTACATGCAGAACCCCGGATAGTCATCAGAGTCGAGGAATCCCTTATCGGCGTTTTGAAGGAAAGGATCGAGTCCATGGCGCGAAAGGCCGGATATCCGGGACGCATCGTGCTGATAGGTGAAGCAGATGGTAATGGCGCCGCCTGCCAAATTGAATGGGTGGACGGAGGCGTTTCGCATCGATCGGCAGCGCAACTGGCTATCATAGATCATAAAATTGCGGAGTTTGTATCCTGCCGTAATTCTATAACCGGAGACATAAATGTGAGACCTGACACGCTGGCCGGGGCCAGCGCGGATATCCAGTTAACATTTAATGAGTAGTACAAAATGAGTGATGAAAATGGAATCGACTGGGAAAATCTGGAAGATGATCCGGAATCCGATCTGACAGCCAGCGCGGCTGAAAAGGCAGGAGATGCCGGGCACTCAGGTGAAGAGCAGCGCCCGAGAGCAGCTAATGAATTGGAAGCCGTTTTCGACATTCCCGTTAATGTTTCAGCGGTGCTTGGAAAATCTTTTTTAGAAGTCAGTCAATTGATGAAATTGGGACCTGGAGCAATAATCGAACTGGATCGTAAGGTCGGAGAGGCCATCGACATTTTTGTGAACAACCGGCTCGTCGCACGCGGTGAGGTCGTCGTGATTGAAGAACGCCTTGGTGTGACCATGACGGAAATCATCAAGGGAGACAGCGTATAACTGTCGGGGAATGGAGTAGAAAGCGATGGATTTTGCAACTGTTATTGGCCTTGGCGGCGGCGCTTTTCTGGTCCTGCTGGCGATTATATTTGGCGGCTCTGCGATGGCGTTTATCGATATTCCATCGCTGCTGATCGTTCTGGGGGGCACAGTTATGGTGACAATGATCTCTTTCTCGATACCTGAAATGTTGAATACGCAACGTCTTATACTGCAAACCATATTTGCGACGCGTGACGATGTGCAAAATGTCGCCCGTGAAGTGATCGCCATTTCTGAACGCGCCCGCCGCCAGGGTGAAAAAGACATAGAACGCCTGATGAAGAGCATCAAAGACAAGCCAATGCTGGCGCGTGGGTTCGCCATGATGCTGGACGGCATACCATCCGCCGAAGTCGAACGTATTTTACGCCAGGAAGTGACGGCGATGGTCAATCGCCACAACCGCAGCGCCGGGGTTTTGCGTCGCGCGGCCGAGGTGGCGCCCGCCATGGGGCTGATCGGAACATTGGTAGGCCTTGTCCAGTTGCTGGGTAATCTTCAGCAACCTGAAAGTATAGGCCCGGCGATGGCTCTTGCATTGCTCACCACATTATATGGGGCGATTCTCGCAAACATGGTGCTTGCACCGCTAGCATCCAAGCTGGAACGAAATTCTGCGAATGAAGCCATGGTGCTGAATGTCTACGCCATTGGCGCCACATCGATAAGCCGTCAAGAAAATCCACGACGTCTTGAAATGCTCATCAATTCCATTCTGCCCCCCGCTAAACGCGTGCGTTATTTTGATTAATGGCGGCCTAAAAGGAGATTTGTAAATGCGTGTACTGATAATTGGAAATTTGAATGGCGAGCTAGGGGCCGCATCAAAAATTGCAATAGACAAAGGCGCAAAAGTTTCAATTGCAGGCACGATTGATGAAGCTATTGCCGCGCTTCGTGATGGCCGCGGCGCAGATTTGCTCATGGTGGATGTTGGGCTGGATATCGCGCGCCTGATCAAACAATTGGATGCAGAGCATATTCATGTTCCAGTTGCGGCGTGCGGAATAAATGCTGATGGCGATCAGGCTGCGAGGGCCATTCGTGCAGGCGCCAAGGAATATATTCCATTGCCGCCCGACGCGATGTTGATTGCGGCAATTCTTGAAGCTGTTTCCGACGAAACCCATAAGGTTATCTATTCCGATCCGGCAATGGCCGCCGTGTTGCGCATGGCGGATCAAATTGCACCTAGCGAAGCCAGCATACTGATTACTGGTGAATCCGGCACCGGTAAGGAAATCATGGCCCGCTATGTTCACCGCAAATCAAAACGGGCGGACATGCCGTTTATTTCTGTCAACTGCGCTGCCATTCCCGAAAACCTGCTGGAATCTGAGCTTTTTGGGCATGAAAAAGGCGCCTTCACCGGCGCCATTGCGCGTCGCATCGGTAAGTTTGAGGAGGCTGGTGGCGGCACCATGCTGCTTGACGAAATAAGTGAAATGGATGTGCGCCTACAGGCAAAACTTCTGCGCGCGTTACAGGAGCGTGAAATTGACCGGGTCGGCGGCGGCAAGCCCATCAAAGTTGACATTCGGGTCATTGCCACGTCAAACATTGACCTGCTTCAGGCCGTTCGTAATGGCGCGTTTCGGGAAGATCTCCTGTACCGTTTGAATGTCGTCAATTTGACGATCCCTCCGTTGCGGTCACGCCCGCAGGATATTACAGCCTTGGCAAAATATTTTGTGGAGAAATATGCGAAGGCAAATGGCCTGGCGATAAAAGCGATATCTGAAGCAAGCCGGCGCCTGTTGCAGGCCCATCCCTGGAAGGGCAATGTTCGCGAACTTGAAAATACCATTCACCGCGCATTGCTGCTATCGCAGGAAAAAGAAATAGAACCAGCAGCCATTGTATTGCCGGACGGATCCGCGCAACAGGGCATGATTCCTACAGGCGCGGCCAATGGTCCCGCGGCGCGCGCCGCGTCGGCCGCAGAGGAAACGGTGCGCGGTATGGTAGGGCGCACAGTGGCGGATGTTGAGCAGGACCTGATTTTGAATACGCTCGATCATTGTCTTGGAAATCGAACCCACGCAGCGAATATTCTTGGCATATCCATTCGCACGTTGCGCAATAAACTGAATGCATATCGCGATTCCGGAGTGACGGTTCCTGCGCCCATGGGCGAACTTATGGACAGGGTCTCCGTGTGACATTTGTATAATGTATTAAGTTCCTGTTCTTTGAAAGTAATATCCTATGAGTGAAAGCACCGCAGGAACTGCTCCGGCGCTATCAGCCGGCGGGCTGATGAAAAGCCTGCGTATAGCAACTATGCGCGGCGACATTGGTTTTGCGCTTGGCATCATTGCCATTCTTGTTGTCCTGATTGTGCCGCTGCCTGCCGGCATTCTGGATTTTGCACTGACTTTGTCGATTACATTTTCAGTGTTAATTCTCATGACATCGTTTTTCGATGAATAACGATGTCATGAGAATTAACACTGAAAATGTAATCGACAAAGTCAGTGCAAAAT